>JACCDY011475623.1_pt1 | contig 68289 bp, 70 predicted proteins | sample 7446391 | NCBI WGS metagenome assembly JACCDY01 (sample SAMN15323451, study PRJNA562643) | freshwater metagenome | isolation source: river surface water | place: USA:Blue River Watershed | collected 2017-08-18
CGAGCGAGATACCCGGCTTGTGCCTCACTCTGATGGGTGGCAAGAAATCCAATCGCTCGATCCAGATACGGTGAAAGAGCGGCGAGCATTACCGAGTCAAGTTCTGACATATCACTCGAAAAGATGAGGACCGGTTTCACCACTGGTGTAGCAGTAAGAAACTTTTGCAGTGAATTCACATCTAGGGCTCGAAAAATCACGCTCCATCCATGCGAATAGAGCGTTCCGGCGACCATCGCTTCAAATTCAGGATCATTTATCGCAGTTAAGACATTGAGTTCAGCCATTTGATTTAACAATTACCAATCTTCCATTTGAAGTTCCTGCAAGAAGTCTTTTGACTTGTGAATTATCAACTGAGACTGTGATGGCTAATCCGTTGCCAAAGTTAGAACTTTTCCGATCTATTGAGCGAAGAAAGACTCCGGTGAGCAATAATTCTGGATTGCTCAGGCTTTGGGAATCTTGTGGCTCAGGTACCCAATAAATGCTAATTGGTTCACCTACTTCGATAGTGGCTGGAATATCCGAAGTGGAGACGTTAATGGGTACCTGTTCGGCATCAAATTCTTGAAGATCTTCAGTGACTGCGCTGGTTGAAAGGAACTCGCCAGCTGCAATGTATCTCGTTGTTGATGATCCGATTGGTGAGAGATCTTCAGCCAAATACAGATCTTGATTACCGACAAGGGAAGCGTTGATAATTTCTAAATCTGCAGATGTAAGTAAAGATCCCGCTGCGACGGGGTGTGTGAGAACCCAATATCCAGAGCTGCGATCTGAGAGCGCAGCAAATGCAAATGATGAGAGTAGCGCCGCGAGGAAGAGAACGCCGGCGACGATGACTCGAGGTGACCTCAATGAGATTGATGAACTTGACTGATGTGACATAAGGGTGGAGCAAACGCTATTGCTCACATCGTGGCCGCGCTCTATCCACAGTCATCCTTTAGGTTGAAAGAATTTCATTCTTAAGGCTGATGGATCGCTAGAGCTAGATCGCGATGCTGACGCAATGACCACTTACTCACAGCCTCATTACACGCTCACCACATCAACTGAAGATCATGCGCTCTGGAGCCATCCCATTCTCGATCTCTACCCAGATTCACCTAGATTCGAACCTCTTCCACCTCTACCTATACAGAAAGCCAAGCTCTACTTAGTTCCATCGCACTTCGGTGAAGACTTCGAAGGTGATGATTACCCAGAACCAACATCTGCCAGTGAATTACCTGAATTACATACATGGACGATGACATTTGTCGTTGCACTTCTTGAAATATGGGCTGGCAGAAGACAGCCTGCACAATTGATGGCTCGCTGCCATCGAGTAATTTATAGCGAATTAATCCGAAAGACCGGATCGCAGAAAGAAGTTGGACGAGTGAGAACAATTCATCAGAGCGAGCCACTCGATGGCATCTGTGAATCAACCGTCACTGTACGTTTTGGCGAACGCATGCGCGCCATCGTGATTCGATTTGAAGGCGTTGACGGACGCTGGTTATGTACCGAGCTGGATCTGCTTTAGTACTTACGCAGCACCGTGGCAACGCTTGTACTTCTTGCCAGAGCCGCATGGGCAAGGAGCATTACGTGTGACTTCATTTTTAGTAACAACGCCGTTTTCATCAGCGGCTGTATAGGAAAGTGCGCTGACTTGGGCAGGTTTTGCTTCAATAGATGGAGCGGAGACTTTCTTTCCATCTTCAACGCTGACCTCAACATTAAAGACTAGGCTCGCAAGTTCTTCCTTGACTGCATCCATCATCGCCGCAAAGAGTTCGTAACCTTCTCGCTGATATTCAACAAGCGGATCGCGTTGGGCCATCGCGCGAAGTCCAATTCCCTCTTGCAGGTAATCCATCTCATAAAGGTGTTCGCGCCATTTACGATCAAGGACAGAGAGGAGAACCTTTCGCTCGAGTTCACGCATGACTTCTGCGCCAAGTTCGGCCTCACGTTTTTGATATGCAGCTTCTGCATCTTCAATAATTCGTGCAGCCAAGAATTCTGCGTCTAGGCCACCCAAAGATCCAACTTCTGCTACGAGTCCATCAATGGTGATAGAGATTGGATAGACAAGGCGTAGAGCGGCCCAGAGTTTTTCTAGATCCCAATCCTCTGCAAATCCTTCTGCAGTTTCGGCATCAACATAGGCCTGAATCGTGTCTGCTAAGAACTGGCCTACCTGCGTAGAAATATCTTCACCTTCAAGGACTAGGCGTCTTTCGCTATAGATCACTCCGCGCTGGCGATTCATCACATCGTCATACTTAAGAACATTCTTACGAATCTCAAAGTTCTGCGCTTCTACCTGAGTCTGAGCAGATTTAATCGCGTTACTGACCATCTTTGATTCGATAGGTGCATCATCAGGCAGTCCCGCTGCTGATAAGAAGCGTTCAACCATTCCTGAATTGAATCGACGCATCAAATCATCCTGTAGAGATAGGTAGAAACGTGACTCACCAGGATCGCCCTGTCGACCAGAACGTCCTCGAAGCTGATTATCGATACGGCGTGATTCATGGCGCTCTGTACCTAGAACATAGAGACCGCCGAGGGCGACAACTTCCTCATGACCAGAAGCAACTGCTGCTTTCTGCTTTGCTAGCTCTGCTGGCCAAGCTGCTTCATACTCTGCTGCATTTTCTACAGGTGAGATTCCGCGACGCTGTAACTCAAAATCTGCCATGAATTCAGGATTGCCGCCGAGCATAATGTCGGTACCGCGGCCTGCCATATTTGTTGCAACTGTTACTGCACCCTTAACACCTGCACGAGCAATAATCATCGCTTCACGCTCGTGGTGCTTAGCATTGAGAACCTCGTGTGGAATGCCGTTCTTCTTCAAAACTGAGGAGAGTTCCTCTGATTTTTCAACACTGACTGTACCGACCAGAACTGGCTGGCCTTTGCGATGGCGATCAACAATATCTTGCGCGACTGCAAGAAACTTTCCAGCTTCAGTTTTGTAGACCAAGTCTGCAGCATCTATACGTTGCATCGGGCGGTTAGTAGGAATTGGTACAACGCCAAGTTTGTAGATTTGATGAAATTCTGACGCCTCCGTCATCGCCGTACCAGTCATACCTGAAATTTTTGTGTAAAGGCGGAAATAGTTCTGCAGTGTGATGGTTGCAAGAGTCTGATTCTCATCCTTGATCTCAATGCGCTCTTTAGCTTCGAGAGCTTGATGTAGGCCATCGCTATAGCGTCGTCCTGAAAGCATGCGGCCTGTGTGTTCATCAACAATGAGGAGCTCACCATTCATAACCACATAGTCTTTATCGCGCTTAAAGAGTTCCTTCGCGCGTACTGCATTATTGAGATATCCGATGAGGGTCGTATTTGCAGCTTCATAAAGATTTTCGATACCTAGAAGCTGCTCGACCTTTGTTACGCCCGCTTCAATCACGGCGATCGTCTTCTTCTTTTCATCAACTTCATAATGAGTATCGCGTGAAAGCTGGTTGACTATGTTTGAAAATTCAACGTACCACTTGGTTGCTTTATCGGCAGGTCCGCTGATGATCAACGGGGTACGAGCTTCATCGATAAGAATTGAGTCAACTTCGTCCACGACCGCGAAGAAGTGATCGCGTTGCACGCAATCTTCAAGGGTCCAAGCCATATTGTCACGGAGGTAATCGAATCCGAATTCATTATTTGTTCCATAGGTAACATCGCAGTTATACGCCTCACGACGCTCGGCTGGAGTCATGCTATTAACAATGACACCCACGGTTAAACCGAGGAAACGATGAATACGTCCCATCCACTCGCTATCGCGCTCGGCTAAGTAATCATTTGTTGTTACAACGTGTACACCTTTACCTGCAAGAGCATTTAAATATGACGGCAATGTGGCAACAAGTGTCTTACCTTCACCGGTCTTCATTTCAGCGATATTGCCCATATGCATGGCAGCGCCACCCATGAGCTGAACGTCATAATGACGTTGACCTAGAGTGCGCTTTGCAGCTTCACGGACAACGGCAAATGCTTCTGGGAGTAGATCATCAAGATCTTCACCTTGAGTTAGTCGAGTTTTGAATTCTTGAGTCTTTGCACGAAGTGCATCATCACTTAATGGCGAAATCGCGGCTTCAAAAGAATTAACTTCAATCGCAATCTTTGATAGGTGGCGAAGAATCTTTCCTTCACCTGCGCGCATAATCCGATCAAGAATTGATGACATCTACAAACCTTTCAGAGACTTCCTTAAGAGAGAACCATTAAGAGATCCTGACGGGCCAAGTTTCCTCGACCGTCACTGGGTATATCGTAGGGGTTTGGCAACACAAGCAGTAACAGCGCCAATTACCGTGTACCCGGCTCCATATAGGGCTCTGCCTGCCTCGCGCAGGGTCGCACCCGATGTCACTAAGTCGTCAATGATGATTACGGGAATATTCGTGGGTTCTTCTCGGTTCGCGCATCGCATTGATTGGCTGAGATTTATCTCTCGCGTTTGAGAGTTGAGGGTGGATTGATCTTTTACCCAACGAGAGTGGCTCAGAATTGCTCGCACAGATACCAGTGGAGTTCGAGAGATTTCATACGTTTGTTCCAATATGAAATCACGGCCACGTTTTCGTGTATTCATTTTTCGCGAAGGTATTGGTACTAAGTCAGCAATTCCAACTTCACTGTAAAAATAAGCCAAGCTATGGGTAAGTGCTTGGAGGATTAGTTGGTCAGCGACATGAAGAGCTCCCTCTTTAGCTCCGAGTAAAACTTTCTGTGCAACTGGCGAATAGGCAACTGCTGAATAAACGGGGAAAGAAAAATCATCCGTAGAGATAGTGCTTCGATAAATGTGTGGATGCCAAGACAGTCGACAAGACGAACAGATGCCGATGCCTAGTTGGCGACACCCAAGACAGCGCGAGGGAAAAATCAATTCAGAGAGGGCGGATATAGAGATCACGGAGATGATCTTTACTCGCTAGATAGTGTTGTTTCGAACTTCGCTTCTCTTATGTGGATTAACCGGAAGAGGTCTTCCAGAAATTTCATTACCAGCGATTCGTGGAAGCGTAAGAACGAAATTAGCGCCATCACCTGGTGCACCCCATGCATCAAGTTCTCCATTGTGGAGTCTTGCATCTTCCAAGGCGATTGAAAGACCTAATCCGGTGCCACCTCTTGTGCGAGCTCGCGATGGATCGGCGCGCCAAAATCTGTCAAAAACTCGAGTGAGAGATGCTTCTTCCATACCCTCACCATGATCGCGAACGCTTACCGCTACTTCTGTTCGTGTTTCAACACATTCAATTTCGATCGGCTTTCCTTCAGAATGATCCAGAGCGTTTGAAATCAAGTTACGCATAATGCGCTCTACGCGTCTAAAGTCTGCACGGATGTGCACCGGTGTTTTTGGGGCAACTACTGAAATCTGTGATTCCGGAGAGTCAAGTGCCACGCCAAGGTCTGAAACACAACGACGAACCAGAGCAACGAGCTCAAAATCCGTAGGTTCGAGCACAGCTACCTCTGCATCGAATCGACTTACCTCAAGTAATTCTTGCAGGAGTTTTTCAAAACGATCGATCTGTGCCAACAGAAGTTCAGCACTTCGAGCGATGACTGGATCAAAATTCTTACGTTCTGCATAAATGACATCAGATGCCATACGCAAGGTAGTCAACGGAGTTCTCAATTCATGAGATACATCAGAAACAAATCGTTGTTGGACTTGGGAGAGATTTTCCAGCCTACTTATTTGAGCCTTAATTGAAGTGGCCATCTCATTAAATGCATTGCCAAGAGTCGCAATTTCATCATTACTCTCAACTTGCAATCGCTGAGTGAAATCTCCTTGGGTAAAGAGGCTGGCGACTCGAGCAGCGTCGCGAACGGGTTTAACTACTTGTCGGACCACCAACCAAGTGATGAGGGCGATTAAGAGAAGCAGAACGAGGGCTGTAAGCAAAAGGGAATTTTGTACTAGATCTAGAGTTGCACCTTGATTTGCAAGAGTAAAGACAAGGTACATCTCATAGCGACCGGAATCAGGTATTGATACTCGCTGTCCTACATAGAGAGCATCAATTGTCTTTCCGGTTCGATAAGTCAGTGGCGCAAATTGATGAGACAAATCAGAATTCTCTGAAATTTTACTTCGCAAATCTTCTGGGATCGTCGTTGCAAGAAGACCGTTCGAGGCAAAACTGTAATTTGGTTGTTGGCCATTTGTTGCCGCTTCGCCTTTATCGAAAATCTTTAACAAGATAATTTCTCGCGCTCCATCAGTGTTTCCCAGAGTAGTTGAGGATGTAATCACGTCAGTTACTTGTACTTGAATCTGAGGTTGAGTAGCTCCTTCGACTAGAAGGAATTGGTAGCGCGCGTTATAGAAAACTGAACGTGCATCAGCTAAAGATGACTCGAGATTCACTCTCTTGATTCCATCCGAAAGTTGAGAATAGAGAGCAGAGCCCGTCAACCAAACTACGCCTAAAGAAAGCAGAACTGTTGAGAGGATAACTTTTGTTGCAAGAGATTGGGCAAGAGGCTGACGTTTTTGCCTCATTAGGATGCGCCTACAACTCCAGCTTTATAGCCCACTCCTCTTACAGTCATAACGATTGTTGGGTGCTCTGGATCGTGTTCAACTTTAGAGCGAAGGCGTTGAACGTGGACATTTACTAATCGAGTATCTGTTGAATGGCGATATCCCCAGACTTCGCTAAGGAGAGAATCTCGCGTGAATACTCGTCCGGGTTCTTTTGCAAGTGCTACAAGAAGATCAAATTCGAGGCGAGTGAGAGCGATAAGTTTTGCTCCACGCCGCACTTCATGTGCCGTCACATCAATTGCTAAGTCACCGATCGTGAGGAACCCCTTTACATCGGCATTTGTTCTACGAAGTCGGGTTCGAATTCGTGCGATTAACTCTGAAGGATGTTTAAATGGCTTAACCATGTAATCATCTGCACCAGCTTCAAGGCCTGCAACAATATCTTGCGTATCGCCCTTGGCGCTTAACATCACTATCGGCACCATAGATTCGGCGCGAATCAATTTACAAACTTCTACTCCATCAAGACCTGGCAACATCACATCGAGGAGAACGAGATCTGGTGGATTGTTTCGAAAAACTTCCATGACCTCGTCTCCACGACTGACTAGATCTACGTCGATGCCGGCACCTGTTAAAACGATGCCGAGCATCTCCGCAAGATCCTGGTCGTCATCGACGACCATGACTAAGGTCATTAGCTACCGTGCTCCCAAGAGTTCAAGTACATATCTTGAGCTGGTGTTAGTACGTCAATACGACCACCCATAGAGATCAACTTCAATGAAGCAACTTCCTTGTCGATGTACTCAGGCACCATATGAACTCCTGCCTTAAGGTTCTTTGCTTCCTTAACGAGGTATTCAGCTGTAAGTGCTTGATCAGAGAATGACATATCCATTACTGATGCTGGATGACCTTCTGCTGCACCAAGATTTACAAGACGTCCTTCTGCAAGTAGAAGTAGACGGCGACCATCTGCAAGAACGTATTCATCTGTCTGGTGGCGCATCTTTGAATTCTTCTTCTTTGAATTCTGCTCAAGCCATGCCACGTCGATTTCGATATCAAAGTGTCCTGAGTTGGCCATGATTGCTCCATCCTTCATGACTGCGAAGTGCTCGTCGCGAAGTACGTCACGGTTGCCGGTAACAGTAATAAAGACATCGCCAACCTTTGCAGCATCGAGCATTGGCATGACTCGGAAGCCCTGCATCATTGCATCAAGTGCCTTTGTTGGATCAATTTCAGTAACGATGACATCTGCGCCCATACCCTTGGCACGCTCTGCAACACCCTTACCGCAGTAACCAAATCCTGCGACTACAACAATACGTCCTGCAAGCAAGAAGTTTGTTGCGCGGAAGACTGCATCAAGTGTTGATTGTCCGGTTCCATAACGGTTATCGAACATGTGCTTTGTATCTGTGTCGTTCACAGCGATCATTGGGAAAGTTAGAGCTCCATCTTTAGCCATCTGGTTAAGACGGATCACGCCAGTTGTGGTCTCTTCGCATCCACCTGTAATTGTTGGAAGAAGTTCGCGACGTGTTGTGTGCAATGTATTAACGAGATCACAACCATCATCAAAAACCTGGTGTGGTTCGATATCTAGCGCTGCGTTGATGTGTGAGTAGTACCCATCACGATCAACAGCATTGCGAGCAAATACTGAAATTCCATATTCATGGACTAGTGCTGCCGCTGTGTCATCTTGCGTTGACAGTGGGTTTGATGCACATAGTGCGATCTCTGCTCCGCCTGCCTTGAGAACACGCATCAAGTTTGCTGTCTCAGTGGTGACGTGCATACACGCTGAAATACGTACACCTGCAAATGGCTGTGACTTTTCGAAACGCTCTCTGATTTGAGCAAGTACTGGCATGTTGCGCTCAGCCCACTCAATGCGCTTGCGGCCTTCGGCGGCAAGTGATGCATCTGCGATGTCATGCTTTGGTGTTGTTTGTGTGGTTGTCATAACTCTTCTCCTCTACACGGTAGGTGATTAATTGCTTACCTAAGGCGTAGGGCTCTACTTGCTAGGTTGCTGTAGGCCAAGATTACTGGGTAAAGGGGCTACTTGCCACCTATGAGGGCCAAGACCTGCGCAGAAACTTTCTTCATGAGTGCATCAGAGTTAGCCTCAACGTTGAGTCTGAGTAGAGGTTCAGTGTTTGAGGCTCGCACGTTAAACCACCAATCGGTGCTCTCAACAGTGAGTCCATCCAAATGATCTGTACTGATTCCGTCTATCGCCAAATAGTGTGACTCAATCGACTCCATTACAGATTTCGCATCGCTAACAACAGAGTTAATTTCTCCACTTGATGAGTAGCGATTGTATGAATGCAAAAGTTGACTGAGTGTTCCTGTTGATTCCGAAAGTGCTGCAAGTGCATGAAGGGCTGCCAACATTCCTGAATCAGCTCTCCAAAAATCTCTGAAGTAGAAATGGCCAGAGTGCTCTCCTCCAAATATTGCACCAGTCTCAGCCATCAATTTCTTAATGTAGGAATGCCCCACGCGGGAACGAACAGCAGTTCCACCGTTTTCTTCAATAACTTCCTTCACGGTTCGAGATGAGATTAAGTTATAAATAATTGTTGATCCTGGATCACTCGAGAGAGCTCGGTCTGCAATCAGAGCCGTTAATGCAGATGGGTTAACCAAATCACCTTTCTCATCCACCAAGAAGCAACGATCTGCATCTCCATCAAATGCCAAACCGATATCAGCCTTATGCTTCTTAACTGCTTTAGCTAAATCTTGCAGATTCTTGGGATCAATAGGGTTAGCCTCGTGATTTGGGAAAGTTCCATCTAGTTCGAAGAACAATTCAATAACTTCGACGTTAAGTCCCTGAAAAACTGCCGGAGCGGTATAGCCAGCCATTCCATTTCCTGCGTCAATAACTACTTTGAGTGGTCGCATCGATCCAAGATCTACAAGATTGAGAAGATGTGCGACGTATTCTTTGAGCATTGGTTGGCTACGTTCGACACCGACGCTACGAAGTTCTATAGGTGATCCTTCTTCCACAAACTTCTCGATCGTGAGCAATCCCGATTCTTTTCCAATAGGCCGTGCGCCGCTTAGGCACATTTTTATGCCGTTATATTCCGCTGGATTGTGGCTGGCAGTAAACATTGCGCCGGGCATATTCAATTTACCGGCTGCAAAATAAAGCATGTCAGTCGAAGCTAAGCCAATTCTGATTACATCCAGACCTTGAGATGTAATTCCTGCGGAGAACGCGTCAGCAAAGACCGGAGAAGAGGGGCGCATATCTTCACCAATAACGACTGTACCTGGCTCTCGCTCTTGCTGAATAAATCTTGCGAAGGCTACTCCTGTTGCAAAGCAAAAGTCAGCAGTGATCTCGGTATCGACAAGACCACGAACATCGTAGGCTTTAAAGATAGACATTTCAGAAAATCCTTAATTTGGAACTGCGCGAAGGTGTCCACGACGTACACCTATATGTGGCGAACTCTGTTCTTGTTCAGATGAATTCTCGCTGCCATCAGGCATTGTTGCCGCAGCCTCACGGACTGCATCTGCAATTGCCATAAGGTCATCTTCAGTTGGCCCAGATCCAGATTGTGAAATCTCTTCTTTAATTACCGACCATCCATTAGGCACAGTTAATTTACGTGCGTGAAATTCACAGAGGTCATAAGCATGCGGTTCTGCAAAAGTAGCTAATGGTCCAAGGACAGCGGTTGAATCTGCATAGATATAGGTAAGGGTCATGGTCGCCATCGCGCGACATGTCGCACGCGAGCACCCTCTACCAGTTCGCACCGCTGAAGCCATAGATAGAAGATTAGTGGGAAGAGGTATGGCTATGGATTTAAGACACGGATATTCGCGCTAGGAAGAAGTACTCGAGTGAGTTCACTTCCAGGGACGAGAGGGAAATAGCCATATCCACTCTGTGTCGAAATGAGTGCACCACCAACGGTCTTTTCGCTGACCTTTGTAAAGTTAATTGTGCGGGCGTTCTCCGGCACTTTGAAGGTCGCAATACCTTCGCCAGTAACTGTAAATTTCTTCTCTTTCTTATTTGTGTAGAGAACTGACATCGAGATGGAGAGTTCATTCCCCGTAAAGACTAGGGTCGGTGCCAGTCCGCTCACGGCCAATGAATACTCTTTCATTTCTGCAGTTGATGTTCCCCAAACAAAGTCCGATTTTGCTTCCGCATATGTTGACGAATAGACAGAGCCCACAACAGGACGATCGGATGAAATTCTGAGCGCAAAAATTGTTGGGACTAACTGTGGATTGAGGGCAATCTCGGTCACAATTCCAGCCTTGATCACTCGATCATCGAATCCAACCGGTATAAAAGAGCCTTTAGTTGAAATCAGTTCTACAGATATACGCGCATCGACTTCACCGGGTGCAAGGATTCGCAACGTGTGGCCTAGTGACTTCCCTAAACGTTTCATATGCGGAATTGCGGGAATCACAATCACTCTGCTCGGATCTGGTGCCGCGTTAACCATGTCCCCACCGAGAGCTCTAAGTCCGCGACCCCGCTCATCCACGAGGAATGCATTGACGCGCCCAGATCGTGGTGCAATATGAAGAGCAATTCGTTTAGAACCTGGATCGAGTGAATCAAGATTCTGCACAAGGGATGAATTTGCCTTTAACGTGAGAACTTTAGAAGGTCGGATTCCAGATTCACTCCATACTTCTACATCAATGATTGCCTCACTCAGACCGCTGTTGATGAGAATTAACTTACCTTTACTAGTTACATCAGCTGCTCCCCCAACAAACCATTGCGAAATAGATGGTGCTGAACAAATTGTTGCCCCAGCCCACACACCTCTCTTGATTTGCCAGACAGGTGAGGTTAAGTTTTTTGTATCCAAAATAGTTGGGCTTGAACCTTGCATCAGACGCAACGTGCGAGTCGGCTTGAAGATGGTTGTTTTCTTGCCCAACACTCGTGATCCGGTTTGTGTTGAAGGTACTGAAATCGCACTGCTCTCACCAGATGGCGTTGCAGGGCAAACGACAGGTGGGTAGTTCTCTGAAAAGTCGCTCTGTGTCACCGATACGGGCATGAGGTTGCTGAGAGAAAGGGTTGCCACGATGGCAACAATAAAGATGAGAGGGCGCTTGAATCTCATGCGAGTTCTCTTTCAGATATTTCTCGCTTGCGACGACCGCTAGGGGCCGCAAAGAGTGCAAAGGTAAGAAGGATAATGAGATGCAATGAGATCCAGCCGCGCCTGACAGAGCCGTCATAAATCAAAAGCACAGGACCCACATTTTCAACAGCAAATTGTGGCAGTGAGAGTTCACTCTTTATGCGAGTTAATCGCTCGCCATTTTGTACCAGGTGCCAAGAACGGCTGTAACTCTCGGTAAGTGTAACTACCCCCGGAGTTGTGACCATGTACTCATCCGTCTGAGAAGTTGGAGCAAGAAGAGAAGTCTTTCCGCTGGCTTCGGTGAGAATCAGATTTCCTGTTGCCCCGGAAACTTTCCATACAATTCCAGCAGATGTAGAAGATGCTCTCGTAAAGCCACCAACCCCATCGATGGTCTGAACTAATGGACCTTGGTAAGGTGATTTGAGGAAGAGGTACGTGATTCCATAATTAGCAAATGTCCTGCTGCTAGCCACGCCACTTCCATCTGCAAGTGCGGTGACAGCTAAGACAATCTCAGAAACTTCTGCAGGTGCAACATCAGCATCTCCCAGTCTGACATCACTTCCGCGCGCGATGTAATAATTCAAAGACGGGGTTGTCCCAACTAGTCTCTCTCGTAGAACTAACGTCTTCGATTGTGTCTCAATTGCAAGGTAGGGAGGTAACACTTCGCCTTGCGCTGATTGCAGAGGGGCTTTCGGTCCTTGTGTTGCAATCCAGCCAGTAGCTGAGACTGCATAAGCGGCGGAGACAATAACCAGCGCCGAGACAGCGAAGTGTCTGTAATTTACATGCGTTGCGATGAGTCGCTCGCGTACTTTGTCGAGGATTGCAACGGAAGAATACAAAGCAGCCAATGTGGCAAGTGCGATGAACACTCCGGCATAGATGTAATTCGGGGTTGTTGTTCCTTTTCCTGTAATCGTAAAAGTAGATGCAATAGTTGCAACTGAAATAAAGACGCAACCAATGAGTGAAACTTTCCGTGCGCGCTCGATGGAGAAGATACCGATTGCAAGAATCAGAGCGACTGGACTTATAAGCCACCAAGGCAGTGAACCTGCACCGCCTGGATTGGCAATAAAGGCAAGATTTGCACCACCGCCTGCTGAGAGAAGGCCAATGTCGATGAGGAATTTCTTTGGCGAACTAATGATCTCCAAACTCCAAGGAATGGTAAGTGCAAGTGGGGAGATAAGTAGGACTGCGCGACGTGTCAGAAGGGCGTAGAGACGAGGTTTATTTGGATTGCTTCGCCACTCAATGACATCGAATACAACTGCCATCGCCGTCAGAATGAAAAGTGCAATAAAAAACGGTGGGGCAAACGCGAACATCAGTGCAAGAAGGAGAGAAAGTGCAGACATTTTTCGAATCGAAAATTCATCAATCTTTCGCCACTGCATAGCCACTTCCACAAGGAATGGCGCGAGAATCATAATCATCAGAACTCCGAAGCGTCCTGAGTTAATGGCCGAGATGCTTATGGGAGAAATTGCATAGAGCAGGGCCGCTGAAGTGGTGATGAAACGATTCTCGCTCACTTTCTTCACCAAGCGGTGTCCTGAAACGAAAAGCAAAAGTGGTGAGGCGATAAAAAAGAGTGAGATAAAGAGTGAGACATTCCCAAGAGTCAGTACAGAGGCAAAGGCGATTATTGGCATCCACAGAGGTGCTGCACTTTTACTTCCTAAGCCGACTTCATGCCATGGAGCGAAGTAGAAATCCCATAAGTCTCGTGCACCTGCAGGAGAGGGAGCCAGAGTTCCTCCAGAGACTGCACCAATTCGATTTCTTGACCAGATCAGAGTGAGGAATATGAGGAAGATAAAGATGATGACAAATGGCTTGCGAAATACCGAACTCCACTTACGAGATTGCACAGGAGTAAGTAAGTCCTCTTCTTCTAACTCTTTCTCGGTTGGAAGATCGAGCAGCGTTTCATCAAGGAGCGATTCCTCTGAGGGCTTAAGAATGAAATCTCTTAGAGCGCTAGCGCCACGTTCTAGTGCTAAACGAAGTTGACGTGCTCTTGAAGGAATAAAGCGAGATACAACACGCGAAGATATGAGCCGCGTCGACTTACGTACCTTCCTCGCCTTAATCAACTCTCCAGGCTTTACGAGAAGATTTCCGATGGCAAGAATTTCATCAGCTGCATATCCAGGAAGTTTGGCGAACAGGTAACCGATCGCTCGCACAAGTGCAGAACCAAGAAGTTGCAAAGCAAGAAGTGGAAGTAACCACCATGTCGCATTTGCCAGCAGGACGTATGCCGCATTCTGACGATCTAAGAGAAGGGGACGACGTAGAAGCGCCCCTTTTACATCTACATCGCGTCGCTCAGTTGCAGAAGCCTGCGCGTGATAAGCAACGGCATCGGTAACGATAATTGCTCCATGGCCGGCAGCATGAACGCGCCAACCAAAGTCAACATCGTCGCGGAATAATTCGAGATTTTGATCGAATCCACCTAGCTCTTCGAAAACAGTTCTACGAATAAGCGCTCCTGCCGTACTGACCGCCAATACTTCAGCAATTCCATCATGCTGACCTTGGTCATATTCTGAATCTTCAAGACCCGTCCATCGCGCACCGTTGGTTGCAATGCTGACTCCGATTTCAAGAAGGTGCGTGCGATCGTGCCATCCAAGTAATTTTGGTCCCGCCATAACAACACTCGGGCGATCATCAACAGCAGCAAGAAGAGCTTCGAGCGCCCCGGGTGCCGGCGCACAATCATCGTGGAGAATCCAAAGCCACTCGTTTTCAATTGCTGGTGGAAGTTTCTCAACTGCTGATGCAATCGCTGCACCAAATCCTGTATCACGCGGCATTGTGAGAATCGGAATGCGAGCGCCTTTAAGTAATTTTGCTGATGAATCTACTGAACCTGTATCGACAGCAACAATGTGATCGAAGGCTCGTGTCTGTGATGCTAACGATGCAACGACCTCAGGCAACCACGTTGCACCATCATGGACAACGAGAATCGCGCTGACGCGATGTAAAGACATTGCTTACGCTGGGCGACGCTTCAAACGGCGACGCTCGCGTTCGGAGAGTCCGCCCCAGATTCCAAAACGCTCATCATGGGCGAGTGCATACTCAAGACATTCTTGACGAACATCGCATGAGAGACAGACACGCTTTGCTTCGCGAGTTGAGCCGCCTTTCTCTGGAAAGAAGGCTTCTGGATCAGTCTGCGCGCAGAGTGCGCGCTCTTGCCACGAGAGTTCAATATTCTCGCCATTTGCTAATTGAATAGTTGGTCCAGCAGTGGGGGCTGATGGCTTGCCAGTCGATGTTCCTTCTGGGCGGATTGGCATTTGCTAATCTCCTCAAGTCATTAGGGCCCGGTCCGTGAGTGGATAACGGGTCACTAGGAGTGAATTACACGCTTGTAATCCCTTCCTGTCAACTCCCAAAGTAGCCCTTCAGGGTTAGAAAATGGTCACAGTTCTGCCGATTTGAGCGTGAAATCCGCAAAAAATCGACAAATAAGCGAGCTAAAAAATTATTGGAAGATTGTCGTTGCGGGAGATATATCTATCAATAAATGTCGCATCTTCTGCAACCACAGAATCAGGTGTGAGAAAAGTTCGCGTCAGGTGTGCCCTGGCTTTCACGATTGCTCCACTCGAGACGATGCAATTATCCAGAACCGCACCGGCGCCGATTACTGCCCCAGCACCGATAGAGGTTCCACCAGTGAGAACTGCGGTGGAGTCAACAACTGCAGAAGGCGAAACAAGGGAGCTCGCTCCAACTAAATCTTGAGATCCCTTGAAAAGCGCTCCTGGATTTCCAATATCAAGCCAGTATGCCGCTTCTTTGTAGGCAAAAACACGACGTTCCTCTGCAATGAGCTTCGGGAAAGTTTCTCGCTCGACAGATACGACGGTATCGCGTGGAATCGAATCAATAACTTCTCGGCTAAAAACATAACAGCCAGCATTGATCCAATCTGTAACTGGATTTTCCATCTTCTCCAAAAATGCTTCCACACGCCCGTCGGTTGTGGTTGGAACGCAACCAAAGGCACGGGCATCTGCAACCTGAATCAAGTGCAACGTCACATCTGCGTTGGCCTGCTTATGAAAATCCATTTGAGCAGAAAGGTTATGTTGACTAAGAACATCACCATTGAAAATCACGACTGCTTCATCAGCTGCACCTTTATCTAAAAGTGCTGCAGCATTAGCAATTGCTCCACCTGTCCCTAAAGGCTCTTTCTCTACCGCATAGCGAAGTTCGATCCCCCACTTGCTGCCGTCCCCAAAATAAGGCGTGAATACTTCTGAGAGATAAGATGTCGCAAGAACCAATGTTGTGATGCCAGCACTTTTGGCAGCAAGAATTTGATGCTCTGTCACAGGTTTGCATGCAATCGGCAACATTGGTTTTGGAATCTCTGAAGTAATAGGAGCTAGTCGAGTTCCTCGACCTCCCACGAGCAGAATTCCAACAGACATGGTTTATGCGCCAATCGCAGCCATTATGCGTGAGGCGGCATCGCTAATGGCTTTGTCCGTGGCAGTCATTGCAACGCGAATATGGTGGCTGCCATCGGGACCGTAAAAAGAACCTGGGGTAGCAAGAATTCCAATTTCGGCAAGCCAATCAACTGACTTCCATGCATCCTCGTTTCGTGTGCACCAGATGTAAAGCCCGGCAACACTTTCATCAATTCGAAATCCTGCCGCCTCTAACGCTGGCTTTAGTGTGGCGCGACGAGCGTTATAACGCGCACGAGCCTCTGCGACATGTTTATCATCGCTAAGGGCTGCAGTCATCGCCTTTTGCACTGGGAGAGCAACCATCATTCCTGCATGTTTTCTAATCTCTCGAATCGCTGCAATGAGTGAAGGATCTCCCACCATAAATGCTGCTCTATATCCGGCCAAAGAAGATCGCTTTGATAGTGAATGGACGGCAAGTAAGTTTGAATTATCTCCATCGCTATAAGCAAAGATTGACGTCGGGGTAACGCCGTCGCCAAATTCAAAGTAACACTCATCTGAAATCACCACTGCTTTATTCTTGCGTGACCATTGAATAACCGCGCGAAGTTCATCCTCTGAATGCACTCGACCCGTAGGATTTGCTGGAGAATTAACCCACGCTAAATCTGCTTGTGGCCACTGTGATGCATCAATATCTACTGCAATTTCCTCTGATTGTGCCAACATCGCACCCACAAGATAGGTCGGATAAGCAATCTTTGGATAGAGGACTTTTTGAGATTGAAGAAAAGTAGGAAGCCATGCCACTAACTCTTTTGAACCAATAACTGGAAGAACGTCAAATTCTCCAGTAATACCTAGATGGTTAATTGCCCATGTTCGTATTGCTTGCTGTAACTCAGGTGTTCCTGCAGTAGTCGGATAACTTGGAGAGTTTGCACTCTCTGCCAAAACCTTTTGAATAAATTCAGGTGTTGGATCTACGGGTGTTCCTTGCGAGAGATCAATCATCCCTCCTGGGTGCTTTCGCGCCTTCACTCCGTAAGGAGCAAGTGCATCCCAGGGAAAATCAGGAAGTTTTTTTCTCAACGGCGAGCACATCTGCATGGTCATGATTTGTCAGACCGACCTTTGCAGCTCCACCTGGAGAGCCAAGTTCTACGAAGAACTCGGTATTAATTTTCGGGAACTCTTTCCAGTCACCTGGAACGTCATCCTCGTAGTAAATAGCCTCAACCGGGCAGACAGGCTCGCAAGCGCCACAATCTACGCACTCATCAGGTTGGATGTAGAGCATTCGATTACCTTCATAGATGCAATCCACTGGGCACTCTTCGATGCAGGACTTATCTTTCACATCGATACATGGCTGGGCAATCACATATGTCACGAGCAACCTCCGAAAGGTAAAGAATGGGCAAACCGTAGAACGAGGGCAATTCTAACCATGCACCATCTGAACTGCACGGTTAATGTGAGCCTATGAGAGCGGGATCTGTTGGGATTGACCCAGAGTTGATCGGCCAGCGGCTAACCCTGCGCTTGCATGATTCCGAGGGTGGTTACCGCGATCTCGTTGGAATACTTGAATCGGCCACAACAATAAGAAAGCGATCTGGCGAGATTGTTAAATTTGATCCAAGTCAGATCGCAATAGTTCATCATATAAAGGAAGTCCAACAGAAGGCCGGGAGCGGTGCTCCCCTATCTCTGCGTATCGCCGAACTTGAAGCTCTCTCGACTCAGACTTGGCCACCTCGCGAGATTAAGAGCCTTGGTAGCTGGCAACTTCGAATTTCAGATGGAGTTACATATAGAGCGAACTCAGTTTTTGTTTCTGGGCCGCCTGCATTCGGTGATCCCGGATTTGAAATAGATCAAGCGATCGAGCAGGTTGAGAAAATTTACGCCGAAGCGAATTTACCTGCTGTCTTTCACCTCGTACATCCGATGTATCAGGAATTTGCAGATTATCTCCTTGCCAAGGGATGGAAAGAGAAAGTTGGGGCAGCTTTTATGGTCTGCGACATTACTGATTCTCTGGATGTTTCTGACACTCTTACGAAGAAAAGTGTGACACTCCTTAATCAAGACTCACCAACTCCAGAATTTCTGGCCCTTCATAACGATGAGATTCTTGAATCGATTATGAATTCTTATCCTGCGCGCTATCTCTCATTGCTCAGCGATGGAGTCACCGTTGCAACTGCACGAATGGCCATCAGTCAATCGTGGGCGATTGTGACAAGACTGATCGTGGCCGAATCTCATCGCCGTCAAGGGTTAGCAGAATTACTGATGCAAGCTTGTCTTGGGTATTCGCGCGCTCAAGGCTTACAGAAAATGTGTCTTCAAGTTGATCGCACAAATACTGGTGCGCAAGCGCTCTACGATAAATTGGGCTTCCGACTCCACCATACCTATAGCTTTATTGAACGAGAAAACAGATCTGAGTGCGCATGTTAAAGCTCTACGAAACTCGTTCACGCGAAGTCCTGCCCATCAAAGGGCGTGATGGAGCCCTCAAGGTTTACTGCTGCGGACCTACTGTCTATCGCGATGCCCACGTAGGTAATTTGCGCACATTCTTGCTCTCCGATCTGATCAGTAGAGCTGCAACACTTTCGGGTTTAAAGGTGACCCTGATCCAGAACATTACTGACGTCGGCCATATGGCTACTGATCTTGAAGATAAAATCCTTGCACAATCAAAGAGTGAATCCCTTGATCCTTTTGTCATTGCACGTAAATATGAAGAGCGATTTCATCTAGATCTACAGAGACTTAACATTCAACCAGCGAATTTATATCCGCGTGCCAGTGAAAGCATTCCACTCATGATCACTGCAATTGAAAAGCTTATTACCGATGGTTTCGCTTATGTAGCTACTGATGGCAATGTCTACTTTGATGCTCAATCATTTCCAACCTACGGCGCAATAAGCGGTAATCGCCTTGATTCATTAAAGCCCGGCCACCGCTATGAGTATTCTGAAGATGGAGCAAAGCGCTTCCATGCGGATTGGGCGCTTTGGAAATTAGCTCGTGATCGTACCGAGATGATTTGGTCAACTCCTTGGGGCGATGGATTTCCAGGATGGCATATTGAGTGCAGTGCAATGTCGATTGAGTATCTTGGTCAGACCATAGATCTTCATGTCGGTGGTATAGACCTTCGCTTTCCACATCACGAGAATGAACGTGCACAATCAAATGCTCTTACCGGTGGCGAAGTTGTCACACATTGGATCCACGGGGAGCACTTACTCTTTGAAGGAAGGAAGATGTCAAAGAGCGCTGGGAATGTTCTCTTGTTGCAGGACGTCATCGATCGCGGACTTGATCCGCTGGCTGTTCGTCTAGCTTTCCTTGAAAACCGATACCGATCTCAGATGGATTTAACCTGGGCATCTCTTGAAGCTGCTCATGTAACGCTACGTAGATGGCGCATGCTTGTGCAATCAGGTCAACCACATGGTGAAATGATGGAAGATCAGGATTTTCTTGCAGCAATCTATACGGACCTTGATACACCTCGCGCGTTACAGAGATTGCGTACGATCGAAAAGAGCGCAACCATGAGACCAGCAGAAAAGGCTGCGATTTTCCGCTTTGCAGATCAAGTTCTTGGCTTAGATCTCAACCGAATTCCAGAAAAACGTAATCTCACAGAAGAGCAGAGGCAACTTTTGAGCCACCGAGAAATTGCTCGCGCAAATAAAGATTTTTCTGAGAGTGATCGCCTGCGCACCCTCCTTGAAGAGAGTGGACTTGAAATTCAAGATGGTCCGCAGGGACAGAGCTGGAGTTAATCCTTTACGGGAAGCAAGATAGAAAGAACAACGATCGTAAGGCCGCTGACTAAAAAGGTCATTCCAGCTCTATCGCCTTGCACCAAGAGTTCGCCCCCATTTCCAAAGGTCGCTGCATCGTTGATGACGATGAGCCAGCCGAGAAGAGCTGCAACTTTAAAGCGGCGTTTTCCATAATGTCTTCCAATGGACCAGAACGTTGTAGCAGATCCAGCTAGAGCAAGAATAAGCCCTGCTGGTGGATATGAGAGATGAAGAAAAACCCCAGCGGCTGCAGTGAGACCACCAATGAGAAAACTCAGAAGATATTTCATTTAAAAATCTATTCCGGCGAGAAGATCAGTCTCGCGTCCATCTTTATCAAAGGGTTCATGAGGCTCACCTTGAACAAGCGTGTAGTACTCATTGCCCCATACCTGCAAACCAATGTTATTTGATAGCGCGAAGAAGGGGCCGTCAAGTGCAATTTGAGTTTTATGTGCTGCCATCGCATCCATTTTCGCTTGAACATACTCATTGCCGTCGATAAGTGTTGTCACAAATTCATCATCTTTTGCAAATGGAAGGTCATCAGCGGATTCAGCGCCAAAGAAATCTGAACCCAACGCTTTCATCTTTTTAATTCCATCGGCGATGACAGATTTGGGCATTGTGTTCCAGTAAATTTTCGGAATCTTCCACGTGGACTTACTTGAAGCATGCATCGCAACCCTATGGGCTTGAATATGGTCAGGGTGCCCGTAGCCACCGATTTCATCGTAAGTAATAAGCACGTGCGGCTTGATCTCCTCGATAATCTCTACAAGATGTTGGCTCGCTTGCTCTAAATCTGCCTGCCAGAAAACATCGGGGCGATTATTCGGTGGGGTATCCATCATGCCGCTATCCCGATAAGAAACTTTTGGCGCTCCAAGGAAGCGAAAATCAGTTATTCCAAGAGCTTTCATCGCGTTCGCCAACTCAACTTCACGGTGCGCACCAAGCTCATCTTTTTGCGATGCCGCAATATGTGCGAGTTCCGGTACCAGTACTTCGCCCTCTTCACCTCGAGTGCATGTGATCAGAGTGACTTGCGCACCAAGGGCTGCATACATAGCCATCGTTGCACCGTTATTGATCGTCTCATCATCTGGATGTGCATGAACTAAAAGGATGCGGGCTCCTTGAAAGTCTTTACGCATCAATAAACCGGGAGGCTGGTATCGATCTGCTTCGCCCACGCGATCACGCCACCAGAAACATGAGTAGCATCTTTAAAGCCAGCGTTTTTGATGATTGCCAAACATTCAGCTGAGCGAACACCGCTCTTGCAATGCACAATGATTGGCTTATCTTGTGGAAGTCCAGCAAGGGCTGTTCCATCGATAAATCCCTGCTTTGGAATTAAATGTGAACCAGGAATGCGAACGATTTCGAACTCACTTGGCTCTCGCACATCGATGAGATAGAAGTCTTCTCCCTGATCAATCTTCTCCTTCAAAGTTGTCACAGAGATTGTTGAATCCGTTACCGCATCCTGTGCCTGTGATGAGAGGACTCCACAGAATGCCTCATAATCTGGGAGAAGCGCTTTCTGGGTAGCCTTGTCAGAACATAAAGGGCAGTTTGGATCTTTACGAATCTTCACCTTCCTGAATTCCATTTCGAGTGCGTCATAAATCATGAGGTCACCAATGAGTGGTTCACCGACGCCAGTAATTACCTTGATCGCCTCAGTGGTCTGGATCGAGCCGATAGTTGCGCAGAGAACTCCAAGGACTCCGCCTTCAGCACATGATGGAACCATTCCAGGAGGTGGTGGTTCTGGATATAAGCAGCGGTAGCAAGGACCATATTCGGCCCAGAAAACGCTTGCCTGGCCATCGAAACGATAAATCGAACCCCAGACATAAGGTTTCTTAAGAAGAACACAAGCATCGTTGACGAGATAGCGTGTTGCAAAATTATCTGTGCCATCCACGATGATGTCGTACTGAGCGAAGATGTCCATGACGTTATCAACATCTAGGCGAAGCTCATGCGTAACTACCTTGACATAAGGGTTGATCTCTAAAATCTTCTCTTTCGCTGACTGCGCTTTGCTTTTGCCGATATCAGATTGTCCATGAATAATTTGGCGCTGCAAATTAGATTCATCGACGGTGTCAAATTCAACAATTCCAATTGTTCCAACACCTGCTGCAGCGAGATACATAAGTGCAGGTGAACCTAGGCCACCAGCACCAACACAGAGAACCTTTGCATTCATCAATCGTTGCTGTCCGGCCATCGCAACATCCGGAATGATCAAGTGGCGGCTATATCTGCGCACCTCATCAACGGTAAGAGCTGGGCCAGGTGAAACGAGTGGGGGTCTCTTCATAATTGGCAATTCTGCCTCAGACTATGAAAGCGTGCCACTTTGCGTCTACGATTAGGGCAATGAGTACTTCAGAGAAGCCAACGATTGGCGATAAGGCGCGCTTACCGCGAGATGAGCGTCGGGCGATCTTGCTCAGCGCGGCACTTGAGGTCTTTACCGCTGCTGGATATCACTCTGCTGCAATGGATGAGATCGCAGATCGTGCAGGTGTCAGCAAGCCTGTCCTCTACCAACATTTTCCGTCCAAACTAGATCTCTATCTTGCAGTTCTCGATCTGCACATTGATTCTCTTGTCTTTGAAATTCAAAAGGCAATTTCATCTACCCCAGATAATGCACAACGTGTTCGCGCAACAGTTGTTGCATATTTTGCTTTTATCGAAAATGAGGGAGAAGCATTTCGACTCCTCTTTGAAAGCGATATGAGTGTTGAGCCACAGGTGCGCGAACGCCTTAATCGCATGACATATGACTGTGCCGCTGCTGTAAGTGGCGTGATCTCTAATGACACCGGGTTGCCTAAAGAAGTTTCCATGATGCTTGGAGTCGGATTAATTGGATATGCACAAGTGACGGCTCGCCATTGGCTTGATCGCGATAGCAAGTTAAGCCGCCAGCAGGCAGTCGATCTTGTAGAAAACTTGATGTGGCGAGGTATTTCGGGCTTCCCACGTACCGAATAGCAGTCGCGCACCTTTACATCTAGGATGAACCCATGAGTACAAAGAAATCAGAGGGCGCTCAGGCAGCTCTCGTCAGAATTGCTGTTGCAGATATTGCAAGTGAACTTGCCTTTGAATGTGAGCTAAGCCCGACTGAGATAAAGAAGGCTGTTGCTCAAACGCTCGCAGATGGCGCTCCCCTGATCCTTACCGATGTACGTGGCCACGAAATCATCGTGCCTGCTGCGCGTATTGGTTATGTTGAGATTGGCCAACCGACCGAACGTCGTGTCGGTTTTGGCGCGCTGTAAGTGTCACTGACTTTCGCAGACCTCCCACTTCGTAAAGAGACTATCGCTGCTCTCAACGAACATGGCTATTTAGCTCCCTTTCCTATCCAAGAGCAGGTTCTCTCCATCGCACTTGCAGATGGCGATGTAATCGGACAGGCAAAGACCGGAACGGGAAAAACTCTTGCATTCGGTATTCCTCTCGTTGATCGGGTGATCGCGCCTGCAGATGAAGAGTGGAAGAGTTTTGAATATCAAGATTCGCCACAGGTTCTAGTCGTTGTGCCAACTCGAGAACTCTGTGTCCAAGTCACTAAAGACCTTGAAGAGATCACACAAAGCAGAAAGATTAGAGTTCTTGCCGTCTACGGTGGACGAGCATTTGAGCCACAGATTGAGGCGCTGCAAAAGGGCGTCGAGATCATCGTTGGAACTCCAGGTCGCTTGCTTGATCTTTATCGTCAGGGTCAAGTCAAACTCGCAAGTGTGACTCGCGTTGTACTTGATGAAGCAGATGAGATGCTCGATCTCGGATTCCTCCCAGATGTAGAGAAGATCTTTGCAAGTACTCCTAATCGCACGCAGACAATGCTCTTTTCAGCAACTATGCCTGGAGACATCATTGCTCTTGCGCGTAAGTTTATGAATCAGCCCGTTCATATTCGCACCCAAGATTCTCAAGATGAAGGCAATGTGGTCTCACGCATTGAACAGCATGTTGTACGTGCTCATGCGATGGATAAAATTGAAATGCTTGCCCGTATCTTGCAGGCAGAAGGTCGCGGCCCAACAATTGTTTTCTGCCGTACCAAGAGAGCATGTCAAAAAACTGCTGATGACTTAGTCGAACGTGGTTTTCGTGCAGCAACCTTGCACGGAGATATGGGACAAGCTGCACGCGAGAAAGCGCTTAATGACTTCAAGGGTGGAAAATCAGATGTGCTGATTGCAACTGATGTTGCTGCCCGCGGAATTGATATTGATGGCATTACCCATGTCATTAACTATCAATGTCCAGAAGATGAGAAGACATACGTTCACCGCATTGGTCGCACAGCACGTGCGGGTGCGCATGGAATCTCGCTCACTTTTGTTGATTGGGATGATCTTGCGCGTTGGAAGATGATTGATATGGCTCTCAAACTAGGACTACCTGAACCTGTTGAAACCTATTCCTCATCAGAACATCTCTACGAGATTATGAAGATTCCTGCTGGATCAACTGGTCGTATGGATAAGCCTCGTAAGGCTGCCCCTTTACGCGAGAAGGCTGAACAGAGCGAAAAGAGTGAGAGCGCTGCTCCTGCTCGCCAAAAGCGCGAGCGAGTGCGTACCAAGAAGTTCTCTTCTTAATCCAAACCGAGTACTTCCAGCACGCTATAGGCGCACTCTCTGAGTTGGCCAGCAACTATTGAGTTTTTAGCATGAGTGAGCACACTTGATGTTGTCTCTGCCGCTGCTTCAACCTCTTTAGCGGAGCTGCAAGATCCATCTAAATGCGGCCATTGTGAGAATTCTTTGGCTAGCTTTGAGTTCGCACCAATCCTTAGCAGTTTGATTGGAGCGTCTCCAGAGAGTTTAGCGATTTGAGTAACTCCACGAAGATGATGCAGAGTATTGGAATATGGAACGATTACTAAATCAGCAACATCAAGGGCTGCTTTTAAACTTGCATTGACATCACTCGGAGTATCAATAAATACAAGATCGTAATCCTTAGGTAATGACTTGAAGAATTTCTTCATATCCTGCCCGATGAAGCCATTTCCAACGCGAGAATCGGCTGCGACAAAGTCAAAACGTTCTGAATGCGAGTCTAGATCTTCACTTCGAATCGAAGTGCCTGAGAGAAAATCTGCCAGGGTTATTCGTGTTCCTTCGCGACCCACGCGAAAAGTAAGGGATGCTTTCGGATCACAATCAACAAGTAAAGTTTTCTTTCCATACTCAACGGTAGCTACTGCAAGTGCGTGAACCAATGTTGTCTTGGCGCTTCCTCCTGCAGTATTAGCAACTGCAACTACTTTGGGGCTCATGCGCTTACCGATTGATTCTGCCAACGTCGCACACCTTCATGAAATATCGGTGGTGCGATAAAAATTGATGGGATAAGTGAGAGAGATTTACGAGTTGCAAGGAGTGAGAGATTTGTTGCCAGTTCTTGTGCAGGAAGAGTTGGCCAACCGTAGAGATTGCGAGCCCATCGAGGCAGACTTGCAGCAGCGAGTGCGCTCAGCACTGCCCATGCCGGTGCGGCTGGCGTTGCAAAGCGGACGAGAGTCGGAAGTGGCGGCAGGGTAAGAAAAATTGCTGCGCGCTTTGCATCATCGGTTGCAACAAGTTCGGGCGTAATAGTTTTGAAATACTCTTTGAGTTGGGTATGTGTTGTTGGAACATCGCTACGAGGAATTCCTACAAGTACTGCGAACTCCACCATTTCCGAGATGTACAAGTCTTTATCTTCAGCGCTAAGAGTCAATCCTGAACGAAATGCGACATCGAGAAACGAATCAACCATCGCCATATGTACCCAGAGCAACTCGTGTGGATTATCTAAACCTAGCCTTGTATGCACCCTGCGTACGCGAGATGTGAGCTCAAGCGCTTGCTCTGAAGTGCCGAAGGTAAGAGTGGTTACGTAGTCACCAGTTCTTTGCAACCTTCCCCACGCATCTTCACGAAAATTCGAGTGAGTGGCAACGCCTGCCATGGCATCAGGATGGAGTGCTTGTTGAAAGAGTGCGCGAACTCCCCCGACAAGCATGGAAGGATCACTGTGAACTCTCCAAACAACGCTCTCAGGGCTATAAATTCCGCGCGGATCGTAAGACATAGAACTAAGCCGAGAGGATCTTGATTGCATCGGCGAGCATTTGAACGGCGATAGCTGCCAGTAAGAGACCAGCAATTCGCGCTACCAACGTGACGCCAGAATCTTTGATCACGCTAAGGATTTTGGTTGATGCCATGAGGGCAAGGGCAATGATGAGATGAACTGCAACAACGGCAGCTGTTAATCCAACAGCGAATGCGGTGGAGTCGACCTGCTTCACAAAGATCATAGTTGCAACAATTGCGCCAGGTCCGGCAAGTAATGGAGTTCCTAGCGGAACGAGGGCGACATTCTTATTTGTCGAAGCATCAATTTCTTCAATTCTTCCAGTCAGCAGTTGAAGTGAAACGTAAAGAAGGAGTAGCCCTCCCGCAGCCTGCAAGGCTTCCATTGAAACTTTCATGTAATCAAGAACAAATTGTCCAAAGAGGGCAAATGTTGTGATTACTACAAGTGAGATGAGAGCAGCCTGCCATGCTAAGCGAATTCGCTCTTTTGGACTTTTATCTGAGACTAGAGCCAAAAATACTGGTGTGGCACCTGGTGGATCCATGATGACCAATAAGGTGACAAAAGACTGCACTGCAAATGTCAGCGCACTCACTTCAGTCAGATTCATTCTGTAACTACCCTTCGAGCATCAGCCATTGATTCAAGGCGGGCCCATTCTGCAGGATCTGTATGGTTTTCGCCTATTGAGTTGAGCTTTCCGGTGCCGTGGTAATCGCTAGCTCCAGTGACAACGAGTCCTAAATCACGTGCTAACTCTCGTAACTCTTCACGTTCTGCGTAAGAGTGATCGCGATGATCTACTTCAACACCATTGAGTCCTGCCGCAATAAGGGAGGGGAAGCTCATGGCAGAAAGTGTTTGACCGCGACGAGTGGCAAATGGATGTGCAATCACAGCAACTCCCCCAGCCTGTCGAATCACCTTGATGGCATCTTCGGGCGTGGGTGCAATATGGGTTACATAATATTTTGAACCGTTATGTAAGAGATTTGCGAAAGCTTCGTCACGACTTTCGACATGACCTTTTGCAACGAGCGCATCAGCCAAGTGAGGTCGCCCCAGGGTTGCACCCTCTGGCATCGCAGCAAAAACTTCCTCAAGAGAGATGTCGATTCCATCTGCGGTCAGTAATTCAGTCATCCGTCGCATTCGCGGCAGACGAGAATCGCGAGATTCTTCAAGCATTGTCTGCATCGCAGCGTTTTCACCATCGAAGAGAAGGCCGAGCATGTGTACCGCAACGTCATCTTCGGTGAGACAGGAAATTTCAGCGCCAAGAACTAGAGCGAGGTTTGCTCTGCGTGAAGCAATTGCATCTTGCCAACCAGATGTCGTGTCATGGTCGGTGATACCAAGAACTGTTATTCCTTCTGAGAGTGCTTTATTAATGAGCGCATGAGGAGTATCGGTGCCATCACTATTGTTTGTATGAGTATGCAAATCAATCATTCGTCGATCATCACCTCATTAGGTCGAGTTCTTAGGACTACAAGTATGCACCCGGTGAGGATGACAATAATTCCTGGAACAAGAGCGATGGGTGGCCTCTGATCAAGCCACCAAATCGCAAGGAGAGTGCTGACGGGAACTTCGAAGAAAACAATAAGTGAAACGATCGCAGGTGAAACGCGTTTGAGGGCTGCGTTAAACATTGAGTGTCCCAGAATCTGTGCACCTGCGATCAGACCCAACAGAATCAACCACTCTTTCCTTTCAAAGTTGATAATTTCTACGCCCATGACAAGTGCCATAGGAAGCGCTGTAATGGCACAGACGAAGTAGCAGATGGTGGTGTAGCTATGAGTTCCAATCTCTTTCTGGGCCTTTGAACCAAGCAACATATAAACGGCTGCTAGCGCTGCAGAGATAATTGCGGCAACGTCACCTTTAAATGCAAGCCACGAGATCGAGAGGTCAACTCCAGAGATCATCAAGACTCCGAGGAATGAAACTCCCATTCCAAGCCAGGCACGTGAAGGAATATTTCCACCAAGCATTCTTACAAACAGTGCGGCAAAGATCGGTTGTAGCGCAACGAGGGCGGTGCCGGCTGCAACGGTTGTCCAGCGCATCGCAATAAAGAAACCAATAAAGTGAAGTGCAAGAATGAACCCAGATAGAGCTGAGATCGCTATTGCTTTTCGATAATGTCTATCTTTGGAAATTAAATCCCGTAACGCAAAAGGTAGTGTGAAGAGAGCGCCACCAAGATTTCGCCAAAAAATCAGCGTCACAACAGGCATCGCACTCATTGCGATCAGAGGTCCAGAAGTTCCGATTCCGATAATTCCAAGACCTAAGCGAATGAGATCTGGACGCTCAGGAATCTGAGTGTGGTTCTCAATCGAAGACATAGGGCAACGGTATCTGATCTCTGAGAGGCGGTTACAATTAGTCTATGAGCGCAAACATCTCCACTCGAGTGTTTCTCGCCAGATTAGCTGGAACGGCAGTTTTTGATCCCAATGGTGATCCAGTTGGCAAGGTGAGAGACGCTGTCGCGACCCTGCGCACAAATAATCAGCCTCCTCGAATTCTCGGTCTCATTGTCGAAGTTCCATTACGACGACGTGTCTTTGTTCCAATTACTCGCGTGACTTCAATTGAATCTGGAACCGTCGTCATTACTGGTCTAGTGAATATGCGACGCTTTGAATCACGTGCAGGCGAGATTCTAGTTTTGGGTGACATGTTAGATAGATCTGTCACTCTTGTTGAGACCGGTGAATCCGTTCTTGTTGAAGATCTTGGGATGGAACAAAATCGCACAGGTGACTGGCTCATGACTCGCGTGCACATCATGAAACGTGGTCAAGGAATTCGGCGTAAGGGGGCAACCTCTACGGTTGCTTGGGAAGAAGTTCAAGGCTTTGCATCTACTGAAAATGAGCAGGGAACTTCAAACTTACTTTCAACACTAAGCAATTTGCGTGCAGCGGATTTAGCTGCCGTGATTCAAGATTTAGCTCCGAAGCGACGAGTTGAAGTTGCACGCGCACTTGATGATGAGAGATTGGCCGATGTCCTAGAAGAGATGGATGAGGCCGAGCGCGTCGCACTTTTGAGTGAACTCGAAGGTGAACGAGCTGCAGATGTACTCGGTGAAATGGATCCCGATGATGCAGCAGATTTGCTCCGTGAAATCGGTGAGGTTCGAGCACAAGAACTTATTGACTTGATGGAGCCTGAAGATGCCGAGGATGTTATTCGGTTGATGACATACGAGGATTACTCAGCTGGTGGAATGATGACAACTGAACCACTCATCATGAGTGCTGATTACACAGTTGCAGATGCACTCGCCGCTGTTCGCAAGAGTGAAATTTCACCAGCGCTTGCATCACAAGTATTTGTGACAAGACAACCACTTGAAACTCCGACTGGTCGTTTCATTGGAATGGTTCACTACCAACGACTACTTCGGGAACCACCAGCGACACTTTTAGGCTCCCTGGTTGATACCGATACTCAGGGGTTGAGTCCTGAAGCAACGCTCAATGAGGTTTCTTCCTATTTAGCGAGCTATAACTTGCTCAGCGTCCCAGTTGTCGATGGAAATGAGCGTTTATTGGGCGCTGTTACAGTCGATGACGTACTCGATCACTTACTTCCAGATAACTGGCGTATTGATCATCGTGATCACACTCGTACAGATTTAGAAACTATTACGCAAGAAGTTGAAGGGCAGGTGTAAAGATGGCTCGCAAGAATGGTTTAGATACTCCTCGCGAAACAAGACGTACCCTGCGTCCAAATATCGATGCTGAGGCCTTTGGCCGTCTATCCGAAAAGTTCGCACGTTTTCTTGGAACAGCTCGCTTCTTGGTTTATATGACTGTCTTCGTACTCTCTTGGGTTCTGTGGAATTCTTTAGCACCTACAGATATTCGCTTTGATGAATACCCATTTATCTTTCTTACTCTAATTCTCTCCCTGCAAGCCTCCTATGCAGCGCCTTTGATTCTTTTGGCTCAAAATCGCCAGGCAGATAGAGATCGAATTGCGCTAGCTGAAGATCGCGCTCGTAATGATCGCAGTATGGCTGATACGGAATATCTCACTCGTGAACTTGCAAGTCTTCGAATCGCACTTGGAGATGTCGCAACGCGCGACTTCCTCAAAGATCAATTAGAAGATATGGCGCAGGAAATTGTCGTCGAGTTACGACGAGATTCCGAGTCTGACACCAAGAAGTGATTTATCTCGAATCACTAACTTATCTGTAATTGCCATAATCGCTTCCGCCGTTGGACTATCAGGCAGTGCATGAACAATCGGTGCGCCTGAATCTCCACCAGTTCGCAACTCTGGAGCGAATGGGATCTTTCCAAGAAGTGGAACATCTGCGCCGACAAGAGTAGAGAGGCGAGCAGATGTTTCTTCTCCCCCACCTTCACCAAAGAGCGCAGTTAACTCACCACAAGATGGACAGATAAATCCCGACATATTCTCAATAACACCTATGACTCTCTGATGCATTTGGTGTGCAATTCGTCCGGCTCGCTCTGCTACTTCTGCGGCCGCTACTTGAGGCGTTGTGACAACTAAAATTTCAGAGGTAGGAATAAGTTGACCGAGTGAAATTGCTAGGTCCCCAGTTCCAGGTGGAAGATCAAGAAGTAAGAGGTCTAGATCACCCCAGTAAGCATCTGAAAGAAGTTGCTCGAGGACCTTATGGAGTAGTGGGCCGCGATAAGCAACAGCATCGGCGCGCTCTGGCTTAAACATCTCCATCGAGACAGTTTTTACGCCATAACTTTCGGGTGGAATAAACATCTGATCGATAACGGTTGGACGCACTCCAACCAAACCCATCAGGCGCGGGATTGAGTGACCATATACATCCGCGTCAAGAATTCCAACGCGTAAACCCTTCTTGGCAGCAGCAACAGCAAGATTGGCTGTAACCGATGACTTGCCCACGCCTCCTTTACCCGATGCAACACCAATAACACGAGTTAATGATTCAGGTTGTGCAAAGGGAATGAATTTTTCACGTCCGCCTCTGACAAGAAGTTTCACCTTGTTGCGTCCTTCTTCTGTCATGACTCCAAAATTAATGCGGACATCCTTGACACCATCTACAGCACCCACTGCTGTAGTGATATCGGCAGTAAGTCGATCCTTCATCGGACACCCTGAGATTGTCAGCAAGATTGTCAGATCGACAACTCCTGATGATTCGCTGACACTTTCAACCATTCCAAGTTCTGGCAGTGCACGATGAAGCTCTGGGTCTTGCACTGTTGCGAGAGCTGCGTTGATCTTCTCAATTAATGTCATAGTAGGTCAGGATCAATTTGAGGTTTAAATGCTGATCCACCATTTTTTCCCTGACTCGCTTTCTCATCTTCTTCTTCAAGAACTGAGGCTACGTGTTTCTTAATAAAAGTCTTTGGGTTCAGATCTGCAGGCTTAAGATCTTCAAAACCTGGCCCTAGGTTTTGACGAATTTCAGCGGTGGCAGAGTTCGTTAATGAGCGTACCTTCCTGATCATTTTTGCAAGATCTGAAGCCACTCGCGGCATACGTTCAGGCCCAACAAGAATCAGCGCAAGAATTACCAGCCCAATCATCTCTCCAAAGCCAAAATCAACCATTACTTACCTGCCGTTAGTGTGAGGGATGTGGTGAATTTCTTGCCAGATCGAATGTATTCAATCTCGACTCTATCTCCCACATTCTTGGATCGAATCGCGACAATCAGTTCTTCCGGGGTTGTCACTGTACGCCCGTCAAATTTTACAATTAAATCTCCTGCACGAAGTCCAGCTTTAGCTGCAGGCCCACCGGGAAGAATCGCATTGGATGTATCTGCAATTCTTGCTCCATCGCCGGCATATTGCATGTCGACAGAAACTCCCACAACTGGATACGTGGCCTTTCCATTCTTAATCAACTGCTCCGCAGTCTTTCGCGCCTGATTAATCGGAATCGCAAACCCTAATCCGATTGAACCTGATTGCGATGAGAGGGAAGATGAGCCCAATGTTGCAATAGCAGAGTTAACTCCGATGACAGCACCTGCAGAGTTAACGAGTGGCCCACCAGAGTTTCCAGGATTAATTGCCGCATCAGTTTGGATGGCGTTGATAAAGGAACTATCTCCTGCTGATTCACCAGCAGTGACAGCACGATCTTTCGCACTGACAATTCCAAGAGTGACAGTTCCAGAAAGACCAAGTGGAGAGCCAATGGCAATTACTGAATCTCCGACTGCAACTTGTTCGCTATCACCGAAAGTGAGTGCAGTGAGTCCTGTGCGATCAATTTTCAAAACTGCAAGATCATAGGAAGAGTCACGACCAACAATTGTTGCATCCAAGGTTGTTCCATCATTGAGCTGCACTTCAATGCGGCCAGTACTTCCGGCGGCGTCAGCAATCACATGGTTATTAGTCAGAATATATCCAGTGCTATCAATGACAAATCCTGTGCCTGTACCGCCACCAGATGCACTTCGTGCAGAGATCGATACAACAGATGGAAGTACGCGCTGAGCGATATCTGCAACCGACCCTGGCGGTCTTTCAATTGATGCGCTTACTGAAGATAATTTAATTTCATGACCAAAGAGTGATCCGGAAGAACTTGCTCCAAAAACTGCTCCAACTAAACCTGCAATCGCAGCCATCAAGAGAGCATTTGAGCGTGTGACAAATTTGGCTTTCCCGTGAGATGACGACGGCACCCACCAAGGACCTGTTCCCATCGGTTCGCTCATATCTCTATCTTTCTACAACTTCGTAGCAAGTAACAAGCCATCCCCGAGGGGAATGAGTGAAGTAACCCACTTGTCTGTCTCGCTTTTAAGTTGTTTACCAGCATCACGGAGGGCAATTGTCTTGGGATCGCGCTGAGCGGGATCATTGACCTTGGCTCCGCCAAAGAAGTTATCGATGACAAATACGCCGCCACTGCGCAAAATACGATGGGCTTCAACTATCGCATCTTGTAAATCTTCGGCATTGTCTCTGAAAATCACAAGATCATAAGCACGGTCAGCAAGCTTTGTCATCACTTCAATTGCAGGGTTAGTAATGAGTCGAAAGCGAGACTGTGCAATCTGTGCATCTTGAAGTGCGATCTTTGCGATTGCGGAATGCTCTTGTTCGCCATCAATTGAAGTCAGTGTTCCGCTTTGCAACATTCCTTCAAGCACCCAGAGCGCACCCACTCCAGAACCTGTTCCAATTTCTACCACGGATTGAGCATCGAGAATGTGTGCGAGATGGCGAAGATAAGCGCCAACACCAGGAGTGACATCTATTGCGCCGACTTCACTTCCACGAGACCTAGCCTGTGTTTTGTCAACGCTCTCGCCAATGAAGCTCTCAGCATAGGAGTGTGGGTCAATCTGATTGATCATGAGAGGGATGTTAGCCACTCCACGAGTAAACGCACGCCGAATCCTGTTCCACCCTTAGGATTTTCGCCAGAATCACTCTCGCTGCGGGCAGTACCTGCGATATCGAGGTGAACCCATTGGCGATCACCGACAAATTGTTCAAGAAATAGTGCGGCCGTCACCGAACCAGCTCCGTAGTGACCCTTATCCGCGGTGTGGTTGAGATCTGCTATATCACTGACTAATCCATCCGTGTAATCGTCAATTAATGGCATATGCCAGACACGATCTCCTGTGCGTTCGCCGATTTCAGAGAGAGTTCGAGCAAGTTGAGAATTTCGAGTGTACATCGCAGCGTATTGACGACCAAGGCCTAGTGTTGCAGCGCCAGTGAGAGTTGCAATATCGACAACATAATTTGAATCAAGATTTAAATCTGCAAAGGCCAATCCATCCGCAAGTACTAAACGACCTTCGGCATCTGTGTTAATTACTTCAACAGTTTTTCCACCATAATGTTTGATGACATCACTAGGGCGTTGAGAAGTACCAGAAAGCGCATTTTCAGCACACATCATTAAGACACTGACTTTAACCTGCGCGCCAAGTTGAGCAACTGCACTGATTGTTGCAAGTGCTGCTGCTGCCCCCGCCATATCACTCTTCATCGCCATCATCGTGTCGTATGGACGCTTGAGTGAGATTCCGCCAGTGTCGAAGGTGATTCCTTTTCCTACGAGAACAACATGCGGAACTCGAGAAGTTTTCTTTCCACCTTTAGGCGTGTAGGTGAGGTGAATAAATCGTGGACCAGGATTTGGAGAAGAATTTCCCACCGCTCTGAGGCCACCAAATTCTTTGAGTGCAGTACCGCTGAGCACGTTGATCTCTAGACCATATTCAGATGCAATCGCTCGCGCCTGGTTCGCCATCCATAATGGAGTTTTGATATTTGCTGGGGTGTGAATCAGATCGCGTGCACGACAGACTGCTGTGGAGATAACGTTTGCATACTCAACGGGTGCGGCATCTGAAGTGACAATTTCAATCTCTGACGGCGTTGGTTTAGCGACAGTCTTCTGACTCCAGGTGTACTCGCCTAAAGTCGCAGAGCTCGCGAAGGCGATAACTTCATCGCGATTAGTTGGAGCGATGGTCGCGAAATTTTTTCCAGCCCCGCGCACTTTGCGGCCTAGTGCAGCACCGGCGACACGGAATGAGGCGAGAGATTGATCTCCAACGCCCAAGAGAATGATTCTTTCGACGGGACTATCGACAGCGCTGACAGGGATCTCGTTGAGTTCGCCTGCTTTTCCGGTAGGAGTAAAGAAGGAGAGTTCGTCTCGCAAATCTATGGCGAAGAGTTTTTCAATCTTTTTCACGAGCGCTGGGTGCGCATTAAAAATGATCTCGTTCTCGCTACTTTCATCTGTAGTGAGGCTGATGTAACTAATTACAATAACATCGGCAGTACTGACAGAATCTAAATCTGGATTGAGCGCGCTAACAACCATTGGAACCTGTGACTCTATCCGCGTAAAAAATTACTTCTTGATGAGTGCGACAGCTGCTTCTAGGGCAGCGCTCAAATTATTTGCCTCTGTTGGGTTAAGTTCAACAACGAGGCGGCCTCCGCCTTCAAGAGGAATACGCATGACGAGCGAGCGCGCTTCCTTTGTTACTTCCATCGGTCCATCACCAGTGCGAGGTTTCATAGCTGCCATGATGAGACTCCTTATAAAGCGTGGGCTTTCCGCGAGGTGCTTAGAAAGTAAGGGGGAAAGTATCTCGCACTCAGGGCCTATACATGAAATCGAAAGAGGGCTACAGGCCTAGTTCTGCAGTCAAACGCGCCTTACCTGAGGCAATAACTGCCTCCACAGACTTTTCAGGGACTTGTAGCAGGGTCGCAATCTGGCCTGCACTCATGCCTCGCAGATAGGACAAGGTCAAGATGATGCGCTCTTCCTCCGGAAGTGCTTCGAGCACTTCGGCCAAGGTTTTCGGCGCTGCCATAGGACGAGGTTACCCGTTCTCAATATCCCCTGGATGGCTTATGACCATCGATGAATGGCTAATTTTTATAGGTTCTTGCAGTGACGAGCAAAACGTGCGAGCGAGATGCGAACGCCAATCCATAAAAATGGCGCGCCCAAGAGGAATAGCGCGCGGTGAATATCAACGGTCTCGCTCCAATAAAAAGCGGTTGAGTTTGGGCTGTTGGGTTCAAGTTTAAATGTGCCAGTACCTTTCAAAATTTTTCCTGTGTGGATCACATCGCATTGCACAGGTGGCTCCCACTTTGTAACAGTCATGGTGTCTAGCAATCCAAGAAATGAAAGAGTTGGATAGAAACGATGGGCCGGCCCGGTAAATGCGGCGATTGAAGTTCCAACCCCTTCAGAAATTTCGGATGTGACCCAGACTCGAGTAGCGAGCATCCATTCACCCTGACTACTCCAATCGGCAATCCTTGCCCATACTTTTTCTATCGGCGCTTCGCAGTTAACGCGTATTGCGAGAGTGTTCTTCGGATTGATAGCCATGAAATTAAGGATAAGCGATATTGTGTGCCTATGTCGTCTCAATCAACTGCCGCTCACGGCCACGGAATTGCCACACTATCGGGCGCTACAGTTCTTGATGTTTGGTTTCCAACGCCAGCTCTTGGTGCTCTGGAAGGAACTCCTTCTCAGTCTCTCCTTGCTGCAGCCGGTGCCGACGATGTACGAAAAGTAAGACGCGAAGTTGTCTCTCGTGAAATTGATATCTCTCAACCACCGCAAGATGCCGTTGATGCATATCTACGTCTTCATCTTCTTTCGCATCGGTTAGTAAAACCCCATGGCTTATCACTGGATGGAATTTTTGGCTTACTTACCAATGTTGTCTGGACATCGGCTGGACCATGCGCAGTTGAAGGTTTCGAAGAGGTCCGCGCTGGATTACGCGCACGCGATGGCCATGTCACTATTTTTGGCGTTGATAAGTTCCCACGTATGGTCGATTACGTGATTCCATCTGGTGTTCGAATTGCAGATGCCGATCGAGTGCGTCTTGGCGCACATCTTGCGACAGGTACAACAGTGATGCATGAAGGTTTCGTAAACTTCAATGCAGGAACGCTCGGCACATCAATGGTTGAAGGACGTATCTCTGCAGGTGTAATTGTTGATGATGGAAGCGATGTTGGTGGCGGTGCATCAATCATGGGAACTTTAAGCGGTGGCGGAAAGCAAGTTATTTCAGTCGGAAAGAAATGTCTGCTGGGTGCTAATTCAGGACTCGGAATTTCACTTGGAGATAATTGTGTGATTGAGGCAGGCACTTACATCACAGCCGCGGCGAAGGTGCGACTTCCAGATGGCGAGATTGTTAAGGCTGGAACTCTTAGCGGAGCATCAAATGTACTCTTTAGAAGAAACTCACTCGATGGTTGCCTAGAAGTTGTTGTGCGAGAAGGTTCGTGGGGCGGACTTAACTCAATTCTGCACGCTAACTAAGTTAAACCAGGCCGAAGGTATCTTCGCCCTACTTCTAAAGGTATCTCCGCGTAGTTTCTTTCTTACTCCATCCGAGGAAGTACCCGCAATAGATGTGACCGCACCGGCTTGGTTGCGCGAGAGAATCTCCAATGAAACAACATTTGGCAATAGGAATGCCTTTGCGACAAGCTCCTGCGTAGAGGATGCTTTCCAAGAGGCAAATCGCGGATTAAGTTTCACATCCACACTCGCACTATCTGGAACAGATTGTGTATAGGAAGTTGCACCTCCCCACGCATCGAGTGATGTCTGAGTCGCGCCACCCGAAGATGAGAAAAAATAGGTTTGTGCCGGCTTACCGTCGCTGAGAACGACAAGACTTGTTGAAGTATCGATAATGGTGCGCGAGACAGCATCTTTCCAAAATTGGCCGAATCTAGGTTCACTCTCCTTGGAGTATCCGACGAAGTTTTGGTCTGAGATATGCGAGAACACTTGGCAATCACAACTTGCTCTAATCACACCCAACTTTGAGAGTGCAAAACTACGTGAAGCGATTACTTGAGCTTCTAGCGCCGCTGCTGGCCAACTAGATGGAACTTCACTAATACCCAAGAGATACTCATCGCGGAGTGCGAGAGTATTTGTTACTACAAGCGCACCTTTAATGGCTTTAATCGTGATGTAACCGTACTTGTATTTTGTGGAGACTGATCCCTGAGTCATTGTGATGATGGGATTATCGCCAATCCAACGCAAGGTGAGCGCTTTCTGCTTTGGCATGCTTGCGATAGTAAAGGTTGCCCTCTTCTTGGTAGCAAAAGATGTAACGGGCATGGTCTCCGTTGCATTACCGATATCACCTTCAAAGACATCGATGCGCGCACCTGGAGTGTGAGTGGTAAATGCAATCGACTTTACAAGATGAGCAATATTCACGCGGATCGTATGCGTATCTACATAGGGGGCGACCTGAACATCCTTGTAGTAGTAATTAAGAATTGCTGTTGCGCTCTCCCCCGCTAACGCTCGTGATCTGGCCCCAATCTGACTCATGCCAACGCCATGGCCGTATCCGCTGCCAGTGAACTCAAACTTTGTCGGAATTTCAATCGCTTGTGCTGGAGCTGCACTCGAAATCAACGCAGCGATTAGAACAGCTAGAAAATTCTTAGACATCCTCATCAGAAGATGCGCTCTTTCGTACATGCATATACTCGCGATATGCAGCGATAACTTCTGCAGGTTTTCCACGAGCCATCATCTTTCCTTTATCCAGCCAGATGACTTCATTGCAAATATCTTCGATCGTCGCCAAAGCGTGGCTCACCAAAATCAATGCGCGATCCTCGGTGCGAAGCTCCTTGATTCGATTCAAGCTCTTCTCTTTAAAGCGCGCATCGCCTGTACTTAAGGCTTCATCAATAATCAGAATATCTGGCTTGACCGTTGCAGCCACCGAAAATGCCAACCTTGCATACATTCCGGAGGAATAGGTGCGCATTGGGGAATCAATCGCCTCACCTAACTCCGAAAATTCTGCGATTTCTTCAAATTGGCTATCAATCTCTGCTCGCGTCATTCCGGCAGCTAATCCACCAAGATAAACATTTTCACGCCCTGTAAGGGATGCGTTAAATCCAACTCCCAGAGCAAGCAGAGTGCTTACTGATCCATGGACCTCAATTCGACCCTGGGATGGAGGGATGATCCCGGAAATCACGCGCATGAGTGAAGATTTTCCAGCACCGTTTGAGCCAATGATTCCCAACACTGTTCCATAATGCACATCTATGCTCACGTCATTAAGAGCATTGACGGTGCGCGAGAACTTTCCACTTCTACCGAAGCGCTTTACTCGTGCTTTCAACGTAGGTTTCTTATCAACAGAAGTTGTGTATGTCAGTCCAACCGATTGCACGGAGACTGCGATGCTGTTACGCGGATGGGTGCTAGAGACGGACAGCGAAATCACGCTCCCTCGATAAGAAGAAGTATGTTCCGACAATAAAAATTAGCGTTGCCCACGCCATGCTGATAAGTATTGATGATGTGCTTGGGCTCTGCGCGTAAACCATTACTTGTGACCATGCATCTAAGAGATAGAAAATTGGATTAGCGATCTCGAGAGTGCGCATCTTGTCAGAGAGAGCGGAAGCTTCGTAAAGAATCGGTGAGAGGTAGATAAGGCTGCGAGTGATATAGGGAAGCAGGCTGGCGATATCTCTGAAGTAGACGTTGGTGCACGAGATCGCAATTGCCATTCCTAGCCCCATGAAAACACCAAGGAGGAAGATTGGAATAGCCCAGAGCATCTGCCAGGAAAATGGCGCTCCGATGATGGTGCGGATCGCAAAGAAGACAATCAGAGTAGGCATGAATTTAAAGATTGCAATCACAGAAGCTGAGATTGGAAGCATGATGCGTGGGAAGGCGGTATTCATAATTAAACGCTGTCCGGAGGTAATTGACTTGACTCCCCCGGTCAAACTATTTGCTATGAGGTAGAAGAAAAAGAGGCTGGATGTCAGATGTACATATCTGTTGGCATCGCCATCTCCGCCGATTATGTAAATGAGAAGGAAGTAGACGCCTGAAAGCAATAGTGGGTTAAGTACGAGCCAGAGTTGACCAAAGACCGATCCATAGTTCTGTTCGCGCAATTCAGAGCGTGAGAATTCAGCAATGAAATGGCGACGAGACCAGAGAGAGCGCAGGTATTGACGCATTGGGGGCAACCCAGCGCGAAATGGCTCATATACAGTCACAGGCGTACTCATATGAGTGAAGGTTACCGCAGAGAGTCTGGAACTAGCTTTCGTGGCGAGGTTAGAAAGCCAAGTCCCCATGAAAAGTGCATCGTGGGAAGAATAAATACCAGCAGTGGATAGTGGGCCAGATTCTTCGAGATAAAGAGTGGGGTGATTGCAACAAAAGTGATGTAGGTAGCAACCGGAAGATAGAGAGATGGATCAAAGATGCTGCCTGCAAAGAGTGAGAGCACCGTTCCAATCAGAGCAAGTGGTGGTGCCAAATATCTGTAATTGATTGTCTCGGGGTATTTACGAGCGATCACTCGACGCCATCTTCCATATTCAAAATACTGTTTAGCCAAGGCTCGATAGTTTGAGCGCGGACGATATGTCACATGAAGTCTTGGATCAAAATAAATTTTCCCACCATTTTGTCGAAGTCTGTAGTTAAGTTCCCAATCTTGGGCGCGGACAAATCTCTCATCAAATCCACCTGCATCGATGACTGCTTGACGTATAAAAGCTCCTAGGTAGACAGTATCTACGTACCCAGCTTTGCCACCGATGTGAAATCTTGATCCGCCAACACCAAATGGACTGCACATTGCAGCGGCAACGGCGGTCTCAAAGAATGTAATTCCTTCAGCGCCCATAACGCCGCCAACATTTACTGCGCCAGATTCTTTAAGAATCTCGACGACTAATTGTAGATAGTTATTTGGAATCTCTGCGTGTGCGTCAACGCGCACCACAACATCTTGAGTTGATTTTTGTAAAGCGATATTGAGCCCCGCCGCAGTACGACCTGTCGGATTTTCAACAAGAATCACGCGCGAATCCTGCGCTGCGAGTGAGCGCGCAATCTCATTGGTGGAATCTCGTGAAGGGCCAAGTGCCAAAATGACTTCAAACTTTCCCAGATAACTTTGAGAAAGAATGGCTCGTATGGAATCTTCTAGGTGTGCCTGTTCGTTGAGTACAGGCAAAATCACACTAATGCCTGGTGAGGCAGGTAACGAGGCGTTCGGCGATGTCATAACACCTCTACGCTATCGCCCAAGTAGTCTTACGTCGTGAAATCAACACGAGCCATACGGATAATTACCTCACTCTCCGTCGCCATCGTGCTCGTTTCTTCTGTATCTTCCTTTGGCCTTGGACAAGTCAGCAGCTCCATTGCCCGCATTGATGTCTTTAACTCAATCAACGATCGCCCCGAGAAGACATCCAAAGCAGAGAACTATCTCCTCGTTGGATCAGATACTCGAGAGGGTCTGACTAAAGAGCAGATTAGTGCACTACGTGTAGGTTCAACTGCCACCGCTGCCGGCGGTCGCTCGGACACGATGCTCATTATTCACTTGAGTAAGTCACGAGATCGCGCCTACATAATCTCTCTTCCGCGAGATAGCCTGGTTGTGATTCCAGAGCATGTCAGCAGCAGTGATAAGAAAACAATTATTCCTGACCGTAAAGGAAAGCTAAATTCTGCATTCTCATACGGTGGCGCACCACTCCTTATCGAGACTATCGAGCGCGCAACTTCAATCAAGATTGATCATTACGTTGAAGTTAGCTTTGCCGGATTTGCGGGAATAGTTGACGCACTCGGTGGCATTGAGGTCTGCACAAAGGTTGATATTGATGATCCAAAGAGCCACTTAGTCTTAAGTGCGGGAGTCCACACACTCAATGGCATTGAAGCGCTCAAGTATGTGCGAACACGAGACTTTGACGGTCGTGGCGATATCGGGCGCATGCAAAGACAGCAACAGTTTATGAGTGCGGTATTAAATAAGGCCACAAGTAGTGGAACTCTCTTGAATCCATTTAAAGTTAAGAATTTCATCAATGCTTCCCTTGCCAGCGTTAAGTTAGATTCTGGTTTAGCACCAGATGATTTGTTGACGCTAGCGAAGCAGATGAAGAATTTATCGTCTGGAAATGTGCGCACTCTTACCGTTCCACTCTCAAATGCAAACGGTCGATATGACGGACTTTCAGTGGTGATTTGGGATGAAGTCTTGGGTGCTGACTTGTGGAGACGAGTAAGGGATGACCTTCCTCTCGTTGATGAAGTAACGCCAACGCCGACCGCCTCAGCAAGTGCCGGAAGTTCTACTGCAAAACCCACCCCAGTAATCGTCGATAAATTTAAGACTCGCACCGCGGATGAAAATCCATGCGGGGAGATTAAATAGTTCGTGCCTTAGACTCGCACCCATGACGTTAAAGCTCTCAGTAATTGGTTGCGGCTATCTTGGGGCTACCCACGCAGCATGTATGTCCTCGCTCGGATTTGAAGTCATTGGAATCGATACCGACCAATCCAAAGTTGATTTATTGCAAAGTGGGCATCTTCCATTTTATGAACCAGGTCTGGACACACTTCTCGCAGCAGAGATGAAGACAGGTCGCCTTTCATTTACGACTGATTTCTCTGCCGTTGCAGACGCTGATGTGCACTTCATCTGTGTGGGAACACCACAGAGCAAAGATGGATTGGCCGCTGATCTTACTTTTGTGAAATCTTCGGTAGCAGCGATTGCACCATTCCTTAAAGATGGATCACTTGTCGTAGGAAAATCAACAGTGCCGGTCGGAACTGCGCAAATGTTGCGTGAGCAATTAGCTAAAGATGCTCCGCACGCCGACTTGGCATGGAATCCTGAATTCTTGCGTGAAGGATTTGCTGTTGAAGATACCTTGACTCCTAATCGTTTAGTCGTTGGAGTTGCCAATGATCGTGCAGAAGAAATTCTAAAAGAAGTCTATGAGCCTGTAATTGCACTCGGCACACCGTGGATTCGAGCAGATCTTCCAACGGCTGAACTCGTCAAGGTTGCAGCCAACTCCTTCCTTGCAACAAAGATTTCTTTTATTAATGCGATGGCTGAAGTCTGTGAAGCTGCAGGAGGCGATGTCACCGTACTCGCAACAGCAATTGGATATGACCCTCGCATTGGCAATCGTTTTCTTCAGGCTGGTATCGGCTTTGGTGGAGGTTGTCTTCCGAAAGATATCCGTGCATTTATGGCACGTGCACAAGAACTTGGTGCGGATCAGGCCCTGGAGTTCTTGCGCGAGATTGATGCAATTAACTTGAGAGCCCGTCAACGCGTCATTGATGTAGTACGTGCTGATTTATCTGAAGACCTTACCCAATACAAAATCGCAGTACTCGGTGCAACATTTAAACCCGATAGTGATGATGTTCGTGACTCCCCGGCTCTTGATATTGCCGCGCAATTACAAGCAGCAGGTGCTGCAGTAGTAGTCCATGATCCAAAGGGAATAGAACCTGCTCGTAAGCGCTTTCCAAATCTTGACTATGCAGAGCGTGTGGCAGATGCAGTCAAAGATGCTGATGCAATCTTGCACCTGACTGAGTGGAAGGAGTACCGCGAGCTAGATCCTGCTGTTATTGGTCAGCTTGTAAAATCTAAATTCCTTATTGATGGACGAAATGCGCTCGATCGTGACAAGTGGCGCAACGCTGGCTGGCGCGTACATGCACTTGGCCGTTCAGATTAAGAGACTTTAGAACCCAGTCTTCTTCTTTGTGGTGAGATTTGCACCTTTAGCTTTAGCCTCAGAGTTAATCTCTTGCAATCCTTGCTTAACCTTTGCCGCAATTGTGCTATCTGCAACGCCAAGAATTCTTGCAGCAAGCAGTGCGGCATTCTTTGCATTCCCAATTCCAACAGTTGCAACGGGGACGCCGGCAGGCATTTGCACAATCGAAAGAAGTGAATCCATTCCATCTAAATTCTTTAGAGGCACTGGAACACCAATAACAGGAAGAGAGGTGAGGGATGCCACCATTCCAGGTAGGTGTGCTGCGCCTCCAGCTCCTGCAATTATCACCTTAAAGCCTGCAGCTACAGCGCCTTGAGCAAATGCAACCATTTCGGTCGGCATACGATGTGCGCTCACAACATCAGCGGTATATGAAATTCCAAGTGAATCAAGAATGGTGGCAGCCTCACTCATTACAGGCCAATCAGAATCAGAGCCCATAATGATTGCAACATCACTCATCGATCTCTCCATTCATATAGTCACGGGCGTGCACGATTAACTCTTCTAAGTGTAGAAGATCTTCGCCGACTGCATTTACATGCCCTATCTTTCGTCTAGGACGCACTTCCTTCATGTACTGATGAATATTTAGCTCTGGATTACGGGCCATAAGGTGCAGGTACGGTCTGTACATGTCGCTCTTATCTCCGCCCAGGATATTGCCCATCACCGCAAAAGTTGCAGTCATTGATGGATCACCCAGTGGAAGATCAAGAATCGCACGCAGATGTTGTTCGAATTGGCTTGTAACGGAACCTTCAATAGTCCAGTGCCCTGAATTGTGAGGTCGCATGGCAAGTTCATTGATAAACAGTTGATCACCTTTGACAAACATTTCAACGGCCATAACTCCGACGAGGCCAACACGTTCTGCAATCGCCAAGGCAAGAGATGATGCTTTTTCACACACCGCTGGAGAGACTTTCGTCGCTGGAGTAATTGTGTGCGTGCAAATTCCATTCTCTTGAATTGTTTGGGTCGGTGCCCACGAACTTGCTTGACCGTGAGGTGAGCGTGCAACCATGACAGCAATTTCGCAGTCAAAATCAACAAGCTCCTCGATGAGAAGTTGAGGATTGGTTGCGATGATCTCTTGCAGCATGTCAGTGTTTGAAACCTTCCACACACCTCGCCCGTCATATCCCCCCGAAATTGCCTTTGCGATTACTGGGAAGACTGAAACTTCCTCTTCACTGGTAATCACTCGCCACTGCGGTGAAGGGAGATCGCTGAGTGCTTTTCGCATCTGCGCTTTATCTTGCGAGTACACAAAGGCTGATGAGGGCGGATACACGCGTACTCCTTCCGCCTCTAAGCCCTTGATGACTGAAAGTGGAACCAGTTCGTGTTCAAAAGTGATGACATCACAATCCCGAGAAAACTTTAGAACCTCTTCAAGGTTTCGGAAATCTCCAATTACATGATCACAAATCTGTGCTGCGCTATCAGTTTTATCTTGCGCAAAGAGTTTGAGAGTTACTCCGAGTGCTATCGCCGGGGCAACCGTCATGCGCGCCAATTGGCCAGCACCGATAATTCCCACGACCGGGAAGGGATCTCTCACTGGCTCATCGTAGATGAATCACGTCACCGACTGTAACTATCTGTCCATCTTCGAGGTGAAGTCGACCCTGCTCGTCAAAGGATTGCGCAAGCGATTTAATCGAACTCGAAGCAGGTCCAACTATTGTCACCTCTCGCCCCTGCGTTGCAGATAGTTGGGAGTACTTCTCGAGAAAACTTTCACCTTGATCCCACGCAGTAAAATCACTCTCAAAAGCGTTCAGGAGAAGCGGGAGCAAGAAGTTTCTATCCAATTTACTCAACCCTACAATTGCAAGCGAGGTCGCACCTTCAACTGGAAGTTCGTCAACCGTTGTTGAAACATTAATCCCGATTCCGACTATGACACCTGAACCCGCTGCGGTTGAAATAATGCCTCCCAATTTCATTTCGTTAATCAGAAGATCATTAGGCCATTTAATCGAAACATCTGCGCCAATCTTTCGTAAAGTGTCAGCGATAGAGAAGCCAGCGAGCAACGGAATGAAACCCCAGTCATCTCGTGCTCGTTCTGGTTTAAGATAAATTGAAAAGAGAAGTGCAGTTGATGGAGGCGCAAGAAAAGTTCTATCTAAGCGTCCGCGGCCTGCACTTTGATAATTTGCAACGATGGCATCACCGCTTCTGCCTTCGCCTGCATTAACTTTATGTACAAGATCATCTTGGGTCGAAGCGGTGAGATCAACCACGCTTACTCGCCAGTACCGCGACAATGCGGAGGCGATTCGGCTCTGATCTAGTGGCGCTCTTGGCGTATCTATACCCATGACTAGTACCGTATAGACATGAGCCCAGATCTGCACACTACTGCGGGAAAAATCGAAGATCTCCGCGAAAAAATCGATGAAGCCATCAACGCCGGCTCAGCTCGCGCGGTTGAAAAGCAGCACGCCAAGGGTAAGCACACAGCTCGTGAGCGTATTGAGATGCTTGTTGATTCAGATTCCTTTACGGAAATTGACGAGTTCGCGCGCCATCGCTCAACACAGTTTGGAATGGAGAACTCGCGCCCCTACGGTGATGGTGTTGTTATCGGAACAGCAACTGTTGATGGTCGACCAATTGCTCTCTACTCGCAGGACTTCACTGTATTCGGCGGAAGTCTCGGCGAAGTCCATGCAGAAAAGATAGTAAAGATTGCAGAATTTGCTCTCAAGAGTGGGATCCCACTTATCGGTATCAATGATTCGGGTGGAGCCCGCATTCAAGAGGGTGTGGCTTCGCTAAACGGCTATGGAAAAATATTTCGGTTAAATACTCGCTCATCAGGAGTGATTCCTCAGATTTCTCTGATTTTAGGTCCTTGCGCAGGTGGTTCTGCTTACTCCCCTGCCCTTACAGACTTCACCGTCATGGTCAAAGAGACGTCAAACATGTTTATAACAGGGCCAGATGTAATCAAAACTGTGACTGGTGAAGACGTTGGTATGGAAGAGCTTGGTGGTGCATTTACACATAACACCAAATCTGGAAACTCACATTACATGGCAGACTCTGAAGCAGATGCCATTGATTATGTGAAGGCACTTCTTTCTTATTTGCCGTCAAATAACATGGATGGATCGCCAGTCTTGCCCGCAACAGAGACTCTTGCAAAGAGTGCAAAAGATATTGCGTTGAACACTCTTATTCCTGACTCTCCCAACCAGCCTTATGACATGAAGGTTCTCATCGAATCTTTAGTCGATGAAGGTGAATTCTTAGAAGTTCATGCCTTGTATGCACCGAACATCATCGTTGGTTTTGCTCGTATCGAAGGACAATCGGTAGGAATTATTGCAAACCAACCCTCACAGTTGGCTGGCACGCTCGATATTAATTCGAGTGAAAAAGCAGCACGGTTCTTACGATTCTGCGATGCCTTCAATATTCCAATTCTGACATTGGTCGACGTTCCTGGCTTTATGCCTGGTACTGAGCAAGAATGGAATGGAATTGTTCGTCGCGGTGCGAAATTGCTCTACGCCTACGCAGAAGCATCAGTCCCACTGGTCACTCTCATCACACGTAAAGCCTACGGTGGCGCATTTATTGTTATGGGCTCTAAGTACCTAGGCAGCGATATCAACTTTGCTTGGCCATCGGCAGAGATTGCAGTGATGGGGGCACAGGGTGCTGTAAATATTCTCTATCGAAAAGATATTGCAGAAGCATCTGATCCGGAGTCACTTCGTAAAGAACTCATCACCAATTACACGGAGAAACTTTCTAATCCATATGCTGCAGCTGAACGTGGCACGATCGATTCTGTTATCGAACCAGAAGATTCACGCGCCTACATCACAAAGGCATTTCGCACTCTAAAGACTAAGCGCGACATCCTGCCCGCACGTAAGCACGGAAATATTCCACTCTAATGAAATTTACAATTACCTCAGGAAATCCAACCCCTGAAGAGGTACTTGCTCTTGAGGCGGCTCTTAAGGCACGAAAGCCTGTTGACCTTAAACCGGTCATTAAAAGAAGTGTGTTTGGCCTTCCTCAGCTTCGACAGCCTTTGCCTCATCAAATCACATACGGTGCAAGAAGGTTTGACTAGTGCCGAAAATAGTTCTTGCTTCACAGTCCACGTCACGAAAGCGATTACTCGTTGATGCTGGATTATCGCCTGAGATTATTGTGAGCAATGTTGATGAAGAGACCGTTTTCTTCAATGCAATGTCACCAGCAGATATGGTTATTGCACTTGCTATCTCTAAGGCTCATACCGTTAGAGAAATGATTGACTAGCCAGCAATCATCATCTGCTGTGACTCAACTTTTGATGTTGATGGCATTTCTTTCGGTAAACCTGGCACTCCAGAAGTTGCCCGTGAAAGAGCGCGTTCCATCAGCGGTCGAAGTGGTCTCTTACACACAGGACATTGCATTATCGATACCGAAAAAGGTATTGAGATCGCAGACAGAGTCACAACAAAGGTAACTTTCTCTGAGCTCAGTGATGCTGAGATCGAGGATTACATCGCATCAGGTGAGCCGCTTCATGTCGCAGGTGGATTTACTCTCGATGGTCATGGCTCCCCCTTTATCCCGGTTATTGAAGGTGACTACACCAACGTTGTGGGAATCTCGATGCCTTTTCTTCGTAGCGCTATGAAGCAGCTTGGATATTCATGGCCGCAAGTAAAGGGGATGTGATGAAGCGCGTTCTGATTGCAAATCGTGGCGAAATTGCGATTCGAGTAATCCGTGCCTGCAAAGATCACGGGCTCGAAAGTGTGGCTATCTACTCAGAAGAAGACCGCGATGCACTACATGTACGCGCAGCTGATTTTGCGTATTCCCTAAATGGCATTGTTGCCAAAGATACATATTTGAATATTCCAAAGATCATCGCCCTTGCAAAAGAATCTGGTGCGGATGCGATTCATCCTGGTTATGGATTCCTCTCTGAGAACGCTAATTTTGCACAAGCAGTCATTGATGCAGGGATGATATGGATTGGACCACCTCCCTCTGCCATCAGCGCGCTAGGTGACAAAGTTTCTGCGCGACGCATTGCAGCAAAAGCCGGCGCACCCCTTGTGGCAGGTACGAAAGATCCAGTCGCAGGTCACGATGAAGTGACAGCTTTTGCAAAAGAGCACGGACTTCCCGTTGCCATCAAAGCTGCCTTCGGTGGCGGCGGACGCGGACTTAAGGTTGCTCGCACACTTGAAGAGATTCCTGAACTATTTGCCTCTGCAGTGCGTGAAGCCATTGCCGGATTTGGACGTGGTGAGTGTTTTGTCGAGCGGTACTTGGATAAACCTCGCCATGTTGAGACTCAAGTTCTTGTAGATAAAGATGGGCATGCTGTTGTAGTTAGCACTCGTGATTGCTCACTTCAGCGTCGACACCAGAAACTTGTCGAAGAAGCTCCTGCTCCATTTCTTACTGATGCACAGAATGAAGAGTTATATCGTTCTAGTAAAGCGATTATGAAAGAGGCTGGCTACATCGGAGCAGGCACCTGTGAATTTCTTGTTGGCCTCGATGGCACCATCTCTTTTCTTGAGGTAAATACCCGTTTGCAGGTCGAGCACCCGGTCTCTGAAGAGGTGAGTGGAATTGACCTTGTGCGCGAACAATTTAGAATCGCAATGGGAGAACCTCTCGGCTTTGATGATCCTGTTATTCGCGGACATAGCCTTGAATTTCGAATCAATGGCGAGGATCCCGGTAGATCTTTTCTTCCAGCTCCTGGCCGAATCACTTCTTGGAAAATTCCAACAGGACCTGGGGTTCGAGTAGATGCTGGCTTTACTCAAGGTGATGTCATCGGAGGTAACTTCGACTCACTCTTAGCAAAGCTCATTGTTACCGGTGCAACTCGTGCACAAGCAATTGAGCGGGCTCGCAGAGCGCTAGCAGAGTTTGAAATAGGTGGACTTGCGACCGCTCTTCCATTCCACCAAGCAATTATCGAAGATCCCGCCTTTACCGAGAAATTTTCCGTCTATACAAGTTATATCGAAAATGAATTTAAAAACGAGATCCCCGCTTTTGATTACCAATCAACAGATAGCGAAACGAAAGCGGCCAATGAACTTCTCGTTGCAGAGGTAAACGGGAAGCGTTTTGAGATAAAGGTTCATGCACCGGCTCCTGTAGTTAAGCGACACCGTGCAAAGCAATCATCCGGTGGCGGCGCAACTGGCACAGGCCTTGCCAGCCCCATGCAGGGAACTGTGGTCAAAATTGCAGTCGAAGAAGGAGCGCACGTTGCGGCGGGTGATCTCGTTATCGTTCTTGAAGCAATGAAGATGGAGCAACCTCTCAACGCCCATAGAAGCGGCATCGTGACCAACCTCAAGGTCGCTATCGGAGAAACAGTTGCCAGTGCCACTGTTCTCTGTGACATTATTGATGCATGACATCAACTGACATTCTCTACTCAGACCCTCTACAGGCGGCAACAATCGCAGCATCGGAAATTGCATCTCGCACCGGGATTGCAGCACATGATGTAGCGCTAGTAATGGGATCAGGTTGGGTTGGTGCAGTCGATGCCCTTGGAACTCCGAGTTATGAGTGCAACGCTGAAGATATAACTGGGTTTTTTCCACCTGCAGTTGAAGGTCACTCTGGAAAAGTCCGTTCGTATGAGATTAAAGATGGAGATCGCACGATTAGGGCCCTTGTTTTCTTAGGCCGCACTCATCTCTACGAAGGCAAGGGTATGGAACCCGTAGTGCACGGAGTTCGTACCGCTGTGAAGGCTGGTTGCAAAGTTGTTATCTTGACTAATGCTTGTGGTGGAATCAATACTGCTTTTCACGTAGGACAACCCGTACTCATCCGTGATCACATTTCACTGACAGCGCAGTCTCCTCTTGTGGGTGCCACATTTGTTGATCTCACCGATCTTTATAGCAAGCGAATCAGAGCAATTATGAAATCTGCTGATTCATCTCTTCAAGAAGGTGTATATGTGCACTGGCGCGGACCAACGTATGAGACGCCAGCAGAAATTCATATGATGCGCACACTTGGTGCTGATCTCGTTGGCATGTCTACTGTTCCAGAGGCAATTGCTGCACATGCTTTAGGTGCAGAAGTTCTTGGTATTTCACTCGTGACAAATGCAGCAGCAGGAGTCACTGGCGAAAAACTCAATCATGAAGAGGTAATTGCAGCAGGAAAAGCTGCAGCAAGTTCCATGGGTCAACTTCTTGCAAAAACCATTCCACAGATCATCTAACCTAGATAAGATCTCAGCTATGGATCGTGCGCTTACAGCAGAGGTAGAAGCTTGGATCGCAGATGATCCCGATCCTGTAACTGCTGCCCTACTTCAAACTCTTCTCGATAGTGAAGATGAAGTGTCACTGCGTCCCTATTTCAACGGCTTTCTTCAATTCGGAACAGCCGGCCTACGCGGTCCCAATGGCCCTGGCCCTTCGTGCATGAATCGCGCAGTTGTCGGTCGCGCAGCTGCAGGTATCGCTGCATATATGAAGGCGCGAGGAATGACGCGAGTCGTTATTGGCCGCGATGCCAGACATGGCTCTGCTGAGTACGCAATTGAAAGCGCGGAGATATTTAGCGGTGCAGGTATGGAGGTATTTCTACTTCCACGTGCGCTACCTACTCCGATACTTGCCTATGCAACGACAGCGCTCACAGCAGATGTCGGAGTGATGGTTACAGCAAGCCATAACCCGCCGCAGGACAATGGATACAAGGTCTATATCGGGCCCGATGCCGATGGAATTGCATATGCATCCTCACAGATTGTCAGTCCAACAGATGGCTTCATTGCGCGTGAGATAGATGCGATCACCTCATTGAAATCTCAACCTCGCGGAAACTCCTGGACAGATGTAGATGAAACTCTGATTAGCGATTATGTACAGCGCACAGCAGCGCTAGGCAGAAGACCAGGTGCACTCAAGATTGTTTATACCGCGATGCATGGCGTTGGAACAGAGACTCTTGCGAGAGTTTTTAAGCAGGCAGGCTTTCCTGATCTGATTCTTGTTAAAGAACAAGCAGATCCTGATCCAGATTTTCCAACGGTGGCATTTCCTAATCCTGAAGAACCTGGAGCAATTGATTTAGCGTTGGCTACCGCCCGCACCCATAACGCTGACTTGGTGATTGCAAACGATCCTGATGCAGATCGCTGTGCTGCTGCAATTAAAGATCGTGATGGGCAATGGAGAATGCTTCGCGGCGATGAGCTTGGAGTAATCTTTGGTGAATGGATTGCTCGCACTGCTCCAACAGGAACATTTGGAAATTCAATCGTTTCATCCTCCATCCTTCGAAAGATCAGCGCTCATTACGGAATTGATTTCAAGGAAGTTCTCACTGGCTTCAAATGGCTAGCCAAGATAGAAGATCTTGCTTTTGGTTATGAAGAAGCGATCGGATATGCAGTTGATTCAGAGACAGTTAACGATAAAGATGGAATATCGGCGGCAATTTTTCTAGCCCAGATTGCATCCGATCTTGCAGCCGATGGCAAAGACCTTAACGATCTACTTGATGAGGTCTGGGCCCGACATGGGTTCCATGCCACAGAACAGATCTCTATTCGCGTCGCTGATATGAGCGCGATAAGTAAGTTACTCGCCAATTTACGCAGCAATCCCCCACAAGAGATTGCCGGACGTGCAGTTGAAAGTATTGACGATTTAGCAGCGCCAACTGATGGTCTACCCCCTACAGATGGAGTTCGATTGTGGCTCTCAGGCGGAGTTCGAATCATCATTCGACCATCAGGAACTGAAGCAAAGTTAAAGTGCTACATCGAAGTGATCACACCAGATAAGTTGTCAGCCGAAAGAGAACTAAGCGCTCTACGCGCACCTCTCAAGACGTTCTTGGGTGCTTAGTTTAATTTAGATGCAGCAATACTCGCTGAATTAATCTTTGAGGTCTTTGCAACTAACGCTGGCAAGCGTAGTGTGATTTCGATGCACTTATCCGAAATTCCATATCTCTGGCCATAAATACCTAGGGCAGGATCAACTTCGTCGTAGAGGGAACTACCTTCAAGTGTCTTGGTCAGTAGGTCAATGAGTGCAAGGTCAACTCGCTTGACTACTGATGCAAAGACAAATTTCTTTGTAGCGGCATCGACTGAGAGGAATTGATCTGGTTCAACGGTGATTAGCCCTGCGGTGTTCCTGCTTCTATTAGCACTATTTGAAGCGACAATGACGCTAAAGACTTCGGTTGCAGATCCCGTAGTAGTCAGGTAGATGACATCATGCCCGGATCGAAGGAGAGATGTCGTCGCAGAACTAGCTGAAGTTGAAATGTATCTAATATTTGTCGTTACAGATTTTCTTGCGGCCTTAGCTCCAGGAACAAAGCCTCGATCAAAGAGATCTTTTTGAGAGGTATACCCCACCATCGCGACCTTGCCAGTTTTACTTGCAAGAGCTGCGCTATAGCCAGCCAAATATGCACCTTGCACATCGGCAAAGACAATTGAGGTGACATTGAGCGCATCAACTGTCGCATCATTGAGAATAGCGAATTGTGTCTCAGGGAAAACTAGTGAGAGCTCCTTAAGAGTGGCTGCATAGCCGGTACCCACTGCGATGACGATGGTGCAATCTTTTTTAACTAGCGCGGTGACGCGATCAATACGATCCTTTGCATCTCCAGAAGTCACTGTGGTTTCAAGGGTAAATTGCATCTTCCTTGCTGCAACCTTTAAGCCTGCCTGAGCAGCGTCGTTAAATGAAAGATCTCCTGGGCCACCTGTGTCATAAGCCAGACAGATCACCGGAGTAGATGCCTGCGCACTCGGTGAAATCAATACAGAAGCACTCAACGCACCAATCAGAGTTGCGATCACAAATTTCTTCATCATCTGACCACACCTAAACCTTTATATGTTGCATCAAGAGTTGCTCCAGCGACTTCGCGCGCCTTTGCACTACCACTATGCAGAATATCAATGAGGTGTTTTTCATCCGCGAGTAGATCAAGTGCGCGCTGTCGAATTGGTCGCAAGTACTCAACAACTACCTCTGCAACGCTTGACTTAAAATCTCCGTAACCCTTGCCATCGAATTCTCTTTCAAGGTCGGCGATGCTTGTGCCACTTAAAGCGCTATGGATTGTAAGAAGATTGCTAATACCTGGCTTTTCGATTTGATCGAATTTCACTTCCCGACCAGCATCTGTAATCGCAGACTTAATCTTTTTCAGATTAGCCTCTGGTGTATCCATAATCTCAATAACTCCTGCAACTGAGCCAGATGACTTACTCATCTTTGAAGTAGGGTCTTGAATATCGTTGATCTTTGCGCCAGCCTTTAAAATATATGCCTCTGGCAGTTGGAAAGTTTGACCATAGCGTGCATTAAAGCGTCCGGCTAGATCGCGAGTTAGCTCAATGTGCTGACGCTGATCTTCACCGACTGGAACCAAATCTGCCTGGTAGAGCAAAATATCTGCAGCTTGCAACATCGGATATGTGAAGAGTCCTACTCGCGCCGAATCAGATCCTGTCTTTGCTGACTTATCTTTAAACTGTGTCATGCGACTTGCTTCACCAAAGCCAGCCATACACTCCATAATCCAACCAAGTTGGTTATGTTGCGGAACTTGAGATTGTACGAAGAGTGTTGACCGCTCTGGTGAAATTCCAAGTGCAAGCAGTTGAGCAGCTGAGGCAAGAGTGCGCTGGCGAAGTAAGGCTGGATCTGTCTCAACGGTAAGCGCGTGAAGATCTACGATGCAGTAAAAAGTGTCATGGGAATCTTGAAGTTCTACCCATTGCTTGACTGCGCCGAGGTAATTGCCAAGATGGAAAGAGTCGCTAGTGGGTTGAATACCCGAGAGAACTCTTTTCTTGCTCATGTGCGTAATTCTCGCATGAAATATCAGTTCCGCGAGATCAAGAGACGCCCTGCGCGCTTACCTTCCATTGTCAGCACTGCTATTCGAATTCCATTGACCTGGACAACATCGCCAACAACAGGAATTCGCCCTAGGAAGTGCATTACAAAGCCACTTGCGGTCTCGTATGGGCCTTCAGGTATTTCGATCCCTGAATCATCGAGTAGGTCCTCAATCGAGACTAGACCATCAACCTCAAAATCTCCGGTACGTGTTTCCAGGGTGATCTCGTCCTCATCACCATCATATTCGTCGCGAATATCACCGATGAGGCATTCCACAAGATCTTCAAGTGTAACGATGCCATCTGTTCCACCGTACTCATCAAGCACGATAGCAAGATGCTGACGCTGGTTGCGCATCTCAGTCAGAGCCGGAAGCACACCCTTGGTGCCAGGTAAAAACATGACGTTACGAACGAGCTCTTGAATCTTGCCTCCTGCGCTGACAAGAGTTGTATCCAGAAGATCGCGAACGTGGATGAATCCAATTACTTCATCTGTCGAGCCCCGAACAACTGGGTAACGCGAATGCGCCTTATCAATTGCAAGATTTATTGCCTTGCCAACGGTGAGTGAGGCATCAAAGAAATCAACTTCAGTGCGCGGCACCATCACTTCATGAATCTGGCGTTCGGATGCGTTAAAGACTTCCTCAACAATATCTCGCTCTTCATCTGTAAGAGCAGCATGGCCAGCTACAAGATCAAGTAGTTCTTCTTCTGACATTGCGGTGCGTTGCTCATGTGGATCAATACCGAAGATACGAACAACAAAGTTTGTTGAGTGCGAAAGAAGCCAGATGATGGGTCTAAACAATTTGGCTGTGAGATCAATGAGTCCGGCAAACATCAGTGCAATTGGTTCTGTGCGTGAGAGTGCAAGACGTTTAGGAACTAGTTCGCCAAAAACTAGTGAGAAATATGCGATGACAATGGTGAGTCCGACAAGTGATAAACCTCGTGCCGCGCTATTGGAAAGATTTAGATCTTCCAGCCATGGAATGACATATTTACCAAGACGCTCTGCACCAAGGGCAGCAGATAAAAATCCACAAAAGGTGACACCGATCTGGACAGCGCCGAGAAGTCGGTTGGGATTGGAGGCCAGTTGGGCAACCTTGGCCCCGCGTTTTCCCTTAAGAGCAATCTGCTTGATCTGGCTCTCGCGCAGGGAGATCAGGGCGATTTCAGCAGCAACAAAGAGGCCGCCGAGGGCGATAAGTAGGGCAACAATGCCGAGATCGCCGAGAAGTGAGCTAATCGAGTGGCTCTCCATGATGTGAGAAGTCTACCGAGTTCCCTTCCATTTCGGGCCCTCCTGTCGTAGCCTTCACTCGTTCACCAACCGGTGGACACCTTCATCCTCGGACCGTCGGGCACGTACCTGCCCGGAGAAGGAGTTGCTTATCATGGCATCCGTAACATTCGAAGCCGCATCACGTATCTATCCAGGCACAACCGCCCCAGCAGTAGACAAGCTCAACCTCGTTGTTAACGATGGCGAGTTCCTTGTTCTTGTTGGACCTTCCGGTTGTGGAAAGTCAACATCACTTCGCATGTTGGCTGGTCTTGAAGAGATCGATGCCGGCCGTATCCTCATCGGCGATAAAGATGTAACTAACGTTGCACCTAAAGATCGCGACATCGCAATGGTCTTCCAGTCTTATGCGCTCTATCCACACATGACAGTGGCTGAGAACATGGGCTTTGCTCTGAAGATCGCAGGCGTTGCAAAGGACGAGCGCGATAAGCGCGTCCGTGACGCAGCAAAGTTGCTCGACCTCGAGCCATACCTTGATCGTAAGCCAAAGGCACTTTCAGGTGGACAGCGTCAGCGCGTTGCAATGGGTCGTGCGATCGTTCGCGAGCCACAGGTATTCCTTATGGATGAGCCTCTCTCAAACCTTGATGCGAAGTTGCGTGTAGCAACTCGTACACAGATTGCTGCTCTGCAGCGTCGCCTCGGAATCACCACCGTTTATGTAACACACGACCAGGTTGAAGCTATGACCATGGGCGATCGCGTTGCAGTTCTTAAGGATGGTCTCCTACAGCAAGTTGATACACCACGTAATCTCTATGACAACCCAGCAAATGCATTCGTTGCAGGCTTCATCGGATCTCCTGCGATGAACCTTCTGACTGCACCAGTTGTCGGTGGTAAAGCAAAGCTTGGAAACCTTGAAATTGCTGTTCCAGCATCTGCTGGCGAATCAGTAACTGTTGGTATCCGTCCAGAAGGATTTGCTCCTGCATCTTCTGGCTTTGATGTTCTTGTAGAAGTTGTTGAAGAGCTCGGCTCTGATGCATTCGTCTACGGAAAGCCAGCTGATTCATCAGTGAAGTTCGCAAACGCAACTGATGAAGGCGCTCAAGTAATCGTACGTTGGGATCCAAAGAACCCACCACGTGCAGGCCAGACAATCACAGTCTCAGCAAACCAGAGTGCAGTCCACCTCTTCAATGCAACAACTGGAGAGCGTCTCTAATTCAGAATATAAAAAAGCCCGCCGGATATCCGGCGGGCTTTTTTATTTGATGTGAAGGAGTGATTAAGCCATTGCCTTCTTGAGGTTCTCATCAATAGAGTCCAAGAACTCTTGAGTTGTTTGATATGGCGCATCGTTAGAGATGAGTAGCGCAAGATCCTTGGTCATCTTTCCCTGCTCGACAGTTTCAATACAAACGCGCTCAAGAGTCTTGCTGAACTCTGCAAGCTCGGCATTGTTATCAAGCTTTGCACGGTGTGCAAGGCCTTGAGTCCACGCAAAGATTGATGCAATTGGGTTGGTAGATGTTGCCTTACCAGCCTGGTGATCGCGATAGTGACGTGTCACTGTTCCGTGAGCTGCTTCAGATTCGCAAACCTTTCCATCTGGTGTCATCAATACTGAAGTCATCAGACCCAGTGAGCCGTAACCCTGTGCGACGGTATCTGACTGCACATCTCCGTCGTAGTTCTTACACGCCCAGACGTAACCGCCTTCCATGCGAAGTGACATAGCAACCATGTCATCGATGAGACGGTGCTCGTACCAGATTCCTGCTGCATCAAAATCTTTCTTGAATTCTGCTTCATAGATCTCTTGGAAAATATCCTTAAAGCGACCGTCGTAGGCCTTCAAGATAGTGTTTTTTGTCGAGAGATAGACAGGGAACTTGCGAAGCAGTCCGTAGTTCAATGACGCACGAGCGAAATCGCGGATTGAATCATCGACGTTGTACATCGCCATTGCGACACCTGAAGATTTGAAATCAAATACCTCGAGGTTCATCGCCTCTCCGCCACCTTCTGGGACATATGAAAGTGTGAGCTTTCCTGGACCAGGAACCTTGATATCCGTCGCCTTGTACTGGTCACCAAATGCGTGACGGCCAATCACAATCGGCTTAGTCCAATGTGGCACTAGACGAGGAACATTGCTGATGATGATTGGTTCACGGAAAATCACTCCCCCAAGAATATTGCGGATCGTTCCATTTGGAGATTTCCACATCTTCTTGAGACCAAATTCTTCAACGCGAGCTTCGTCAGGAGTAATCGTTGCGCACTTGATACCAACACCGTGCTTTTGGATTGCATGAGCTGCATCGATAGTCACCTGGTCATCGGTTGCATCGCGATGCTCCATGCCGAGGTCGTAGTACTCAAGATTGACATCGAGATAAGGAAGAATCAACGAGTCCTTGATGAACTGCCACATAATGCGGGTCATCTCATCGCCATCGAGCTCTACAACGGTTCCTGTTACTTTAATCTTGCTCATCGCCATCCCTTACTTTTTGTGTGTCGGTACTTAAATTTTCTTAAAGAGTTTGTACATCTGCTTGCTTGGTACGGACTGCCTCTGCTGCTTCTTTTAATGAAGCCAATTCTGAATCGGTGAGAGCTGTTTCCACAACCTTCTTCACTCCTTCACGACCAATGGCCGCCTCGACTCCGAGATAGACGCCTGAGATTCCGTATTCGCCATCAACCCATGCACATACAGGCATTACAGCGCCAGAATCTTCAATGACAGCCTTAGCCATGCGAGCAGCTGCCGCCGATGGTGCGTAGTAAGCAGATCCAGTCTTAAGCAGTGCAACAACTTCTGCGCCACCATTACGTGTGCGATCGACAAGATCTGCAATTTCCTCAGGAGATAACTTCTCTGAGAGGGCAACGCCATCAACTGTGCAGCGGCTTGGAACTGGAACCATTGTGTCTCCATGTGAACCGAGGGTCAGAGTTTTTACTGATGCGACAGGAACACCGAGCTTTTCTGCAACAAAGTTTGTGAAGCGCGCGGTATCAAGCATTCCAGCTTGGCCCATAACGCGGTTCTTTGGAAATGAAGTAGCAATCTGAGCCAGCGCTGTCATCTCATCGAGTGGATTTGAGACAACAATAATCACGGCATTTGGTGAGTGCTTTGCAATATTTTCAGCTACTCCACGGACGATACCGGCGTTTACACCAATGAGATCCATTCGGCTCATTCCAGGTTTACGTGGAAGTCCCGCGGTGATGACAACAACATCTGAATTCGCTGTGGCTTCATAACCTGCACCATCAGCAGTTGTGGTCGCTCCGATAATCTTTGTCTCAAAGCCTTCGATGGATCGTGATTGATTCATATCGAGAGCTAAACCTTCAGGCTTACCTTCGAGAATATCTGTGAGAACGACTGTATCGAAGATGTTGTATTCAGCTAGACGAAGTGCTGTGGTTGATCCGTAGAAACCTGCTCCGACAACTGTGACTTTCTTTGCCATGTATGAGACCTCTTAATAGATTGAGTTGGCTTTTCAGCCAAGGTGAGACCGATTTAGGGCAAGCCTACAACCCACGCGGAAGTGCTATCGCCATCGCAAAAAGTGAGATTGCAATCAAAATCGGTAGGTAGGTCGAAATTACCCCGCGGCGAGGCTCGGTCTTGCGTCCTGAGAGGACGATCACAGCCATTGCAGCCGCAATGATGAGTGAGCCCACGCGGATGAATGAAAAGACTCCTGCCACGATGCCAATAATCAGTAGCGCATATGCAATGCCGCGTGAACCGGTTAATTCTTTTCGCACGACTCAACCACATTCTGTAACAACATGGCTCGCGTCATCGGTCCAACTCCGCCAGGCATTGGCGCAACGAAACCTGCAATCTCGTAGGCAGATGGATCAATATCTCCAACCAAACCTTGTGGCGTTCGAGAAATTCCGACGTCAAGAAGTGCTGCACCTTTTTTAATCATGGACGCTTTGAGGAAATGTGCTTGGCCAATTGCGGCAATGACAATATCTGCGCGCTGAGTATGAAGTGCTAGATCCTTAGTTCCCGTATGTGTCAGGGTGACTGTCGCATTCTCTTGCCGACGCGAAAGTAAGAGTCCTAGTGGGCGACCCACTGTCAATCCGCGGCCAATAACAACAACATCTGCACCGTTTAGATTTACTTTGTAATGATTGAGCAGTGCAACAATTCCACGTGGTGTGCAAGGAAGTGGAGCTTCATAGCCAGCGACCAATCTTCCAAGATTCATCGGATGTAAACCATCTGCATCTTTAGCGGGATCAATTGATTCCAAAATGACTTGAGTATCAATTCCTTGCGGTAATGGGAGTTGGACGATATATCCAGTGCACTCTGGGGCGCTATTCAATTCTTTGATCGCAGCCAATACATCACTTTGTGAGGCAGTTGCTGGAAGATCCACTCGCAACGAAGTAATTCCTACTTCTTTACAATCACGATGCTTGCCTGAGACATATGAATGCGATCCAGGGTCATCGCCAACTAAAATTGTTCCGAGGCCTGGAACTTTGCCTCGCGCCTTGAGAGCGCTTGTGCGCGCTGCAAGATCTTTCTTAATTGAGTCAGCTAGCCCTTTGCCATCTAGTATCACTGCACTCATGGTGAAATCTTAACCTCTTAAGCGTGTGAGAAGTGACGTGTACCTGTAAAGAACATCGCGATCCCTGCAGCATGTGCTGCCGCAATTACCTCTTCATCTCGCACACTGCCACCAGGCTGGACAACTGCTGTCACGCCAGCATGGATCAAAATTTCAAGGCCATCGGCAAATGGAAAAAAGGCATCACTGGCTGCAACCGTGCCAGGAACTCGATCACCGGCACGATCAACAGCTAACTTAGCGCTATCTACTCGATTCACTTGACCCATGCCGATTCCAATTGCTGCCCCACCTTTGGCGAGCAATATTGCATTGCTCTTTACGGCGCGGACACTTCTCCATGCAAATTCAAGGTCGGCGATTACATCTGCAGATACAGCGTTTCCAGAAACTTGTTTCCAACTTGATGCGAGATCCCCAGGAGCGTCGATAAGGTCGCTGCGCTGCAACAACATCCCTCCTGAGACTGGTCTGCGTTCAAGGGATGCAATCTCTGTGGAGTCACATGTCAATATGCGAATCGATGGTTTGGTAGAGAGAATCTCAATTGCACCATCTTCATATCCTGGGGCAATCACAACTTCGGTGAAGACCATGGCAAGTGCTGTTGCCATCTCTACTGTGATGCTGCGATTTGCTGCAACTACTCCCCCAAATGCTGATACCGGATCACACGCATGCGCTGCACGGTAAGCAGAGGCAATGTCGCTCGCGATTGCAATCCCGCAAGGGTTTGCATGCTTAATGATCGCAACACAGGGTTCTGAGTGATCAAAAGCTGCACGCCAAGCGGCATCTGCATCTGTGTAATTATTAAATGACATCTCTTTGCCGTGGTGTTGTAGCGCGCCAACAATTCCTCGAGATGAACCACTATAAATCGCTGCCTCTTGATGTGGGTTCTCTCCATAGCGCAAAGAATGTTCCCGCTTGTAAATTTCACCGAACCACTCAGGAAGTTCTGAACTTGCACCAAGCCAGGTAGCAATTGCCAGGTCGTATTCTGCAGTTGTTCTGAAAACTTCAAGAGCAAGCTGTTGACGTTGCTCTGAGGTGAAGCCTCCCTCTACAAGAGCTTTTTCAATGAGCGGATATTGATGTGGATTGCTAACGACTGCAACGCTTCCGTGATTTTTCGCTGCTCCACGCAACATAGATGGGCCGCCAATATCAATCTGCTCAATGCATTCAGCAAAGGTTGCCCCCGATGCGATCGTCTGCGCAAAGGGATAGAGATTAATGACAACTAAATCAAAGGGGGCAATATCTAAATCTGCGATCGCCTTAAGATGTTCGGGGTTATTTTGATCGGCCAATATTCCTGAGTGAATCCGAGGGTGAAGTGTTTTAACGCGACCACCCATAATCTCCGGAAATCCTGTATAGCTACTGACATCTGTGACTGTGACTCCGGCATCGCGCAATGTGGAAGCTGTTGATCCAGTTGAGAGAATCTCCACTCCAGCGGCTTGCAGACTCTTTCCAAGTTCGACTAATCCACTTTTGTCATAAACACTAACAAGTGCGCGAGTGATCTTTTTCTTCGTCATGAACTGTTCTTCTCCATCGTCGATAGCAGCTGCTGGATCGTCGCAACAATGAGAGATCTTTCGAGAATCTTAATGCGCTCGTGGAGTGATTCCTCGTCATCTCCAGGTGCGATCTCGAGCTCCTGTTGGGCAATTATTGGCCCCGTATCTACGCCCGCATCTACCCAATGAATTGTAGTTCCGGTCTTAGTTACCCCAGCAGCCAAAGCATCACGCACAGCATGAGCCCCTGGGAATTGGGGCAAGAGCGCTGGATGGCTATTGATAATCGGAAGTACCGATGTGACTGAGTGATCAAGAATTCGCATAAAGCCAGCGCTGACAACTAGATCAAGATCGAGAGATTGCAAGTACTGCAGAAGTTGCGCGTTCCAATCGTTGCGATTATGCATCATGGGATGCAGAAAGACAGGAACTTTATATTTGTGCGCACGGTCAATGACGGGCGCATCTGCTTTATCGCAGATGAGCGCTTCAATACTGCAGTGCAGAACTTTCTTATCTACCGCCTCAAAAATAGCTTCGGCGAGAGTTCCACCACCAGAAGCTAAAACTGCAATTCTTTTCATCGCGCGAAAATCTTCATGCGCGGAATGAATTTAATAGCGAGTAAACCAATCAAAAGCTGGCCACCCACCGCGAGTATAAATTGCCAGATAGATAATCCCACTGCGCCCATAGCCTCTGTGATGAGTGAGCCACTAGCCAAATATGCAAGAAGTGCGAGCATGACAACCAGGATAAAAAAGCTCTGCCACGCCGTGCGCTCTTGCAGCGTGATTGTCCAATATCCCAAAAGTGCTCCGATAGCGATAATCACAAGCGACAAGAGTAGGAACCACCTATTGGAATTGACCGGTAGCCCTGCAAGAAGAGGAAGTGCAGGAATTTGACCAATATCTTGAGTAATCGGTGAAAGATGCGTGCCCGCGCCGACTGCAAATCCAGCACCGCTTATATATGAAAGAGCAGCCAAAGCTGCATTAGGTAGATAAAGAAGATTAAGGATAAGTAAAAGTAGTGATCCAAAAATTCCCGGAGCTAAGACTTCGGTAATGAGAGTTGCTTGGTTAAAGTTGATGAAGAAAGCGATTGTGAAGATAAGAAAGCCGAGGCCTAACAAGAGAGCAACAATTCGAAGCGCGAGAATTACTGGTACAGCTAGATTTACGCTCCGATCGGCGATGAATGAACTCCCTAATGCAAGAATGAAGGCAAAGATCGCTGCCATCCACCATTGTGGTTTCACCCCAGTCGATGATGAAAAGAGAGCGACTAACGCTGTGAGAGTTGAATAGAAAAGTGCAAAGAAAAGTCTCACGCCTGTCAGATTTGAAAAATCACCGTCAAGTTTTGAAACAACGCGCTTAAATCCTGCGCGTAGAGCCGCGATAGGTAGCAATAGTGCGCCGAGGGGAAGATATGAGAGATACCCCGCAACCCCGGATGGAGAGAGCGCTAAATCAAAGTGAACATGGTGAGCTGCAAGCCAGATCCATAGCGCCGCTCGAATGGGATCTGATGTTGTTCCTGAAGCGCTGCCGGCAGTAGCCCAAGCAATCAGAGTAATAAATGCAAGCGGCAGAATAAAGATTGCAGCGCTACGTAGAGACTGTGCAAACGTGACCCCTAGGACGCGTTGCAACATTGGAGATTAGCGACCGAGTATGGCGCGCATAAAGCGCGCAGTTTCACTTGGTGTTTGACCTACCTTAACTCCAGCTGCTTCAAGTGCATCTTTCTTCGCGATCGCTGTACCAGAAGAACCAGAGACGATTGCACCTGCATGTCCCATGGTCTTTCCTTCTGGAGCTGTGAAGCCTGCAACGTAACCAACAACAGGCTTTGTTACATACTCTGCAATAAATGCCGCAGCGCGCTCTTCTGCATCTCCACCGATTTCACCGATCATTACAATCGCTGTTGTCTCTGGATCATCTTGGAAAGCGCGAAGGCAATCGATATGAGTGGTACCAATTACTGGATCTCCACCGATTCCAACTGCTGTACTAAATCCAATATCGCGAAGTTCGTACATCATTTGATATGTAAGAGTTCCTGATTTAGAGACAAGCCCGATTGGACCAGCACCTGTGATGTTTGCAGGAATGATTCCGACATTAGATTTTCCTGGGCTGATAAGTCCTGGACAGTTTGGACCAATTATCTGTGTGCCGCCTTTTTCCTTCGCATATGTGTAGAAAAATGCTGAATCATGAACAGGGATGCCCTCTGTAATAACAACAACTAGTGGCATCTTTGCATCGATCGCATCGATCACAGCGGCCTTTGCAAACTTTGGTGGAACGAAGACCACTGATGTATTTGCACCAGTTGCTGCCATCGCCTCTGCCACAGTATTAAATACAGGGAGGTTATGACCGTCGATATCAACGCTCTGTCCACCTTTGCCCGGTGTAACTCCACCGACAACTGCAGTACCTGAAGCGAGCATACGACGGGTGTGCTTGGTTCCCTCAGATCCCGTCATGCCTTGAACGATTACTTTGCTTGCATCATTAATGAAAATTGCCATTTACTTCGCCGCCAATTCTGCAGCGCGTGATGCTGCTCCATCCATTGTGTCGAGCTGCTCTACCAGTGGGTGGTTTGCAGCATTCAAAATTGCTCGTCCTTCTTCGACGTTATTTCCATCAAGGCGTACGACGATTGGCTTTGTCGCGGTAGCGCCAAGTGTTTCAAGGGCAGCCACGATCCCGTTAGCAACAGCATCGCATGCAGTGATGCCTCCGAAGACGTTAACAAAGACGCTCTTCACATCTTTATCTCCGAGAATGATCGAAAGCCCATCTGCCATTACTTGTGCAGAAGCTCCTCCTCCAATATCAAGGAAGTTAGCTGGGCGCATTCCGCCAAATTTCTCGCCAGCGTAAGCCACGACATCAAGTGTGCTCATCACAAGTCCAGCGCCGTTTCCGATGATTCCGACCTGGCCTTCAAGTTTGACGTAATTGAGGCCCTTCTCTTTTGCTAGCGCCTCAAGTGGATTTGTTGCACTGTGATCAACGAGTGCTTCATGATCTGGTTGACGGAACTCTGCATTCTCATCAAGTGAAACTTTTCCATCGAGTGCAACTACTTTTCCATCACTTGTCTTTACAAGTGGGTTGACCTCAACCAGAGTTGCATCCTCAGATGAGAATGTCTCCCACAGCTTTACCAAAACATCAGCAACTTGATCAGCAACATCTGCTGGGAAAGCTGCTTGGGCAACAATCTCTTTCGCCTTTGCAAGTGAGATGCCATCAACTGCTGAGACTGGAACCTTTGCAAGTTTTTCTGGCGCTGTCTTTGCAACTTCTTCAATATCCATACCGCCGGCAACTGATGCCATAACGAGGAATGTGCGGTTCGAGCGATCGAGCAAGATTGCTAAGTAATACTCAGATTCAATCGGTGCAGCTTGGGCGATCATCACTTGATGAACTGTGTGACCCTTAATATCCATTCCGAGGATTGCAGCAGCTTTATCGCGTGCTTCCTCTGCGTTTTCGGCAACCTTTACTCCGCCTGCCTTACCGCGTCCTCCAACCTTTACTTGCGCTTTAACAACAACGCGTCCACCCATCTTTGATGCGGCAGCAAAGGCCTGCTCTGCAGTTATTGCAACTGCGCCAGCAAGAACTGGGACTCCATGTTTTTCAAAGAGATCGCGTGCCTGATATTCAAAGAGATCCACTAGATCGCTCCTTCATTGATGGGCGCTTGAATATGCGCAAATTTCACTGTGCCCATCTTAGAGCCCGCGCTAGAGCTTCTCGACCGGCGCGTAGCGAAGAAGAAGGCGCTTCTGGCCATAATCTCCGAAGTCGATGGTGGCTTCGGACTTATCGCCCTCGCCGGCTACGGCAACAACGGTGCCAAGACCAAATGTGTCATGTGACACACGCTCACCAACAGCTAAGACCATTGCACTGCTCTTCTTTCCGGTTGCGCGAGGAGGTGGAGCAGATGCCACACGCGATGTGCGAACAGAAGTAGCGGGAGAAAATGTGGAACGTCCCTCATTACGCCACTGAATCAAATCTTCTGGAATTTCATCAAGGAATCGTGATGGTGGATTGTAATTTGGCGCACCCCACGAAGATCGATATTCGGCGCGAGAAATGTAGAGACGTTCTTCTGCGCGAGTAAGGCCGACGTATGCAAGACGGCGCTCTTCTTCAATTTCATCTTTATCATCGAATGTTCGCGAGTGCGGGAATATTCCATCTTCCATACCAGTAAGAAATACTGTGGGAAATTCAAGACCTTTTGCTGTGTGCAGAGTCATGAGTGTGACAACACCACCATGATCTTCTCCATCAGGAATTTCATCCGCATCTGCAACGAGTGCGACTTTTTCGAGGAAGCCCGAGAGTGAAATCTCCTCATCTTCTGCTAGCGCTTCAAATGGGCGCTCCTCATACTCCATTGCAACGGCAACCAACTCTTTCAAGTTCTCCACTCGAACTTCATCTTGTGGATCAGAGCTTGCTTCAAGTTCTGCCAATAAACCTGACTGTTCAAGAATTGCTTCGATGATCACTGAGGGCTTTGTCTTCGCCTCTACCAATACCGCTAACGCGCTCATCATTGATACAAATTGCAGAATTGATCCGGCAGCCCGTGAGGGAACTTCTTGAGCTTCTGCGCATCGATTAAGCCCTTGCCAAAACGTAATGCCTTGTAGAGCAGCGAAGCGATCAACTTCTTCTAGAGCGCGATCACCGATCCCGCGCTTAGGAATGTTAATAATCCGACGCAGAGATATCTCGTCTTCAAGATTTGCAAGTACGCGAAGATAGGCAAGAAGATCCTTTACTTCTTTGCGCTCGTAGAACCTGAGACCACCTACAACCTTATACGGGAGAGCAGCCCGCATAAAGACTTCTTCGAAAACACGTGACTGGGCGTTGGTGCGATAGAAAATTGCAGTATCCCCCGGCTCGGAAATTCCGTTGCGCTGCAAAGAACGAATCTCATCTTTTACAAACTCTGCTTCATCGTGTTCTGATTCAGCGACATAACCAACAAGTGGCGCACCGGGGCCTGACTCTGACCAGAGGTTCTTCTCTTTTCGGGAAGAGTTCTGGGTAATAACAGCATTGGCCGCGTTAAGGATGTTTTGGCTCGAGCGATAGTTCTGTTCGAGCAAGACAGTTGTTGCATTTGGGTAGTCGAGTTCAAATTGCAGAATATTTCTAATGGTCGCACCACGGAAGCCATAGATCGATTGATCGGCATCTCCTACTACGCAGAGCTCGGCAGGAGGAGTTCCGTCTTCAAGAGATCCCGTAAGTTCTCGTACAAGTATGTATTGCGCATGATTTGTATCCTGATACTCATCAACCAAGATATGTTTAAAGCGAGATCGCATCCTGGCCTTAGCCTCAGGGAAGCGTTGAATAACCTTGACGGTATTGAGAATCAAATCATCGAAGTCCATCGCATTCGCTGATTGCAAGCGCTTTTGGTAAACCGAGTAGACATCAGCAACAACTTGTTCAAATTGATTGGTCGTGGCATTGAGGTAATCCTGAGGACCAAGTAATTCGTTCTTAGCATTAGAGATCATGGATTGAAATTGACGGGGTGGATAACGCTTGGGATCTAGGTTGAGTTCTTTCGCCACGATAGTGACGAGGCGAAGTGAATCAGCTGAGTCATAGATGCTGAATGAATTTGAGAAACCTAAGCGATGCGCCTCTAATCGCAGCAATCGAACACATGCAGAGTGAAATGTTGAAACCCACATCGATTTGGCGACGGGACCAACGAGATCAGCAACACGCTCTTTCATCTCACCAGCTGCTTTATTGGTAAAGGTGATCGCCAAAATTTCGTATGGACGGACCCCACGCGCAGCCATTAAATATGCAATCCGTCGAGTGAGTACGCGAGTTTTTCCAGAGCCCGCACCAGCTACAACTAGTAGTGGTCCGCCTGTATGAATTACGGCAGCCTGTTGCGCTGGATTGAGACCTTCAATCAAGGCATCTGCAGGCGTTGCCATTTCGTTCATGCGCGGGAGTCTATTAGGATCGGCCAACATGGAGCCTCTTAACGATTCCGAAATCACACGTGTATTAGTAGTTAATGCTCACCCTGATGACTCAGACTTTGGCGCCAGCGGCACGATTGCCAAATGGGTTAAAGCTGGAATCCATGTCTCCTACGTCTTTTGCACCAATGGTGATCAAGGCGGTGAAGAATCTGGATTTACAAAGGAAGAGATGCCTGCTGTCCGCCAGCGCGAACAACGCGCAGCTGGTGCTGCCATCGGAGTCACTGACATCACATTCTTGAATTACGTTGACGGACACCTCGAACCAACACTGGCACTTCGAAAAGATTTAGTACGACAAATTCGCATCTCTAAACCTGATCGCATGGTCTGCCAATCACCTGAAAGAAACTGGGAGCGAATAGGTGCTAGCCATCCAGATCACCTTGCAGCTGGAGAAGCGGCAATACAAGCGGTCTATCCAGATGCTCGAAATCCTTTTGCATTTACAGATTTGCTAGATGACGAAGGCCTTGCGCCGTGGCGCGTTAAGGAAGTCTGGATGATGGGATTTGCACATCCAGATCACTTTGTAGATATCACCGATACCTTTGATTTAA
>JACCDY010690190.1_pt1 | contig 68219 bp, 50 predicted proteins | sample 7446391 | NCBI WGS metagenome assembly JACCDY01 (sample SAMN15323451, study PRJNA562643) | freshwater metagenome | isolation source: river surface water | place: USA:Blue River Watershed | collected 2017-08-18
CCCCGAACGCGAAAACGCCCACGTCGGCCTCGTTCGCGCCTACGCCGACGCCGACCGCTTCGACAAGATGCGCGACGCCGTCGACCGTTTCCTCCGCGCCTGCCCCGACTCCGCGCTTCGTCCCCGGGCCCTCTATCTCGCCGCGCTCGCCGCCGGCCGCCAAAACGACCTCGAGCTCCAGCTCTCCTTTCTCGGCCTCGCCCTCGACGACCGCGACCCGCGCCACGACTTCGCCGAGCAGATGACGCTGATGCGCGCCCACACCCTCTTCACCCTCGGGCGCCACCGCGAGTCCCGCGAGGCCTCGCTCGGCTACGCCAAGACCTTCCCCAAGGGAAAATTCATCGAGGACGCCCGTTACCTCGCCGCCATGGCCGAGCTCGCCGAGGGCCGCGCCACCGAGGCGGAGAAGCAGATCCGCGCCTACCTAAAAACCTACCCCAAGGGCCGCTTCGTCGCCGACGCCCGCCACCGCCTCGCCTCCGTCGCGTATTCCCGCGAAGACTACACCGGCGCCCTCTCGCTTTGCGACGCCTGGCTCGACGACCACCCCGCCTCCCACGCCTCGCGCGGCGAGGTCCACGCCCTGCGCGCCGACGCCCTCGTCGCCCTCGGCCGCGTCGAGGAGGCCGTCGCCGCCTACCAGCGCGCCCTCGCCCTCCCGCTCGCCGACGAACAGCTCGGCTACGTCCTCGACGAGCTCACCCGCCACCTCCTCGCCCTCAAAAACAACGACGCCGCCGTAGCCCTCTGGGAACGCTTCGCCGCCGAACGCCCCGACCACCCCTACATCATCAACGCCGCCTACTGGATCGGTCGCATCCGCAACCGCGAGGGCCGCGCCGAGGAGGCCATCCAGGCCGTCTCCGAAATTATCCGCCGCCACGTCGGCGACCCGGCCCGCGGCGACGTCGAGCGCCTCCTCGTCGAGCTCGCCTCCTCCCTCGCCCGCCCGCCTCGCCGCGAGAAAGGCCTACCCGCTCCCGAACCCCCGCCCGACCAGGCGCTCTTTGATCGCGTCGACCAACTCCTCCTCGCCGGCCCGGCCGACGACGCGAACCCCACCACCCGCGCCCGCGCGCTCTTCACCCGATCGGAGATCGCCGCCTGCCGCGGCGATCTCGCGCTGCGCGACGAACTCCTCGGCCGCATCGCCGCGCAGTTCGCGCCCGACCAGCTCCCGCCCGGCATCCTCGGCAAGGTCGGCGACCTGCTCCTCGCCCAGGGCCAGCTCCCGCTCGCCCGGACTTTCTACGCCGAGATCCTCGCCGCCCACCCCAAGTCCCTCTTCGCCGACTTCGGCCACGTCGGCCTCGGCGAGATCGCCCTCCGCGAAGGCGACGGCCAAAGCGCCCTCGCCCGCTTCGACGCCGCCATCGACCTCGCCGGCGCACGCTTCAAACACAAGGAAGCCACCCTCGGCCGCGCCCGCGCCCAGCTCCTCCTCGGACGCCCGGAAAGCGCCCGCGCGCTCCTCGAGGAGGTCGCCGCCAACCGCGCCTGGCGCGGCGAGGCCACCGCCGAGGCCCTTTTCCTCCTCGGCGAGATCGCGCTCCGCCGCGGCACGCCCGACGACCTCGCCAAAGCCCAGGCCCACTACCAGCGCGTCTACCTCTCCTACAAACGCCACCCCGCCTGGGTCGCCAAAGCCTACCTCCGCTCCGCCGAGACCTTCGAAAAACTCGGCCAAACCCACGAGGCGCTCACCACGCTCAACCGCTTCTTCACCTTCCGCGATCTCGAGCGCTTCCCCGAATGGCAACAAGCCCTCGCTCTCAAGCCCCGCCTCGAGGCGCGCGTATCCGCCGCCCCCACGTCCGCCCCGTCTTCGGCCCCCGCGCCGGTCCTCACCCAAACCTGAGCCGCCGCCCCGCCCATGCGTCTCGTCCTTCGCTCCGCCGCCCTCGCCCTCGCCACGCTCCTCCTCGGCCGCCCGCTCTCGGCGCAACGCTACATGTTCAAAGACGGCAGCTCCCTCGCCGCGACCGAAGTCCGCCTCGGCCCCGCCGGCCTGATCCAAGAGGTGAAACTCGCCGCGGGCGGGTCCTTCGAGCGGATCTACCCGCTCGCCGACCTCGCTCGCATCGACTTCCCCGAACCGGAGGCCCTCGATCAGGCCGAGGCCCTCGTCGCCGCCGGCAAAGGCGCCGAAGCCCTGCCGCTGCTCGAGCCCGTTCTGCGCCAGTTCGCGCCCTTCGCCCGCGTCCCCGGCTCGCACTGGCCCCGCGCCGCCCTCCTCCGCCTCCAGGCCCTGCTTCCAGGCGAAGACTCCGCCGCCATCGCCGCCGCCGCCCGCGAGCTCCTCCAAAGCGGCCTCGGCGCCGAACCGGTCGGCCTCGCCAAACTCGCCCTCGCCCGGCTCGACGTCCGCGCCGGCAACGAGGCCCTCGCCCGCGCCATGCTCGACGAGATCGTCCACGACGCCCCGCCCGCCATCCAGGCCCGCGCCTGGCTCCTCCGCGGCGACCTCGCCGCCGCCCGCGACGCCCATGAGGAGGCGCTGGAATGCTACCTCCGCATCCCCGCCTTCCACGGCACCCTCGACGAGCTCATGCCCGCCGCGCTCCTCGGCTCCGCCCGCGCCTACCAGGGTCGGGGCGACGCCCGCCGCGCCGAACGCGCCGCCCGCGAACTCGTCGACACCTACGCCGACAGCGCCGAGGCCGCGCGCGCCAAAACCGAGTTCAAGCTGTAACCGAAACCCCACTACACGCTCCGCCCGCCTCCGGCCCCCGCCCCGCTTCGCCCGCATCTTCCCTCCGCCATGAAACGTCCCGCCTCGCTTCTCGCCCTCGCCGTCCTCGCGCCCGCCTCCTTGCTCGCCCAGGCCGCCTCCGCCGCCGTGCCCCAGGTCCACAAGGTCAGCCTGCTCGAGGAGCTCGCCTCGCCCTTCATCCTTCCGCTCTGGGCCTGCTCCGCGCTCATCGTCTACCTCGTCATCGACCTTTACCTGAAGAGCGGCGCGAAGCAGTTCCTCCCCGCGACCGACCTCGAGACCGCCCGCGGCTACTTCCGCGCCGGCGACTACCGCGGCGCCTACGCCTGGGGCGCGTCCGCCAAGGGCGCGATCCCCGCCCTCGTCCACGCCGGCCTCAAGCACGCGCCCGAGGGGAAAACCGCCTCCGACGAGGCCATGGCCGCGCTCATCATCGGCGAGAACGCCCGCTTCCAGCACCGCATCGCCTACCTCTCCGTCATCGGCGTCATCGCCCCCATGGTCGGCCTCACCGGCACCGTCGTCGGCATGATCCAGGCCTTCGCCGCGATGGGCCAGGCCGGCGCCGCCGATCCCTCCAAACTCTCCGGCGCCATCGGCCACGTGCTCCACGCCACCGCCTCCGGCCTCGCCGTCGCCATACCCGCCTTCGTCTTCTACTACCTGCTGCGCAACCGCGTCGCCCACCAGATCCACGCGCTCTCGCTCGTCGCCAACGACCTCTTCCGCCGCTTCCCCTACGCGCACCTGAAGGACGTCGCCTTCGAGGGGGGCGAGCCCGTCGCCGCCCTCCCCGACTGGCTCGGCGACACCGCCCCGGCGAACGCGCTTCTCCCCGCGCCGGCCCAGGCCTGAGCCGCCACGCCCCGCGCCTCGTTTTCCTCACCTCTTAACTCCTTCCAACCATGGCCGGTTCCGCAGGCGGTGGCGACGGCGAGCCCGAGTTCCAGATCGCGCCGATGATCGATGTCCTCCTCGTGCTGCTCATCTTCTTCATGAGCATCGCGACTTCCTCCGTCGCGCGCTACGACCCGTCGATCGAGGTCCCCGTCGCGCCCGACGCCGCCAAGAAGGACGACTCCGAAGGCGAACTCGTCTTCAACCTTTCCTGGAACGCCGCCGAACAGAAGGTCCTCGTCACCTTCGAGGAACGCGTCGTCGTCCCCGCCGACACGGTCGCGACCCTCGCCGCGCGCAAAAAAGCCGACGACAAGGTCCGCGTCCTCCTGCGCGCCGACGCCGACACGCCCGTCCGCCACGTCGGCGAGGTCGTCAAGGCCGCCGCCGCGGCAGGCATCGTCGACGTCACCTTCGCGACCGTCGCCCGCTAGGGAGCGCCCGAACCAACCCGTCCCGCGTCCGCCTCGATGAAACTCCCCGTCCAGACCGGCAACCCCGACATCGGCTTCCAGATCGCGCCCATGATCGACGTCGTGTTCGTGATCCTCGTCTTCTTCATGTCGCTCGCCGCGCAGATCCGCATCGAGCAGATCCTGCAAACCAAGCTCCCCGGCCTCGCCGTCGCGGCCACCGAGACCGAGTTCGTCGACGAGCAGATCATCCAGGTCTCGCCGGAGGGCGAGGTTTCGCTCAACGACGAGCCCTTCGACGCCCCCGAGGACCGCGCCCTCCCGCAGCTCACCGCCACGCTCGTCCAGCTCAAGGCCTCCTCCGACGCCGCCAAGAGCAAGTTGCTCGTCACGCTCCTCAGCCACCCCGACTCGCCCTACCACCGCACGATCGACGTGCTCAACGCCCTCGCCGTCGCCGACGTCACCCACGTCACCTTCACCGCCGAGGAGCCGGAGGAATAAGCCGCCATGTCCTCGCCCTCGCCCACAGCCACCCCGCCCGCCACCTCCGCCGCGCCCGCGTCCGCTTCCACGAGCCGGGCCCGCTCGCTCCTTCGCCGTGTCACCTCCAGCGCGCCGTTTCTCGTCACCGTGATCGTGCACCTCGTGCTCATCGCGGTCGCGGGAGCCGTGGTCGTGCAGCAAAACATCCTCGGCAAAAAGAAGTCCTTCGAGGCCGCGCCCGAGCCCGGCCCCGCCCGCGCCGTCGAACATCGCCTCCAGACCGCCCGGCGCGGCGGCTCCGCCGGCGGCGCGAGTTCGCCCCTTTCCTCCAGCCGCATCTTCACCCACGCGCCCGGCGCGCTCGCCCTGCCCGAGATGTCCGAACTGCCCTCCGCCACCGCGGGGTTCGGCGGCTTCGGCGGCGCGGGCGCCGGACTCGGCCTCGCCACCGGCTCCGGCCTGTCCGCCTCGCTCGGCTCCGGAACCAGCCTCGGCGGACGCGGCTTCCTGTCGCTCTCCTTCCTCGGCACCACGAGCCTCGACGCCTCGAAGATCGTCTTCGCCCTAGACGTGGAGCCGAGCCTCATGGACCTGCGCAAGGGCGGCTACTCCGCCTTCAAGATCCTCCGCGAGCAGATCACCCGGCTCGTCTTCAACCTCCCGCCCCAGGCCGAGTTCAACGTCGTGGTTTTTGAATACGCCCGCGACGTCGAGACCCAGGGGCTCTTCGCGCCCGCCCTGCTCCCCGCCACCTCCGAAAACAAAAAGCGCCTCGCCGCCTGGCTCGCCGCCGTCAACGGCAGCCCCTCCGGCCCCTACGGCATCCGCACCGCGGCCGATCTCGCACGCCCCGACTTCAGCGTCCCCGACTCCGCCAAACTCGATCCCGACTACCTGCCCGCCTACTGGCTGCGCGGACTGCACGCCGCCCTCGCCCAGAAGCCAGACACCGTCTACCTCGTCACCGGCTCCAGCGACCTCGGCCGCGTCGACCGCAACGAGGACGGCCTCCAGGACCGCCGGCGCAAGGAATGGGAGGCCAAGGTCGCCAAACAACGCGAGGAACTCCTCCGCCAGGGCCTGGATCCCGAGGCCGTGGCCGCCGCGCGCAAGGCCGCCTACGAAAAAGCCCGGCGCGAACTCGCCGCGATCAACCGCCAGCTCATCGCCGCCAACAAGGATCCCTTCGTGGTCAAAGACATCGACCGCGTCTTCGACAAAGATTTCCAGGACGCCCTCCGCAGGCAGGGCTTCTCGCTCAAACTCGATACCGCCGGCTGGACCGACAAGGGCGGCAAACCCATCCCCGAGCTCGTCTGGCGCGGCGGCGGCGGCTGGCGGCGAGCCGACCTCGAGGACGCCGGCGCCTTCATCGGCCGCCTGCAGACCGCCTACCTGAGCTCCCAGGCGCGGCTGAATTTGTTCTACTTCGCCGGCCCCGACGCCGACACCGCCGGCCCGGCCGAAAAACTCGGCCCCCTCGCCAAGCGCCACGGCGGCTCCTTCCAGATCCTGACCGCCAAACGGCTGGAGGAATTCGCCGACGGCGAAAAAAACGGCGCCAGGCGCTAAAGCATTTTCAATAGAGCCGTAGCGGCGGTTTGTCGTCTTGGTAGGGCGGCTATAGTTCTATTTGAAACGCGCTAAAAGGCGTTCGACGGCCCCTGCGCCGGTTTTTGCGCCAAGGCCGCGCCGCCGGGCCGGCCGAGTGATCCTTGAGCCCGTTACGCGACGCCACGTCGGCGCGCCAAACAGAAAAGCCCCGGAAGCCCAAAGGCGCCGGGGCGATTTTGTAATTCCCACCCCCGCCGGACGGCGGGGGCTCGGACTCGGGCCGGCTCAGTTGGCCGCGGGGGCCGCCGGGGGAGTGCCGTTGCCGGCGCCCTGGCCGCCGGGACCGCCGGGACGGCGGTTGGCGCCGCGCTCGCGCAGCTTGGCGAACTTTTCCTTCTGCTCGGCGGTGAGCACCGCGTCGATCTGGGCGGTGTATTTTTCGCGAATCGCTTTCATCGCCTCCATGACGGCGGCGCGGTCGGCATCCTGACCGAGCTCCTTGCGCTTGGCGGCGACTTCCTCGGCCTGGGCGGCGAGGATGGGCTTGAGCTTTTCGACCTGCTCATCGGTAAGGCCGAGCGCCTCCTTGAGGCGTTCGATGTTCATGCCGCCGCCCGGGCCGCCTTGGCGGCGCTCCTGACGGGGCTTTTCGCCCTGGCCTTGATCCTGGGCTTGGGCGGGCATGGCGGCGAGGAGACCGCCGGCGAGGGCGAGGCTCCAGAGGACGGTCTTCATTTGGGTCTTCATGGTGTGGATGCGATTCAGGGGGTTGGGTGTGGCCAAAAAAGTCCGGGATGCGGATCAGGTTTGCGGGTGAAGAGTTGCTGCGTCCGACGAGTTCATCGGTCGCATGATTCGGGAGACGCCGCCGCCGTCCCGCGGTTACAGCGCCCCGGCCGGCGCTTCGATTTACCGCCTTCCCGCGGCTCGCCTTTTTTACACGACGCTCCCAGCGTCCCGCCCCATGACTCTGGCCCAACGCACCGCCGCCGCCGCCCGCGAGGTCGAGGCGACCATTCGCAAACTCCCGCCTCCCGTGCGCGAGTTCGCGAAAAAAATCCCCGTGCACTACGAAGCCCGCCCCCCCGCGCACATCGTCGAGGAAGGCTTCCCGCCCGACATCCTCGGCCTTTTCGACGGCTCCGCCCACGGCGAGGAAATCGCCCAGGACCAGCCCATGCCCCCGCAGATCAGCCTCTACCTCGACAACATCTGGGATTTCGTGGAGCAGGACCGCCAAGGCTTCCTCGACGAGGTGGGCGTCACCTACCTCCACGAACTCGGCCACTACTTCGGCTGGGACGAGGACGACCTCGCGGAGCGCGAGCTCGATTGATTCGCCGCCCCGCCCGCCTTTCGTTTTTCACACATCGTAGCCATCATGAAAATCGCCTCCGTCCTCCGCCTCCTTCCCGCCTGGCTCGCGCTTCTCGCCGCGCCGCTCCTCCGCGCCGAGGAGCCGGAGAAGGCCGACAAGCTCACCGGCCGCGTGGAAACCTGCGAGGCCATCCTCCGCGAGTTCCAGGCCGATCCGCAGCTCGCCATCCCCGCCGAGATCCTCCGCCAGTCCAAGGCCCTCGTCGTCGTCAACCAGGTCAAGGGCGGCCTCATCCTCGGCCTGCAATACGGCTACGGCGTCGTCCTCGCCCGCCGCGACGACGGTGGCTGGAGCATCCCCGTCTTCATCAAGGCCGGCGAGGCCAGCCTCGGCCTCCAGCTCGGCGGCCAGCGCACCGAGACGGTCTACGTCCTCATGGACAAGGACACCGTCCGCCGCCTCTTCGACGGACGCGTGAACATCGGCGTCGACGCCCGCGCCATCTCCGGCCCCCGCACCTACGAGGCGGAAAAGGTCAACAAGGAGATCCTCACCACCCCGGTCCTCGTCTACGGACGCAACCAGGGCTACTACGCCGGCGCCACCGTGAAGACCGGCTGGATCGACCGCAACGACGCCGCCAACTGGGACTACTACCACACGCCCTACGTCCTGCCCGAGCTCCTCTACGGCGACTTCGTCAAGGTCACCCCGCAGGTCCGCCCGCTCGTCGATTACGTCGCCTCGATCACGCGCTGAGCCCGCGCTCCGATTTTTGGTTTCGCTCCGGCGGAGGCCTCGCGCCTCCGCCTTTTTTGCGCCCGCCACGTTGCCTAAGCGTTAAAAAACCGTCCGGGCCCGCACTCCGCGCTTGCCAACGATTTTCCACGACGGACGGTGTCTGCCCCGCGTTCGCGCGCACCTTTCACGACGACCTCGACCCTCGCTCGTAATGGCCGGCCTCCTCCGAAACCTCCTCGACCCTTCCCGCATCGTGCTCGCGGTGCAATCCACCAAGCGCACCGCCGCGCTCAACGAGGTCGCGCGCCTGCTCGACGGCCATCCCGCGGTCGCCAACTACGGCGGTTTCTACAACGAGCTCCTCGCCCGCGACCGCCTCGACACCACCTGTCTCGGCAACCAGATCGCCCTGCCCCACGCCCGCACCGAGCACGTCACCGATCTCGTCCTCGCCATCGGCCGCAGCCCCGAGGGAGTGGTCTTCGAGAAAGACGGCCAGACCGTCCGCCTCCTTTTCGTCCTCGGCACCCCCAAGAGCAACCCGATGGCCTACCTCCAGGTCGTCTCCACGCTCTGCAAGATCTTCAAGGACGCCGCCAATCGCGAGGCCCTCCTCGCCGCCCCCAGCCCCGCCGCCTTCGCCGAGGTCCTCCTCGCCGCCGAGGATAAACTCTTCGCCCCCGCGGCCTGAGCCCGACAGATCCCGCCCCGCCCGACCCAGGGCGGATCCCGGCTAACGGACGGAGACCGGACGGACTATTTCGGCGAAACGGCCCCTGCCCCCGGCGCCCGAGGCAAACGCTTCCCCGCCCGGCGCGATCTCGCGCGAGTCGCGAATCACCCCAGGCACTTCACCGCCAGTTCGCGCATCACCGCCGGCTCTTCCTTCGGACGCTGGATGATCTGCTCGAACGCCTCCGCCAGCGCGATCTGGATATCGATGTGATGCTTCAGCGACCAGGCCTTCGCCCCCGCCGCCAGCTTGCCCACATACCACGCGTTTTGGCTGAAGAGATTGGCGGCGTTTTTTTCGCCCGCGCCGACGAAGTGCTTCCCGAACACCGTCGCCGCCCGCTCGATCGCGCCCTTGTCCGGCGCCCGGCCGCCCTGCGGCGCCAAGGCCCGCAGCTGGATCAGCAGACGGTTGCGATTCTGCATCGAGCTCAACAGCGGCCGCGCGCTCTCGCCCGCGAAAAAATGCCGGTCGAAGGCCGCGAGCGTGCCGCGCAGATCGCCGCGGAAAAACAGCTCCGTCGCCTCGAAAAAATCCCCCTCCGCCAGGTTCGGCGTCAGGTCCTCCACGTCCGCCTCCGTGATCGTTTTCCCCGAATCGGCGTGCGCCGCCAGCTTGTTGACCTCGCTCACCAGGAACCGCGTGTTCGCCCCGCTCCGCGCCAGCAGCAGCGAAAGCGCGTCGCGCTCGATCGTCACCCCCAGCTCCTTCGCCTCCGCCAGCGCGGTCAAGGCCAGCGCCTCCGCGGCGTCCTCCGCGCTCGCCGCGCCCACGAACGTGAAGTCCGCCGTCTTCTCGCACCACTTGTAGAAACTTTTCCGCCGGTCGACCGGCGCGGCCGTGATCAACACCGCCACCTCCGCCGGGTTCACCGCCGCGAGGACAGATTGCAGATGCTCCACCGCCGCCTTCACCGACTCCGTGTTGCCGGTGCGGGAGTCGGCGAGGAAATTCACGTCCTTGAACCAGACCAGGCGGCGTCCGCCGAACATCGACACCGTCTGCACGCTGTCCCGGAACCGCGCGATCGCCGCCTCCACCTCGTCCACGTTGTTCGCGAAACCCGCGATCGTCTCGCGCGAAAACTCGTCGGTGACCTCCGTCGCGAGCTTGTCGTGGAGCGCGCGGCCCATCCGCCCGACGAGAAAGTCGTCGGCGCCGCAGATGAAGGTGAACGGTTTTTCCGAGGCGGACATGGTGGGCGGGGCGCGAAAAAAGGAAACGCCTACGATCCCGCCGCCGGCCCGGAGCGCAAGCGCAAGGGCGCCGCCCCGCCTCGCCGTCTCACCACCAGAACCAGGGCCGGCGCGGATCGACCACATGGTTCACCATCTCGCCGAAGGGTCGCCTCGCCACATGCCCGTCGAGAAACACGATGTTACCCCCGCTCGGCCGCTCGCCGTCCAGATGGTTCGCCCGATGCGGCGTCGGCGCAACGCCGCGCACCCGCGAAAAATTCAGGTAGCCGGACGAGATCGTCGCGTCCACCGCCAGCTCTTTCTCCGGCGCCGGCGCGTCGCGCAACTCGCCCGTCATCGAGACATACGGCGAGGGCGCGAGCGAGTGGTTGAGCTCGGTCGGATTGATGCTCGGCGTGCCCGGCAGCAGCAACACATAGCCGACCACGCGAAATCCGCCCGGCGGGAACCCCGCCCAGAGCAGCTCCCGATCGGCGGCTTCCCCCGCCGGACAGTAAAGAACCCCCTTAGCCTCCTCCGGCCGGCCCAGCAGCCGGACCACCGAATCCTTCAAATCCCAAGCCCAGATGCCGTCGCTGGTGTTGTCCGGAAACCGGCCCCAGTTCTCGTTCGCCGACCCGATCAACGCCGCGCCGATCTGCCGCAAGTTGCCCCGGCAACGCGCCTCCTTCGCCCGCGAACGCGCCACACCCGCCCCGGCCGCGACCAAGGCCGCCAAAATACCCGTCACCGCGAGCGCCGTGAGCAACTCGATCGAATTGAAGCCGCGCCGCAAAACCGAGGGGGTAAACATGGGGTGTCCGGTCGAAGCAAAATCGAGCTACCCGCATCGCTCCTCGGAAAACAAGCAAAAGAATGTCCTTAGCCCCGGCGAAGCCCGCCCCCGCCGCCCCGCCGCGCGCGTTTTTCGAGTTCCTTTCCCCCGCCTTCCGCGGCGACGCTCCCCGCCGCCGCATGTCCGCCCGACGCCTCGACCAACTCCTCGCCAACCTCGGCTACTGCTCCCGCCGCGAAGTCCGCGACTGGCTCAAGGCCGGCCGCGTCTCCGTCGCCGGCAAGGTCGCCGACGATCCCGGCGTCAAACCCGCCCCCGCCGCCGTGCGCGTCGACGGCGAACCGCTCGACCACCCCGACGGCCTCCTCCTCCTCCTCAACAAACCGCTCGGCCTCACCTGCTCGCACGAGGAACGCGAGGGTCCCCTCGTCTACGACCTCCTCCCCGCCCGCTGGCGCGCCCGCAACCCCGTCGTCACCTCCGTCGGCCGCCTCGACAAGGAAACCTCCGGCCTGATCCTCCTCACCGACCACACCGAGCTCGTCCACCGGCTCACCTCGCCCAAACACAAGGTCGCGAAAATCTACCGCGCCACCACCGACCGCGACCTCACGCCCGACCTCATCCCGCTCTTCGCCTCCGGCACCATCCAGCTCGACGGCGAAAAAGAGCCCTGCGCCCCCGCCGAACTCCGCCTCGTCGGCCCCCGCACCGCCGAGCTCACGCTCATCGAGGGCAAATACCACCAGGTGCGCCGCATGTTCGCCGCCTGCGGCGCCACCGTGCTCACCCTGCACCGCACCCACTTCGGCCCGCTCACCCTCGGCGAGCTCCGCGCCGGCCAATACCGCGAGCTCTCCGTCGCCGAACTCGGCCTCTGATCACGGCCGCGGATCGTCACCGATCTTGCTCACCGCGAACTCCCGCGGCGTCGTCCCCGTCCGCGCGCGAAACATCCGGTTGAAATACGAGGGCCGCGCGTAACCGCAGGCCCAGGCCACCTCCGCCACGCCCATCGTCGAGTCGCGCAACAAGCGCCGCGCCCGCTCGATCCGCCGGTCGTGCATCGCCTCGATCAGCCTCCGCCCCGTCCGCCGCCGATACACCCGCGACAAATGATCCGGCGAACAGCCGAGATTCGCCGCCAGCCACTCCACCGAGAAATCCAGCCGCGCGTAGTGCGTCCCCATCAGCTCCTCGCAACGCCGCAACAAGGGCGCCCCCACCGTCGGCGCCGGCGTCTCGCCGTCCAGGCTCGCCCGCAGCCTGCTCAAAAACGCCAGCATCAGCCCCTGCCTCAGCCGCCCGCCCGCCCGCGCCCCGCCCTCGCTCGCCGCCAGCTCCTCCGCGTAACGCACCAGCGTCTCCGTCGGCCCGAGAAACCGGTCCGCCGGCCCGCACTTCGGCCCGTCCTCCAGATAACCGAGATGCAGCGAAAACCCGTCCGGCTGCACCATGAAGATCACGTTGAGAAACCGTCCGCTCCAACGCTCCCCGTGCGGCAGCCCCGCCGGGATCAACGCCGCCTCGCCCGCCCGCAGCGCGAAGGCCTCCTCCGGCAGCTCGAAGCGCAAGAGACCCGACTCCTGAAAGAAAAACTCGGGGTCCCCGTGAAAGGGTTTGCCCGGCAACCTCCGCCTCAGCCCGCGCGCCGCCGGCACGCGCAGCCGCGCCTCGCCCCGCGCCGTCTCCTCGAGCCGCCGGTCCAGCACCGCCGCGTAAAGCGCCACCCGCTCCTCCCGCGAGGCCAGCAATTCACGAAGCCGGTTTTGGCTTAGAATAATCGGTTTTGGAGAAGCCTCGCCCATTGCCAGCGCAGCCTGCCCGCCCTGCGTTTTTCAGTCCAGCCCGCGTCTTTCTTTCGCCCGGCGCCGCCGCCGGTTACCTCCCCGGTTTTGTGTTCAATCCCTTGCCCTATCGTCCACCCATGAACAAAGCGCTCCTCGTCGCCCTGCTGGCCCTCGCCGCCCAATCCGCCTCATCGCCGACCTACGCCGCGCCCACCGGGCTCGATTCCGCCGGACAACTCGTCCCCGCCCCCGCGCTCGCCCGCGCCGACGCCACGTCCGGCGCCTTCGTCTACGCCCGCCTCGAGCACGGCGTGCAGATCCGCGTCGGCGACACGGTCAAAAACATCCTCTTCCACGGCCCCGACATCGTTCGCGTCAACGCCAACCTCGGCCGCGCCCACACCCCGCACCCGAGCCTCGTCGTCGTCCGCCCCGCCGGCGACGCCCGCCTCCGCGTCAAGGAGTTCGCCGACCGGCTCGAGGTCTCCAGCTCCGCCGTCCTCGTCCGCGTCGACAAGAAGACCGGCGCGCTCGCCTTCCTCCGCCCCGACGGCTCCGAGATCACCCGCGAGGCCCCCGCCCGCCCCGGCGACATCCGCGAGCTCACCATTTCCCAGGCGCCCACCTACGAGGTCCGCCAGACCTTCTCCCTCGCGCCCGACGAGTCCCTGTATGGCCTCGGCCAATACAACCAGCGCCACATGGACTACCGCGGCAAGGAGGTCCTGATGGTCCAGACCAACATCGGCATCGTCGTCCCCTTCCTCGTCTCCACCAAACGTTACGGCATCCTCTGGGACGCCGCCTCGAAGAGCACCTTCAAGGACGACGCCTCCGGCGCCACCTTCTGGTCCGAGAGCTCCCCCGCCGGCGTCGACTACTACCTGATCGCCGGCGAGACGATGGACGGCGTCATCGCCGGCTACCGTCGCCTCACCGGCCCCGCGCCCATGTTCCCCAAGGCCGCCTTCGGCCTCTTCATGAGCAAGGAACGCTACAAGACCCAGGACGAGCTCGTCGGCGTCGTGAAACGCTTCCGCGAGGACGGCTTCCCCCTCGATTACATCGTCCAGGACTGGCAATACTGGGGCGGCGGCACTTGGGGCGGCGAATGGGACGGCAAGTGGAGCGGCATGGTCTGGAACCCGGAACGTTTCCCCGATCCCGCCGCCGCCATCCGCGAGATCCACGACAACCACGCGAAGGTGATGATCTCCATCTGGCCCTCCGTCGGCAACGACACCGACCTCGCCCGCGAGCTCGACGCCAAGGGTCTCCGCTACCCGCCGATCCACTGGATCTCCAAGAAAGCCCGCATCTACGACGCCTTCAGCCCCGAGGCTCGCGCGATCTATTTCAAACACATCAAAAAGGGTCTCCTCGACGTCGGCATCGACGCCCTCTGGATGGACGGCACCGAGGTCGAGGTCGGCACCGCCTGCCACGATCCGATCCGTGTCGAGGCCGACATCAAGAGCCTGGGGAACAACTTCCTCGGCGACTACACCCGCACCCTCAACGCCTACAGTCTCGCCACCACCCGGGGCACCTACGAGGGCCAGCGCGCCACGTCCGAAAAACGTGTCCTCACCCTCACCCGCTCCGCCTGGAACGGACAGCAACGCTACGCCGCCCTCGCCTGGTCCGGCGACACCACCGCGAGCTGGGAAACCCTTCGCAACCAGATCTCCGGCGGCGTCAACGTCGCCATGGCCGGCCAGCCCTACTGGACCCAGGACACCGGCGGCTTTTTCGTCCCCGGCCAATACCGCGACGGCGCCCGGTCCAAGCCCGAATACCGCGAGCTCTTCGCCCGCTGGAACCAGTTCGGCGTCTTCAACCCGATCTACCGCATCCACGGCGCCGACATCGAGCGCGAACCCTACCGCTTCCGCGAAAGCGACCCCGAGTTCTACGCCTCGCTCCGCTCCGCCGCCGACCTCCGGTATCGGCTTCTTCCCTACATCTACGGCCTCGCCTGGCTGAGCACCGACCGCGGCTACACGATGATGCGCGGGCTCCCGATGGACTTCCCCGACGACTCCGCCGCCCGCAAGATCGACGACCAGTTCCTCTTCGGCCGCTCCTTCCTCGTCCACCCCGTCACCCGCGCCATCCACCGCGTCGGCACGCCGCCTCCGCCCGCCATCCCCGCCGAGTTCCTCCAGACCCCCGAGGGCGCCCCCGGCGTCGCGGTGGAATATTTCGAGGGCCGAAATTTCAACAAATCCGTCGGCAAGACCGTCGACCCCAAGGTCGACTACGCCTGGCCCGGCCCGCCGCTCGCCGAGCCGCCCGCCGGCCTCCGCTCGCTCGACAACTTCTCCGGCCGCTGGGCCGGCGTGATCGTCGCCTCCGAGGACGGCGAGCATGAGATCGGCGTCGAGGGCGACGACGGTTTCCGCCTCTGGCTCGACGGCCGCCTCGTCGCCGAGGACTGGCGCGACGCCGCCATGCGCTTCAAGGGCGTGAAACTCGACCTCAAGAAAGGCCAGCGCGTCGCCTTCAAGATCGACTATTACCAAGGCGCCCACGACCGCGGCCTCCGTCTCGGCTGGCGCACCCCGAGCCAGCTCGCACAAGGCGCGGGCAAGATCGACGACACCGTCGAGACCTACCTGCCCGCCGGCGCCGCGTGGTATGACTTCTGGACCAACACGCGCCACGAGGGCGGCGCCCGCGTGAAGACCGCCTGCCCGCTCGACCGATTCCCGCTCTTCGTTCGCGCCGGCTCCATCGTGCCCATGGGCCCCGTCCAGCAACACGTCTCCGAAAAGCCCGACGCCCCCTACGAGATCCGCGTCTACCCCGGCGCCGACGCCGTCTTCACGATCTACGAAGACGACGGCGAGACCTACGCCTACGAGATGGGCCAACGCGCCACCGTCGAGCTCCGCTGGAACGACCGGGCCCGCACGCTCTCCGTCGGCAAACGCCAGGGATCCTTCCCCGGCCTGGTCGCGCAGCGCGATCTCCGTGTCGTGCTCGCCGCCGACGCCTCCGCCGCCGGCATCGCCGAGCCCGCGCCCTCCGTCGGCCGGACCGTCCGCTACACCGGCAAGGCCCTCACGGTGAAATTCTAACAAGCCGAAAAGCCCGCGCTCGCCTCGCGCATGATCGGGCGGGAGCCTCCCTGGCCCCGCCACGGCCCCCGCCCGACCATGCCCACCCCGTCCGTCCTCCCCGCGCTGCTCGCCAGCCTCGCCGCCCTCGTCCTCGCGCCCGCCGCCACCGCCTTGCCACGGCTCCTCAACGCCCCCGTCGACCTCGGCGCCGACTTCAGCGACCCGGCCAACCTCTACTTCCTCCCGGCCGACCTCGCCTCCTTCGACGTCGCCACCGGCAAGGGCTCGCTCGTCTGGAAACGCCACCGCCTCGGCGGCGGCCTGACCTTCAACCACCGCGCCGCCAGCTACGAAAGCGTCGGCCCCGACGAGTGGCCGAAGGACGTCTACGCCGCCAACCCCGCGCTCCCGTTCGAGCTCTCCTTCGTCGACGCCTCCACGGTCCGTATTCGTCTCCGCAGCACCGATCTGCCGCCCGTGCGCGCCGCCGCGCCCTCGCTCATGCTCGTCGGCGAACCGCGCGACGCCGGCGCCTGGCGCGGCGAAAAGACCGAGGGCGGCTGGCGCTACGTCAGCGACCGCGGCTCCGCCTTCATCGGCGAAAAACCCTGGCGCGTGGAGCTGCGCGATCCCGCCGGCCGCCTGCTCACCGCCACCGACCTGAACCGCAACGTCCCCGGCTTCGGCTTCGTCCGCCGCGCCGCCGACTCCTCGCGCAGCTTCTCCGCCGCCTTCTCGCTCTCGCCCGGCGAACACATCTACGGCGGCGGCGAGTCCTTCACCGCCTTCGACAAACGCGGCCAGCGCCTCGTCCTCTCCACCACCGACGCCATCGGCACCGAGGGCCCCGCGTCCTACAAGCCCGTGCCGTTCTTCCTCAGCAGCCGCGGCTACGGCCTGTTTCTCCACACCTCCTCGCCCGTCACCGCCGACTTCGGCGCGACCAACTCCTCGCGCAGCATCCTCACCGTCGGCGAGGACGCCCTCGATCTGTTCTTCTTCCTCGGCGAGCCCAAGGACATCATCGGCTCCTACACCGCCCTCACCGGTCGCTCGCCCCTGCCGCCGCTCTGGAGCTTCGGCCTCTGGATGAGCCGCATCACCTACAAGTCCGAGCAGGAGACCCGCGAGGTCGCCGCCAAGCTCCGCGCGCTCCGCATCCCCGCCGACGTCATCCACCTCGACACCGGCTGGTTCCAGAACGACTGGGAATGCGACTACCGCTTCTCCCCCGAGCGCTTCCAGGACCCCGCGAAGATGATCTCCGATCTCCGCGACCAGGGCTTCCGCGTATCCCTCTGGCAACTACCCTACTTCATCCCGCGCAACCCGCTCTTCCCCGATATCCTCTCCCGCGGCCTCGCCATCCGCGACGCCCAGGGCGGCCTGCCCACCGCGGACGCCATCCTCGATTTCTCCAACCCCGACGCGGTCGCCTGGTATCAGGAAAAACTCGCCGGCCTGCTCAAGCTCGGCGTCGGCGCCATCAAGACCGACTTCGCCGAGGCCGCTCCCTACAACGGCCTCTACGCCTCCGGCACCACCGGCTTCTTCGAGCACAACCTCTACCCGCTGCGCTATCAACAAGCCGCCTCCGAGATCACCCAAAAGATCACCGGCGACTCCGTCATCTGGGCCCGCGCCGGCTGGGCCGGCGCCCAGCGCTACCCCATCCACTGGGGCGGCGACTCCCAAAAAACCTTCGGCGCCATGGCCGGCTCCCTGCGCGGCGGCCTCTCGCTCGGCGTCAGCGGTTTCTCCTTCTGGAGCCACGACATCGGCGGCTTCTTCGCCAAGACCGACCTCGAGGTCTACCGAAAGTGGCTCCCCTTCGGCATGTTCACCTCGCACGCCCGCGTCCACGGCGAGCCGCCCAAGGAGCCCTGGCATTTTGACGACGCCTTCGTCGACGACTTCCGCCGCGACGTCGAGCTGCGCTACCGCCTGATGCCCTACCTCTACGCGCAGGCGAAGGATTGCTCCGAACGCGGCCTGCCCATGCTCCGCGCCGCCTTCATCGAATTCCCCGACGACCCCGGCGCCTGGCTCGTCGACGACGCCTACCTCTTCGGCTCCGACGTCTACGTCGCCCCGCTCTTCGAGGCCGGCGCCACCGCTCGCGACGTCTATCTCCCCGGGAAGAGCGCCTGGATCGATTACCAAAACGGCCGCGTCTACGCCCCCGGCTGGCAACGCATCGAGGCCGGCCCCGTGCCCGCCATCGTCCTCGTCCGCGACGGCGCCGCGCTGCCCCACGCCGCGCTCGCCCAGTCCACGAAGGACATCGATTGGGCGAAACTCGAATTGCGCGTCTTCGCCACCCCCGCCGCCAAGACCGCCACCGCCCTCATCTACCTCCCAGGCGACCCGCGCCCGACCGCCCTCGCGCTCACCCGCGCCGCCGACGGCCGCTTCGGCCTCGCCGATAACCCGCTGCACGGCCGTGTCGAGTGGACCGTGAAAACCGCGTCTATCGACTCCGCTCGATAAGAAACACGCCTCGCTCCCGCGGCGCGCCACGCATCGTTTCCGACGATACGCACGCGCCGTCCCCTCCTCGGCCGCCTAACTTACGCTCGGCCTCCAAGCCCTCGCCGACCGCCGCACCGCGCCGGGCATTCCCGTCCACGCTTACGGGCATCCTTTGCCCGCCTTGATCGCCGAGCGCCTGGCCTTGGCACCCGGCTCTCGCCCTGATTTCGCCTACGCTGCGAAATGGCGGCTTCGCGCCGACGGCGTCCCCCCGCCGTCATCGCCCTCGCCACCGCCCCGCTTCGCTGAAACCCTCCCGCGCTCCGCATACTCTCGCCCCGCCCGTCGCGCCCATGAGCACCCCTTCCATCCTGATCATCGAGGACGAACCGGCCATCGCCGACACCCTGCTCTACGCCCTCGCGACCGAAGGGTTTTCCCCGCGCTGGTGCGCCACCGCCGCCGAGGGCGTCGCCGCGCTTCAGGCCCAGCCCTTCGCCCTGCTCATCCTCGATGTCGGCCTGCCCGACGCGAACGGCTTCGAGCTCTGCAAAAAGCTCCGCGCCTCCGGCCACGAGCTGCCGATCGTCTTCCTCACCTCGCGCGCCTCCGAGATCGACCGCATCGTCGGCCTCGAGATCGGCGGCGACGACTACCTCGTCAAACCCTTCAGCCCCCGCGAACTCACCGCCCGGGTAAAAGTCATCCTCCGCCGCGTCGCGCCCCCCGCGTCGCCCTTCGCCACGCCCGCCTCGCCGTCGGTCAACACGACGCTCAAACCCGCCACGCCCGCCTCCTCGGGCGCGCCCTTCGTCCACGACGAACTCCGCTGCCGCATCGCCTACCGCGGCCAGGCCCTCGACCTCACCCGCATCGAGTATCGCCTGCTCAAAACCTTCCTCGGCCAACCCGGCCGCGTCTTCACCCGCGACCAGCTCCTCTCCTCCGCCTGGGACGAACCCGAGGCCAGCCTCGATCGCACCGTCGACGCCCACGTCAAGACCCTCCGCGCCAAGCTCCGCGCCGTCGCGCCCGACGACACCGATCCCATCGTCACCCACCGCGGTCTCGGCTACTCCCTGCGCGAGTAAGTCCACCTCCGTCCTCCCTCCAGCCCCACGGCCCGCTCCGTCCCCCCCCTGTCGTCCGTAGCTCCGTCGCTCTGTCGTTCTGTCGCTCTGTCGTTCTGTCGCCCCGTCGCTCCGTCGCTCTGTCGCTCTGCGCCATGACCATCCGCACCCGCATCTTCCTCGTCTACCTTCTGCTGATCGGCGGCGGCTACCTCTACCTTTTCACCTCGATCCTCGGCGCCATCCGCCCGCGTTACCTGGAGTCGATGGAGGCCACGCTCATCGACACCGCCGCCTACCTCGCCGCCGTCACCGAGACCCACCTGCGCGAGGACGACAGCATCGACGTCGCCCCGCTTCGCCAGGCCTTCGACGCCGCCGTCGCCCGCCCGCTCGACGCCCAGATTTACACCTTCCACAAAACCGCCGTCGACCTCCGCCTCTACCTCACCGACGCCGCCGGCCGCGTCCTCTACGATTCCGAGGACGGCCGCGACGAGGGCCGCGACTACTCCCGCTGGAACGACGTCCTCCTCACCCTCCAAGGCCGCTACGGCGCCCGCGCCACCCGCCTCGATCCCGCCGACGAGGCTTCGCTCGTCATCCACGTCGCCGCCCCCGTTCGCCGCGGCGACCGTGTCGTCGGCGTCCTCTCCCTCGGCAAACCCACCGCCAACATCAACGCCCTCGTCGACGCCGTCCGCGCCAAGGTTCTCCTCGCCGGCGCCCTCGGCGGCGGCCTCGTCATCGTCACCGGCCTAGCCTTCTCCTTCTGGATCACCACCCCGGTGGAAAAACTCACCGCCTACGCCCGCGCCGTCCGCGACGGCCGCCCCGCCTCGCTCCCGAAACGCTTCGCCGGTCGCGAGGTCGGCGAACTCCGCCGCGCCTTCGACGAGATGCGCGCCGCCCTCGAGGGGAAAGCCCACGTCGAGCGCTACACGCAAATCCTCGCCCACGAGATCAAGGCCCCCCTCGCCGCCATCCGCGGCGCCGCCGAACTCCTCGCCGAGGACCGGGGCGCCATGCCCGCGCCGCAACGCGCCCGCTTTCTCCAAAACCTGCTCAACGAGTCCGCGCGCATCCAGGCCATCGTCGAAAAGCTCCTCCAACTCGCCGCCCTCGAGGCCCGCCGCGGTCTCGTCGATCCCGCGCCCGTCGAACTTCGCGCTCTTCTCGAGGAGCGCCTCGCCGCGCTCGAACCCATGCTTCGCACCCGCGGCGTATCCGTCGCGCTCGACGCGCCCGAGCCGGCCGCCGTCGTGGGCGAGCGCTTCCTCCTCGCTCAGGCAATCGGCAACCTCCTTCAAAACGCCCTCGAATTCAGCCCCGCCGGCGGCTCCATCAACGTCGGCCTCCACCCCGCCGCGTCCGGCGGCGCCCTCGTCACGGTCGACGACACCGGCCCCGGTCTGCCCGACTACGCGCTGCCGCGGCTCTTCGAGCGCTTCTACTCCCTGCCCCGCCCAGACACCGGCGCGAAAAGCACCGGGCTCGGCCTGAGCTTCGTGCGCGAGGTCGCCCACCTCCACGGCGGCGAGATCACCCTCGCCAACCGCCCCGCCGGCGGCGCCCGCGCCACGCTCTCCCTCGCCCGGCCGCCGGTCGTCTGACCCGCTCCGACCCAGGGCGGATGTTCGTATTACGCAACATCCGTCCGCGCGCCCGCTCGTCGTCCGGCGCCTTTGTCCGGCGCGCGTTTTCACCCGGACTTCATCCGGGTTTCATCCTGCCTTCACGCGCGTCGCCCAGACTGCGCGCATGAACCCCGCCCCCTCGTTTGCCCCCGACCCGGAATCCGCGGACGCCCGCCCTGGCCCCTCCTCCCTTCCGCAACCGCCCGCCGCCCTTCCCGTCCCCATTCCCGGCGGCCGGGCGCTCGCGGCCTTTCTCGGCGTTCTGCTCCCGGCCTTCACCCTCGGTTTCGAACTCTCGACCGGCATGGCGCGCGAGTTCCGCAACCCGATTCCCGGTCCCGGCCACGTCGCCCTGATCGCGCTCGTCCCGATCGCGCATCTTCTCACCCTTCTCGCCCTTCGCGTTTCCGGCCGCCGTCCCTCCCTCCGTCTCGTCGCGCATCTCAACGCCTTCGCCTGCGCCATCGGCGTCGCCTACGCCCTGTTTTTTCTCCCGATCACGCCTTTCGCCGTGATGGCGATCCTCGCCATCGGCCTCGGTCTCCTTCCGCTCGCCCCGCTCCTGTCGGTGATCGCCGCGCTCTGCCTCCACGCCGCTCTGCGCCGCGCCGCCCGCGCCCGAGGCGCCCGCCTTCCCGCCTGCTGGCCCGCGTTTTTGGCCGGCGCTCTCGCCCTCACGATCCTGGAAGCGCCGTCGCTTCTCACCCGCCACGCCGTGGAGCAACTCGCCCGCGGATCCGCCGCCGAACAAAACGTCGCGCTGGGCCGCCTCCGCGCCCTCGCTCCGCTCGGCGTCGAGACCAGCCTCCTCCGCGGCAGCTACGGCCTGCCCGGCGGCGGCCTCCTGCCCGGCACCCGCGACCCGGTTTTCTTCGACGACGCCCCCGCCGCCCCCGGCGTCCCCGAAAACGATTTCCGCCTCGCCTACTACCGCGTCACCGGACGCGCCTACAACAGCGTGCCCGCACCGCGGCGCCCCGCCTTCGCCATCCGCGACCGCGCCGATGGCGACGACAGCCGCGACTGGACCTGGGACGACAGCCTGGGCACCCAGCAGGTCGGCCGCCGGCTTCGCGCGCTCCACCTCGCCGAGTCGCGGCTCGACGCCCGCGTCGAGAGCGACTCCGCCCTCGGCTATGTCGAGTGGACGCTCGTGTTTCGCAACGACCACGCCTTCGATCAGCGCGAGGCCCGCGCCTTGATCCAGCTCCCGCCCGGCGCCGCCGTCTCGCGCCTCACGCTCTGGGTCCACGGCGAGGAGCGCGAAGCCGCCTGGGGCGGTCCCGCCAAGGTCGTCGAGGCCTACCGCTCCGTCGCCGTCGTCCGGCGGCGCGATCCCGTCCTGGTCACGTCGCAGGGACCCGACCGCGTGCTCCTGCAATGCTTCCCCATCGAGCCGCGCGGCGGGCTGATGAAGATCCGCCTCGGCGTCACCTTGCCGCTCGCCCTCGCCGAGGCCGATCGCGCCCATCTCCTGCTGCCGCGCATCATCGAGCAAAATTTCTCCCTCGCCGACGCCGTCCGGCACCAGCTCTGGGTCGACGCCGACGCGCCGCTCACCTCCCCGTTCCCCGCGCTCCAAGCCGAGGGCTCGCTCGCCCGGCCCGCCCTTCGCGGCCCGCTCTCCGCCGCCGAGCTCTCCCGCGGCGTCGCGCCGGTCGCCATCGCCCGCGCCCCGTCCTCCGCCTTCGCCTGGAGCCCCGCGCTTCGCGATCCCTCGCGGGTCGTCGTGCAGACGCTCCGCCGCCAGCCGCCGCCCTCCGGCGAGGTCGTCCTCCTCGTTTCCGGCTCCGCCGAACTCGCCCCCGCCGCCTCCGCGCTCGCCACGGCGCTCCGAGGCGCGAAGACCACGCCGTTCTCCCGGCTATACCACTCCGGCGATCTCGTCGCCGAGAGCCTGGACAAACTCGACGCCGAGACGCAGGCCCGCTGGCTCGACGCCCGCCCCTTCTGCGGCGGCCAGGATGACACCGAGGCTTTGGCCAACGCCCTCGACGCCCTCTCCGCCCGTGGAGGCGGCACGCTCGTGTGGCTCCACGGCGGTCAGCCGCTCTCGTGGCGCGAAAACTCCGCGCTTGAACAACGTCTCGCCCGCCGCGGAGGCGTCGTTCGCATCGTCTCCCTGCCCGCCGTCGCCGCGCCCAACGTCCTTCTGGAGAAAGTCGCCGCCGCCTCGCCCGTCTCGACCTTCCCCCGCCTCGCCGATCTCGACACCGACCTCGCGCGCCTCCTCCGCGAACTCCGCGAAGGCCGCCTCGTCGCCGCGCGCACCGTCCAGGCCGTCTCCTCCGTCTCCTTTTCCGGCCGCCCCGCCTCCGATCACCTCGCCCGCCTCTGGGCCCGCGACGAGGTCCACCGTCTCCTCACCTCCGGAGACCCCGCCGCCCGCGAGGCCGCGCAGAAGCTGGCCGTCGCGACCCAGATAGTCACCCCCGTGAGCGGCGCCGTCGTCCTCGAGACCGACGCCCAATACAAGGCCGCCGACCTCGACGCGCCCGACGCGAAAAATTCCCCCGCCGTGCCCGAGCCCGCCACCTACGGCCTGCTCATGTCCGGCGCCATGCTCGCCTTCGCCTTCCTCCGCCGCCGCCCGCGTCTCCCCGCCCCGGCCGCCCGCTGAAACCCCTTCCGGCAATGTTCGTATTACGAACATTGCCCCGACATCCCCGAAAACCACGCGCGCCTTCGCCATTCCGGGGAGGCGCGCGTGATTTCATCCCGACTTCATCGTCGCTTCATCCGCGCTTCACGCGCCGCGGGCACACTTGCGGACATGAAACTCCGGCTCCTCCACGTCCCGCTCGCTCGCCAGATCCCCGAGCCCGCCCGCGCCCTTCGCCTCGCGCGCATGCTCATCCCGCTCTGCGTCTTCGTCGGTCTCTTCGCCGAACCCTTCGCCCGCTGGCTCGTTTCGTTCCTCTCCGCCCTCCCCCTTCCCTTCGCCCTATGATCTCCGCCTTTTCCCCCTCCGCGCGCCGCATGCTCTTCGCCGCCGCGTCCTCGCTCCTCGCCTTCACCGCGGCCGCTCCGCGCGCCTTCGCCACGGACTCCGGCGCCGACCGCTCGCTCGCCCCCTACTTTCACGTCAAATCCACCGACGCCGCCGTCGACTCCCTCCCGCTCAAGTCCACCCGGGTCGAGGCCGTGGTCGCGGGCGTCGTCGCCGACGTCACCGTCACCCAGACCTACGCCAACACCGGCGCCACGCCGCTCGAGGCGACCTACGTTTTCCCCGGCTCCACCCGCGCCGCCGTCCACGGGTTGACCATGACCGTGGGCGACCGCCGCGTCCGCGCCCGGATCAAGGAAAAGGAGGAGGCCCGCGCCACCTACGAGGCCGCCAAATCCGCCGGCAAGACCGCCTCCCTCCTCGAACAACAGCGCCCCAACGTGTTCTCCATGGCCGTGGCCAACATCCTCCCGGGCGACAGCGTCCAGGTCGAGCTGCGCTACACCGAGCTCCTCGCGCCGGTCGACGGCGTCTACGAGTTCGTCTATCCCGGCGTCGTCGGTCCGCGCTACTCCACCGGACGCGCCCCCGACCATGCCGCCGCCCCCGCGCCGGAGATCGCCACGTCCCACCTCCACGCCGGCGAGCCCGACCCCGCCGCCTACTCGATCTTCGTCCGCCTCGCCGCCGGCCTGCCCATCCGCGAAGCCGCCTGCGTGACCCACGCCGTCGACATCGCCTACTCCTCGCCCGCCGAGGCGACCATCACGCTCGACCCCGACGACCCCGCGTCCTCCACCCGCGATTTCATTATTCGCTACCGTCTCGCCGGCGACGCGCTCCAGGCCGGCCTGCTCGTCTCCGCCGCCCCCGACCCGCACGGCGACCACTACTTCCTCGCCATGGTCCAGCCTCCGGCCCGCCCCGCGCCCGCCGCGACGCCGCCGCGCGACTACGTGTTCATCGTCGACGTCTCCGGCTCGATGAACGGCTTCCCGCTCGACACCGCCAAACACCTTTTCCGCCGCCTCCTCCCTTCGCTGCGCCCGATCGACACGTTCAACGTCCTCCTCTTCGCCGGCGACAGCGCCACCCTATCGCCCACGCCGCTGCCCGCCACGCGCGAGAATCTCGACGCCGCCGTCGCCTTCCTCGATCAGCAGCAAGGTGGCGGAGGCACCGAGCTCCTCGCCGCCCTCCGCCGCGCCATCGCCCTCCCGCGCCCCCGTGCCGACACCTCGCGCATCGTCGCCATCCTCACCGACGGCTACGTCGACATCGAGGCCGACGCCTACGCCCTCGTCCGCCAAAACCTTTCCCGCGCCAACGTTTTCGCCTTCGGCATCGGCTCCAGCGTCAACCGCCACCTCATCGAAAGCCTCGCCCGCGCCGGTCAAGGCGAGCCCTTCGTCGCCACCGACAGCGTCCTCGCCGAAACCGAGGCCGACCGCTTCGCCGACATGATCGCCTCGCCCGTCCTCTCCGGCGTCTCCGCCCGCTTCGACGGCGTCTCCGCCCGCGAGGTCGAACCCGCCTCCCTGCCCGACGTGTTCGCGCAGCGCCCCGTGATCCTCTTCGGCAAGTGGGACGGCCGCGCCGCCGGACGCCTCCAGCTCACCGGCCGTTCCGGCGGCGCCGACAACGGCCGCCCCTTCGTCGCCGAGCTGCCCTTCGCCTCCGCCACCTCCGTGCCCGCCGAAACCCTCGCCCGCCTCTGGGCCCGCACCCGCATCGCCTCGCTCTCGGACGACCTCGCCGTCCGCCAGACGCCCGAGCTCGTGTCCGCCATCACCCAGCTCGGCCTGAAACACGAGTTGCTCACCCGCTTCACCTCCTTCGTCGCCGTCGACGAGCTCGTGCGCCGCACCACGCCCGATTTCAAGTCCGTCAACCAACCGCTCCCGCTCCCCGAGGGCGTCTCCGACCTCGCGGTCGGCGAAAGCATCGGCGTCGCCCCCGAGCCCGGCGCGGCGGGTCTCCTCGTCATCGCCGGCGCGATCGCCCTCGTCGCCGTCCGCCCGCGGCACGCCGCGCCAGCACCCGCGCGATGAACCACCCGGAGCCACGTCCCGCGGCGGCGCGCCTCCGCGCCCTCCTCGCCACTCGCGCCGCCGCCCTGCTCGCCCTTCTCTGCGCCGGCTGGCCGGTCCTCCGCTGGTATGCGCTCCGCCTCGGCGACGGCTCCGACGAACCGCAGGGCCTGCTCGCCCTCGCCGCCGCGCTCGCCTTCGCGCCCTGGTCCGCCTGGCGCGAACCGCTCCCGCCTCGCCGCCACGCGATCCTCGCCGCGCTGCTCGCCGCCTACTGCGCGGCCTTCCCCTTCGCCCCGCCGCTCGCCCGCGCGCTCCTTCTCGTCGTCGCGCTCGCGCTCGTCGCCGCGCCGCGGGGCTACGCCCTCGCCTGGTCCGCGCTGCTCGCGCTTTCGCTCCCGGTCGTCGCCACGCTCCAATTTTACCTCGGCTACCCGCTGCGCGCCCTCACCGCGACGCTCGCCGCGCCCCTGCTCGGACTCGGCGGGCTGGGCGTCGAGGCCTCCGGCACCACCCTCGCCTGGGCCGGCGAACGCGTCATCGTCGACACGCCTTGCAGCGGTCTGCGCATGCTCTGGACCGGCCTCCTCCTCGCCGCCCTGCTCGCCTGCCGCCTCCGGCTCGGCGCGCGCGCCGCCTTCACGCTCTTCCGGCACGTCGCGCTCGCCGTCTTCGTCGCCAACACCCTCCGCGCCGCGTTCATCTTCTGCCTCGAGACCGCCCTCTGGCCCGACCCGCCCTGGGCGCACGAGGCCGTCGGCCTCGCCCTCTTCACCCTCGTCGCCTTTGGCGCGGTCGCCCTCGCGCAACGCCGCGTCTCCGCCGCATGAAGCCGAGTCCCCTCGCCGCCTTTTTCCTCCTCGCCGCCCTCGCCGCGTCCGCGCCGCTCTGGCCGCGCCCCGGCGCGGCCGCGTCGCCGGCAACGACCACGTCACAATACTCGCCCCGCGGCGCGGACGCCTGGCCTTCCGACCTCGTCGCCAAGGATTGGATACCGCTCGCCCTCGGGAAACGCGAGGAACGCTTCGCCCGCGACTTTCCCGGCCGCGTCGCCGCCTTCGCCACGCCCGACGGCCGCACGATCATACTACGCCGACTCGATCAACCCACGCGAAAACTCCACCCCGCCGCGGATTGCCTGCGCGCGCTCGGCCACGCGATCGAGCCGCGCCCGATCCACCGCCGGCCCGACGGCGTCGAGTGGGGCGAGTTTCGCGCCACGCGCGGCAACGACGCCTTCCGGGTGCGCGAACGCCTCCTCGGCGCCGACGGCCGCCGCTGGACCGACGTCTCCGCCTGGTATTGGTCCTCCATCCTCGGCCGCGCCGCCGGCCCCTGGTGGGCGATCACCGAGCTGACGCCGGATTAGCGCCACTCCGTCAAGATTCCCAGAGGGGAGGATGTGGTCCGATGGAGGGCGGACCGCGGTGTCCGCCTTTTGTGATCCACAGAGGGACGAAGTCCCGCCCTCCGCATGAAGTTAACGGAGTAGCGTTGGGGCGTGTTTTAAAACCCGGCATGATCCCCGCCCGGAAAAGCCCGACCGACCGACCGCGCGAGCCGCGAAACGGTCGACACCCCGTAAAAGCGCCCCGTCTTTCGGCTTCCGCCCGCCCTCGCCCCCCGCCTAGCTAGAGCCGCGCCCGCGGGGCGCTGTGCTCGCATGATCCAATCCTTCATCCTCAGCGACGGCAAAGTCGTCGGCCGCGACCTCGAACTCGAGGCCCTCCGCCTCGTGCACGGCGACAAGGGCCTCGTCCTCTGGGTGAACCTCTCCAACCCCACGCCCGAGGAGACCAAGGCCATCCTCGAGGGCGTCTTCCAGTTCCACCCGCTCGCCATCGAGGACTGCGTCGCCCCCTCCTCCTTGCCCAAGGTCGAGGACTACGAGGAATACCTCTTCCTCGTCATGCACGCGGTGGACTTCAACCGCGCCGACAAGTTCACCACCACCGAGCTCAACCTCTTCCTCGGCCGCGAGTTTCTTGTCACCTTCCACCCCTCGCCGCTCAAGTCCGTCGCGGCCGTCCTCGACCGCTGCGCCAAGGCCACCGGCATCGTCGCCCGCGGCCCCGACCGCCTCGCCCACCTCGTCCTCGACGCCCTCGTCGACAACTACAAGCCCGTCACCGACGAGTTCCGCGCCGAGCTCGAGCAGATCGAGGGCGACGTCCTCTCCGGCGAGGCCCGCGACCTCACCGCGCGCCTCCTCGCCGTCCGCTCCGAGCTCAACACCCTCCGCTCCACCATCCGCCCCCAGCGCGAGGTCGTCGCCCGCCTCGCCCACGGCGAATCGAAGATCATCCGCCCCGTGATGCTCCCCTACTTCCGCGACCTGCGCGACAACCTCGTGCGCATCGAGGAGACCGCCACCACCCACGCCGACCAGCTCCTCATCTCCTTCGATCTCCACCTCTCGCGTTCCGACTTCGAGGCCAACGAGGGCATCAAGGTCCTCACCGCCCTCACCGCCATCAGCCTCCCCGCCACCATCATCGGCTCCTGGTATGGCATGAACTTCCACAACATGCCCGAGCTCGAGGCGCCCTACGCCTACCCCGCCGTCGGCGCCCTCACCGCGCTCCTCACCTACCTCGTCTACCGCTGGTGCAAACACCGCGGCCTGATCTGACGCGCCCCGCCGCCACCCCGATCCCGCCCGAGGCGCCATGATCACCACCCTCGTCTACCGCGACCACCGGCTCTCGGCGCTCAACCCGCCGCTCGAAGCCCTCCCCGCCCTCCGCGCCGAGCCCGGCGTCATGCTCTGGGTCGACCTCAGCGCCCCCACGCCCGAGGAGACGAGCGCCGTGCTCGAAAAACTCTTCGCCCTCCACCCCGTCGTCATCGAGGACTGCACCACCGACTCCCCCTTCCCCAAGATCGACGCCTTCGACGACTACCTCCACGTCGTCATGCACGCCGTCGACTACTCCAAGACAGACAAGTTCACCACCACCGACCTCGACCTCGTCCTCGGCAAGGGCTTCCTCCTCACCTTCCACCGCCAGCCCCTGCGCCTCGTCCAACAGGTCCTCGAACGCTACTCCCGCGGCGGCCCCGGCGCCGCCCCCGTGCGCGGCCCCGACCGCTTCGCCCACACCCTGCTCGACCAGCTCGTCGAAGCCTACAAGCCCGCCCTCGACGAGCTCCGCCGCGACCTCGAAACCATCGAGGAATCCGTCCTCGGCCACGCCTCGCCCAAGGAGCTTTTCCCGCAAGTCGTCGCCCTGCGCAAAGACCTCGCCAACCTCCGCCAGATCGTCCGCCCCCAGCGCGCCGTCGCCGCCGAGCTCGCCGCCGGCAAACCGGGCTTCATCCGCCCCTCGATTTTGCCCTACCTGCGCGACCTCGCGGAAGATTTCTCGCGCATCGAGACCCAGGCCGCCGCCTGGGGCGACCAGCTCATCCTCGGCTTCCGCGTCTACCTCAACAAATCCTCCCACGAGGCCAACGAGGGCATCAAGGTCCTCACCGCCCTCACCGCCGCCACCACGCCGCCGCTCATCATCGGGGGCTGGTTCGGCATGAACTTCCAGCGCATGCCCGAACTCGTCCCGCCCTGGGCCTACCCGCTCGTCACCGTCGTCACCCTCGCCCTCACCGGCGGCCTCCTCGTCTGGCTCCGCCGCCGCCGCTGGATCTGAAAAACAGCGCAGGCTTCCAGCCTGCATCGTCTCGCCCGGCCCGCTCCCTGCTCCCCGCCCCAAGCTCCGCGCTCCAGAATGACCTCCCCCCGCCCGCGCCCCGCCGCCAAACCGAAGAAATCCCGCACGGTCTATTTCGCCGGCGAGCTCTTCTCCGCCAAGCACCTCGTCGGCAACGCCTACCTCGCCGAGGCCATCCACGCCGCCTCCCACGGCCGCTACCTCTGCCGCCTCCCGCAGGACATCGAGCTGCGCGGCCACCACCCGCAGCTCATCCGCGACGCCGACATCCGCGCCCTCCTCGCCTGCGACCTAGCCCTCTTCAACTTCGACGGCCCCGAGCTCGATAGCGGCACCGTCGTCGAGTTCATGTTCGCCAAGTTCGCCGACATCCCCTGCGTCATCCTCCGCAGCGACTTCCGCTCCGCCGGCGACCAGGGCCCCGGCCGCGATCCGTGGAACCTCATGGCCAGCTTCTACCCGCGCTCCGTCTCCGTCTCGGTCAACAGCATCGCCCTCTACAAAAAAGCCTACGCCGCCGCCCGCCGCGCCTCGCTCGACGACCTCACCCGCCTCGCCGGCCAGCACAGCTCCGCCACCGCCCAGACGATGTGCGAACAGATCGCCGCGCAGGTCGTGAAAGCCTTCGACCGAGCCGTCCGCCTCGAACCCGCCATGCCCAAGCACCTCCGCGAAGAGGTGTATCAATGGCTCGCCCTCATGCCCAACTTCCGCGGCGGCCAGAAAAAACTCCGCAAGGAGCTCGAGCACCTCCTCGAACGCAAAGTGCAGCGAGACCTGCTCTGAAATCAGAGCGACAGAGCGACGGAACGAGAGAACGACAGGCCAAACCGTCCTCGCCCCCACCATCCTCACCCCGCGTTCTGCCGCTCCGTCCGCCGTCTTTCCGCCCTCTGCCGCTCTATCGTTCTGTCGCCCTGCCGTTCTGAACATGCTCCACATCCTCCGCCACCCCCTCGCCGACCACGCGCTCACCCACCTGCGCGACCACACGACCAAGCCCGCCACTTTCCGCACGCTCGCGAACCAACTCGGCCTCATGCTCGCGCTCGAGGCCACGCGCGACCTCCCGACGCGCGGCCACGCCGTCAACACGCCCCTCGAGCCCCACACCGGCCAGATCCTCGACCGAGGCCTCGTCGTCGTGCCCATCCTCCGCGCCGGCCTCGGCATGGTGCAGCCCTACCTCGATCTGTTTCCCGACGTGAGCGTCGGCTACGTCGGACTCGAACGCGACCACGCCACCGCCATCGCGCGCAGCTACTACTGCAAACTCCCCCCGCTCGCCGGCAAACGCGTGCTCTGCGTCGATCCCATGCTCGCCACCGGCGGCAGCGCCGTGACCGCGCTCGACCTCCTCCGCGAGGCCGGCGCCGAGGACCTGCGCCTGGTCGTCGTCGTCGCCGCGCCCGAAGGCGTGGCCACGGTCCACCAAAAACACCCGACGGTCCCGGTCTTCACCGCCGCCCTCGACCGCGAGCTCAACGCCAAAAAATACATCCTCCCCGGCCTCGGCGATTTCGGCGACCGCCTCTTCGGCACCTGAAAAAGGCCGCCCCCGCCCGCAGCTCGACCCGACTCAGGGCTTCCGCGTCAGCTCGACCAGCCAGACGTCGTTCTCCCGCAGATCGAAACGCCGCGTCAGCGCGCCGTCGCGGCCGATCTTCACCCGTTCGTCGATCTCCGGTTCACCCGCCGTCGCACGACGCAGCTCGGCCACCTGCGCGCGCGTGAGCTGCCCCGGCGAACCCAGGTCGCGCCACGCCGATTGCACGTCGTTCGCGCGGTAGCCCACGCGCCGCGCCGTCAGACGATACTCGCCTTTCCGCAGTCCCGCGAGCCGCAGCTCCGCCCCGCCCTTCGCCTTGGCGGGCTGGTCGCGCGCATAAAACTCCTGGTTGATCACCGACGGCCCAGGATGCGTGATCGTGAAATCCCAGAACAAGGCCTGCACGCCGCCGGTCGCGTCGCGGCAGACGAAGGTGTCCGGATCCGCGCAGGCCAGCTCGGTGTCGCCGAGCCGGTTCAGGAACCGATAGGCGAAATAAGACGGCTTCGGCAGGTCCTGGTGGTTGAGCAGCCCGAAGCCGCCGTGAAAGGGCGTCGTCCGCGGTCCCGCCTCCTCGAAGATGTCGGTGAATGTCCAATACGACATCGACTGCGCCGCGCCGCCGATATGACGCATCTTGTCGAGGATGAAGGCCGTCGAGTGGTAGCTGTCGTGGATCGGATCCGCCGGCGTGTAGGAGCTGCTCCACTCGGTGTAGTGCAGCTCCGTTCGGGCGAACACGGAGGCGTCGATCTTCGCGCGGACCTTTTTCACCCCGCCGGTGATCGCGTCGCGATCCGGTGAAAACACCGTGCCCGCGCCGCCGTTTTCGTCGAGGTAGCCACTCGTCGTGGCGTAGCTGTGCGTGCTCACGAAATCGAGCGGCAGCCCCTGCTCGGCGCAGTGCGCGAGCGTCTCGTCGATCCATCCCTCGCCCGCCGTCGCCGGCCCGCCGACGCGGTAGCGCGGATCGATCGACTTCACCGCGCGCGCCGAGGCGGCGTAGAGCTTGAAATATTCCGCGCGGGCGACCGGCGCGAACTCCGCCTCGCTCTTGCCTCCCGTGTCGCCGATCCAAAAGCCGGTCAGGTTGGGCTCGTTCCACACCTCGAAATACCAGCTCCGCACCTCCTCCGCGCCGTAGCGTTCGGTGACGTGCCGCGCGAAGGCGGCGACAAAGGCCTCCCACTTCGCGTAGTCCTTCGGCGGAGTCACGTTGCCGCGCCACCAGAAGATCGTGCGCCCGCCGCTCGCGAGCGCGTTGGGCATGAAGCCGAGCTCGACGAAGGGCTTCATGCCGATGCCGATGATGAAGTCGAAAAGCTCGTCCACATACTGCCAGTTGTAGACCGGCCGGCCCTCGCGATCCTCGCGATAGACGCCCATGTCGTCGGAAAACAGCCCGTGGAAACGGATGTGGCGAAAACCGCACTCCTCGCGCACGCGGCGCAACTGGCGCTGCCAGTCCGCGCGCAGCCCTTCGTTGGCCCGGCCCGCGCCGACGCAGAAGTTATACATCCGGCTCGTCGGACCGCGCACCGCGCCGAGATCGGCCGCGATCACCCGCCGCTCCGGCGCCGTCGCTTCGGCGGACGGTTCCGCCTGGAGGTTCGAAACCAGCAGGGAGGCGCAGAGGGCGATCAAACCGGGCGGAAAGCGAAGGGACATGGGGAAAACGGGAACAGGCCGGGGATTGCGGGGAACCCGTCGGATACCGCAAACGGCGACGCGATGGCGATTCCGTAAGCGCCCGACACCGCCGCCCGCTTGTCCTCCGCCTCGATTCGCCGCCCGCACCCGCCGGCCAGTCGCCTCCGCGATTTGATTCATTGCCGCCTGATCGCTTTCCGGCGTTTTCCGTCTCCACGCTCCCTGCTCCAGGCTTAAACCCGTGCTCCAGGCCCTCCTCATCGACTACAACGGCTTCTTCGCCTCCTGCGAACAGCAGGACCGGCCCGAGCTGCGCGGCCGGCCCGTCGCCGTCACGCCGGTCGCCTCCGAGCACACCTCCTGCATCGCCGCGTCCTACGACGCCAAGCGCGCCGGCGTCCGTGTGGGCACGCCCGTCCCCGAGGCCCGCCGACTCTGCCCGAACATCGCCATCGTCGAGTCCCGCCCCGAGCTCTACCTCCACTACCACCAAAAGCTCATCGAAGCCGTCGAGACCTGCCTGCCCGTCACCGAGGTCTGGTCCATCGACGAGGTCTGGTGCCGACTCACGCCCGGTCTGCAAACCCCCGCCGCCGCCCTCGAGGTCGCGCGCAAGATCAAGCGCGCCATCGCCCGCCTCGCCGGCGACCAGCTCACCTGCTCCATCGGCCTCGCGCCCAACGCCTGGCTCGCCAAGGTCGCCTCCGACCTCGAAAAGCCCGACGGCCTCGTCGTCATCGAGCAACACGACCTCCCCGGTCGCCTTTACGAACTCGACCTGCGTGATCTGCCCGGCGTCGGCGAAAACATGGAGACCCGTCTGCGCGCCGCCGGCATCCACTCGGTCGAGCAACTCTGCGCCGCCGAACTGCGCGAACTCCGCCGCATCTGGGGCGGCATCGAGGGCGAGCGCATGTGGCGCCGCCTCCGCGGCGAGGAGGTGCCGCTCCCGGCGCGCCACACCGGCTCCATCGGCCACGCGCAGATTCTCTCGCCCGATCTCCGCAACCCAGAGGGTGCGCGCGCCACGCTCCACCGTCTTTTGCAGAAGGCCGCCCTCCGCCTGCGCCACGGCCGGCTCTACGCCGGCGGCATGCACGTCGCGTTGAAATACCAAGGGGTTCGCGGCCGCGACGACCGCACGCGCTGGAGCGACGCCGTCGCCTTCACCGACACGCAGGACACGCTCGAGCTCATCCGCGTGCTCAACCTCCTCTGGGAAAAACGCCCCGCGCGCCGCTCCGATCATTTTTCGGTCGGCGTCACCCTCTTCGCCCTCGTGCCCGAGGCCTCGCGCACCGGCACGCTCCCCGGCCTCCTCGAAAACCGCCCCGGCGACACCGCGCGCCGCTCCGCGCTCAACGCCACGCTCGACCACATCAACCGCAAGCTCGGCAAACACAGCGTGGTCTACGGCGGCGCGCTCGGCGCCCTCGCCTACGCGCCCATCCGCATCGCCTTTCAACGCATCCCCGACCTCGCCACCGAGGAGGGCGAGCCCGACGGCGAACTCTTCCCCACCCAGGCCGAGCTCGCCGCCGCGCGGCACCTTTGACCAGGCACCGCGCGCATCCCGCCGCCCAGACGCAATACATTGGCCCTCGGTGGCCATGAATTAAATTCACCGCCTTGGCTTGGCGTTTGCTCATGCGAAACTGCGCATCCCGCCAACCCGTCAGCCACGACTCCCTCTTTTCCGCCAACCGCCGCCATGGCCATCCACGCCGCCCTCCACCACAAGACGTCCTACCGCTACGACCGCCTCGTCGGCCTCGGCCCCCAGGTCATCCGTCTGCGCCCCGCGCCGCATTGCCGCACGCCCATCGTCTCCTACTCGCTCCGCGTCCAGCCCGAGCCGCACTTCATCAACTGGCAGCAGGACCCCCACGGCAACTACCAGGCCCGCGTCGTCTTCCCCGAGAAAACAAAACTCTTCTCCGTCGAGGTCGACCTCGTCGCCGAGATGGCGGTCTACAATCCCTTCGACTTCTTCCTCGAGCCCTCCGCGACCCATATCCCCTTCGCCTACGAGGCCGCGACCGCCCAGGAACTCGCCCCCTTCCTCCGCAAGGACGACCTCGCCGCCCGCCCGCTGCTCGCCGCCTTCGTCCGCTCCGTCGACGTCTCCAAGCCGCGCGCGACCATCGACTTTCTCGTCGACCTCAACCAGCGCCTCCAGCGAGCGATCAAATACCTCATCCGCCTCGAGCCCGGCGTGCAAACGCCCGAGGAAACCCTTGAAAAAGCCTCCGGCTCCTGCCGCGACTCCGCCCTCCTCCTCGTCCAGGTCCTGCGCCACCTCGGCCTCGCCGCGCGCTTCGTATCGGGCTACCTGATACAGCTGCGCCCCGACCAGAAATCCCTCGACGGCCCCTCCGGCGCCGAGACCGATTTCACCGACCTCCACGCCTGGACCGAGGTCTTCCTCCCCGGCGCCGGCTGGATCGGCTTCGACCCCACCTCCGGCCTGCTCGCCGGCGAGGGCCACATCCCGCTCGCCTGCACGCCCGAACCCTCCGGCGCCGCGCCCATCTCCGGTGGCGTCGACAAGAGCGAGGTCGAGTTCGACTTCGCGATGGAGGTCCGCCGCGTCTACGAATCGCCCCGCGTCACCCTCCCCTACACCGACGCCCAGTGGGACGCCATCAACGCCCTCGGCCGCAAGATCGACGAACGCCTCCAGGCCGGCGACGTCCGCCTCACCATGGGCGGCGAACCGACCTTCATCTCCATCGACGACATGGACGGCCCCGAGTGGAACACCGCCGCCGTCGGCCCCACCAAGCGCAAGCTCGCCGACCAGCTCATCAAGCGCCTTTGGAAACACTACGGCGCCGGCGGCTTCATCCACTACGGCCAGGGCAAATGGTATCCCGGCGAACAGCTCCCGCGCTGGGCCCTCACCTGCCTCTGGCGCCGCGACGGCCAGCCCATCTGGAAAAACCCCGCCCTGCTCGACAACTTCGACTCGCCCTCCGGCCGCACCGCCACGGACGCGGAGCTTTTCACCCACTTGCTCGCGCAAAACCTCGGCGTCGAAGCCCGCTGGATCCTGCCCGGCTACGAGGACGCCTTCTACTACCTTTGGAAGGAGCGCCGCCTCCCCTCCAACGTCGATCCGCTCAAGAGCCGCCTCTCCGACCCGGAGGAGCGCGCCCGCCTCTCCAAGATCTTCGAGCAGGGCCTCGACAAGATCGTCGGCTACGCGATGCCCCTCGAGCGCGTCATCCGCGGCGACCGCCTCGGCTGGAACTCCGGCCCCTGGTTCCTGCGGCCCGAGAGGATGTTCCTCATCCCCGGCGACTCACCCATGGGCTACCGCCTCCCGCTCGACTCGCAGCCCTGGACCGCGCCCATCGACTACCGCTTCGGCATCACGCCCGACCCGACGCTCGATCTCCCGCCGCTCCCCGACCGCGAGGCCCTCGCCCGCCAGTATTTCCAATCCACCGGCGCCTCCGCCCACGGCTCCGACTCCGCCCCCGATCCGCGCACCCACGCCTTCGACCTGCGCGGCTGGCCTTTCGTCGGCGGCTCGGGCCAGGGCCGTCCCGGCGATCCCGCCGTCCCGCCCCATCTCCAGCCGCGCCCGCGCAGCCTGCCGCCCGCCGACACCCGCCCCGGCGCGCAGCAATCCGCCCCCTGGATCGTGCGCACCGCCCTCTGCGTCGAGGCGCGCGAAGGCCACCTCTTCGTCTTCATGCCTCCGGTCACGAGCACCGAGGATTACCTCGACCTCCTCGCCGCCATCGAGGCCACCGCCGCAGAGCTGAACTTGCCCGTCGTGATCGAAGGCTACCTCCCGCCCCACGACCCGCGTCTCAACAACATCAAGGTCACGCCCGACCCCGGCGTCATCGAGGTCAACATCCACCCGTCCTCCACCTGGGACGAGCTCGTCGAGAAGACCGAGACGCTCTACGCCGAAGCCCGCCTTTGCCGCCTCGGCACGGAAAAGTTCATGGTCGACGGACGCCACACCGGCACCGGCGGCGGCAACCACATCGTGGTCGGCGGCGCCCGCCCCTCCGACAGCCCCTTCCTCCGCCGCCCGCAGCTGCTCAAGAGCCTCGTCGCCTACTGGCCCAACCACCCTTCGCTCAGCTACCTCTTCTCCGGCCTCTTCATCGGCCCGACCTCGCAGGCCCCGCGCGTCGATGAGGCGCGCAACGACTCGCTCTACGAGCTCGAGATCGCCTTCCGCGAACTCGACCGCCTCACCGCCGGCGGCGCCCCCGTGCCGCCCTGGCTCGTCGACCGCATCTTCCGCAACCTGCTCACCGACGTCACCGGCAACACCCACCGCGCCGAGTTCTGCATCGACAAGCTCTACTCGCCCGACTCCTCCACCGGCCGTCTCGGTCTCCTCGAGTTGCGCGCCTTCGAGATGCCGCCCCACGCCCGCATGAGCCTCGCGCAACAGCTCCTGCTCCGCGCCCTCATCGTGCGTTTCTGGGAAACGCCCTACAACCCGCCGCGCCTCGCCCGCTGGGGCACCGACCTGCACGACCGTTTCCTCATGCCGCATTACGTGCGTCAGGATTTCGCCGACGTCATCGACGAGCTCCGCGGCGCCGGCTTCGCCTTCGAGGCCGAATGGTTCGCGCCGCACCTCGAGTTCCGCTTCCCCCTCATGGGCCACGTCGCCTACCGAGGCATGACCCTCGAGATCCGCCACGCCCTCGAGCCTTGGCACGTCATGGGCGAGGAAGGCGCCGCCGGCGGCACCGTGCGCTTCGTCGATAGCTCCGTCGAGCGCCTCCAGGTCGTCCTCACCGGCTTCGTGCCCGAGCGCTACGTCCTCACCTGCAACGGCCGCCGCGTCCCGCTCCAGCCCACCGGCGTCAACGGCGAGTTCGTCGCCGCCGTCCGCTACCGCGCCTGGCAACCGCCCGCCTGCCTTCACCCGACCATCGGGGTCGATTCGCCGCTCGTCTTCGACCTCGTGGATACTTGGAACCACCGCTCCCTCGGCGGCTGCGTCTACCACGTCGCCCACCCCGGCGGTCGTAATTACGTCACATTCCCGGTCAACGCCTACGAAGCCGAGTCGCGCCGCCTCGCGCGCTTCTTCCCCCGCGGCCACACGCCCGGCCACGCGCTCCCGCCCGCGCCCCTAGAGATCGCGCCCGAGCTCCCCCACACCCTCGACCTCCGCGACCCCGCCACCGTCCTGCGCCAGCGCTCCCCCCGTTGACTTCTTGTGGAGGGCGGGGCGCCGTCCCCGCAACGGCGAACCTACGCACCACAAAAGGCGGACACGGCGGTCCGCCCTCCATCGGACCCCACCCCTCAGGGAATCCTCACGGAGCAGGGAGCGTTTCGCGCAGAGTTATCGCCACTGTTGGACCATCGCCTGCGGCCCTTGGCCGCCCATCGACACCCGCCGTCGCGGCTCCAAAAGCCGCGACTCATCTTCCCAAAAAACGCCCTTTGGGCCGTTTCATCAGTGGTTAAACCCACCACGTCACCAAAGTGATTCCGACCACGCCGTTCATTGTAACGGCGCCAGCGTTCCCCCGTTGACTTCTTGTGGAGGGCGGGGCGCCGTCCCCGCCACGGCGAACCTGCGCGCCACGAAAGGCGGACACCGCGGTCCGCCCTCCATCGGACCCATCCCCGCTGGGAACCCCCACGAAGTAGGGCCAAAACCCCACCCATCATCCGCCCCTCGGCAAGGCGGGAACAATTCCGATAAACCTTCCCCTGATCGCGTCGATAAGGAGTCGTTGCACTCCGCCCTCGCCCAAGCTTCCCGCTCCATCCCGAAGACTCCGCACGTCCCCGGCCGGGTTTTTCTCGGCCTAGGGATAGCCGTCTGGATCGCCGGCGTGCTCCTGTTTTTCGCGAACCAGGCCTTGCAGAAGGCCGCCGTCCTGAACGGCGAACGCGATTTCGCTCCCGTAGCCCAAGTCGCCGGCGCCCAAGGATGGCGCGTCACCCACCATCTCGCCGCCGACCCCGAGACCGCCGCGATTCTCTTCGCCCACTGGGAGCGCCGCGGCGCGACCGCGGGACTCGCCGAAACCATCACCGGCCCCGCCTCCCTCCTGGAAACCCCCGCCGCCCGCCGCCTCCGCGCCGCCGGCTGGGTTCTCCTCCCGCAACCCACCGCGGGCGACGAGTCCACCCTCGAGGTGCGCTCCCCCGACGGCCTCCTCGCCTGGTCCGGAGTCTACAGCCCCGCCGAACTGCGTGTCTCGGGCGGCGCCATCTTCGACCGCCTCGCCCTGCGCCGCGTCTTCGCCGGCGAGCGGCCGCCCCCGCTCGTCCCAGTCGGCTGCGCCACCCCCGTCGGCGTCGGAACGGGGCTCTCCTTTCTCCCCTTTCCGCCCTTCACCCCGGCTTCCGACAACTTTTTCTCCTCACAAACATGACCTACGCCGAACGCCACGTCGCACGCGTCAACCGCTGGTTCCTCATCGCCTACGGCCTACACCTGCCGACTTTCCTCGCCGTCGCCGGCTACTTCGGACGCAGCCAGCTTGAAGCCGCCGGCCTCGCGCTCCTCGGCTTCGCCGGGCCGCTTCTCGCGCACCTTTTCGCCCCGGGCCGCGCCCTCTCCGCCTGGATCACCGGCATCGGCGGCATGGTCCTTAGCGCCGGCCTCATCCATCTCTCCGGAGGCATGATCGAGGCGCATTTCCACGTCTTCGTGCTCATCCCCCTGCTCGCCGTCTTCGGCTCGCTCGGCGCCGTCATCGCCGCGGCCGCCACCATCGCGGTGCACCACGTGTCCTTCTTTTTCTTCCTGCCCGCCAGCCTCTTCAACTACCAGGCCGGCTTCGGCATCGTCGTCGTCCACGCCGTCTTCGTGATCCTAGCCGCCGTCCCCGGCACGATCATCGCCAAGCTCATCAAGGGCTACGTCATCGGCGCCGGCTCCGCGATCGCCGGACTCGGCGACACCAGCAAGGAGCTCAACGCCGCCGCCGCCGAGTTCGCCGGCGCCAGCGCCTCCCTCGCCAAGGAGGCCAACGAGCAGGCCGCCGCCGTCGAGACCAGCGCCGAGACCGTCCGCCAGCTCATCACCTCCCACCGCGAGAGCGCGGATCTCCTGCAAAAACTCCGCACCCAGCAGGCCGAAAACCTCCGCTCCGAACTCGCCTCCGCCGGCGTCTCCGGCGCCTCCCTCGACGAGGCCACCCGCCGCACCGGCGAGGCCGCCGCCGCCATCCGCGGCATCGTCCAGACGATCGAGGAGATCGCCTTCCAGACCAACATCCTCGCCCTCAACGCCGCCGTCGAGGCCGCCCGCGCCGGCGCCGCCGGAGCCGGCTTCGCCGTCGTCGCCGAGGAGGTGCGCAACCTCGCCACCCGCTCCGCCGAGGCCGCCCGCGAGACCGCCGGCCTCATCCAGTCCGCCACCGCCGGCATCGACCAAAGCGGCCGCGCCGCCACCCAGGTCGGCTCCAACCTCCGCCGCATCGAGGACATCACCCGCGCCGTCGTCGACAGCCTCGCCCGCCTCACCGAGACCGTCGAGCAGGACACCCGCAGCCTCGACGCCATCGGAGCCGAGACCGATCGCCTCGACCGGGGCGCGCAGGAAAGCAGCGCCCGGTCCGAGGAGATCGCCGCCGCCTCCCACAACCTCCAGGACCAGGCCCGCCGCGTCGCCCAGGCGCTCGAAGGCCTCCGCAGCCTCGCCTCCGGATCCGACGGCGACGCTTCCTCCGCTCCCGCCTCGTAAAAAACCCGCTCGCCAGCCCAAAACCTGCTTGGGCACGCTCGTGAGCACCCGCCCGAGCATGCCGCCCGCCTCCTCGTCCCCCGCCCCCTCCCTCGCCGGCTACGCCGGCCTGCCCGGGCGTCACGACGAGGCCATGGCGCCCGACGGCTCGCTCCGCCCCGCCTGGGCCAGGTTTCTCCAAACCCTCGGCCCCGATCCCGTCGGCGCCCTCCGCCAGGCCGGCGAACACGCCCGCCGCGCCGTCGTCGAGCAGGACATCTCGCTCAACATCTACTCCGGCGAGGGCTCCTCCGCCGCCGCCTGGCCCCTCGACGCCGTCCCGCTCCTCCTCGAGGACGCCGATTGGAACAGCCTGAGCGAAGGCCTCCGCCAGCGCGCCCGTCTCTTCAACTCCCTCCTCAAGGACCTCTACGGCCCGCAACGCCACCTGCGCTCCGGCGCCGTCCCCGCCGCCCTCGCCATGGCCAACCCGCACTACCTGCGGGCCTGCGCCGACCTCGGCCGCGGACGCCAACCCTTCCTCCACACCTACGCCGCCGACGTCGGCCGCTCGCCCGACGGACGCTGGTGGGTCCTCCAGGACCGCCTCGATATCCCCGCCGGCCTCGGCTACGCCCTGCAAAACCGGCTCATCGTCCGCCAGGCGCTCGCCGACAGCTTCATCCAGACCCCCGTCCGCCGCCTCTACGGCTTCGCCCGCGACCTCCGCGCCTCGCTCGACCGCCTCCACTCCCGCTCCGAGTCGCCCCGCCTCGTCCTTCTCTCCCCCGGCCAGGCCAACGAATCCTGGTTCGAACACAGCTACCTCGCCCGCCACCTCGGCTGCCCGCTCGTCGAGGGCGGCGACCTCCTCGTCCGCGACCGCCAGGTCTTCCTCCGCACCGTCGGCGGCCTCCGCCCGGTCGACGTCGTCCTCCGCCGCGTCGACTCCGATTTCTGCGACCCGCTCGAGCTCGACCCGCGCTCCCTCCTCGGCGTCCCCGGCCTGGTCGACGCCGCCCAGTCCGGCCGCGTCGCCCTCGCCAACCAGCTCGGCGCCCGCGCCGCCGAAAGCACCGCCTTCCTCGCCTTCCTCGCCCCCCTCTGCCGCTCCGTATTGAACGAGGAACTACGCCTGCCCAGCGCCGCAACCTGGTGGTGCGGCCAGCGCGAGGCCCGCGACTACGTCCTCGCCAACCTCCACGCCCTCGTCCTCAAGCCCACCTTCGGCGGTCGCGCCCCCGTCTACGGCCCGCACCTCTCCGACGCGGAGCGCAAGGCCCTCGCCGACGAGATCCTCGACCGCCCCGCCGCCTGGTGCGGCCAGGAACGCGTCCTCCTCGGCACCACCCCCGTCTGGCACCACCCCTCCGACGCCCTCCGCCCCGCGCCCTTCGTCATGCGCGTCTACCTCGCCTGGCAGGACGGCGACTACCAGGTGATGCCCGGCGCCCTCACCCGCTTCAACCCCGACGGCCACGACGCCATCGTCTCGCTCCAGAGCGGCTCCATCTCCAAGGACACCTGGATCATCGCCCCCGGCCCCCTCCCCGACGGCGCCCTCCTCCCCCAGCCGCGCGCCCACCCCGCCTCCCGCCGCGGCTCCGCCACGCCCAGCCGCCTCGCCGACTCCTTGTATTGGCTCGGTCGATACCTCGAACGCACCGCCCGCCTCGCCGCCCTCCTCGAAAAGCTCGACCCGCTCCTCCGCGACGAAAGCGCCATCCTCGACCCCGAGGCCGCCGCCGACGCCGCCCGCCTCGCCCTCGAGCTGCAGGACAACGTCCCCCCGCCCGGCGCCCCCCTCTACGGCCTCGTCGCCCTCGCCCGCCGCGCCGCCGCCGACCGCCGCCAGCCCGGCGGCCTCGTCTCCAACCTCCTCCGCCTCTCCCGCAACCTCGAGATCGCCAAGGTCCGCCTCCCCCCCGAGGCCTGGGACATCGCCCGCCGCCTCCGCGCCCTCGGCGCCGAAGGCGCCTCCCCGCTCCCCGCCGTCCTCCGCGCCCAGCTCGCCACCCTCGAAAGCATCGTCGGCGACACCCTCGCCCACGACACCGGCTGGCGCTTCCTCGAGATCGGCCGCCGCATGGAACGCGCCACCCAGCTCCTCTTCCTCCTCCGCGGCCTGCTCGCCCGCGCGCCCGCCGCCCCCGGCGAGTTCCGCCTCCAGACCACGCTCCACCTCGCCGACAGCCTCTTCACCTTCCGCGCCGTCCACCCCGGCCTGCCCCACGCCGCCGACGTGGTCGCCTGGCTTCTCTCCGACGCCGAGAATCCCCGCGGCCTCCGCTTCCAGGCCGAGCGCCTCGCCGAACACCTCGCCGCCCTGCCCGACGAACACGCCCCGCGCGCCGCCGAACAGCTCCGCAACGTCGCCTTCCGCCTCGTCGGCGCCGCCCGCCTCGCCGACGGCGAGGCCGCCGACGCCAACACCCCCGCCTACGTCGCCGCCTTCGTGCAGGAGCAACTCGGCCTCCTCGGCGACCTCAACGCCCGCCTCGCCCGCCTCTACTTCGCCCATTCCGACGCCGAACCCGGCGCCTGACCCCCCTGTCTTTCCGTCCCTCGCCCCCCTGTCGCTCCGTCATTCTGTCGCTCAGTCCCTCTGTCGCTCTGATCCCCCCGTGCCTCTCTACCGCATCCAGCACGACACCGCCTACCGGCACGACGCCCCCGCCGCCTCGGCCTGGCAGACGCTGCGCCTGCGTCCGCGCGACGAACCCGGCCAGACCACCTTCGAATTTTTCCTCGATCTCGCGCCCGAGGCCCGCGACCTCGCCGAGCGCCGCGACGCCTTCGGCAACGCCCTCCACGTCTTCACCGTCCGCGAGAGCCACGCCGAGTTTCGCGTCTCCGCCCACAGCATCGTCCGCCGCGATCCCCCGCCGCCGCCGCCCGACGAGACCGCCGTCACCCTCGCCACCGCCGCCGCCGCGACCGATTCCGACATCCTCGCCGGCGAATACGCGCTCGAACAATTCCGCCATCCCACCGAGTTCGTCCCCGCCACGCCCTCCGTGCGCGAACTCACGTCTCAACTTTCCCCCGACCTGGATCTGGTCGCGACGATCCGCGGACTCGGCGAAATCTTCCGCCGCGAATTCACCTTCGACGCCGCCGCCACGGAGGTCGGCACGCCGCTCGCCCAGGTTATCCGCCAGCGCCGCGGCGTCTGCCAGGATTTCGCCCACCTCTACCTCGCCTGCGCGCGCCGCCTCGGCCTCGCCGCCGCCTACGTGAGCGGCTACCTCCGCACCGATCCGCCTCCCGGCCAGCCGCGGCTCGTCGGCGCCGACGCCATGCACGCCTGGGTCTCGATCCACGTCCCCGGCCACGGCTGGATCGACTACGATCCGACCAACCACTGCTTCGCCGGCGACGGCCACGTCGTCGTCGCCCGCGGCCGCGACTACGCGGACGTGAGCCCGATCCGCGGCATCTTCAACGGCGGCGGCCGCCACACCCTCTCCCTCGGCGTCACCATGACCCCGATCGACGCCTGCATCCTCGGCTGACCAATAACCGGCGCCGAGACCGCGCCCTGGAAAGCCGCCCAGCCGCTTTACTCGGAGACGGTTTCCGCGGCATTTTTCGGAAGTCCCCGCCGCCGCCTTCGTCGCCGCGTAATCGCGCGATTAGCATTTCGAAAATCATGATCGCGTTCGCATCCTCCGCTCGACGCGCCTGATGCGGGATCGTAAGTTGCAAGACACATGCGGACCATCCCTGCCCTCCAGCTATTCGCGGCGATCCTTTGCCTGTTCGGAACGCATTGCCCGGCCACGCCGGTCGTCACGTCCATCGACCCCGCTTCCGCCGCGCCCGGCGCCACCATCACCATCTCGGGAAGCGACTTCGCCCCCGTCGCCTCGAGCAACCTTGTTCGTTTCGGCGCGGTGTCAGTGCCCGCGAGCTCTGTTCAACCGGGCGCCCTTTCGGTCATCGTCCCGTCCGGCGCCACGATGGGTCGCCTCGGTGTTCAAGTGGCCTCGCAGGGCACCGGATGGTCGCCAGTCCCCTTCGTTCCCACCTTCACGCCCTCGGGCACCCTGTCCTCCAGATCTTTTGCCGAGGGATCGCAATACGTCCCCCCAGGGACCCCCGCCCCTGCTTATCCCGCCTACGGAAAAAGATTCGGCCTCGTCTTGGACTCGCAGAGCGGCTCCTCCGCGGGCGCGCTGATCGCGGACTTCGACGGCGACCTGAGACCGGATCTGGCCGTTGCCGGTCGGAGTCCAGCCAAAGTCTATATTTTCCGAAATATCCACGCCGGCGGCGACCTCACCCGGGCTTCGTTCGCCGCCCCCCTCGTTCTGTCGTCCGACTACCTCCCCAATGATCTGGCGGTCGGCGATTTGAACGGCGACGGAAAACTCGACCTGGTCTGCGCGAATTCCTACGGCACCCTATCCGTTTGGGAAAACACGAGTGCCGCCAACGTGATCTCGTTCGCCACCCGCGCGACGATTTCGTTGCCCGGCGGAAGCATGCGCCCCGAGGGGGTTGAACTGATCGACCTGGATCGCGACGGTCGTCTGGATATCGCGTTCAACGGAATCATCGCCGGTCAGTCGGGAGTGATTCGAAACCTGGGCGCCGCCAGCCCGATCACCGCCGGCGCATTTTCAACCGCGTTCGTCTTCAACCTCTCCGGCATATCGCTTTGCGCCGAGGACTTCGACGGAGACGGACGCATCGACCTGCTCCTGAATAGCGGGGACAAATTGCATCTCCTGCAGAACAATTCCGTCCCGGGCGTTCTGAACTCTTCCTCTTTCTCCGCTCCCCTTTCTTTCGACGTTCCCGTGAAGGTGCGCACGATCGCCGCGGCTGATCTGGATGGTGACCGGAAGCCCGAAATCCTGGCGGCCGGCACGGACGGCAACTTCTCTTTCTTTTCCAACGCGGCTCTGCCTGGAACGTTGACCGCCGGGTCCTTTGCTCCGCGCGTCGCCATCCCCCTTCCATCGAGCTCATCGGTGAGCCCCTTCGTGCTTTCGGTCGCGGACCTGAACGGTGACGGACGCGTCGAGTATCTCGTGACCAAGAGTGACAGTGTAGGCGTCCTGATCGGCTTGAACCGACCTGGAGGCGATCTCGAAGGGTCGCTGAACACGTTCGTCCCCCTTTCCATCCGCTCCGGGGATTCCCAGATCGACGCCTACGGCCGAGTCGCGGTGGGCGATCTCAACGGCGACGGACGTCCGGATCTCATGGTCGATGGCGGCACGGGCTATGTCACCCTTGCGCAAAGTTTCGTGGCGCCACTGACCAAGACAGGCATGTCGATCTCCCCGGCCAGCTTGCGCGCCACCACGCCGTGGCGGCGATACGGCGTTTTCAAGACCACTCAGTTTTATGACGACGGCTCGGTTTTGGACATTTCTTCCGCCTCGGCATGGAGCGTTGACGATCCTTCGGTGGCCGCCATCGGCTCGGCCGGCTTGGTCGCCGCACAGAAAGTGGGCGAAACGACCATCCGGGCCGCTTTCGACGGTCAATCGGCAAGCGCTTCGTTCGCGGTCGATCCCATCGCCATGGGGACCTACCCCGGAAGCCCCGACGAACGCTTTCTCCCAAGAATCGAAAACGGCGGCGCCGATGGAGCGGTTTACACCATCGCACCGCAATCGGACGGCAAAGTGCTCATCGGCGGCCGATTTTCGACGATCAACGGCATTCCCCGACGTAATATCGCGCGTCTGAACGACGACGGCAGCTTGGACACGAGCTTTGATCCTGGCTCGGGACCCGATGCCGATGTCACTCATGTGGTCTGCGACTCCCTCGGCCGTGTGTTGATCGGTGGGAAATTTTCCACCGTCGCCGGAACCGGGCGGAGAGCCATCGCACGCCTGTTCGCAGATGGAAGGGTTGACCCCGGTTTCTCCTCGCCCTTTGCCACCGCCAGCGGGTTTCGAGCCAACGTCATCGCGCTTCGCCCGGACGGTCGTATCTTAGTCGGCGGAGCCAACCTCGTCGTTTCAGGAACGAGCGGCATGGACCACCTCGTTCAGTTGCTGGAAACGGGCGTGCGTGACGTCGCGTTCACTCCCTACGCCCTCTCGGGAGAAACGAACGCGCTTCTCCTTCAAGCGGACGGCAAGGTCCTCATCGGCGGTAGCTTTTCCGGCACCTCCGCCAGCGGTCTCGGCCTGTTCTGCTTGAGCCGCCTCAACACCGATGGATCCCGAGACGTCGGATTCTCCCACGGCATTCAAACCGGTCTTGTTTATTCCCTCGCCCGGCAATCGAGCGGAAAACTCATCGTCGCCGGCGATTTCTCCACCGTTCATGGCCAGCCGAGGAACTTTATCGCACGGCTCGAAAACGACGGATCCCTGGACGCCACCTTCGTTCCCCCAACCGCGAGCGGCTGGAGCGGCATCAAGGCCGTGGCGATCGCACCCGACGACAAGGTGCTGGCCACCCAAAGCACGGGGGTCGCAAGACTGACCGCCATCACCGGAGACCTCGATTCCACTTTCAACACCGCCATTCAGCCCGACTGGGCCGCCTACGCGCTGCATGTCGCCCCCGATGAAACGATCTGGACCGCGGGAGGAAACTCCTGGGGCCTTGGTCCCAACATGGGGGCGATCAGAATTCACGGCGACGTGAGCAGCTACGCCGCCTGGCGCAGCCGCTACTTCAGCCGTGCTCAAATCGACGCCGATCCCGAGGGGACCTCTCCCGAAGGCGCACAAGGTCCCGACGGCACGCCCAACCTTCTTAGCTATGCGCAAGGCCTCTCACCATCGACGCAAAGCCGCGCGCCATCGCAGCTGACCAGCTCATCGGGACCCGATGGCTCCCGTTTTCTCCACTTCACGTATGAGCGCATCCGCGGAGCCCGGGATCTCGAGTTTCAAGTCGGCGTCTCGTCGGATCTGACCACTTGGGATTACACCTCATCCGAGCTGTCTCCCGTCGGTGCGCCTCAGATCTCGGCGGATGGCTTGACGGAAACAGTAACCCTGAAAACCCCGCTCCGCGACGCTCCGCTTTTCCTGCGACTCCGCGTCGCGCTGACCGCTCCATAGCCCGCTGTCGGTCTATACCCCTCCTGCAAAATCACGCCCCCTTCGCCGCCCGCACGAAGGCCCGCATCCGACCCACGTCCTTAAAACCGTCGGGCCCCTTCGTGCTTGAGTTCGCGTCCACGCCAGCCGGCCGGATCCGACCGACCGCTGCAGCCACGTTTTCCGGATTCAATCCGCCCGCGACGATCAGCGGCGTGCCCGCGAAGCGCCGCACGATCTCCGCGCTCAGGCCCCAATCATGCGTCTTGCCCGTGCCGCCGACCTGGCCGGTCGCGGCGTTCGCCGAGTCCAACAAAAACGCGTCGGCCGCGCCGCGATACGCCTCGCCGTAGCCGAGGCTCTCCGAACCGGTCACGTGCCACGACTTCCGTAGCCGATAGCCCGCGTCCCGCGCCTTCAACCAGACCAACCCTTCCGGCGGCATCTCGCTGTGCACTTGGATCGCGCTCACGCCTATCCTCCGGGCCAGCGCATGCACCTCGGCCGGATCGGTCACGTGCGTCACCAGCACCGGCGTCACGCCATCCATGCTCGCGCAAGCCGCCGCGATCTCCGCCGCCGTCTCCGACGAGATAAAATCCCCGCTCGTGTGCCGCTGCCCGACGAGCAGCCCGATCTCGTCCGCACCCGCATTGATCGCCGCCAACGCATCCACCACACGTCGCACGCCGCAGATTTTCACGGTGATCATTCTTCGATCACACCAAACGGAACGGCCCGCGCCACGCAATCTCGCGTCCGGCCCTGACGCTCCCACTAAAACCATAGTAACGCCAAGTGGCCGCCAGCCCGGATGGCGCTGCGAGCGGAAATCCACATCGTTCACCCGCTCTGTCGCTCACTCCAGCACCAGCGTGTCCGTCCCGCGGAAGGGATCGGCAAAACGCGCGTCGCTCGTCACCGTTCGGTCCGTGAGGGTCTTCATGAAGGCCACCAGCGCCGCCTTCTGCGCCGTCGTGAGGTTGAGCCGCCGCGGCTGGCCGGCGTTCGGCGAGCCGGGCGGATTGCGCAAGGGTCCGGAGAGGTTCGGGTGCGGCTGCACGCCCGAGTTGTAGAACTCCACCACCTGCTCGAGCGTCGCGAAACGCCCGTCGTGCATGTAGGGCGCCGTCAGCTCGATGTTGCGCAGCGAGGGCACCTTGAACTTCCCGTCGTCCGCCGGATTGCCCGTGATGGCGCCAACGCCGCGGTCGACCGAGGGGTTCTCGATGCCGTTGTTGTTCAGATTTCCCGGGACGAAGTTGTCCGTTCCGTGGCAGGCGACGCAGGTCGCGGCGCCGACCTGGCCGAGGAAGATCTGCCGGCCGAGCTGCTCCTCCGCGGTGAAGTTGGTGAAATTCACCGCCACGCCCGCGTCATACTTCGACTTGCTCGACACGATCGAGCGCACGAACTGCGCCAGCGCGCGAGAGATCCGGTCGCTCGTGATCGTCGCGTCGCCGAAGGCCGACGTGAATAGTTCCGCATAGTAGGTTTCGGCGGAGAGCTTCGTCACAAGCTCCGGCAAGGTCATGCCCATCTCCACCGCGTTCTGGATCGGCTGCAGCACCTGGTCCTCGAGCGTCGCCGCGCGCTCGTCCCAGAAATAACTCCGGCGCGGATAATAGCGCGCGCTGGTCAACCCCATCGAATTGCGCCCCGTCAGACCGCCCGCGAAGCCCGTGCTCAGCGGCGCCGGATCGGAGAACCCGTGCTCGGGCTGATGGCACGAGGCGCAGGCCACCGTGTTGTTCGCCGAAAGCCGCTTGTCGTAGAAGAGCACGCGGCCGAGCGTCGCGCCCGCGTCGCTCACCGGATTGTTCGCGGGCGTCGTGTCCTGCCCGAGGATGATCGGCTGGAGCAGGTGCGCAGGCAGATTGAGCAGACGGTAGTTCTCCGGCGTGGCGGGCAGGATCGTCGCATCGGCGCGGCCGTTGGACAGCACCACGCCGTCGGCCGACACGAAGCGAAAAAAATCCCCGGCCGCCGCGCTCGCCGAACGATCGACCGCGAAACCGTGCGCGCTGTTGCGGACCTTGAAGGTCGCGCGATCTCGCCAGGTCGCGAGGTCGGTGGAGGTCTGCAGGCGCCACACACCATTGGTGGTGTCGGCGAGCCGCACCTCGACCTGCGAGGACGAGGCCCCGGGCTCGATGGCGACGGTCGGGCCGGCGAAAAGCGGCGCGGAAATCCAGAGCGACGCGCCGAGCGAAACGAACCGGTGAAGCGAAGGACGGAGGGGCATGCCCCCGATCAAAGCAGATCTTCGTTAAGGGATTATTAAGGACCGTCGCTTTTTTGCGCGTTTCACGCGGAATTTTTTTCGAGCCCCGCGAACACGCAGCCCGCCACGAATCCCACGCCAAAACCCGATGCGTGCGCCGGCACGTCGACCGGTGCCTCGCCGCCGCCGTAGAGCATCAGGACCGTCGCGCCCGCGCCCAGCGTGGCCAACGTCGTCCGCCAGGGACGCGACTTGCCCGCGCCCCCGGCCAGCGCCGCGCGCAAGGCCCGGCCGGTGAGCAGCCCCAACGCCGCGAACAAGCCCGTCGAGGCCCCGAGCGAACGATACTCGGAAGGAAAATGCGCCGCGCCGACCGCGAGATTGCCCGCGGTCGCCGACAGGCCGAGCAACAACGCCCCCTTCGCCCGCCCCCAGACCGACATCACCACCGCGAAAAGAAACACGCCGCCGGGCAGGTTGGAGATGAGGTGCTCCGGATTCGCGTGCAAAAACAGCGCCGTGAAGGGCCGCCATGCCTCGCCCGCGGAAAAAACCGCGCGCGCGTCCATCGCCAGCGCGCGGGTCAGCTCCGGACGGCCCTGCTGCGCCGCGAAGCACGCGATCACGAGGCAGGCCCAGACGAGCGCGAGAAACAACGCGCCGCGCCACCGCCCCGGGATCGCCTCGATCCGCGCCGGGGACGCCGGCGGCCAGCCCGCGTTTTCCCGATCGAAGAGCTCGAGCTGCCCGCGCACCGCGTCCTCCGCCTCCGGCGGCACGAGCAGGGCGTAGCCAGGCTCGGTGTCCGCCTCCCCGCCCGCGCGCTCCCGCAGCACGTAGGGCAGCCCCATCGCCAACGGCACCAACCCGTGTTCAAAGCCGGCGTTCGCGTCGGCATAGCGGCCGGCCTCGCCCCAGCCCTCCCCCGGCGCGGGCTCGCCGTCGAGGGCGGGGGCAAGGGGATCGGCTGGCGTCATCGGGGCGCATCATGCCCCGTTTCCGTCGCGGCGCCATCGCCGAAACGCGAAAACCCCGTCGCGGACGCCGGCGCTTTCACGCGCGGACGCCGACGACGGGGCGAAACCAGCCGTTCGGGTCGCGGACGGCCCCGACGGGCTCAGGCGCTCACGAGCAGGTCGCTCTTGCCCGCGGGCGTGAGCAGGATCTTCCCGGGGCTCTTGATCGTCGCCTGGATCTCCAGGAGGCGGAACAAGGCGTCCGCCACCTCCCGCCTGGCCTGCAAGTCGGAGAGCACCTTGCCGATCACCATCGGGCGCACCGCCTGCGCCTCGCCGAGGCGCTGCGCGGCGCGCATCTCGGCCGAGGACTGGATCAGGGCCACCTCGTTGTCGCCGGCCTGCTTCATCGCGGCCGTCACCTGGCGGAGACGGTTCACGACCTTGCGTTCGATCTCGGCGATCATGCCGCGATCCCGGAAGGCGACCTTGCGGATGTAGGTCGAGCCCATCGCGAAGCCCCACTTCGCGGAGGTCGGCGTCACCTCCTCGCGCACGCGGGCGGAGAGCGCGTCGCGGTTTTCAAGCAGCACGTCGAGCTTCAGGTTGGAGAGCTGCTTCACCACCGCCGTGGCCACGTTGGCCTTGAGCGAGCCGAGCGGGTCCGAGTTTTTGAAGAGAAAGCCCTCCGGGTCCTGCACGTAGCCCTCGAACCAGATGCCGACGCCCATCGGGGCGCCTTCCTCGGAGTTGACGAGCTGGTTGCGCAGGTAGGCCTGGAAGATCCGCGTGGTCACCACGTAGGACTTGCCGAAGAGCGGCAGGAGAAGCGCCTTCGGCCCGAAGTGGAGGATGGGGAAAAACAGGCCGGGCTCGGACACCCGGCCGATGACTTTCCCGAACAGGGTGTAGACGAGCACGGTGCGCTCCGGCAGCACGCGCCAGAGCTGGAACACCCGCCCGACAAAAAGCAGAACAGGCGCGGCGACGAAGGTGATCACGCAGCCCGCGAGGAGTGAAACGAGGAAGACCATGGGAAGTGAAAAAACGGATACGTTGTGGTTGGGTTTTACGAAACGAGGGGCCGGCGCGCGAAGAACGCGGGCCACCCGGGTCAGACGGCGGACTGCACCACCGTCTGCGCGGCGCGTTCGCGCAGCGGCAGCGCGGCGTTTCTCAGGTAGGCCTCGAGCGCGCCGGCGCCGCCCTCCGCGTGCATCGCGGCGAGCGTGCGGGAGAGCTCGACCAGCGGCGCGGCCTCGGCGGCCGCGCGGTTTTGCGCGATCTGCACCGCCTGCTCCGCCATCTTGAGCTTCTGGTCGGCGTCGGCGCGCGCCTGGCTGATCGAGGCGGCCACCTGGTTCTGCGTGGTGTTGATCGAGGCCAGCGCCTCGTCCACGTCGGCCGGCGGGTCGATCGTCGTGATCAAGGCCGCGTCCAGCTCCACGCCGTAGCGCGCCGCGGTCTTGCGGCAGGTCTCCTCCATGTAGCGGTTGATGCTGGAAAGGTTTTTCCGGAGGTCGTTGATCGAGACGCCCTCGACCGCGCCCTCGCGCGTCTCGCCCTCGAAGGTCGCGATGCGGTCGCGCAGCACGGAGATGAAGTAGCCGATCACGTGCACCTCGGGCTGCTGCACGCCGAAGAGGTAGGCGTAGAGGTTGCGCTCGCAGGGGCGCCAGCGGATCTGGCCGTTGATCGCGACAGTGAGGTTGTCCTTGGTCACCGCCTCGATGTGCGGCTGCTCCACGTCCGGATCCCAGGTGATGTCGGTCGTCTGGATCGTCATGTCCACCTTGTGCAGGGTCTGCCACGGCCACTTGAAGTAGGGGCCGCCGGGCGGGATCACCCGGATGTTGGGATAATCGTAGCGGGCCTTCTCCTCCTCCTTGAGCGAGTCGCCCAAGGTCGGATCCCCGGTCGTGGAACCCGGGATGCGGGGCGCGCGACGAAAGGTCGTGAGAACCCCGCGTTGCGTGGGGCCTATGGTGTAGACGCCGAAGAGCAGCGTCAGCAGCGCAGCGAGCGCGAAACCTAAAAACAAACCGGCTAGAACAGGCATGTTTGGAACGACACGGACGGTGAAGCGAAGCCACCGCGAACATCGCCATGGCCATCGCAGGCATTCCCCATCGGGCGCGCGGGCCGGCGCGTCAATCGTCGTCGGTCCGCGATGGAATGCGCGCGGCGATTTCCACCCGCGTGGAAGACGCGTCGAAAACCGGCGCGCCACGACGGCGGATCCCCCGCGCGAGAAGCGCACGTGCCGCCGCGCGTTAGCCGAACTTCAAACCCGAGGCGCTCCAGGTGGACGGGCCGGGCCCGGCGCCCGTCGGTGAGGCGCCGCGCGGGCCCGGCGCCTCACCCGCGCAGCTGCTGCCCGCGCACAAGGTCCTGGAACAAACCCGGCCGGGCCATCAACTCGTCGTAACCGCCGACCTGCGCCACCGCGCCGGCCTCGAGCACGAAGATGCGGTCGCAGTGCTTCACGGTGGAGAGCCGGTGCGCGATGAAGATCGCGGAGCGGTCGCCGAGGTTGCCCTCGATGGCCTGCGAGATCAGCTGCTCGCTCAGGGTGTCGAGCGCGCTCGTCGCCTCGTCGAAGATGAAACAGGCCGGATCGGCGAGCAACGCGCGCGCGATCGCGAGGCGCTGGCGCTGGCCGCCCGAGAGCATCGAGCCGCCCTCGCCCACGCGCGCGTCCAAGCCGCCCGGCAACGCGGCGATGAATTCCCACGCGTTGGCCTGCTCGCAGGCGCGGCGGATCTGCGCGTCGTCCGCGTCGGGCCGCGCCACGCGCAGGTTGTCGCGCAGGCTCGAGTTGAAGATGAAGGGGTCCTGCGGCACGACGCCGAAGTGCCGCCGCAGCGCGCGCGTCGAGTAGGCGCGCAGGTCCGTCTCGCCGATCCGCACCACGCCCGCCTGCGGGTCGTAGAGGCGCAGCAGGAGCTGCGTGACGGTGGTCTTGCCCGCCCCCGAGGGACCGACGAAGGCCACGCGTTCGCCGGGCCGGATCGTCAGCGTGAGATCGCGCAACACGGGCTTGGCCGGATCGTAGGCGAAGGCGACGTGCTCGAAGGAGATCGACGCGCGCCGCGCCGGAGACTCGTCCGAGCCCGCCGGATCGGGCGTCGTCGTCGCGGTGTCGAGCACCGCGCCGATGCGCTCCAGCGCGGCTGAGGCGCTTCCCCACATCGTGAAGGCGGTGAAGATGCTTTGCATCGGACCGATGAGGCCGAGGTAGGCCGCCAGACAGGCCGCCACGATCCCGAGGTTGATGTGGCCGTCGAGGTAGCGCCAGGTGCACGCGGCCATGAGCAACGCGTAGCACACGTAGCTCAGTCCCTCCTGCTTCATCCACTCGACATGCGAATACACGTCGCGCTCATAGGTCTTGCGCCGGATCACGTCGGCCTGGCGCTCGAAGTCCCGCGCCACCTGCGTCTCCATCGCGTAGAGTTTCACGGCCTTGTTCCCGCGCAGGAGGTCCGCCACCTGGCCGCTCACGTCGCCCTCCACCGCCTGAAAATCCTTGTGGATGCCCTCGATGGTCTTTCGCGCGCGCAACATCATGCGCACGCTGACGAAGGCCGTCACCATGAGCAGGGAGGCGACGACCCGGTCCCATTTCCAAAAGAAAAACAGTGTGGTGATCACGCCCGCGATCGACCCGGGCAGGTTCATCGTCGCGTGACCGAAAAAATCCATCACCGCCCGCAACGGGGAGCCGAATAGGTAGCTGAACAACTCGCCCGACGACCGCGTGCCGTGGAAACGCAGGCACAGGTGGTTCACGTGGCGAAAAAACTTTCCGCGCAGCGCGAAGATCACCTGCTCCCGCGCCCGCGTGAACAGGCGATAGCCGATGTGCCAGAAAGCCATGCGCACGATGCTGGTCAGCACCACGTAGCCGACCGCCAGCCAGACCAGGCGCCGCCAGCGCTCCGCCGTCTCGAGATCCGGGACTTCGAGCACGTAGGAAAAGAGCCACTTCGGAAACACGTTCTGGATCGCCACCGCCGCGCCGCTGATGCCCACCAACACCAGCGCCGCCCCGATCCGCAGACGATGTTGCCACAGCAGCGGCCACACATGGCGCCGGAAGGCGGAGGGACGGGAAACCGAAGGGTCGGCGAAGGACATAAAAACGCGGCGGAGACGGGTCGGTCCGGAAGGCGTCGCCGTCAATCTCGCCGCCACCCGCACCGTAAACCAGCCCGCGAGGCCCCGCCGGCCGCCCCGCCCATTATCCCTTCACTTGCCAGGTTATGAAACAGCCGCCACACAATGGCGCCGAGTCCATCCCGTTTCGCCCGGTCGTCCCGCCCGCACCCCATGAAATTTCGCCTGCTTCTCGTTCTCCTTCTCGTCGTCGCCGGCCTTCGCGCCAACAGCGACGAACGCACCTGGATCTTCGCCGACGGCACCCGCTTCCGCGCCGAGCTCGTCCGCTACGACGAGGCCGCCGGCAAGGTCGTGCTCCTCTTCCACGACACCGACCAGCGCGTCTACCCGATCGACAGCTTCGGCACCATGGACCGCGCCTGGCTGGCCGAGTGGGCGGACACCGAGGACGACCTCGCCGCGCTCGTCTCCAAGCTCGGAGGAAAGATCGACCACCTCGTGACCACCGGCGCGTATCCGACCGATCTCTACGTCTACACGCCCTCCGCCGCCCTCGCCAAGGACGCCCCGCCCCCGCCCGCGCTCATCCTCTTCAGCCCCGCCGGCAAGGCCTCGCGCTTCGTGCAACTCCACATGGAGGCGGCCGAGAGCTCGGGCCTGCTCCTCGTCGCCTGCACCCAGTTCCGCAACAGCGGCGACGACGCGGCGCTCGAGGCCGGCATGCGCGAGCGCTTCAAGGAAGTCTTTCCGCAAATCCTGTCGCGCATCCGCCTCGACCCGGCGCGCCTCTTCCTCGGCGGCACCTCCGGCGGAGCCTGGCGCGCCTACCACTACGCCGCCTGGTTTTCCCATCCCTGGGCCGGCATCTACGCCAACGGCGGCTGGCTCGGCGGGAAAAAGTTCTACGATCTTCCCTACCCCGCGCTCCGCGTCGCCATGGTCAACGGCAACCTCGACACCGACGCCAACGTCTGGGTCGACCGCGACGGCTCGGTCCTCAAGCGCGCCGGCGGCACGGTCGGCGTCTTCGCCTTCGAGGGCGGTCATCAGGTTCCGCCTCCGCTCCACCAGCACATCGCCTTCGAGTGGCTGCTCGGCCGCGATCCCGACGCCCGAGTGGAACGCTGAAGGCCGCCGTCGCCTCGCGGCATCCGCTTCGCCATGCGCCTTCCGTCTCGCGCCCGCCGCCTCGCGTCCATCGTCCTGCTCGCCGGCGCGGCGGCTCCGGCCGCGCTCCGCGCCGCGCCGTCCATCCAGACCGTCTTCTACGACATGCCGGCCGAGCTGCTGACGGCGAGCGTGCCCGCGCCCACCGCCCAGTTGCTCGCCGTGCCGGGTTACCCTTACAGCCCCGGGCGTCTCACGTTTCTGGCCCGCCTCTACCTCCCCGATCCCGCCGTCTTCGGCCCCGGCCCCCATCCCGTCGTCCTCTTCATCCACGGCTCCGGCGGCTTTTGGTCCAACAACACCATTCCGGCGACGATCACCGCGACCAATTCGCCCGCGTCGCAGTTTCGCGACTGGGGCAACCTCCTCGTCGGCCTCGGCTACGCCTGCCTCTTCCCCGACAGCTACAACCCCCGCGGCATCGCGGGCGACTTCGAGGGCCGTGAGCCGCACTACGACTCGACCAAGGACGACGCCCTCTGCTCCCCCAACTACGAGCGCCCGAAGGACGTCGTCGCCGCCCTCGACTATCTCGTCTCCCGCTCCGACATCGACCGCGAGCGCGTCGCCCTGATCGCCTTTTCCCAAGGCGCGCAGACCGGCATGAACGCCCTTCTCGACGCCTCCGTCGACCGCGGCGTTTACGACGTCGACTACACCGATCTCGTCGAGGATCCGCTCCACCCCGGCGTGTTCGTCGAAAAGAAGATCAAGAAAACCGTCCCCTCGCCGGTCCGCATCCCGGCACGCCTGCCGATCCCGAAATTCTGCGCCTTCTACTACGGCGGCGGCTCGCACTACGGCTACCACGGCTCCGCCTCCTCCGTCTCGGCGGGCCGCTACATGATGGACCGCCGCACCACCGCCATCCTCTTCCACGGCACCGGCGACACGCTCATGGGCATCACCAACCCGAGCTCCACGCCCGTCGCCGGCACGGTTTACCCGATCAAGCAGGTCCTCGCCTCCGCCGCCCAGGCCGCGACCCTCGGCCTGCCCAATCCCATCGTTCGCCACCACATCTTCGACCGCACGTCCGTCCAGACCGCCGGCCAGCGCGTCGGCCACTCCTTCGATCTCGGCTCCGTCACGATCGCCGCCCAGGCCGACTGGGACACCGCCGCCGAAAGTCCGAACCAAAAGGCCCGCCGCCTCGCGCGCGACGAGGTGCTCCGCTGGCTCGACTTCACGCTCGGCCCCGCGCCCTCGCTCTCCATCGGTCCGACCCCGCTCCCCGCCGCCGTGCAAGCCACGTGGCCCACCCGCCCGCGCCTCCGCTACAAACTCGAACGCAGCGAAACCCTCGCCCCCGGCGACTGGACCGACGCCACCGCCGAGGCCGACGGAACCGGCTTCCCGGCCCAACTCAGCGCATCGATCCCGCCCGGCGGCCGCGTCTTCTACCGCCTGCGCTACCGGCCCGTCGCCATGCCCACCGACGCGCCCGAACACGCCGGTTTTTTCAAAACCTACGCCGACTTCGGCCTCTGAGCCTTGGCGGATGCCGAGGGAGCGCCGCGGCGCATATCCTTTCTCGACGACCGGCTCCGGCGCGTCTCCGCCGCCGCGCCCTATCTGGCGCAAAATTCAGTGGTTAATCCGTATTTTTTTACAAATCAGCTTATTGCCACAAAACTGTCGAAGCGGCCTAGCTGCTCGCGTGAAGGGAATTAGCCAGATCCTCCGCGCTTCGCACCCACCTTGTCGTCTCCGCCCGCTTGCGGCGCTCCTCGGTGCCGCCCTCGCCCTTTCGCAATCCGGCTGCGCCCTTCACTACCACGACGCCAAGACAGGCACCGAGCACGTCTGGGGCCTGACCCACGTGAAAATGCGCGTCGCCCCCGCCACGGGCTCGCCCGCGCCGTCCTTGGCCACGCAAAGCGAGACCGTCGGCATCGGTCTCCACCTCGGCTCCGGCGCGGCCGCCGCCGGCTCGGGACTCGTCCTCGGCTGGGATCGGCGCACGCGCGTCGTCCTGCCCGAAGACGGCGCGATGTCCCTCGAGTGGCCCTCGACGCAGCTCTTCGACGTCCGCGTCGGCCGGCTCCCGCCTTCCCTACCCGCCGACCCGCCGCTCCCCGCCGCATCCGTATCCGCTCCCCCTTCCGCCCACTCCGACACGCCCGCTTCGCAATGAACCCCACCCGCTCCAGCTCGCTCGTCCTCCGGTCCCTCCCCGCCCTCGCCATCGCCTTCCTCGCGGGATGCGCCGGCTACAACCACACCCTCTTCGTCACCAAATCCAACGCCGGCCTCGACTTCGACGCCAAGCCCCCCACCGCCGAGATCACCCTCTCCCGTAAGGAGGCCGTGATCGCCCCCGCGTTCGAAGACGGCAAGACGCCCCCCGTGCTCGCCAGCTTCTCCGCCGACATCGGCACCGGAGAAGGATTCAAAGCGTTCGCTTTCGGCGTGGATCAGACCTTTGCCGGCGGCGACGCCGCCGTCGCCATGTCGAAACTCTTCAACAGCCCGGTCGCCGCCCCCGCCTCCGAACGGTTCGACTCCGCGCTCACCCTCTCCGAGCCACCTCCCCACGCGGACTCGATCTTTCGCGGCCTCGCCGCCCCCGGCCAGGCCCGCCCCTTCCTCTTCGGCACCGACACCATGGCCGGCCTCAAGGTCGGCTGGAGCGGCGTCGGCGGCCAGATCCCCGACACCCTCAAGGCCGGCTTCAACCGCAAGGAATTCGCCTGGGCCCCGCTCAGCTACAGCCCCAAGACCGGCCCCGGCTGCTGCGCCGACAAGACTTGCTGCAAAGCGCCCGCGCCCTGCCCCGCCACCGCCTGCTGCAAGACACCCGCCGGGTATAAAGTCCACATGCCTTCCTTCCTCGCCACGGTGGACAAGAACGCCGGTGTCAAAGGCCAGGATGCCCGCATGAAGCATATCCAGTATTTCGCCACCGGCGAGGCGGCCACCCACCTCGCCCGCCAACCCGCCGTCCGCAAGGCGTTGTTCACCCGGATGGACCCGAAACTCACGGCGAGCTTTGATCCTGTCATACTCGGGGAAACGCTCGCGATGGTTAACACCATCATCAACAATCTGGCCGCCAACGCCGACGTAAACGCGGTCAATATCAAGGCCGACCTCGCCAACTTGAAGGGCATTACCCAAGGCGGTGCTTTTGGGAAGCGCTACGAATTCGATGCGCAGGCCAACACGCTCACGGAATCCGACAGCCCCCTTGGCCCCGCCAATGGATCGTTCGCGGATTTCATCTCTCTAAACAAACACCTCACCGACGCACTCGCCCAGCTCGATACGTGCGGCAAGGCCTTGGCCAAGGGCGCGAAAATCACCTTCGTTCCGGCTGATCTCGGAGATCGCCTGCTGTCGGTCCGCTCAACCTTGGATCTCCGTCAACACACGCTACGCGCGGAGCTCGAACAGAATCCCGTCGTCCAAAACGCATACTTCTTCGTCCGCCTAAAGCTCAACGGCACCCAATAACCCGTCTGCTCAGCCTACCTCCAGCCATGCCCGCCGCCACCCTTCGCAAACCCGATTTCACCGAAATTCCACCGCCCGGTGGTCTCTCCCGCGCCGAGCGCCTGCAAAATCTTATGCAACAAGACTTCGCAGGCTCGGCGGGGGATCGTGTCAGCCTCATCGCCTGGCGTGCCGACACCAAACGCTGGGTCGTTTGGTTCGACCAACCGGCTCCGCCTGATCCGAATGCCAAAAAAGACGTCCTCGTCGAGGCCGGCGTCGCCATCGCGTCTTAAACCAAGGACCGCCGCAGCCCTCCCCGGTCCTAATCGATGAAACAAGCCGTCGTCCTCATCCACGGCGTGGGCGAACAGATCCCCATGGACACCCTGCGCGGCTTCGTCGAGGCCGCCTGGGTCGGCGACCCGTCCCTCCGCCGCCCGCGCGTCCCCGCCACCGTCTGGAGCAAGCCCGACACGATGTCGGGCGATCTCGAGCTCCGCCGCATCACCACCGCCGAAAACCGCGAACGCCGCCGCACCGATTTCTTCGAATTCTACTGGGCCCACCTCATGCGGCAGACCACCTGGGGCCACGTCCGCGCCTGGCTGCGCGTGCTCCTCTTCCGTTCCCCACGCCGCGTGCCCCCGCAGCTCCGCGGCCTCTGGTGGCTCGTCGCCGCCCTGCTCGCCTCCGCCGCGCTCGCCGCCCTCGCGAACGCCGTCGGACTGCTCCGCCTTTCCCCCGCGCTCCTCTCCGGATTGAGCGCCGCCTGGCTCTTCGCCGGCGGCTCCGCCGTGACCCTCTTCCTGCGCGTCGCCGGCGACGCCGCCCGCTACCTCCACGTCGCGCCCGAAAACATCGAGGTGCGCCGCCACATCCGCCAGGCCGGCCTCGAACTCCTCCACCGCCTCCACGAATCCGGCGAATACGACCGCATCATCCTCGTCGGCCACAGCCTCGGCAGCGTCATCGGCTACGACCTCCTCACCCACTACTGGGCCCGCGTCCACAACCACCCCGGCGGCACCGGCCAAAGCTCCTTCGAGGAACGCTTCGCCCTCGAAAAGCTCGAGGAGCTCGCCGCCCTCGCCCGCGCCAACCCCGCCGGCTTCGACGCCGACGCCTACCAACAGGCCCAGTCCGACTACCTCGCCGCCCTCCGCCGCCGCGGCCACCCGTGGCTCGTCAGCGACTTCGTCACGCTCGGCAGCCCGCTCGCCCACGCCTCCTATCTCCTCGCCCGAAGCGAAAACGAGCTGAACCGAAAAATCGCCGAACGCGAATTCCCCGCCTGCCCGCCCGCGCTCGAGATCGTCGGAGGTGACGCCCGCTTCAGTTTCCCGAGCGGCGACCTCCGCATCCCCCACCACGCCGCCGCCTTCGCCCCCACGCGCTGGACCAACCTCTACTTCCCCTGCCGCCGCGTCTTCTGGGGCGACGTCATCGGCGGCCCCGTCGCCCCCGCCTTCGGTCCCGGGGTGAAAGACATCCCCGTCGAGACGCCCGTGCGCGGCGACTTTTTCAGCCACACGCTCTACTGGGATTTCCCCTCGCCCCGCCCGGCCGCCGACAGCCCGCCCTCCTGCATCGCCGCCCTCCGCCGCGCCCTGCGCCTCGTGCAAGACCCGCGCCCAGCCCCGCCCGCCCCGGCGCCGACCCCCGCGCTTCTGCAGACCACCGTCCTGTGATTGGCGTCACCGACAATCGCCCGCTCGACCAGGCCCGGACGGCCAAAATCCGCCTTCTTCTTTTGCGCGTTTTGCGCCTTCTTGCGGCCATCTTCGCCGCCGCATGACCGCCACGCCCGTCTCGTCTCACGCCTCCAGCCCCGCTCACGCCGAACCGCTCGTCCTCGGCTTCGACGCCGACGACACCCTCTGGCACAACGAGGGGCTCTTCGCCGCCGCGCACCAAAAATTTCACGCCCTCCTCGCCTCGCACCACGATCCGCAGACGGTCGAGCGCGCCCTCTACGCCACCGAACTGCGCAACCTCCCCCTCTACGGCTACGGCGCCAAGGGCTTCACCCTCTCCGCCATCGAGACCGCGATAGACCTCACCGAGGGACGCGTATCGAGCAAAGAACTACGCGCGCTCATCGCCCTCGGCCGCGACATCCTCGCCCACCCCGTCGAACTCCTCGACGCCGTGCCCGACACCCTCGCCGCCCTCGCCGCCGAGGGCCACCGCATGATCCTCATCACCAAGGGCGACCTCCAGCACCAGGAGCGCAAGATCGCCGCCTCCGGCCTCGCCGACCGCTTCCTCGCCACCGAGGTCGTGTCGGAAAAGGACGAGGCCACCTACGCCCGCGTCCTCCGCCGCCACGGCGTCGCGCCCGAGCGCTTCCTCATGGTCGGCAACTCCCTCCGCTCCGACATCGCACCCATTTTGCGCCTGGGCGGATTGGCGGCCCACGTCCCCTACCCGCTCACCTGGGAACACGAGAAACTCGCCACGCTGCCCGCCGCACCCGGGCGTTTTTTCACGCTCGCATCGATCCGCGAGCTCCCGGCACTCGTCGCCCGACTCCAAGGCGCGTCCGCCCCGGCCTGATCGCGCCTGCCGCCGGGAATTGTTTTCCAACGAACCCCGGCGCCCGGCCTTGAGCCGCGACGCTCGCCCGGCTTCGCTCGCGACATGGTCACCCGCCTACCCCTGGTCGCGAGCCTGCTTCTCGGCTCGCTCCTGGCCTCCTCCGTCCCCGCTCGCGCCGCCGCCTCCGATCCCGCCCCGCCGCCCGCCGCCGACATCTCCCTCGTCCGAAAACACGTCCACCAGGACTACGCCGGCATGCTTCGCGACGAGGGCGGCGCGTTTAAGCATCCCTTCATCACCCCCGGCAGCACGCAGTATTCCGACATCCTCTGGGACTGGGATTCGTGGCTGAGCGACATCGCCCTGCGTCAGATCCTCGCCGAAAAAGCCGCGCCCGAGGAAAAGACCAAGGCCCTCCGCCACGAACAGGGCTGCGTGCTCAACTACCTCGCCTACGGCGGCGCCGACGGCTGGGTGCCCATCATCCTCAAGCGCAACTCCGGCACGCGAAAGGAGCTGATGACGCAGGCGGGCGACACCTACGCCACCAACATGCACAAACCCTGCCTCGCGCAGCACGCCGCCTTTCTCACCCGGATCAACGACGGCGACGCCGAGTGGATCCGCGAGGGCATGTATAAACTCCAGTCCTTCGTTAACCGCTACAAGAACCACCAGCGGCACGCCGCCACCGGGCTCTACTTTTGGAACGACGACACCGCCATCGGCGTCGACAACGACCCCGCCACCTTCATGCGGCCGCCCAAGAGCTCGGGCTCCCTTTTCCTGAATTGCCTCATGTATCGCGAGCTCCTCGCCCTCGCCTACCTCTGCGAGCGGCTCGGCCAGGAGGAGATCGCCGTCCTCTACCGGCGCGACGCCGACGAGTTGAAAGCCGCCGTGCAAAAACACTGCTGGGACGAGCGCGACGGCTTCTTCTACAGCGTCGACCTCAACCTCCTCCCCTACGAGGGCAAAGCCTTCTCCGCCTCGCCCTCCATGCGACTCCACGCCGGTTATCCGCGCGACTACGACTGCCTCATCCAGCGCATCGACGTCTGGTCGGGCTTCCTTCCGATGTGGGCCGAGATCGCCACGCCCGAGCAGGCGCGCCGCATGGTCGAGCGTTTCAAAGACGAGCGCACCTTCAACGCCCCCTACGGCGTGCGCACGCTCTCCAAGCTCGAAAAAATGTATAACGTCCGCGCCTCCGGAAACCCCTCGCTCTGGACCGGCCCGATCTGGGGCGTCTCCAACTACCTCGTTTTCCGCGGCCTCGTGAAATACGGCCACGACGCCGAGGCCCGCGAACTCGCGGACAAAACCCTTCGCCTCTTCGCCCGCGACTTCGAACGCTTTGGCGCGCTGCACGAATACTATCTTCCCGAAAGCGGCGAACCCGTGCTCAATCGCGGCTTCCAAAACTGGAACTACCTCGCGCTGAACATGGCCGTCTGGCGCGAGGGCGGCGTCCCGGTGGCGGAGTTCTGATCCCGCCCCGCCATCGCGCCGCCACGCGACCGCCCGCGCTTTTCTCCTTCCTTCACCCCGCCACCCGACCGCCGCCTTCCGGCTCTCCGCCCCTCGATATTTTCGCCCCATGTCCCTCCCCATCCGGCACGCCCTCATCACCGCCGCCGGCGCCGACGAGCGCCGCCTGCCCCTCCAAAACCTCACCGACAACCGCGGCGACTGGAAGCCCGCCATCGTCATCCAGATCGACGAGATGCTCGGCGCCGGCGTCGAAAAGGTCGGCGTCGTCATCCGCCCCTCCGACCGCCCCGCCTACGAGGCCGTGCTCGCGCCTTACGGCCAGCGCGTCGCGCTCGTCGAACAAGGCTCCCCGCTCGGCTACGGCCACGCCGTCCTCTGCGGCCGCGACTTCGTCGGCGCGAACCCCTTTCTCCTCCAGGTCAGCGACCACCTCTACGTCGGCGGCGGCGAGAAAAGCTGCACCGCCCAGCTCCTCGACCTCGCCCGCGCCGAGGGCTGCGCGATCTCCGCCGTGCAGCCCACGCCCGAGAGCCAGCTCTGCCACTACGGCACCATCGCCGGCACGCTGCTCCCCGGTCGCCGCGATCTCTATCAGATCGAGAACGTGATCGAAAAACCCACGCCCACCGTGGCCGAGCAAACCTGCGTCGTCCCCGGCCTCCGCCTCGGCCACTATCTCTGCTTCTTCGGCATGCACGTGCTCACGCCGACGATCTTCGCCCTGCTCGACGCCGCGCAACACGCCGCGCCCGCCGAAAAGCTCGGGCTCTCTCCCGCGCTCGCCGCCCTCGCCACGCGCGAAAAATACCTCGCCGCCCGCCTCTCCGGCCGCCGCGCCGATCTCGAGGCCCGCCTCGGCGTCTTCCGCGCCCAACTCGCCCTCGGCCTCAACGGCCCCGCCCGCGACGCCCTCCTCGCCGTCCTCGCCGAGGAGCTCGCCCTCGACGCCGCGCAGCGGAAATAATTCCGAGAATCTAAACCGCTAAATCTCGCTGAACCTCGCTAAATCGATCCGCCGACCCCGCTTCAGCTCTCTGCCTTCTTTAGCGGCCATTAGCGAAATTTAGCGGTTCAATTTTTCCGGTCTCCGCTCCCAGCTCCACGCTCTCATGGACCCCGTTCTCCTCGCCCTCGCCGAGGGCCGCCCCGTCGCCGGCCACACCTTCGATTCCCTCTGCCGCGCCGCCGACGCCGCCACGCTCGAACGCCATTGCGCGCAACTCGAGGACTTCCGCCGCGCCACGCCCAACTTCTACCACGGCGTCCGCGCGATCTTCTTCCTCGCCGCCATCCACCGCTACTACCTCCCGCCCCACTTCCCCGCGGGCGGCGGCGGCCTCGTCCCCCACGCCGGCCACAAGCTCGCCCTCGCCCGCCGTTTCGAGGAGGCGCTGACCGTCTACCACGAGCACCGCCGCGTCCACGGCGCGAGCGACGCCCTCTCCAGCGCCTTCGCCGCCGCCTACCACGGACTCGCCTTCAAGACCCTCGCCACGCAGGTCCAGAAAACCGTCCGCCAGGTCCGCGGCAACCAGTGGATGTTCCGCATGGGCCACCCGCTCGACCACCCGCTCCGCCTCCGCCGCGAACTCCTCGCGCGCGACGGATCCTCGCCCGACTCCCCCTACCCCGTCCTCGCCGAGGAGACCGCCGTCCGCCTCGACCTCTCCCACGCCGCCTGGAGCGACATCTTTTTCCTCGGCATGGACCACCCCGAGGGCGCCCAGGTCCTCAACCTCTCCGTCGACCTCGGTATCCATGGACGCGATACCGACACCCGCCCGCCCGTCTGCGCCTTCCTCCGCGTCATCGACCAGCCCGTCCTCCGCCTCGTCTCCGTCGACCTCGGCGTCTCCTCCGATATCTCCGACCTCTCCGACATCTTCGATTTCGCCAAGGACTACCTCGGCCTCCTCAAGGCCGCCGTCATCGCCTCCGGCCTCGTCCCGTCCGGCCTCGAGGGCTCCGGCCACTCCCTCGCCGAACTTCTCGCCACCCTCGCCGGCCCCGGCCGCGGCCTCGAACTCGTTTCCCAGGTCCGCGACATCCCCAAGGGCTCGCGCCTCGCCGTTTCCACCAACCTCCTCGGCTGCCTCATCTCGCTCCTGATGCGCGCCACCGGCCAGACCGCGCGCCTCGTCGGCGGGCTCGACGAGGACGAGCGCCGCGTCATCGCCAGCCGCGCCATCCTCGGCGAATGGCTCGGCGGCTCCGGCGGCGGCTGGCAGGACTCCGGCGGCGTCTGGCCCGGGATAAAGTTCATCCGCGGCGAGGCCGCCCTCCCCGGCGACACCGAACACGGCGTCTCCCGCGGCCGCCTCCTCCCGCGCCACACCCTCCTCGGCCCCGACGAGATCTCCCCCGAGACCCGCCGCCGCCTGCGCGACAGCCTCGTCCTCGTCCACGGCGGCATGTCCCAAAACGTCGGCCCCATCCTCGAGATGGTGACGGAAAAATACCTCCTGGGCCTCCCCCGCGAATCCGCCGCGCGCGCCGAGGCCCAGGCCGTCCTCCACGACCTCGTCGCCGCCCTCCGCGCCGGCGACATCCGCCGCGTCGCCGAACTCACCACGCGCAATTTCTTCGGCCCGCTCCAGGCCATCATCCCCTGGGCCTCGAACGCCTACACCGAGCGCCTCATCGCCGAGGCGCGCGCCGAGCTCGGCGACGCCTTCCACGGCTTCGTCATGCTCGGCGGCATGTCCGGCGGCGGCATGGGCTTCTGGGTCGACCCCGCCCGCCGCGCCGAGGCCGAGGAGAAAATCCTCGCCCTCATGCGCCGCACCAAACGCGCCCTCGAGCACGCCCTCCCCTTCGCGATGGATCCCGTCGTCTACGACTTCGACCTCAACGAAAACGGATCATTCGCCGCGCTCCGCTCCGGGCCCGCCGCCATGCTCTCGCCCGAGTATTACCTCCTGATGGTCCCGCGCTGGCTGCGCCAGGATCCGCGCACCCTCCGCCCCGAGACCCGCGCCGAGCTCGACCGCTTCGCCGGCCGCCAGCTCCTCGCCGGCGACCGCCCCCTCGTCGAGCCGCTCATCGCCCGCATCTTCCCGCCGGCCGAAAAATCCTCCGGCGCGTCCGCCTCGTCCGGCTCCACGCTCCGCGATCTCCTCGCCGCGCAGGGCTTCGATCCGGTGCAACACGAGCGCATCCGCGACGACCTGCGCACCGGCCGCATCGGTCTCGCGCAAAACCGCCTCCCCGCCTCCGCCCTCGTCGAGGACGCGCGTCCCGGCGACGTCGCCGAGATCGACTTCGCCGACGCCGAGGCCCTCCGCCTCGGCCGCGCCGCCCTCGCCGAGGGCCGCGTCGCCGTGCTCACCCTCGCCGCCGGCGCCGGCAGCCGCTGGACCCAGGGCGCGGGCACCGTCAAGGCCCTCCACCCCTTCGCCAAGCTCCACGGCCGCCACCGCAGTTTTCTCGAAACCCACCTCGCGAAAACCCGCGCCGCCGCCCTCGCCCACGGCGCCGCCGCGCCGCACGTCTTCACCACCAGCCACCTCACCCACGACGCCACCGCCGCCTTCGTCGAGCATCTGGCTTCCGACCTCCGGCCCATCCTCTCCCCCGGCCGCTCCATCGGCCTGCGCTTCGTCCCCACCGTGCGCGACCTGCGCTTCTCCTTCGAGGAACTCGCCCACCAGCAACTCGACCCGCAGAAGGAAAAAATGCGCCGCAGCGTGCAAAAAGCCCTCCTCGACTGGGCGGCCACGACAGGTGAAGCCACCGACTACACCGACAACGTCTCCTCCCAGTGCATCCACCCCGTCGGCCACTGGTATGAAATGGCGAACCTCCTCCTCAACGGCACGCTCCGCGACCTCCTCGCCGCGCGCCCGCAGCTGGAGACCCTGCTCCTCCACAACATCGACACCCTCGGCGCCTCGCTCGACCCCGCCGTGCTCGGCCACCATCTGCGCGGCGGCGCCACGCTCACCTTCGAGGTGATCCGCCGCCGCATCGAGGACCGCGGCGGCGGTCTCGCCCGCGTCAACGGCCAGCTCCGCCTCGTCGAAGGCCTCGCCCTCCCGCGCGACGAGGACGAGTTCATCCTCACCTACTACAACACCGCCACCTGCTGGATCCGCGTCGACGCCCTGCTGGCCCTCTTCGGTCTCGACCGCACGAGTCTCGCCGACGAAGCCCGCGTCCTCGCCTGCGTCCGCCGCCTCGCCGCCCGCATGCCGACCTACGTCACCCTCAAGGACGTCAAGCGCCGCTGGGGCAACGGCCAGGAGGACATCCTGCCCGTGGCGCAGTTCGAAAAACTCTGGGGCGACATGACCACGCTTCCCGAGTGCGACACGCGTTTCGTAGCCGTTCCCCGGATACGCGGCCAACAGTTGAAGGACCAGGCCCAGCTCGACGGCTGGCTCCGCGACGGCTCCGCCGCCGCCATCGAAGAGCTCTGCGCCTTCCCCGAGTAGCGCAGGCTTCGGCCCGCCCCGCGCCCTCCTTCGCATGCACCGGGTGCGGCCACGCCCGGCCCTAGGCGTGCCCGATGCCGTGAAGCCTGTTCGCCTCAACGTATCTTTCCCCTCGTCGGAATCCCTTGCCGGGAATTGAACGCACGCGCAAAACCCTCCGCCGATGGCCCTTCCCGCTTCAATCGCCGCCGCCCGCTCGTGGTTCGAGTTTGCCGCCGCCGTTGACGCGCTCGAGGACACCACCGCCAAGGGCGACGCCTTTGAGCAGCTCGTCGCGCAACATCTGCGCTACGACCCCAAATACCGGACCAAGCTCGTCCACGTCTGGCGTCATCACGAAGTCCCCGCCGAACTCCGCGCCCGCTTGCGCCTGCCGGGCCGCGACATGGGCATAGACCTCGTCGCCGAAACCCACACCGGGGAGTTCTGGGCCATACAGG
>JACCDY010821201.1_pt1 | contig 67944 bp, 50 predicted proteins | sample 7446391 | NCBI WGS metagenome assembly JACCDY01 (sample SAMN15323451, study PRJNA562643) | freshwater metagenome | isolation source: river surface water | place: USA:Blue River Watershed | collected 2017-08-18
GTCAATTCGCAGGTGGTGATTCCCGAGCTCAAGCTCATGCGAAAGAACACACAACAACTCAAGTCCAAGTCCAAGGCCATGGACGACTTTATTGACACGGAAATGTCCTCTTCCGAAGAAGAAGACGCAGAAGAAGAAGAAGAAAAGGACAAGGAAGCAATCATCGATCGGGTGTTGGGCCCTTCCTTGATCACCCGGCTCAACAACATCGAAGTGCCGACGACGCAAGTCCAAGCCAAGAACACCAAGTCCGCGACCCAAAGCAGTGTCCACGACAAGAAGAATCCAGAACAGTAAACTCAATGAAACGGCATCACTGCGACAAGGATGCAGCGGCGGCGTTGGACACGCGCGTCAGACACACGATGGTCACGGTCAGGAGAATCGCCAGGGCAGAGACGGTGGTCAGAATAACGATGATGGTGCGGGTATCGGGCCGCAGCTCCTGGTCCGTGGCGATGTACTCGCAGAGGGGCGAGCCGGGCCACCGCGTGCTCAGTCCCACGTCGCACACCTTGCAGATTTCGGTATGGATTCCGTCGGTGGTCTGACCCACGGGACAATCTTTGCACTCGACGCTGCCTGTGGTGCTGGCAAACTGCCCAGCAGGACACACTGCGCACCTCTCAAACCCGCTGTACGGCGCGTAGGTGCCTTTTTCGCATGGAGTGCATCCGCCTTCCACGCTAGCGTCAAAGTGAGTGCCAGCAGGACACGGATAACACACCCCCGACGTAACGTTGGCGTAGTGGCCGCCAGGGCAAGGCAGACACAGGGCGCTGCTCACAGCCCGGTGGTTCGCAGGACACAGAGTGCACTGCGTCGAGCCTTCGACGGCGGCCACCGAGCCCTGGCCACATGGGAGGCAGATCTCCGCACCGGCCTGGGGCGAGTACGTGCCGATGGGACACGTCGGGCACTCGGTCCCGCCCTTGCTGAATGTGCCTGGCGGACAAATGGAACACGACGCAGAGTCCTCGGCTTCGGAAATGTACCCTGCCGGACACAGTCGACACACACCCGTATCGATGAATGTGCCCGGGGGACACTGACCCGCTGCCATCTGCACGAACAACGCAGCGACGATGACAAGGACAATGTCACGGTTCGCAAGCATTTGGATTTTGACACTTTTACTACAATCACGAATCGCCCAGTTCCGATGACAGTGATAATGGCAGGGGCACGGACACGGCTTTGGGCGGCTTCTTGGCATGTCCATTGGCACTGGCTTTGGACTTGCGACTGGACACCGGTTCGGGAGCAGCGGCGTTCAGCGAGGACGATTGGCGCTTCTCTTCCTCTTTCCACTTTCGAACTTGTGCTCCAAAGGACATTTCCGTGTCGGAGGTTTCCGGCATTAGCAACAGAGGGTCCGACTCCTGGTCGTGTTGGATGTTACTGACAGCGTCCGCGGCAGCCTGCTTGGCCTCCGAGGTCACGCCGACGCCGTCCTTGTTGCCGCCGCGGTTCTTCCGGCGCTCCGTCTGCTCTTTCGACCTCCGGAGCTGGTCTTCTACGATCTCCTTCAACTCGTGGTCGCTATTGGTGATTTGCGTCATGTGGTGCGTGGAAATCAGGTCCAGCCACTCCGAGTACGAGGCACTGTAGAGTCGGTACTCACGGACTGCGGCCCGGTACTCGATGATCTTGGCGCCCACGCTGTACTGGAAGTCGGACAAGACGATGCCATCCGAATCGTACATTTTCATCAGCGCCTTCTTTTCCTCGGCCACTCTCTCGGCCGCCTTGGTCACGCTCTCTTTCAGCTCGTGAAGCTTAGCGTCCTTGGCCCGAGCCAAAGCCTCTGTGTCCACCGACCACGTCCCGTTGACCAGGAACGACACACATTGGCCCATATACACGCTCCTCTCCCTCCCCTTTGCTTTGATTTGAATTGTGACATGACCCTCGATGCGTGTCTTTATCACCGCCTAAGAAACGTCGAGGAAGACGGATACACCACTTCCCACTTGAACGGAGCCTTGCGGTGCAGCACTTGGCCGAAAAACTGGTGCGAGTTGGTCTCGTGGTTGCTGCGTGCCAAATTGTACCGAATCGGGTCCAGCTTCTCCGCCGGGTTCTCCATGGCGTAGAGCAGCATGTGTGTGCCACACAGGGCCGCGAAACGCAGCGACACCACGTCGGCAAACATGAGCTCGTACAGCGGCACATTGCGCCACCGCACGTCGCTCTTGACAAACTCGTGCATCTGATGTATCGCGTACGAGGCCGTGGGGACGTAATACTCCGGCAAGTAGCTGATTAGCTCGTCCAGGCTGACGCAATTGTTGAGGCGTCGCAAGGCATCCACCCCCACGCGGATCTGAATGAGTCGCTTCTGGCGCAACTCCTGCTGCATCTCCTCCTTCTTGTCCGACGTCGTCATTAGCGCCATCAGCTTCTGCTCCAGCGCGTCCAGGTCCAAGGCCACGTCGTGGATGTTCTCCTCGGCACGCGAATGTCGCGCGTGAGTCTGGACGGGCTGGCCATCGAGTTCGACCACGCGGGCGTACTCGAGATTCCCCTCTCGGTTCAGCCGGTTGCGCTCCAGCTGCACTTCATCCTGCAGGAACTGGTCGAGCGGATTCTCTACGGCGCGCCTCTCTAGTTCTCGCAGTCTGGCGTACTTTCGCAGCATGTTCCTCTCGTGTCGCTGGTTGCGAGCCGTCTCGTCGTTGGGCGCGTCGTAGCTCGCAAACTCGTCTTCCACACGACCCATGACCATGTGCCACAACGTGGAGCCCGACTCAATGTCCGGGAAGATGCGCGTCAGGATCAAGTCCAGGCTCGTGTTGGCTGCCCCGGCCATCTTCTGTGCGAAATGGTACAGGGGGCCGTACGCCCGCGGAACATGCACCGCCGATGTCACCCGCTGGATGGGCCACAGCGACATGCGCGTCTCCTCGTCGACTTCCAGGCTGAGATTCGCAAAGGGCTGGTATTGCGCGGTGTTGACTCCGACCGTCTCAGCCATGAGTTGTTCCAGCTCACGCAGCTTGTTCTTGGAGTCGGCGGTGTGGATCTCGCGCCGATTCTGCATGAATCTCCGCACAAACGCGGCGACTCGCGCATCCTTGTACTTGCTCAGCAGGGTCTCGTTGACCTGTTTCAGCATCGCGTACTTGCGATACAGCGCTTCCGTAAAGTCGGCCACGCGAGTCAGCTCGTCGGCGCTCATCTTCGTGGGGTCAATCACGCCCAGGATCTGCATCGGCACGTCCTCCTCCACCTGGGCCGCCTCCTCGTCCAGCAACTCGACGATCATGGGCACAGGTGCGTCTGCGTTACCGTTACCATTGGCTTGGATGCGGGCTTCGTTCTCAATGGCCTGTTTCTGCACCAATAGACGATACATGCGCGTCTTGAACTGCACCACCAGGCGCATTTGTTCCGCGTACTGCTTGGCCTTTTCTTCCTTTTCCATGCGACGCGCCTCTCGCTCGGCAATAACGGCCGCCGAGTCGGGAAAGGGCTTTTCGGACACAGCCTCGTAGGCCCGCATCACCGCCACCACGACCCGGCCGTACATCAGGCGGACGTGATCCTCGTAGCTCACTGCTCCCACGTTGCCCTGCGGCGGCAGATCGGTCTCGCGCTCCAGCTCCAGGCGCCGGGCCTCGGTGAGCAGCGTCCGTCCCATGCGTTCCTGCACATTGTCCCACGTCTTTTGCAGCTCGCGGTCCACCTTGGAAAAGGCCTGTGCCACCGTTTGCGCAAAGTCGTAGCGGAGCTGGTTCGATGCCTGCGTCGTGTTGCGCGACAGAGTCTCGATCAACTGGGGAACCGTCGCGAATCCGCCCTCGCGGACCTTGGACATCACCGTGGCCGCAGCGGCGCTCCACTTGTCCATGTACCGGTGAATAGGAGCAAACACCTCGGTGCGCCATCCTCGGTCCAGAATGGAGTTACGCAGCCACTGGTAGCGCATGGCTCGGTTGATTGAGGTCCGGATCTCTACGGGTGGCACGTTTCGAATGTCGAGATGCCCGTTGACGAAATCGTCGCCGGCCTCCCATCGGTTGAACAGGTCTTCAACTTGCAACTGGTATTGATTGCGCTCATTGTTTGCGAATGCGATCAGATTGTCGCGAAACGAGGAAAAGACCTCGGTGTTCCAGTGCACGAGACTGGTTACCCAGGAAAACAGACTGTTGACCGCCATCATGTTCTCGGTCACAAAGGTCAGTATCTCGCCCCTTTCTCCTTGTGCGTTGTTGCCATTATTAATGTCTCCCGGCGGCGGCACGAACACAAACGGCACATCCTCCCCCTCGTCACCGAATTCTTCGAGTCGGGCTTGTACCGCGGCATGGACCGCTGCAAAATCAGCAGGGTCACCGGCATGCACCACCACATTGGCGCCTTGAGGCTGAGGCTGAGCAGCAGGGACGTTCTGAGGCTGTGGCTGAGGCTGTGGCTGTGGCTGTGCCTGAGGCTGAGGCTGAGGCTGAGGCTGAGGCCGAGGCTGTGGCTGAGGCTGAGGCTGAGGCTGTGGCTGTGCCTGAGGCTGAGGCTGAGGCTGAGGCTGAGGCTGAGGCTGTGGCTGAACAACGGTTCGCAATGCTTGTAAAACGCCGTTAAGGGGCACTGCAGGTTCTTCTCGGACCGGGAGTGGAGCAGGCTGAGCTTGTTGCCGTAGCATGTCTCGGAGGCGTTCTAGTCGGACGTGAACCGCGTGAAAATCTTCAGCGTTTAGGGGGGCAACAACCTGTGGCGGAAGGTCGTCGTCGTCTTGTTCTGCGCGCTGTACCACACCACGAGCAGCGGGCACTGGCACAGGCTGAGCAGCGGGCACTGGCATAGGCTGAACAACGGGCACTGGCATAGGCTGAACAACGGGCACTGGCACAGGCTGAGCAACGGGCACTGGCATAGGCTGAGCAACGGGTGCGCGGTGAAGCAATTGTACTCGATTGTGGGCCACGTGCATATCCGAGGCATTCAGCGGCGCAACCACCATGGCCGTCTCTTGTGGTAAGTTGGGTGAGGACGCGTATCTCTCTGCCAGAGCGAGGACGCGACGGTGCACCACACGCACATCGCCGGCGTTGAGAGGGGCCACCACCGTTGCCTGTTGTCGTTGTTCCATGGAAAGTATCTATGAAGTGTGAACCGTCACAAATCATACTCTGGGGAGAAGAACCACCGGCAGCGACAATGAGCAACGAGCAAGGGGAGTATTCGCGATGGGGGTGCGTGTACTTTCAGCCCCCCGAACAGACCCAGTTGCGGTTCGAGATCTCGCGCGGCCAGTTGGCTCAGAAAATCGAACGCGGCGAGTTCCACAATCTGCCGGTCGACATTGGACACGCCACCGAAGTTGCCACCGTGGGGCGTGTTACCGACGCAGTGCAGGCTCGTACTAATGGCTCGGTGTTTGTGCGGATTGCAGTCAAGCCCGGCACACTGGAATCCGACTTTGCCATTTCGGCGATGCGCAACGGCGGGATACGCGGTCTGTCGCTGCAACATTACGCAGGGGACGACGAGCGCAAGCTGATGGCGGTGGGCATAACGCCCAAGCCCGGGCGCCCCAACACTTTTCTGTTACCCGAAGGCACCGAACCGCCGTCGCAACTGCCGCGCAGCCAATTGGCCAGCTTCTCTGCTTTTGAATCGGTTGATATATATGGTGCCGTTGACGCTCATAACTCAAACAGCCCGTCCACTGCAAACACCAAGATGGCATCGGCGCCCGCCACCGCTACTTCATCGTCTTCTTCTTCTTCGACACCGTCTGCACCCACAACCAATGATGCAAAGACGGTGACTACTCCTGCTCCTCCTCCTTCTTCTTCTTCTTCAACGGCACCAAAGTCGGACTCCAAGGGGGTTTTGCTCGACGGCGAAATGGCCAGTCCCGAAGAGGTCAAGGCGCTGGTGGAGTACGCGCGAAAGGCCAAACAGGAGCTCGAAGAGACCAAGCGAATCATGGCCGAGAAGGAGAGCCTGCTCAAGCCCATGCTCGAAGAGCAACGGTCCAAGGCGCTCAAGTTTGTGGAAGGAATGTTCAACCACGGAGTGGCCGCCGTGTCCGAGTCGGAGAAGAAGGAGATTGAAGAGACGCAGCAGCGACTGATGGGTTTGGTGGAAGCGGACCCCAATTTGCTGACCAAGATCGCCAGGTTTTCCACCGTCATTGCGCCCGAAGCCAAGACCCCACAGCCGGTGAGAGAGGTGGCGCGCGATGAGTTGGGTAGATTCGTGTCACCTAATTCTGCTTCACAGACTCATGCCCCTCCACACTCTCACCCGGACCCTCAACGCGAAGATCGCCGCTCGTCCAGCAAGCGCAACAGGACCGCCGAAGACATTCTCGGCGACCCGGCCTTTTCCTCCTCTCCGGCGATGGGCAACAGCGCGTCCGTGGAAGACATTGTCGGCAAGCGCTTCTTGAGAGAACCCGCTTCCGCCGCCCAGGGCCGTCAGCTGCACCCGTCCTTGCGCGACATCTTGGGCTCGGGGGTGATTGAGAAACGCCAAGCCGTGGCGTATTCCGGTTTTACCGCTGACCAGACCAAGCTGTTTGAAGAATTCGAACGCAATCGAGTCGAAGCTTTGCGCGAGGTTGGCGTCGGAGGGTCGTTGCTACCCACCCAGGAGTTTCCCAATATGCGCCATTACGAAGATTACCTGCGCTCCACTTTGTACGACAAGTAGCCCGTCACTATTCAATCGCCGCCTCGACATGCAAGCGCTCTTTGAGCACCGGTTGCTTCAATTCCGACAGAACGAGGAAACCACGAGTAAATGTATCGTTTTCTTCGACACAGAGACCACGGGGCTCGATGCCAAGGCGCGCGATCAGATCGTGGAACTAGGCGCCGTGTGTCCCTCGACGCAAAAGACCTTTGAATCGTTGGTAGCCATTGACCCGGCTCGGTTTCCCGACTACACGGGCAAGTTCACCGGCATCACTCCGTCGATGCTGGTCGGCGCCGAGTCCTTGTCCGTGGTTCTGACCAAGTTTTTGCAATGGCTGCAAGACCAAGTCCCCGAAGAGTGCACCGAGGTCGCGCTGGTGGCGCACAACAACCACGGCTTCGACATGCTGCTGCTCGAGCGCCATTTTAGCGAGTGCAAGATCGACGTGCCGAAGCTGTTGCGTCCCCGGCTGGTGTACTTTGACTCGTTGCCTGCACTCCGGACCGCAGCGCGCACCAAGATCAAGTCGTTTGCACTGGGCTCGCTGCTGTCCGAGACCGTGGCCACGAACGATATCAAGATGCACCGCGCGTTGGTCGATTGTCAGGCATTGGTGATTGTTTTATTCGACGAACGATTCGATGTTAAGAAATTGTGGCAGTACATGCAAGAAACACGCAAATTGTCGGCATTCTGGCCCGTCAAATAAAGAGAAAGAGACGACGATTACGAAGAATCTTCGGCGCTATCTGCGGCCGCCTTTCCCTTGCGCCTGCTAGAGCCAGCTTTGGACGACTTTGGGGCCCTTTCGATCCATCGCCAGAGGGTGTTGGCAAACTCTTGCTTGAAGAAGAAGCAGAAGAAGAGCGTGTTCATGGCCAACATGTAGCCCACGTACACTTCAAAGCGAGCATCGGCCAGGGCCATGGGCACCGAATTGTAGTCGCTGACCTCCGAGGGCAGGCCGGCCTTGACATAGTCGGCTTCGTCCTGGTGATGGTGGCGGAACAGAGCCAACGCACTTTGCACCGCGTAGGCAATGGCGCCAATGCCCCAGGTGATGAAGTCGTTCTTGAGATCTTCCGAGGCCTGTCTCTGGTAGGCCATCATGGCAATGGCCATAGCACCGAGCAGGTACATGAGAGTGACTCCAAACGCGGTCCAGCCAAAGCCCTGGTAGTTGAGGAAGGTCTTTTCGGTGAAGGCCATCAAGCAGGCTATGATGAAGAAGATGGGTGCGCCCAGCGACACCAGCCACACGAGGCCGCGGTAACTCTTGATCAAACTCTTGCCCATGATTTCACACACACAACACTAGCGTCGGTAGAGTATGTACCCGTTACCCCTCGCTGAAAAGCACAAAGTACATATCCAATGTTTTTCTTTCCGTTCCTATTGGTGGGTCTGGCCAGCTCGTTCATCGACAGCGTGTTCACCCGGCTGCTGGACTCGAACGAGTTTGTCGGATTTGCATTGGGCTTCGGGTCCCTCTTCGTGTCGTTTTTGCACAACCCGCGACGATGGAGAGACCTGGGCTTTGGCGCGGTGGCCTTGTCTGCGTCGGCGTGTGTCGACACCGCGGTGGCCGATGTCTTTCTCGACGCTCTGTCATGGAGCTCGATAGCCATGATTTTTGCATCGCTGGCCGCGTCGATCGCCTGTTTGTTGTTTTGCGTGTGGTGGATCCCCGACCGCTACGGCTTCGACCTGATGGTCATCTCCTCGGGCTTCAACAGCTGGCCCACTTCGCCGCGACGCACCTCCGACGCCATCGTCCACCAACTGGTCTACTTTTGCTCGGCGGCCTTCCTCGAAGTGGGCGTCCACGAGGTCATGACAAACACCCACTGGATTTGGTCGATGCTGGCCGGAGTGCTGTGCCTCGTGCTGCTGGCGTACGCGCTGCGCATCTCGCCGCTGCCCCTGCTCCTGTACACCGTGGCTTCGTCGGGCTTCGACATTGGGATCTCCGCGTCCCTGTGGACACTGAGCCGACGCAACGTGTGGATCCAGTTGTACCTGGGCTTTTCGTCGGGTCTCTTCCTTTTGTTCTTTTTGTTCGGCACGGCGTACGTGGTCTCGCCCTCGAAGCACCACTGGAAGTCCACTCGCCGATGATAAACTTCCGTTTGGTTTATGGATTGTAGGCTATAGATTGTGTACCAACGAGGAGGCAGACACATGCAAAGACGAGGACGCAGCAGAGTCCATGTTGGTCATGAGCTGATCGGCAGTGACACTCTCGTAGGGAAGACACTGCTGCAGCGCGCCCATGTACCGGTGCTCTGCTTCGCGGATTTGCTCGGGCCGGATGAGCCACTCGCCGGTCCACTGGAAGGTGCGCAGCCACTGCAGCACGTGCTTCTCTGTCTGCGTGATGCTGTTTTGCTCGCAGCCCACCACGCTGGGCCAGTTGCGCACGTTGAAGATGTGCAGCTTTAGTGCAGGGAGTTGAGGAAACGCGTCGGGCGGATGCGTGCTCACGATGCGCAGAAAGGCGGCAGTCACGCGACGAAAGGCGTTAATGTTTTGCTCGGTGTGGAAGAAAAAGGCGCACGCCAGACTCTCGATCAACGGCGCGTCCTCTATGCGGTGCAGCACGAAACACTCGGCAATCAGGTTGTGCGCCAGCGCCAGCAAGCGGGTTCGTATCGGGCCGGCCATGGTCTCGAAGGACGCCACCTGGCGCATCTTCTTCTTGTTGTAAAACGGCGAGTCCACGTTGATGCGCTCCACGTCCTGGCGCGTCGGCTTGTTCGTCAAGTTGAAACCAGTTGACGCAGAAGCGGAGAAGGAGGCGTCGCGGAGTATCGTGCCGGTGACCGAGCACACCATTTCGCCGAACCGCGTCTCCGTGACAAAAGGGCATTGGTCGCACACGCCCGTGCATTGGCTGTGTGGGTGCAGGTACAGTATCCCCGTGAGCTTGCAGATGCGGAAGCGACGACGCTCAAAGTAGTCGCATCGTTGGTGCGAATCGAAGAGGTCCAGGTGCCTGGGAACCCGCGTCCAATCGCCGCGGAACGTGTCCGCGTTGAAGTGCGCCCACGATTGGTACAATTCCAAGATGGCGTGTTCGTCGTCGAGAGTAATGTGCCGAGACATATGACTTGTGTTTATACACGTTGCATTCATTTGGTGTTAACTGTATCGGAATCGATACCTTGTCTTGATTCCCAGAAACTCAGCGACGTATCCCGTGATGAGTCGAGGATCGTTGGCCAGGAACTCGGCAAAGGCGTTGCGCGAGGGCTGGTTCGCTTCCATGATGCCGTGCTGAAGAATCATTGCCAGGCACGTAGCCACCGCGTCGTCGGCCTTGTAGGTTTCCACGGCCGGGTAGTCTTTGCCATTGATAATGTCGAAAAAGGGCACATTGGGAAACGGCGAGAATGCGGCCAAGTCTCCAAAGAGACGGCAATCAAGGAACTGGGGTCGGATGCATGTGCCCGGTACACACATGTAAAACGGCTCATTGGGGAATCGACCCTGTGGATCGGAGCCGTCGTCGTTGGTGGACGCCACGTAAAAGGCAGAGAGGGCCGACGGCATAAGTTGCGCATAGATTTCCTCGTATACGGTCCTAGCGGGATCGCCATTGTCTCGGCGCATCGTGTTCATTTGAGCGTGACGTTTCAAAAAGGCGTCAGTTTCCGTTTGGTCGTAGGAGTACACCATGATCTGCACTACCAACTGAGCACGTAACCCGTTCCGATCGCGCTCCATATCAAACTCATCACCCTCTTTGGAAGGAACCGAGTCGTTGACCATCCGCACAAAGTCGTGAAAGGCCTCCGTGTTGATCTCCAGTTCACTGTCCATCAGAAAGTCCCTAATGTTGAAATAGGCAAAAAACACAAAGATGGAGCGCTCGACGGTGGGGTACTCAAAGTACTCGGACGCAAGGGACAGTCTCACTTCACGCAAAAACGAGGTGTTCACTCCCGGCTCGTAGGGTTTGCGGTGATCGTCCAACACTCGAACGCGATTATTGTACTTGTACAGATCGAACCACTCGCGACGCGCTTTGGTGCGTCCGACGTGGCGGACACGATCCGTCACATCGTCGTAGATCAGCCGAATGGGTTCAGCGGTGACTCTTTTGCGACCGTCATAGTCGTCAGGAGGCACAATCTGGCTAAAATACCACTGCCGTCTCCCCTTGGAAGTGTACGCCACCTGCTGCTTTGTCAGCGGCTTGCCTTTCACCGCCGTCACGCCCTTTTCGTCGGCCTCGACGCTGTACGGCTCCTCGGCATCTTCGTCCAGGTATGTCGCGACTAGTTTAGGATTATTCTTCGGTGGCTCCTTCTGTTCCGGAAAGAACGACTGTGGATGCGAACTGTCCTCCATGGCTAGTGGTATGTCCGCCTCTCTGTCTTCGATGTTGACGTAGTTGCTACTGAAAGGCACACCAGAGGAACTGAAGGTGTACCTCGTGCCGACTTCGAGGTCTTCTTCATCATCCTCTTCGTCGTCCTTTTTCTTTTTCTTCTCAGTCTCGCGACTCATGGCACATCGAATCAACGCAAAGTCGACAGTGAAACATATATACCCAGTATATTATGCATTGACTGTATGTATTCCCCGCTCCTCTCTGCAAAAAGGCAAAGTGCAATGCTACGTCTGCGCTTTGCCCTTGTACTCATCGCAGTATTGGTGTTGTGTGCATCGCAAACTTACGCAGCATGCAAGCCCGGGACCTATCTCAGCGGCGGCAACTGCTTGCCTTGCAGCGGGGCCACTTACAGTACAATCGACGACGCGGGATCCTGCACCGCCGCGAGCCTGGGCTACGAGCCCAACAGTGACAAGAGCAACCAGGTGGCGTGCCAAGTCGGACACTTTCGCAACACGACGCAAACGCAGTGCACACGGTGCGATCCTGGCTTCTTTGCCAATGAAACGGCCATGTCTCGATGTCATACCTGCGATGCCGGCAAATTCTCCTCGTTTTGCGGCGCTACGGGCTGTACGTCGTGTGCGGCTGGCAAGTACCAACCCACACCTGGCCACGAAACCTGTCTGTTGTGCGAGCCCCCGCTCTATTCCAACACATCTGGCTCGACTCGGTGCTACAGCTGCGCCACTCAGACTTCGGTTTGGGTATCCTCGTCGCAACAGTGCAGTGAGTGCTCCACCGGGAAATATGCTTCGACACCGTACCGCTGCGAGGACATTCCCCCGGGCTACGAATTCAACGGCACTACGGCGGTGGCCTGTCTTCCTGGAAGGATCCAGACACAAGGAGGACTGTGGACTCCCTGTGCGTCGTGTCCCCGCGGCTCCTACGCCAACAGCTCGGGCTCCGTGGTGTGTTTGGTGTGCCCCACTGGATCCACCACCCTCGTATCACAAAACGGCACCTTTTGCACCGACTGTGGCAACGGCTACGCCCCCGACTCGGTCACCGCGATCTGCACTGTGTGTCCTCTGGGCTACTACCGCGCAGCCAACACACCGATGCCGTGCAGAGCCTGTGACCCCGGCTACTTTGCCAACGTCACCGGCTTGTCTGCGTGTTTCGCGTGCGGAGCCGGAAGATTTGCATCAACCAGAGCGGCGACCACGTGCACTGCCTGTGCAGCCGGCACTTTCGCCTCGTCGGTAGCCTCGACGCAGTGCACGCCTTGCTCTGCGCCCTATGTCTCTCTCACTGCGGGGGCCTCCTCGTGCTCTTCCTGTGCAATTGGAACCCAACCCAACTCCTCGTCCACGTGCTCGGCGTGCTCAGCGTCGACGTACAGTCCTTTCGGAGTGAGATGCGACGTGTGTCCCTCGGGGCAGCGCCGATCTTCGGCCTCTGCCTGCACTGCGTGTTCTGCAGGCTCTATCGTCGCCCAGGGATCGCCGGGAACTTGCACTGCCTGTCCCGCTGGATCTTACCAGTCGTCGACATCGTGTCTTCCGTGTTCCCCAGGCCAAGTCAGTGCTTCGGGCTCCACTACCTGCGCCAATTGCGATGCGGGCAAGTACGCCTCCGGGGCTTCCACCTGTTCCAACTGCGCCGCTGGCTATTTCAAGGCTTTGGCCACCGACTCTCAGTGCTCCGCGTGCCCCTCGGGCAAGGCCAGTGAGACGGTGGGTGCCACTGCCTGCGCCTCGTGTGCTGCGGGCAAGTACGCTACGGAAGACGCGCAGTTGACGTGCACCGACTGTCCCTTGAACTACTATGCTGCGGGGACAGGCACCAAGGTGTGCACTGCCTGTGAGTTTGGCAAGTACACCACGGCGGTGGGCTCGACGACCTGCATCGCGTGTCCCGAGGGCAAGACCACGTTCACTCGAGGCGGAGTCTGTGAGGATTGGAAAGGCGCGCCCCGGAGTCATGCCCCCAACGAGCCCGACACGCTGCTCATGTCGCAGGGCGCAGGAGTGTGGATCTTTTTCGTGTTCTTGCTGGTGATTGTCGCCACCGTGGCCTATGCTTTTGTACAAGTGTTCGGACGGCACTCACACTCACCGGCATAAACATCTCCCTGTTGTCTCTTTTTCAAAGAAATAGCGTATGTTATTTGCACCTATTCCCCATCGATGTACAGTACCGACTCGATGCAGCGTCTGCGTGTCTTTGCTGCCTTGTTGCTGCTATGTGTCTGGACACAGACCATCCAAGCACAGAATAATCCTTCGTGTTATGTCACTTCCAAGGTCGCTGGCGATGACTTGACCACCCAACGCAGCCATCCCTATGTGAATGTGGTCGTGGAGTTTCCTGGCACCTACACGGTCACCGGAGACACTGGCGACGCCAAGGATTTCTACCGCTCGGCGTTCCACTTTTACAACGCCTCCAACAACAGGCAGCTGTTCCCCAATGAGCTGGACCCCACCGTGTCTTCCGCACTGGGCGTGACCTCGCTGCGGTTCGCCTTTTACTACTTGCCGTCGCAGGTGGGCTCGGTGAAGCTCAAGTACTCAGAGAAGCTGTGCCAGACCATCCGCATCCGCTTCAACGACACGGCGCTCACCTCCTTGGACCTGACCTGTGCTCCTCTGAAACTCAACTCCGCGTACATGGCCGTGCGCCACTCCAACTACATCAGCGTCTACTTTAGCAAGCCCGTGAAGCCTTGCCACTCCAACGGCACCGACCTGATCCCCAACTCCTGGTTTTCGCGGGCTTCGGTCACCTGCTCCCCGATGGTCAGCGAGTGCTTGTCGATGGCCGATCAAGGCCCTTGCTCCGGCGCCGGATTGCTGCCTCTGAACGATCAGCGCATGGTCTACACGTGCCTGGACAATGGAAACTTCTCGTCCAGCATGACCCGTGCCACCTACACCATCCTCGAAAACCAGCTGTGCGACGTGGGCGACAACCACACCGTGTCGTCGTACGGCCAGGGCGAAACCTACAAGCTCACGCTGTTCAACTCGCTGGACCTGGACGCGTTTGACGGCTTCAAGGTGATTGCGCAGCCGCAGGCCGCCGACCCCACGCTCTACGACAGCATCCTGGTGGACATTGGCTACCCGGTGTCGAGCTTTGCCAACTTTAGCGCCAACACGCCCTACATCTACGTCAAGTACCAGCTGGACCACGCTGCGGTGAGGTGCACTGCCTCATACCTGCTGGCCGACACTCTGGCCGTGTTTGCGTGCCCCGTGTTTAGGCCTCTGGGCAACGAGGGACTCAAGTGGGTATGGGTCGGCAACCTCATCCACAAGATCCCCGGCAGCAACGCCCTGTTGCAGCAAACGCTGACCCACGACGACGAGCTGGACGGCGCCTTTTCCGACAGCGGGGTGGGCTTCTCCTCGCCTCGCGCCTACCGCATCGTCGGCTTCTACTGGATCGGGCCCAACACCGTGCGCTTTGACGTGTCGCACGCACTGCGGAGTCTGCCCCCTTTCGCCAACTTCCGCGTCTTCCTGACCTCGGGGGCCATCTGCTACAATGCCAGCAACATCACGCGCGTCAGTGGCCTCCCCAACGCCTTTTACCTCAACTTCAACGCCGCCAACACCCTGCCCGACCCCGCCGACGTGCCCCTCAGCGCCTACCACGAAGCCAATTCGCTGGGCAGCAACCAGGTGCACATCCAGAGCGAGCTCAAGACCGTGGAGGACGAGCTGCCCAGCACCAGCACCACCGCCGACCCCGAGGATCTCAGCAACTGGAACTACACGGTGTGGATCGCGGGGTACGCCGCCATCGGTCTCATTGGCTTGGTGTTTGTCTACAAAGTGGGCCAGTACGCGATGGACAGCGGCAAGAGTAGCAAGCGCCGCAAAGGAGGCTACGAAAGGACTTGAGAGCAACTGGTGGTTTATGTTTGTTATTCTGGGTTCAATCAATACACTCCAATCGCGATTCGTTGCTTCATGCCTGATCCGCAACACACAGCCATCGTCGGAGTTCCTCCATGGCTTCCTCGTAGGTTAGGTGGTCGAGTACGCGGCATCCCTCGTCGCTGCATTTGCCTAGAGTGACTTTAGCCACTGGCATAGCCGAGCAAATGAGCATGTCGAGTCGCGCTGGTTTGGGGTTGGACCACACAAACGATTGTCTCGACGTATCTGAATCGTAGCCCAGGCTTTGTTGATGTTCGGGTAAATCATACTTGAAGAACAAAGCCATGACTAGTTGGAAAGCAGCCTGATCCCCCCACGAAGTTCCCTTGAACCGAGTCATCATATCTTTGCACCACTTGATATCGCTTTCCGCTGACTCCTTGAGCACCTCTTCGCTGCGGCTCTCCTTCTCGACCCACTCCAACATCGAGTCCATCATCTTTTTGTCGTCTCCGTCTTGCGCCGCTTCCCGATTCATTTGCACTCTCTCGTGTTTTGACTTTTGCATTGATTCTATTTCTGTATCTACACCTACACGCAGTGATCTAGCCATTTCTGTCTTTTTTCATCGGTTGGTGTCGTATTACCCCAGGAAAAAAAGTCACCGGATCGTGTCGGAAACTTATTTGGCAATCTCAAAAAGTTCGCTGACTCACGGAGATGAGTGACGCAGACGAGGTGGCGATTGTGGTTGAGTTCGAGAAGAACCGCGCGCGACTGCGTGACGAGCAGGACAAGGCGGTTGAGGAGGAGAGTGAGTTGGTGGCGCAGCTGGGAGTCATCGATGTGGAGCGAAAGGCGACGATCGAGCGCCTGGACGCCAAGCGCAAGGAGCTACTGCGCACTCTCAAGGAGGAGCGCCGGAGTGTCTTGTCGGAGATCAAGAAGCGCCGGAGAACGCTGCTGGGCAAGATCCAGAGCGCGAGGAACCGCCAGCAACGCGCACTGAACAAAATCCAGCACTTTCGCGGCGTCCAAGACATTCGCTTGGCTCGCCTTAGGTCATCGAAACTCAAGCGCAAGGCACACGAAGACGAGGACAATAGCGATGATCAAGAAGACGACAACAACGAAGAAGAAGAAGACGATGATGAGATCGACGACAAGGAGGAAGCAGAAGACCCGGAGATGGAGGAGTGGAAGCGCCTGTCGGACTCGTTCAAGAACCGCAACAAGGATATTGTGGTCGGCGCTGACAGGCGCAAGGCGGTGTGTCGAGCCTTTCACGAGCTGGAGGCGCTCAGGGTGGTGGCCCCTCCCCCTTACACCGACGACAGCGCGCCCCAGCCTCAGCCTCAATCCGAGATCAAGAGTCTGGAGCAGCTGCTGGAGGCGATTCGCAAGGACGAGGTGGCTCTGGTGTACAAGTACGGCCCCGACTTGCTCAACACCTCGGTGGTGGAAGAACTCGCAGCTCGCAACGACTCGACCCACGACGGAGTGCTGCGCCTGCCTGGAGTCAGAGCCCTAGTCGCAGCCTTGACTTCCCCGGACTGCTCGTGGCGCACGCTGAAGCTTCTTGTGGAGTGGGCCAAGGCGTCGGGTCCCCATGCCGAGATCTACGACGTGCGGGAGATGGAGCGGTACTGGGTGGCCGGATTCAAAGGCTTGGCGTGGCGCGATGCTTCGTCTTCTTCTTCGTCATCGTTGATTCGAAGCAGTGTCGAAGAGCTTTTGCCTCAGAGCTACGTGCCCAGGAATCGCATGGACAAGAAGATTATCCGAGACTGGGAACTCGATGTACTGGTGCCCATCATCGACATTGACTCGGATGCAGCGCCTGATTCCTCAGAGGAAGACAGTGTCGAAAGCGTGCTCCACAAGATCTACCAAACCCCCATTCCCGACGAGAATCTCCGCCGCCTGGTCAACCAAGCCAGCAAGCTTTTCGAGGTGTGTCGAGGTCGTTTGGTCAGCGGAGTGTACCACCGAGTGCTGGCCATCGATGGGAGCCTTGAGGGTTGGGACCTGGAGGAGCGCCGAGGCAGACTGGGGCGCAGGAAGGTGCAGCTCAGCGACAAGGAGTCGGAGGCTGCGCGTAGAGTGGTGCGTGCGTGCTGGAGACTCGAATAAGCCTTGACTTTTTGTTCTTTTTCTTTATTTCGTTAGTACAGTGCTTGTTCTTCTTCGTCGCTGACATCATCGTCACTGTCTTCTTCCTTGCGTTTTCTACGTCGATGGCGACTCTGAGTTCTGGCCTTTGACGCCGAGGAAGAGGAAGAAGACGATGAGTAGCATAGGCCAATGACGAGGCCGACGACAGCTGCACCGCCTATCAATCCTCCTGCCAAGGCGTAGGACATGCCGTCTTCTCCTTCGGTGACTGTCACGGTGGGGACTTGGATCTCAGCAAGTGTGGTTGCGGAACCCATCTCAAAGCCATCCAGAGGCCCGTCCCCATTGACAGAGAGACGCTGTCGGAGTCTTGCAGCGAGGAGATTGCCTGCAGTGTACTCCACAGTCACAGACTCGTCAATGGGAGCGCCGTCCGTCACAGCAATGTCGCTGACTGTGGCTGAGACTCGAGTCACAGCGCCCAGCGTCATCGTGGGGAACGTGGAGAAGGCAGCCGAGGAAGTGAACTCAAAGTGACTCACTGAAGTGCGGATCCTGAGTCTGTCCGTCAAGCCATCGTCGTCGTCATCGTGCACCGAAGCATTGAAGCTGAAGATGGCAGCAGGCGCATCGCTACCTTGGTTGCCCAACAAGTCCACCAGTGTCACGTTCACACCCTGAAGCAACGCTGCAAGGTCTGAAGTTTTGATGGCTCGGTTCGCGGTGATGGTGTACTCGGCTGCGTTCGTGGAAGGCGTCACCGCAGCAGCATACAAGCCGTTGGTGTGCAGCGAGAAAGAGGCCCTCGACACGAAACTCGACGCAAAGACAATGGTTTCGCTGAAGAGGACCTTGATAGAGACCGAGCCAATCGCAGCCGAGACTCCCACGATGGTGGGCCGCGTCCTGTCTTCGCTGATCAGCGTGTCGGTGGCACTCAGCGGCGTGGCGTACAAGTCCACGACGCCTGACAACGTGAAGTTGGGTCGCTGGGAGGTGTCGATGCACGGCACGGTGGTGTTGAGACATGTCTGCTGCAGACGATAAGCCACTTGGCGAGCTGAGACCAGAGTCGCAGACACCACAGTGAGATTGGGCAACAGGCCTTGGATGTTGGAAGTGGCCACCGATGAGGGGTTCACTGCGCGACTGTAGGTGACGAGGAGGAGATCCGCGGGAGAGTTTGGTGTCGAGCTGTTGAGGAAGCTGACGGTGACGTAGGGGTAGAGATAGGGGACGCATGTCGGTGAGTTATCCGTATCGTAGGGAACTGCTGCATCGGCAACAGGCCCATACCCTCTTAAAAGCGTGGGGATGACTTCGACAGAGGTCGGTGGCGCTGCTTCATCGAATCGAATGTAAGCCAAAGAGCCCAGCGCAAAGCCTTCATTGTCAGATACAATGCCAGTCGAAGGCTCTTCGTCTAGATTCACTGTCACCGAGGTGCTATTGACCCACGCCTTGACGATGACCATCAGGTGCGGAAGGAGTATAGAATCGATTCCGCCATCTCGATCAGAATCGTAATAGAGACAAGCCGAGGTAGCTAAACTGGTGTCCACCATCCGAACGATGTATGTGTCTTTTGGGTCGACATTCGGATTCCCGCTGCTGTCACAAACCGCCCCTGCTTTGACTCGTATGATGGGAGCTGCTCCTCCTGCGTAATTCGTAGTTCCAGCAAATGACCATACGTGAGTAGGTGTGTCGCCAAACGGTGTCAATTCGGTTACCCCTGCTGTGACCCGAGTCACCAAGGTCACATTATTGATACTAAACTGACCCGCACATGGTCGTACTGGCTCTGAAAAATACAACACCACGTTCGGCGACACGAAAAATGCACTCGTAAGTACAGGTCTCATTTGGTCAGTGGTATTGCAAAGAAAGGAAGTTGTTTGAAAGGCGCCGTTGACTCGAAGCCCTCTGGTTATCGTTAGTTGCTCAAATGATACTGCTACAATCGTATCAGTCTGTTGCTCGTGTAAAACAATGGATTCGTCCATTGAAGAGTCATAGTACAGCGTCAGATTGACCTTGGTCCCGCCATCGATTACAGCAGCGCTGATCGGCAACGGTCTTCCCGATGCGGCGACTCTCAGCACGAACGAGAGTCGCAGTTCTTCGTTGGTGAGAGTGGTGGTAATAGGGGCTTCGAAATCCACGACCACGGAGCGAATCAATTGATTCCATTCACCCACTGTTCCCGACGTGTTGCACTTGATCGCTGCGGTTCCTTGCAGCAGCGCAAGCGCGAGAACCAGAGCCACGAGCCAGTACATTGGGGTGAAAAGCGATGACGGACAAGTCGCAGCGTATATATGCATACTTTTGCAAGGAGTTCAGTCGTAGATAGACACACTTTATATTTCTCATATGCAACGCCTTGTAGTCGTCATCGTCTCATTAGTGCTGATCGTGTTAGCATCGGTCTGCCAGGCACAGGTTCAGTGCTACACAGAGAACAGCAACGTCGGCAATCTCGTGCGCACTGTCACTGTTGTTTTCAGTGACACCGTCGTGTCCACATACACGGCAAACGAGCTGGCGACTGCCTTTTCGGTGCGCTTCTCGTCGGGACGACCCTTGATCGTGCAAACCGCGACAGTGAGCTCTACTAATGTTACGTTGACGTTGAGGCGAACCAGCACCGACCTTGAAGCTCAAACTGGAGCCACTTTATTTGTCAATTTCACTGCTTTGGCTGACGTCCCGCGCAATCTCAGTGTCAGTGGTACCGTCTTGAGCAGCGGAAGACTTTGCACAACGATTGATAGATCAGGGCCCAGTATCGTGACATTCTTTGCACAGACTCCTGGAGGTCCAAATGCAGTACTGTTCTTCAGCGAACCGGTACAAAGGTGTGGGGGTGGAAACTTGTTGGTGTCGGATTTCTTCGCCCTCGAACCTATCACCACTGCGGCCACGGAATTTACGCCTTACGGAACGGCTCCTTCTGCGGTATGGTATTTACCCGCGACCTCTGTCTCCAGCGAGCCACTGGCAGTCGCTAGTCTTGAAGCTGGTCGAGCGTGCGATATTGCCGGAAACTCGAACTCACTTGGAGGCGAATTTGTTTTATTTAGTAACGCAGCAAGGTTTGCGACGTCTCAAGCGGGCTCGTTTAAGTACTACGACTTGAACGCGGATGGTCGCGTGGACGCTATGCTTTTCGTCAGCAGATTCGCCTTCAACAACACACTGTACCCGTTGAGCCCCGTCCCCGTGCGAGTCTCCGGAGTCAATGTCACCGGCGTCGCGCGCATCACTGAAGACTTTGAGACTGATAACTCTGTGCTGTTTACTTTTGACGATACTACGACAGGGACTGTGACCAGTATCGACACGACTCCCACCACTTTCTTCGGTCCAGGCCTCGTGGGTCTGAGTGGTCTTGCTCGCACCGCTGTGGACGTGGCCCCTCCCATCATCTTGTCCGTGACAGGAACTCTCGGCTTCAATCAAATCACTGTCACTGTCTCGGAGGCCCATTCCACGACTTTGTCTTCGTCCCAATTCGAAGTCTACTCGCCTTATGGTCTGAGCATCGCGGGTTCCACGGGAACTCCAACGACTACCAACATCACGCTGGTTCTAAGCGACAACATTCGCTACACCGCCGCGTTCTCCGACATTGGCTCGTCGCAACTAAGAGTCTATCTCAAACTCCAAGACTATGGCACGGTCACTACTCAAGGCCTACCGTTATGGCGATCGGTGTCGCCCACTTCCTCTGTCGTTTCTCGCTCCGTGATCACCCGTGTCGGGACTGCAGCCTGGGACACTCTCACCGTGACTCTAGCCAGTGCCTTTTCAGCCTCGGATCTCTCCACTGCGAGTCTTCGCATCGTAGACACCTCCGCGATTCAGTACACCGTGGAAACAGCAGTGGCCTTGTCGTCGACGCAGGCTCGCTTTACCGTGTCGCAAACATGCGTCAATGCCTCGGAGCCCTGCATCGATACGAGTCCCACGATTCTGTATAACCTAACCATTGGCAATCAATCTGCGACGCTGCTGGCCACTGAGATAGAAACGGCGGCTCCCGTGTTCGTGGGGGTGTCCGCCGCAGTGGGCTCCAATCAAGTCAGAGTCCGATTCAGTGAGCCCGTGGTGGGGTGGTCCCCCTCGACTCTTTTCACCGGCCTGAGCATCGTTTCTATCGCAGACGGTCCCATCACCGACAAGGAAAAGACCTTGACTCTAGTCCGCAGTATCAGGACCTCGGATCTAAGCAAAGAGTGGCTGGAGACAGACCTCGTCGATGCCCTGGGCAACGAGGACACAGTCACGCCTCTGATCTTCGCGGTGACTGCCACGGCCCACGACGACGACGGCGACGGCCTTGTGACTCGCATCAGGCTGACCACCACGCTACAGCACCAAGCTTTCACTTCTTCAGCTGCCTTTGCCACGATCCCTGTGATGACGCTGGGCGCAGTGACTCGAGTCTCCGCCACGGTCTCCGACATTGCAGTGACGGCGCACAACGTGGCGTGGGGATCTAGTCTCAGCATGCAATACACAGGCCATGCCTCAGTCTCCGCCAAGGTCTTGTTGTCCGCGGATTTAAGAGGCGGACTGGAGCTTCCGCTGACGACTTTCGTCGTGGAGTCATCGGTGGAGACACTAGGCAGTGGGTCGTCTTCGTTTAGCGACTTGAGCACCACATCCCAGGCACTGATCATCAGCGGAATCGTGGGCGCTGCGTTGGTGGGCATCCTCGCGGGATCGTGGTGGAAATCCTCGGCATCGTCTTCCTCCTCCTCAAGCAAGCGGCGGTCAAAGAGATTCAAGCACGAGTTGCTGCAAGAAAACGATGACAATGACGTGGAAATGATGTAGATACAATGAAATGATCCTCTTCAATGGCATAGTGTATTGCCTCAAGGTGCGGCTGAGCTCCGGCTTCTTCGGATCAGAGGCGTCGGATGAACCACTCCCTTTTTCGCGGCGTGGGTCTTGGTGGTGTGTTCTTGGTGTCGCTGCATCATGTCTTCGACGAATTGTTGTTGCTCGGCCAGTTGTTTGCGTCGGTGCTCGGCCTTGTCCTGGGGCACGGTGCCAAACTGGCGGATGATGGGCAGCCACTTCTCCAGGGCCTCGTAGGCCGCGGCGAGAGAAGGGGGGCCGGTCATGACCATGTTCCCCGCCGAGAAGATGGACAGGTTCATGCGCGATCCCTCCTTGAGCTGCAGCCGCAGACAGGAGATCAGATCGGGGACGTACAGCGACGAGCGCGCGATCTCCGGGTGGCGGTGCATCGCGACGAGGTTGAGCTGCATGTCCAGACAGCCGGTGACCATCAGGTTGGTGCACTGGATGTCGATGGGCGCGAGCTGGACGCGCAGCTTCTTGGCCAGGAAGTGGACGGCCAGCCAGGTGACCACGCAGTTGGCGGGGTAGCTGCGCACGCCGGCCACGTTGAGCTTCATGCGCGTGGGGTCTTTCTTGCAGGGCAAGATGTGCAGCGAGGCGGAGATGGGGTCGCACAAGGTGGCCTCGGACGGGGACGAGTGCTTCTCGCGACAGTACCCGCCGCCCAGCAAGACCGCGGCGTGTGCGCTGCTGAAGAGCTCGCTGGCCGTGCTCCGACACACGCAATTCTGCACCACCAATCCCACGCTCATTCGTATGTTACACCAAAGACAATTGAACTTTGACTCGTCATTTTTCATTTCCCCCAATGGCGTCGATGAGCGAAAAGGAGATCTTGATGATCCAATTGTCACGCGAAGGCAAGGTGGACGAGCTGCGCAAGGCCAATCCGGAGCGCAAAGGCAACGTGGCCGCGCTGCGGGAGGCCATCGCGAGCAACCAGAACGAGGCGATCCTGTACTGGCTCGACGACTGCATGACCAACTCCTCGACGCTGGACCTGGCTCGGCTGTTCAAGGACAAGTCCCTGGATGAGATGGCGACCAACGTGGCCCTGCCGCTGCTGACTTTCCCGTCGAACCCCCCGATTCCGGGCCGCACCTACGTGAAGCTCTACATGATCCCTGAGTACGTCCGCAACCACCGGTGCGTGGACCTTACTCACTGCTTCACCCACAACGACAAGTGCTTCACCAAGTCCATGGAGATCCGGTTTCGTGACCTGCCGTACACCCGCAACGAGTCCGCGGACCTGCGTCTGGTCCTCACCGCCTCCGAGTCAAAGGCCCGAACGACTCAGACGATAGACCTGGCCAAGTTCGCCTCGACGGTGCTGGAGATGAACCCCATCAACGGCACGATCACGCAATTCGTCGGGGACGGGATCCACAAGATTGACATTAACAAGTCGGCGGACGTGGTGCGCCTGATCAACGGCAAGGCCTTTACGCTTGTGTCGAAGCTCCCTGTGCTGAACTAGACCAGGCGTCGTTTCCTTTTCTACGATGCTACTTCTTTTCGGTGTTTATACGCAAAGCCACAGCATTACAAAGACATAAAGTCGCGGAATTACAGCGACGTGAAACCATAGTCAGCGTGCATTTGACGCAGATACAGGACCGGGACCGGCGAGGTGGCGTTAAAGTCGCCGCACAGCTGCACAAACACAGAGTACCGGCCCTTGGCGCGCTTGATCAGGTCGCGCTCGAGCTGGGTCAGAGGGTAGTTGCGCCACTTGTACCACACGCCCCAGCTGAATTTGAGTCGGTGCATGAAAGCCGCGGTGGCCAGGATGGCCATGCGTCGACTGGCGGCGGAGAGTTGTTTGTAGCGCTTCTTGAGCACGGCGTTTCCGGCTCGCAGCAGGAACCGGAGCGGGTGGGTCAGCAGCGAGAGTTGGCGCCGCTCCAGCTCTCCCTGAATCAGGCCCACGTACTCGGCATACGCTTCGTTGACTCGGGGCATGGTCGCGGGAAGGCTCTGGAACATGGCGGGTGTCCAGAACCGCTTGCAGTAGGCAAAGAACACGGGGTACACTTCATTGGCGTCGTACACGGCGCTGGTGCGTGCGCCTGTGGCGTGTATCGCCTGGGTCAGCAGCGTCACTTCGTCGGTGCTGAGCTGCGGGTCGCGCATCAGCTCCTCGTCCCACTTGCACCGACCCTTTGCCTCCACGCTGTCGCGCATCGCGGTGAGGATCATCGAATCGGTCCACCCGTTGGCCTTGCCCTCGGCCAGGATCTTGTCAATGGCCACGAGACTCGACATTCTGCTATGCGATGACTTGTGGTCGATGCTACGACAATTCTGTCGAGTTTTGGTTGCTTTACTTGCGCAACAAAATCACACTGCTAAAAGTGTTTTTAACCATTGCACAGTCTTATCTAGCGTTGCCGAAGTATCGTCCGCGGAAGGATACTCAGTAATAAGGTCCACGTTGTTGTCGCTGCGAGTGGCATATACTACCAGGATCCACTTGCGCAGAGGTTCGTTGTACAGGGCCGAGACTTGGAGCGAAACGACGCGTTTGCTGGGGAGTCGCCATATCAGAGTGTGGACCGGGGCGTTGAGTCCCTTGCGCACGTCCTGTTCATCGGGCTGTCGCTGCACTTGCTTGATCACGCTGCGAATAAACTGTAGTCGAATCGTATGGGTCTTGTCGTCGGATTGAGTCATTGATATCTTGGCATCGACGGAAGCCATTTCTGTCGATGTATGAAAAGTGAAACTGCACATTTCATTGATCCGCACACTTCAATGTTGCGTGTTTGCTCTCCAGAGGACAAGGCCGACGACTATCACAATGGAACATGCTCGGTGTGCACACTAGAGATCAAGAAACGGTACTACTGGCGATGCCCCAATTCCGTGTGTGGGGACAAGGATAAAGCAGGGAGGCTTTGTGAAGACTGCTACGGACAGGTGGTGGACAAGTCCAAGTGCGTGGGGTGTCGCACGCCACTGGCGTCGAATTTCGTCACCGATCCTTCGCTGTTCCCTTACATACTCCGCGAGCCTAACAAGACCAATGTCAACGCCTCTTTCGTCGTGGAGTCTCTCAAGGCATTCTTCAGGCTCGGGTTGTTCCAGTCTCTGCTCGACTACGCGCTGACGTGTCCGATGGCGGTGCCGACGATCCGCAACATGGCCATCAGCGAGTGGTACCTCTTCTCGCTCGAGCAGCTCAAATTGCTGTACTCCAAGCTCGAGCCCGCCATCATATTGCGACTCAACAGCGAGGCTCCGTATGTGGGATGGAAGCCCGTGTTCGAAGCCGCCAAGAAGCGCCCCGAGTGGCTCCTCCCGTCTGCGCGGTGGCTTATCGGGTGGCGGGATCAACGCCACTGTGTCACGTTCGCGGATCTGGAGCGCCGCAGCGAGGTCGTAGCTGGAGAGTCCGAGCTACTGGCCATCTGCGAGACGCCTGAGGAGTTCTGGGTCTTGCGCGAGCTTGCCAGCGGCAAATCCAACCACCACTGGGTGGACTTTGATGTGATTATGGCGCACCTGAGGTTCGGGGACAAGTATCGCGGTAAACCATGGGTGCTTGATCGACTCTTAGACATGGTCAAGGCCGGAGACAAGGAAACTACAGATTGGTGCTTGGCGGCGTTCAAGTCCCTGGCGCAAATGTTCCCTTGCCGGAAACTCTACGATTGGGCCGCCAAGAATCACATCGTTGTCACCAAGTACCACATCCCCGACTTTGGCCTGGCCCTAAAGTGCGGCATCGCGCCCATCCTCTACGGCTGCCACTCCAAGGGCATGTACGCGCAGACCAACCGTCTGACGCTTGAGCCCATTGCTGTTGATCGCCACGCAGACGACAAGGAGCTGTTTATTTCCCCCGACATTGATCAACGCGTCCTGTATGTCGACGGCAGTAGTGCTTCTATGAGACTGGACTGGATGTTTGGTGCTGGCCGCAAGTATTCCGTCTGGGACGCCAAGGATCAAAAGTGCCGCGTGGACATTTGCGACGATGGAGTGGAGCTGTACATTGACAACGAGCAGCTGCTCAGTCGCAATGAGGAGCGGATCTCACCTGACAAGATAATCCGCTTTGCGTCTCTGACGTTGCGGTCAGTTCAGAGAAACAAGCGAAAGTTTCGGTTACTCGAGTAAGAGCCAGTGCCATTTCTGTCTTTTTTCTTTAATCTTGTCTCGTAGCAAAAATACACCATTTCTGGCCCAAAACTCAATCATCATGAGCAAACGACTCGGTGAATCGACAGCAGAGGAAGACACGGACCAGGAGAAGAAGCAACGACCTTCTGTCTACGCGCCCGGATTCTTCCATCGCAACACCATCACGAAGGCGACGGTGAAAAAGGGTAAACAATACAAAGCCAATGACGATAAGACTCGGTTTTCGTCCCCGGCGGTGCTCGGTGCCAATAACTTTGAGTTTATGGGATGCATGAACCCATGGGGTCCCGATCTGTTGGTTTTGGTGCACCCTCCTGGTAGCAATCATGCCAAGGACCGACTGACCTTGGATGTGCACCGCAAGACTGCCGAGGCCAAGGAGTTTCGCGTCGTGTATCGACACAAGGAGAACGAGATCGAGATGACTGCGACGGAGACTGACGATTCGTTTGAAGTCAAAGGGCCTGATTTCGAGCTCAAGATCGAGGGACGGCGCAAGGTGCGTCCCGGGCAACTCGTGTGTCAAAAGGCCAAGACAGCAGCCGAGACACTGATGACCATGACCAATGAAGCGATGGCCAAGATCGAGGCCAGGATCAGCTCGTTCTGTCCAGACTTTCCGTTGCAATGGGTTGGCTTTCTGAACAACGGACAGTGGAGAATGAGATTCGCTACCGATGATGATCGTTACATCCACATTGATTCGCTTACTCACCCAACGGCAACTGTCCGCAAAGACAGAATCGAGATAACCGAATCGCTGAATATCGCGGTTTTCATCTCGAAGCCATATTTCCAGACACATGGACCCGTGGACAAGGCATTACAAGGACTTGAGGCGTTCTTTATCAATAAGAACAAGAACAGCGCCTAGACTAGTGCATCGCTGTGTCTTCTTCAATCACACTCGATGATGAAGACGCTGTAAACACTTGCATCGACTGAGTAAACCAATAGTCGCGCAGCCACTTCATGTACTCCCACGGCACGATCCCTTGTTCAGCGGCCAGTCTCGTGCGCGTCCTTTCCTTGGTCAGATTCGACGAGTCTTCCTTGAGCGAGATGGCCTTGTCCAAGGGAGCGATAATGTCGGCTCGACCCCCTGCCACCGTCTGGAACCATCGGGCCAAACGCTCCAGAGTCCATTCGCCGTCGATATCAGCGATGCTTATAACATCGAGTGAGTCCAAGAGACGGGGCACGAGGTGTTTGTGGCCCACGTTCGGAGTGCACCACTGCTTGTCCACATAGTCGTTGCCTGCCGCCATGCACAGGGCCAGCAAGTCGTGCCGAGTGATTCGGTGCTCGGTGAAGATGTCGCGAGCTGCTTGGTTCACATCGATGTAGCCGTACTTGGATCCTCGGCTCTGGATCACTTCTAAAGATCCTTGGCACAGCTCAGATGCAAATCGAAGCAGTAGCAAGGCGGTCACGTCCGAGTCGTCGGTTCGGATCAACACCCGACGCTTTGGCTTTGACTCAGCGCTTTGAGACGGCGACTTTGATTCACCGCTTTGCTTCATCGTTCCCAGCAACACTGCGACTCGGTTCACGATCGTGATATCGGCTTCGGCATTACATGCCTGGTTGTTGACACACTCCTCGATGATCACATCCGGTGACTGGAACTCGGTGCTCTTGACCTCATCAACAAGGAATCGGAACAACGCAGCCCGACTCTTGCGATTGCCCACAAACTTGGCGGGGAGCCACTCCTCGCCGACCTCGGGCACCACCTGTGTCCCGTCCTCGAGCTCGGCACACAAGGGCAAGAACCTGGCGATGCTGTCGGCCTCGGGGTAGCTCTCCGACTTGGGCCGCATGGAGCGCGTCACCTGCTTGTGCGGCAGCTTCACTTCACTGTTATCGGAGCACAGAAAGAGTGTCGTGCCAGCGTAGATCGGGGGCAACGCACTGATCAGCGACCTGGACCACTGGAAAGGCTCGGCCGAAGCAGGCAAGTGGAAGGCAATGCCGGACAAGTCTACAATCACCAAGTCGCTGGGGATCGACGCCGAGGGCCACGCTTCCGACTTTTTGGCTGATTTGGGCGACAGACTCGGCAAGAGCTCGGTGAACCATTCTTTGATGCCCATTGCCAGTGTCTTAGAATCAATGTTTTAGAATCGGTGTTTTAGGCAAAAACTTCTCTGAGTCGAAACAGCGGTAACGATTTGGATTGTGACTGCGACGGCGCGGGCAGGAACACGCTGATCGTCGTGCCGACAAACTGGCAGTACACAAACGTCTTGTCAAGCGTCGCCCCATGATAAAAAGTCCCCGGGACTGCGTAGCGACAGACGTGGAGAGTGTGTGTCGAAGACGGTGTTGTTGCCGTTGTTGAATGGGGCGTGGATGTGGTTGAGGGTATGCAGGTCAGCCGGAACGTGGTGATCTTGGGTGTAGCTTCGGAATGGCACTCGATCGACCCCGGCTGCTGAGACAGGAGTGAAGGCCAGGTAATGTCCTCGACTAGCCACCGTGTGCTCCTCTTGGTCTCTGCCTCGACATCTCTCTTGGTGATCAAATGGTGGAACATATCGGTCGACGAAGACGCGGCCATTCTTGCTTTCTTCTTCTTCTTCTTCCTCTTCTTCGTCGTCAGTACTTGTCGTAGTGTCTTGCGCTGGTTTCTCGGGCAACGAGTAGGTGTCGAGTGTGCGACTCACTAATCTCCAGTCACACCACGGGTCGCGCGGGTAGATGAAAAATGACGGTGTGCCGTGGACCAGCAGCACCACGCACTTGGCATCGAGGTCGGCCGCCAGCACCCAGTCCACCGTCGACATTGTCGCCACTTGCACCATGCGCCGCTCCTCGCCCGACGACCTGTGCTTCACATTCACGCTGGTCCCCGCGTTGACGCTCCACGCCCACGCCTTGTTCCTCTCCACGATCAATCGTATCGGCGTGAGCCACGGATACAGCACATCCCACGGCACCTCTTCGTCGCATCGCAGACACTCGTCGTCCATCGCCACCTCCATCTCCACCCAATCAAGAAATGATTTTTACTACATCCATGTCCCATCGCCATTTCGGTCACCAGTTACGTATATTTTCCGCGATGTTTCTGGTCGGTGTCGTATACGCGACCCCCCTCGCCAGAACGGCCCCCCAAATAATTCTAACCAACTCTCTGCGAAAAACTGCTACATAGCTAGACCATCACAAGTCGGTCTTGGGTCATCGTCGGTGGACGGTCGAGTGAAATTTTTGTTCGTGGTCGACCGGTCACCTCCTAGTAAAATTTAGGTCATCGTCGTCGGCCGGTCGCCCACCATCCACCACTCGACACTCGCCTCCTAGTAAAATTTGGGTCATCGTCGTCGGCCGGTCACCCGTCATCCACCACTCGACACTCGCCTCCTAGTAAAATTTGGGTCATCGTCGTCGGCCGGTCACCCACCATCCACCACTCGACACTCGCCTCCTAGTAAAATTTAGGTCATCGTCATCGGCCGGTCATCACTGGTGATCGGTCGACCACGAACAAAAATTTCACTCGACCGTCCACCGAGACCAAGTTGTGATGGCCTAGCTATGTAGCAGTTTTTCGCAGAGAGTTGGTTAGAATTATTTGGGGGGCCGTTCTGGCGAGGGGGGTCTCGTATACGACACCGACCACTGACACGATTTTGACTTTAACTTTTTTTATGTATTGTCTTAGACAGGGGGTGTATAGGGAGGAGGGGGTGGTTCGAGTGCGTTGCATTGAGGGGGTGCAGAGGGCTCGTCTGCTGCAAAGTCGGCGTGGATCTGGTCCCGGAGCTGGGAGACGAGGGTGTAGCGAACGTTCTTGTAGATGAAGGAGGTGCGTGTGTTGAGTAAAGGCAAGTGTATATATGCGCATAAATTGAAGATTTAGAAAGTGGCTACGTTGACGAGGGAGAGTTCGTGTTCCACGGCTTGCTGGTCAATGTAAAAGGTGGTGCCAGGGTTCAGCGGGAGTCGCTTGGAGCCGGGGACATGGCGGATGACCTTGTGCGCCCAGTACCGCCACCCAGTGTGCCTGTCTCGATTGTACTTGTCGTCGGGGATGTCCCAGAAGGTGGCCTCGCCGCGCTTGCGGTAGTTGGTGCCGTCGGCGTTGACCCGAGCAAAATAGAAGACGTGGAGCCACTTGACCTTGATTTCCTCGACTTGAGGCTCTACTTCTGGCTTGTCCGCGCTCATGATGGTGATGCGCGTGCCGTTGCCCAGGTGAGGGCCTTCCACGTCGAAATGGTGGTTCTTGTCGTGGATGTACATGTGCGGCGCACAGAACCACTTGACGGCGACGGGGTCAAAGAGGTAGTGGTGAGACCAGGGGTCGAGATTGGCGGGGAAGAACGACTGGACGCCGACCGAGAGACGCGGGGCGCAGCGAAAGGCCTGCGGGACCTGGGCGTAGTGGTCGGTGTAGAGGTTCCACGCCAGTGGGTGGTACTGGAACTTGAGTTCAGTGAGCAGCCGAAAGTCGTTCCAGGCGACCTTGGCCAGCCAGGGGAACCTCTGCACCAAGGAGGCAAAGACTTGGGGCGACATGTCGGCGGTGACGAACAGCCCCTCACCGTTGGCCATTCGGTAGGTGAAGCACTGCTCGTTGAGAAGGGGGAGCATTGGGGCGACTTGCTTGGCGTCGTCGAGGACCTGCTGGATCTGGTCCATCGCGCCCAGCTTGACCACGGCACAGAACCAGCGGCCCAGGGTTTCCGCGGTGATTCGGGGCATGCTGCGCACGAACCCGGCACTCATGCGCAGGATCGCGGCGTCGCGGGGGAAGGGCGGGACAGGGAAGGCCGAGCCAGTGAAGAAGAGACTAAAGTACTTTCGGTAGGCCTGGAAGATGCGACGCGTGATCTCGAGGCTCTTGGTTTGCGCCAAGAACAGGGAGAGCTTGGTTGAGAGGATGGTAGCAAAACGCCTGGACAGGGTCAGCTGCAAGGCAGCCTGGTCAGGGGGGTTGGGATTGGGGTGTTCGGCGGCACGCAAGGCGAGCATTATGTTGCGCTCTTCGCGCAGGAGGATGTAGATGGCAAGGTCGATGCTGTTGGCGGCGACGAGCCGGTTCAAGAAGGAGGCGACGAACTGGGGTTCGTGGCCTTGCAGCAGCTGGCACCGGTTGTTTTCCCAGCGAAGGACTGCCAGAAACCACACGTCTCGGGGCGGCAACTCCTTGCTCTCGGCTTCTCGGAGCACTGCTGCGTAAGGATCAACGGGCGGAGCTGGGGCTTGCTGCTTCGGGGGAGGAGGAGGCAAGGGCACCGAGCTGGTGAGATCCACGATCTTGCCGTCCGCGGAGGAGGCGAAGAAGGGGCCTTTACACACTCCACACTGCTTGACAGGCATGATCTTGTAGCACTCTAAACAGTGGCTGTGATCTCCGCGAAGCTTCACTCCCGCACTCGACGAAGAAGAAGAAGAAGAAGAAGACGAGGATGAAGCAAGTTGATTGGAGCACACCTTGGACTCTTCACCTGGAACCATCGTCTTGAGGCACACCACGCAAGTGCGCACTAGACCCACACCCCCTTCATCGTCGCCATTATCATCGCGGGGCTCCAGCTTGACCTTGACCTCGCGCCCCTTGTCCATCGTCTCATGCTCTGTGTCGTCTTCAATCGTCGGCTCTAGGCTTCGTTTCGCACTCATCGCTGTGCAAGTTGAGTTGTGAGTTCACGCACTTGGTGCCCAAAAAAGTGGGTATGCGGATTTTTTGTGCAAAATTGGTGCTAAATTGGTGCCGGATGCGCAGACAAAAAACGCCAAATCTGTCGTTCTAAAAATAGTTTTTTGGTCCACGGAGTGCGCAAAAAAGCCAAATCTGGCACACAATCACACACATTAGCGACGAGTGTGAAGCGAAGCCTTGAGGCGATGAGTGTGAAGCGAAGCCTTGAGGCGATGAGTGTGAAGCGAAGCCTAGAGCCGACGACTGGAGATGGGGATATGACGAAGAAGGAGAATGAGGAGAAGGGGGAGGGGAGTATCAAGGAGCCTGAACCGGTGGGAAATACCCTACCGATGTTCATGCTGCGCTTCGTGCTGGGCTCGGGTCTGCTGGAGTACGACACTTGGTTCCAGGAGCGCCACAAGCAGTCTCGAGCAAAGCCAGAGGGTGGAGAGAAGCCGGTGGGCGCGTGGAGCCACTTCCTGATCGGGGACAAGCTGCACGACCCGCGCCTGACGCTGCACATTGCGGCGTTTGGTGGCTTGGAGTGGGACAAGGTCAACAAGTACGAGAGCCAGATCGAACTGAGTATCTGCACTCTGCGCTGGTGGGAAAGATGGAACTTGCCGAGAATGCCCGAGATGGTCAAGGCGTTTCGAAGGTTCAAGGAGAGTCCGGGCGAAACCTTTTTGCAGCTGGAGAAAGCGCTCGGAAAGGGCGTCACTGACCAGAACCCCACGATGAAGTTCATCGAGGACCGAATCCAGTCGTCCTTGCGTCATTGCAGTCAAAGTCGCCCCAAGTTCAATATCTGGGACTGTGCGATCGATCACCACCAGGTCCGACTGCCTCCCGAACACTACCGACGATTCGACTACGAGGCTAACCAAGTCAACACGACGGTGTCGCGGTCCATGCTTCACGAAAATCCGTGGCTCGACGTGCGCAAGATTCCCGGCCGGGTGCTGGAGACGCGAGAAGCCGACGAGGAGTTTCTGGTGAATCGATTCCAGCTATGGGACGCCAAGCTGCGATTCGCCGAGGAGCTCAAGGAGCTGACTCCTACCGCGGCTAAGAAGCAGCTGGAGGCCCACGACTTGCTGTATGCATCGCCTTCTGTGGAAGAAGAACAGAAGAAGAAACAAGCAACGAGGAAGAAGACGACGAGAAAGAAGAAGACGACGACGACAATTGCCACAAAAGAGGCCAGGGAGGAGCGCCCGGCGGTAGAGATAGTGGTGGTCAGTGATAGTGACACCGACACCGAGTCCAGCGTTGACGGCTTGGACCTTGAACCGGTGATCAAAGACAAGAGCAGTGACGACACTGATGTTTAATCCCTGTCTAGCGATCGTAATACATCTCCATTTCATCGTAGTAGTTGGTTTCGGCAACGTGGATATCATTGTCACTAGCGTCATCATCGCTCTGTGTTTCGGCCACAACAGGCAGTGGCACGGTAGCGTCTTCTCCGACGAGCATGGATCGGATCAGACTCAGCACTTCGGGCTTTGCCTGGATCAGGAACTCGGACCAGGCTGACACGACGGGCTGGCCACGGACGGTGCGCTTCCTGGAGTCTGCATCGTAGTTGGCGAGCCCGAGCTCGGTCACCTTGCGCAGCGTCAGCAGACTCTCGTGGGCAGAGGTGTCCTCGGCAAAGTCCCTAGCGTTGTAGGTGAGCTCGTAGCAAAACCTGCGCCTGGACTCCTTGGCTTTGTGAGCCGGCGAGTCGACAAAGACAACGAGGGTCGAGGCGGGGGCGTTGGGTATGCCGACACACTGACCGTCCACCTCGAATTCCAGCTGCTTGAACCTTTCTAGCGAAGTGGCGCGATTCTGTTGATAAGGCACGAGCACGACCAGGAACACCTGTGCGTCGGCCCTCCCTAGCGATTTGGCCCGCTTGGTGAGAACATCGACGGTCGAGGTGCTGTAGAACAGCAGATCCGTGCCCTGGGGATTAGAGGTTTCGTCTTGGGCGTCGAGGTAGGCAAACACCACGAACCCGATCCTGTGATAGCGACCTCGCACAATGCTAGGGCTGAGAAAGTCCGACACGACTTCAATTTCCGTCGCCTTGGAGTCCGATTCCCCGAGCTGCGCCAAGATGAACTCGGGCGTGAAAGTGTGGCGGAACCTCCTCACCGCTTGCTTGAAACGGAGCTGGACTTCGGGCGTGGCCAAGTGCTTGCCCTCGCGAAGCTGGATATTGTCAAACTCACCAACGGCCACGTTTCGACGCAGATCCTTGGCTTCTGGACTGAGCGTGTCGAGCGCGATGATGTAATGCATAGAGATTTACTGAATCTGCATCGATGAAAAGTACACACGATTTATAACTAATCTTAGTCTGGTTCTTCCTTGTGGTTGATCATGTCCCACACATGCAGAAAGAGCCGAGGATCGTAGAGTCCTTTGGCGAGGAACTTTGACCAATCCGACGACGTGGGATCGCCAGCGAGTCCTAGGGTGATGACTTGACGCAAGGTATCGGCTTCCGTGACGTTTCGTTGGCGCGGGTAAACCTCCGACTCTGACATGTACGCTATATTGGCGATAGCTGCGAGGTTGAACTGCTCGCACCTATCGTCCTTGGCATCGGCGAAAAAGACGTCATTGTGGGTAGTAACGCGCTGCACTTCTTCTTGGCCCAGTTTCGCGGCGAGAGCTTGTTGGATTACAGAAAACTCGGCGTCCAGCCAATCCTTTGCTAGATCGTGAGCAAATTGGAGTTGTTGGTCAGACAACTCGAACACATCCGTCTTGATTAATGCCAGAGAGGATATACGCGAAAGGTCCTTGAGATAATCCATCAGCTCCGGATCGGCCATAAAGGTGGAATTGGTCCCAAGAGCACGGGTTTGCCACTCTTTGATCAGCGCGATGGTCTCGGGGCTCGAGTACAGTCCCACGGACACCTGGTCGTACTTTTCAATGGCAATGTCGGCAAAGTGAAACGATAGGAAGATTGGGTTCATGGGGAGCGTGAGGTGCAGAGCCTTTGGATCGCCATGCTTGTGCATTTCGAGGAACTTGCTCATTGGCAAGAGCTTGACCTTGTACGGAATCGCGAGCCTCTTGAAGGAGAGACCATGATACACCTCTCCTACCTTCATCCCAGACACGATCCGGACAAAGTCGTCGATTGCATAGCCGAATCGGCGCCGGATGTCTCGGTCCGCGATGCTTTGCTGGGCATACTTGTAGGGCTTCAGATCGGGTTCAAAGTGAAGGCCTCTCCTTTCAACCGGGACCGCCAGTCTCAAGTCCCGCGCTTCCCAGCTCAAGTCATCGTAGATGAGAGTGAACTCCGGTTTGACGGCAGCAACGAGGCTCTCGGCCATTGGTTCTCGTCCCTTGAAAAGGGGCCATGTGCTTCGCTGTATACACATTTATTGCAGCGAATCAATCACTCGCGCTTCTTGGGTTCAAGAAAGTAGTCGATCCACAAGAACAGTCGAGGGTCGCGGAGTCTCTGGGTCAAGAACTGTGACCACTCGGGTCTGGATTCGCCGGCGAGCCCTTGAGTGACGATCTCTTGTAACGCAGCGGATGACTGTATGTCGCGATCCTTGAACAGATTCTCTTGGGCGTATCTCGTGGCGTGACGGGTCACCGAATCGATTTCGAAATCGTTGTGTTCATGAAACCCCTCGTTGTCTACATTCACAAAGATGCGATGAGTCATGTGGTTCCGCGGGAGATGTTTGTGTATGTCATTGCGAGTGACCACCACGCTAAATTGCATGTCGTGCATGAGTTTCTCGGGTATGTCGCGAAACGGGCCGGGAAACAGTTCAAAGACTTCAGCGTGTTCAAGAGCCGAGTCTCGGGGAGCCGCAGCCAACTCATTGGCTGTGTATTGGTACCCGTGTCGCAATTGTTGGTTGATACGCGCCACCATCTCGACGACGCTGGGGCTGTGATACACAGCACGCACGGCTTTCTTATCCTCCCGCAAGTCCACATAGTGAAAAGCGACCGCGACGATGAGAACCGGTAAGCCCACATAAGGCCGACCAGGCGTTGCCAATTTCTGCTTCATGAAGTCGGTCAACGACATGAGACGCAGAGGGTGAACTTGCCGGCGCCCGGCCATGTTGGTGTGGACAAATCGGTGTCGCTTCAGTATCTCCAAAGCATCCATTGCTGCCGACTTGAACCGAGTGCGGATCAAGGCAGTGTGTTTGGCATCGTCTCGAGGCATGCCTGTCTGGAGATCCGGTGCGTCATAACTCTGGTCGTCGTAAATGAAGGTAAAGTCGGCGCCGAGACGCTGCTTCAACTCCGCCGGATACTCTGCATTGTCGAGATTCATGCCGACGATCGCTGATGCTAGTGTCGCCGCATTTGCACATATTTACTCTACACTAATTAAACCTCAGTCCTCGTTCTGCTTTCTCTTGTCGAGTTCGGGATTGGGCTTGGGCTTGGTATCGCCCGTGACAAAGTGCCAAATGTAGCGGAGGATGCGGGGGTCGTAGAGCCGTCGGTCGCCCGCGAGAAAGTGCCCCCATGCCGAGTCGCTGGGATTTGCCAGGCCTTCAACGACGACGGCGGACAGGGCAGTGGCTTCTGGGGACTTGACGTCGGACAAAACCGCCATCGACAGGAAGGTGTGCACCACAGAGTTTCGCGCGTACTCCCTCGCCGACTCCCGATCCTGGAACACTGGCCACTCCACTGGGAGGATTATCTGTTGACGTTCAGGCACCCACTTGACTTTCCTTGCCATGGCTTTCAGGAGCTGATACGCCTTGATCTCATAGTCGCTGCGGCCTGCATGGGGCTTGTGCACCAACAAGATGGGTTGGAAAGAGACGGTCTCCGAGTACCTGCTGCCAATGGGCACCACCGCGTGGAGATGGTTGCATTTCTGCATTTCTTCGGCCATAAGCTCAAAGATCTTGCAACTGGCAAAGATACCACGCGCGGGCATGGAGAACATGAAGAAGACAAACTTCAGGAACACCGGCGTGTTGCTGGCCGTGTGCTTGATGTCTTTGTAGTACTCCAACCACGTGTAAAAGCGGACGAATCGCACTGGGCGGCGCTCTATTCCACTGGGATGACGATACGTTTCGGCGAAAGGGGTTCCCAAGATGACTCGTAAGAACTCATTGACCATGTCTTTGAATACACGCGACTCGTCGCCCGAGGCGCCACTAACGATGCGGCGATCAGGGTCGGAGCAGATGCCGTATGGGAAGGGGTACTTCATATCATCGTAGACGATGACCACGTCGTCGCTATTGAAATCGACTCGTTTCTCGAACGCACTCATACAAATCGATGCATGTTGAATTTATACTGAGAATACATAGTATAGAGAAGCTTAGTTGGTATCAATCAATCTTCTTCTTCTTCTTCTCCTCTTCTCTTGCGCTTCTCGTCGCGCTCAGGTTCGGGAGCAGGTAGTGTGTCTCCAGTGAGAAAGTGCCAAATGTATCGGAACAAGCGCGGGTCGTAGACTCCTCGGGTCAGAAATCTGTCCCACGGATTGCCAGAGTTGCGATTGCACAGGCCGGTGCTGATCGCTGAAGACAAGGCCGCTGCCTCGTTGTTCCACATACGCGGCGCTGAGGCCAGGGGTTTGAATATTGTGTAGCGGACAAGTCGATACAGAAGAAAGTCGCCGACAATCGTGTTTCGATAGGCGGCATCTTCGAGCGCTCGTGTGGTGCTGAGATGCAAGCACGTCATCGTGAGTGTGTGAGGGAAATCGTATGGGTCTTCTCCCGGCGCTGGGGCATTCTGCAGCTTGCTCGACAAGGCGTTGTGCCGGGGATTGATGTTCGAATCAAGTGCATAGGGAACGCCCCATCGTGACAGACACACAACGCCGAGATGCACGTAGTCATCCCGCGTGTCATAGCCAAGAGGCCGGATATTGTGCACGTTGGCAGTGAACACTCTCGACGTTTGCTCCAAAATGATCTTGGTCGCCGATTGACTCGAAATCATATCAGAGAAGGAGGGAAACTGATCTCTGACACCTTCCTGGCGCCAGTAAAAGAACTGCACAAACACGACGAACAAGGGAGTGTTGTAAACACTGGGTGGTTGATCACGGTTCACAGCCAGCCACTGGCTCAACGGCACCGGCAGCAAATCGACATCGCGTTCTGCGCCTGACGGATCTCGGTAGCGGTACCTATTCATGGCACGGATCACCCGCGGAAAGTCGTCGACGAGACTCGTGAACCACTTTCTGTCTTCGTCACTGGCGGGTTTCTCCGGGATCAAGACGCACAAGTCATTGGCCACGGGACTCACGTCATCGTACACAATCACCAGCTGGTCGTGCCGAAAGACCAGTGAACTGGGACCTGGCTTTGATTTGACCTTGCGCTCTTCCTCGGCCATGCCCAACACGATGAATTGGTGTGTGAGAGTACACGCAATCTTTATACACATAAACACTGTTCTATGGCGCAGGCTTGACACTGCCTTTGGCCTTGGCCTTGGCACCGAGGCTCGCCACTAGATCATGCTGGTACTTGGCGAGCTGCTCCACGTGCCCATTCAACTGCACCACCATGTCGTTCATCTGGGTCATCGCTTGCTTCATCGTGGCCCTGAGCTGGGCGACCTCTTCCATGTTGGCCTGCGACGCCTCCTCCAACGAGCTCACGTGGCTCCACAGCATCGCCACGAGGACCAGTATCACGACAATCTTCCAGTTCCTTGCCAGCATCGTTGTAACTGTCATAGTCGGCGCGCGTTTGGAAAATGGTCGATATCGACGCGCATACGATGATCACTACACAAAGGTACTTGACCACGTCAGCGATCTGGCGACGATGATATGTGCTTTGCATGCCTGTTTGCTTGTTTGCGTAAGAGCTGGAGTTTGGAGTTTAGACGTGGAGTATGGGTTCTGCGATGTCATCAGGAATCAAGTACTCCGAGGTGTCGACCATGGACACGGCCACACCGCAGGCTCGTGTCAAGCTAGCGCTGCAGACTCGGGTGCCGAAGCTGTGGGGAGGGACGGTGCTGAACATGATCTCCGCGTTCCTGCTGCTCGTGGCCTTTTTCTTTGGCGAGCTCGAAACCATCGAGTACTTCACCATGGGCCCGGTCTGGCTCATGTACCTCAACAGCTTCATGACGGCCCTCGTCTTTGTGATGACCTTTGCTGCCTCCAGGCAACTCAAGACCGGCGGCCCCCTGATCTACGGCTACCCCTCGCTCCGAGTCTACGACCTGCACCACATTCGGCGGACATGGATCACGCAGATGGCCTGTCTCCTCGTGTTTGTGTACGTGACGCTGCGCCAGTACGCCTTTTACGTCAACTTTAGCGGCTTCATCGACGACTTTGACGACTACATCACCACAGAAGCCTCGGTGCCCGACGTGATGATGCACGCCCGCTTCGGGGACATTCAGATCGCCACGGCACTGGGCTTCATTGCCATTGTGTGTCTCACTCTCGACAACGCCATGGAGGACTCAGCGCCCAGTCTCTCGCCGGCCATGCAGCTGATCCGCCACCGCCAGCTCTACGATGCTAGTGGCACGTCCCTCTCCGACGTCGAGCTCGAGAAGCGCTTGTCGGGGTTCGCCAATCACTCGCCTCTTTCCCTGGGAGACAAGTAAAGTCTGTGTGTTTGCGTTTGCCTTGTGTATTCAAGTACAGTGTCTAGCTCGACGTTGTCTCTTGCGACGCTGGCTCTTGGACTCTCTCTTGGCGCGTCGTTCTCTCTTCCTCAATCGCCTGATCTGCTTGTCTAATTGTCGGATGGATTGTCGGAGAGCACGTAGTTTGCGTCGAAGAAACTCGTTGAGCACATCGTCCTTGTGTGTTTGATAGAGTCGGTCCGCTGCTGACATTCTTGTCGATGAAAAATGAAAGAGTTTAGTTATCAGGATTATCCACATCCTCGCTGCTGCTACTACTACTGCTACTGCTACTACTCTCATCGTCGTCATCGCTGACTTCTTCGGGTATAGGCGACGGAGGAACCACGTCGTCCCACTCAAAGTCGCCATTGTTCTGATAATACGGCTCTTCGGCTCCTGGCTCTTCGGCCCTTGGCTCTGGTGCCTTGGCCTCGGCTGCCTTGGCCTCGGCTGGCTGGTTTCGATTAAAATGAGCTCGAATCCTGGCCGCGATCGACCGATCCGAATTGATCAAGTCTTGGTACAAAGGATGCTGCTTAGAATCCACTGCCGCCGAAGAAGAAGAAGAAGAAAAAGACGACGATAAGCCAGGCAGCCCAGCCGACACGTTGATCCGAGACAATGGGGACGGCCCTGCTGCTGCATTCTTCTCCTCTCTGGCCTTGACTTCGTCCAGGCGCTGCAGAATCGTCGGGTGTCGTGGAGGATTGTTGCGCGGCGGCTGGAACAAGGAGAACCGTTGTGCTGGCTCTTGCTTCTTTTCTTCGCCGGAATCCCCCGTGAGGTCCACGACATCGGGATCGCGCATGGACCATCTTCCCACGGCAAAACCACCGAAACTCGAAGAAGAGCTAGAGTTGTTGCGCGACGACTGAACCTGGGCAAGGAGCCGAGCCTGTTCCGCCTTCTTTTCTTCGCTGACTTCTTCAACGTCGTCGACATCGTCGGCGGCAGGATTCATTGGCTCAGCTGCGCTGTTGCCAAAGAAGAAGTTTGATTTCCTCTCTTCATCGCTTCTCAACTGCAGCGCATCCATGTTGAGGTCAAACTCGTATCGATTGCGTTCCTGGAACTCGGGCGACGGGATGGATGGTCGGATAGGAATAGGGGGTGAAGGCACTCGATAGTTGGCCCCTTCTTCTTCCCATGGACGATGGTTGCGTCGGCGCTCGGCTTCTTGTCTCTCCTTTTCCTCAATGTCCCGCATGCCCAGTTGCAGAGCCAAGACGACCTCGTTGGAAGTGGTCAACAGGCCCAGGTTCAGCATCATCTGCACGGTGCGTATCACCGTGGGATTGCGCAACGAAGCGATAACTTCGTCCAGCATGTCTTCGCGCCGAATCAATGCGGCGTGGACTCTGGCTATCTCCTGGAGCCGCTTCTCCTCGGTTTCGGCGTCCAAGTCGAGCGAATCCCTGTCGTCCTCCTCTACGACAAAGTCATCGTCGTCGTCATCAGTATCGTCACCAGGGTCACGGCGTCGCTTGTCCGCCATGGTTCATGCATGCATCGACAAGCAGAGCAGTGTTTAAAGATACATAGCACATGGGGACTATGTATTTATTGCCGTTGCATTCACGTCAACTAATCTACTCGCAACGACTCTATGAGTGACAGCGAGGATGGGGAGCAACAGCTAGTGGAGCCTGGTAAGCGCCGAAAAGTGCCCAACGCCAGGCGCGAGGCCAGGCACGCCGATCGAGGTCGAGGCTCGCAGATCCTGACCGTTCTCCAGTTCCTGGCCTTTGTGACCTTTGCAGTCGGCAGCATCACCATGGGCGCTCTCTCGCAGGAGGAACGCGACAAGGGCAAAGGCGGCCTTCCGACCGGCTTCTACACTGACAGTGGCGAGTTTGAGAGCGGGCGCCACGTGTACCCGGGCTTCATCCTGGCCGTCTTCATGGGCATTCTCGCGATGTTCTACGGCTATGATCTCATCAAGCTGTACCGCAAACCCTTTAAGATTGTCAGCAACATACTGCGAACCAAGAAGCTGGAGATCCCCGCCAACATCGATGTCGGAGAACGGAGATTCGACAGCGGGCGGCAGAAGCGCCAGTACAACCGCATCATGCTCACCTGGCCTCCGCTCATGGCTGTGATGCACATGGCGGTGGGCAACGCCGACAATGGGTCGCTCATCCCCCTGGCACTGCTCCACGTGGCCTCGGTGTTCGCCCTGGGGATGATGGAATCCGAAGCCCTGCACGTCGAGGACATTGACGACAAGGAAGCCAACCAAGTGGGGACTCGCGAGCACAATGAAAAGTTCAGGGCCGCGGGCTACATCGGGCACGCGTCCCTGTGGTCGATCATCTTCTCCATTGCCGCCTTTGGGTTGTTGTGGTACGACTTTGACAGGAACCGAGACGACCCGGGATCCTTTGTGCGCACCAGCTTCGAGGCGCCCCTCTACATCCTGACCATCGGCTACTTTGTCTACTGGTTCCTGGCCGTGTCTGCGTCGAACCATGAGATGACCCACAACCAGGATCTCCACACCTGGGTGTTGACCGTGATTCCAGGCACCTTTGTGGGCCCCCTGGCCAAGAAGATCATGGACAAGGGCATCATGCAGGAGTACTTTGTGCTTTTGCTGGATTTGCTCTTCTACTCGGTGATCAGCTGGATCATCTACGACGATGTGGTCACTGTGCGCATCACTACGCCACTGCCCTGAGCACTGAATCGAGGCTTTATTCTGTAAACAGTCGTTCGTTTTGTTCATCCCGGAAAATGTTGGCGTTTCGGTCGCGCTGTGGGTCGAAAAAGGCCTCTTCTCGGATATCTTGCATGAGCGTCAACAGCAGATCGCGCTGTTCCTTGGCCTTTTGCGAGTCGTTGATGAATTCGCCAATCAGCACGAAGAGTCGAGGATCGTAGAGGCCTTTTTTGAGGAAGTCGGACCATGCACCGCCCGAAACCTCCACCACAATGTCGCTCTCGCTGCTGTTTCTGGCCGGGAAACGCTTCTTGCGCGGCTCCGGCAATAGTCCCAGCTGGATCACGTGCTGCAGCAGGGCCGGGGCATGCATTCTATGTTCGCCGAGCAATCCCCCGGCGTACAAATCCATACAGTAATACGAGAAGTCTTCCAATCCCCTGATCAAGGGGCGATCCACGGCATAGAAGAAGGTGTGTTTGCGATCCCACATGGACATCATCAGCCCGGGATAGTCGGCAAAGTACTCTGCAGGGGGCATCTGTTGAGCCACTTTCTTGAACACTTTGGTGCGGTAAAACGGAGCTTTGCCGAGGATCAAGGTGAAAAACACGGTGGGGAAGTACGTCATCGCGCCCTCGAGCCCCAGTTTAGGGACCAGTTTCAGTGGAAGTCTCTGGATGGAATGCATGAGCTTTGGGTTCACAACCGCTTCTTCGAGCTCCGAGTCGTAAAAGGCAAACCCCACAAATATGGTTCGCAGTGGCACGGCCAGGTGGGGGTACGAGTCGAGCATGTCGTCCTCGCGGAGCTGACTGAGCGGGATGCACTCGGTCCTGCGAAAGACTTCGTCGTGCGGAGAAACGTCCATGGGCACCGAGTTGGGATAATATACTATTTTGCCCTGGCGTGACTTGACCCAGCTCTTCACCGCGTTCAGGTACTTGTTATCGTCGTCCTTGGTCCTGGGCATCAGCGCTCGAGCAGTGACATCGTCGTAGACCAAGTAAAGGGGGTCACCCTCTGTCTCCTTTTCGTCTTCGCTGCTACTCGACTCCGATGACTTGGTAAGGTCAATCACCGCAGCAGACGACGAAGACGAAGACGACGAAGAAGAAACAGGGGGCTTTGGCACGGCCTTTACTCGCTTTCTTCTTCCCCGACGCATATCCTTGAAGGATTTCTTGTCGATATTCCTCGGCTTGGCTTTAGAGCGACGAGGAGCCCATGTCTTGCGCTCCTCTTGCTGTCGACGCTGAGCCTCGACACTCAGAGGCGCCTCCGCCTCGTCCTCTTCAGTGTCATTCACGTCGTAGTTGCCCCATTGCTCTTCTTCCTCCTCGTCTTCTTCATCTTCCTCGTGAGAAGCCATTTCTGGACTGTGTGAATTGATATTGGCCAGAGTACAAAGATCCTTGCTTCATTCATAGAGTACAACACAGAAAACTATTCACAACAAATTATTGGGTTTGGCCAACGAGAAGCAGCCGATGCCGGGGAAGGTCACGGCCACCAGCAGCGTGGTGTGGCCCTCCTCGAAAAAGGCCGGCTCCGAGTGGGTGCGAGTCATGTAGTAGGTGCCGTCGGGCTTCAGCTGCAGAGCTGGTCGACGGTCCGCCTCGGGCAGCTCGGCAATGATGGCCACCCGTTGCAAGAGTTTGACGCGCTGCTCCACCGAGCCGTTCCACTGAGGGTTGAACCACACCTTGATCTGCTTTTCGCGCGACAGCCACGCCTCCAGGTCTTGTGCGCACATCATCGTCCAGGTGTCGAGTTGTTTGGAATCTGGCACCATGGCTCGCAGCATCTCGGCGATATACTCCACGTGGACATGCACATGCTTCTTGGCTGCGTCCATAGCTTTGGGACAAGCACCCGATTGCAGCGAGCACGACAAACACATGACCTGCTGGCAGTGGACACACAGCAGCGGAAGCACAGGGGGGCGGCCACACCCGCCTTTGCACTGAGGCACAACAGGCACAGGATCGGCCGTGCGCTTGCTCTTGGATCGCCCCTTTCCTCTCTTGGGGGCATCGGAAGGAGCCGCCAAGACAGACACGACACGGGGCACCTTGCGGGCCTCCTCGTCGTCGTTGCCGCTTTCCATGCCCTCTCCTTTCCTCTTCTTGTGCTCGTCGCCTTCTTCCTCGTCATCGTCTTCTCCTTCATCGTTCTTGTCCTCTTCATGAGCACTGGAACTGCTATTGTTGACTGGATGAGGTGCTCCTTGGTGCTGAGAGTGTTCCTCCTCGACCAGAGGCAAAGGGGTGTGTGGAATCAGCATGACTTCGTGGTTCACATCGTCGTGCATGAACAGCGTGCTGACCCGCTGGTAGTTGTAGCCGAAGCTGTCCTCCATCATCGAGCTCATTGCTGTGTGGTAGATGCGGTGAGTGTGGCTCTCCTCTTGTTATCTCTCTCTACAGGTGTGTGACTTTTTGTTTTTTGCGCACTCCGTATTTTGCGGCCGGCTTTTTCGATTCTATTTTTAGTTTTCGACCTACCCCCTTTACAAAAAAGTTTTTCCAAATCGCAAAAAAGTATGCCGGGGTTTATTTGGCAATCCGAAAAAATTCGCTCCTGTAAGGGCAGTCAAATGTCAGTCGATTGATTGGAGGAGACTGATGTGAGGACTGCTGTCTGGATTCCATATAGCATCCTCAGTTGGGTCCAACAGCTCTGGATTTCGTGGATCTCCAGTTATAGGCTTCCCCTCGGCACACACACCGAGGAAAGGCTTGAGAAGATGAAAGAAACCACGACACACCCTAGAAGAAAGGGTTAGCCACGCCCTCTCTAAGGCCTCGTGCACCTCTTGGACACATGAAAGTCGTGCCTTCCGAATGTAGTCCTTCACCCAATGGTTACAATACTCAACAGGATTCAGCTGGGGGGAGTACGGAGGAAGGTAATGAACTTCAACAACGTCGTTCATTTTTCTCTCCCTGAGGACGCGACGGATTTCATCATTACGATGGGAAGCCAAGTTATCCATGATGATGTATGTCTTTGAGTCATTAGAATCTGCCACATGAAGCTCTCGACGAACCAGATCACCTGCTAGTCGGTCGAACGCGGAGGCAAAGTTTTGCACAATACCGTATCCACTCTCGCTGCTTTCTGCATGTAGAACACCTTCTTCTGTCAAAGCAATCAGCAGATTGATTTTCTTCCCTCCCCCAGGACCTCCAAGACCATTCACGTTAAGTTGGGGTCGTTTCCCGACGGGAGCCCACCCCTGCTTTCGCCTCATATTGACGTAGATGGCAGTCTCGTCAAGAAACACAATTCTCCACAGATTATGAACAAGCAGACGACTGTAGAAATGAGCATACTCATTCCTGGCCAAGATAGTCGAAGGCTCGTTCCGAATGGTAGGGGCTAAGTGCATCACCTTCAGCGTGTAGCGATGATCTTTCAGCCAAGCGTACACTGCAGCAGACGATGGGACCTGGTCATCTTGTAGATGAAACGCCTTGACAAGTTTGGATCTCATTTGCTCGCACGTAGCATCGATGAAAATGCTCAAGTAGCTTTCGAGGAACAATCCCATCTGAACGTTGATCTTCTTGTGTTCCTTGTCCAACTTTGGGCGACCCATCTGGCTCCTTTCAGCAATCCCTGTCCGAACATACTTATTGATTATATGGGACACATTCCTGCGACCCACCCCCGTAATGGCAGCGATTTTCGTGATGCTTCGAAGAGGTTCACCTGTACAACGCTGTAACGTTAGGATGAAGCTCCACAGAGAAACCAACCGCACCTTTTGAATGCTCTTCATACAGGCGAACAATGACGCGCCGCATCTCATCACTCACTATCTTTCTCTGCATTTTCTGCTCAACTTGCTTAGGGTGTCGACGAGCTCGTTTCATCTCCTTCGCTTCCTCTGTCCCAGGGCAGATTTAGCACACACAAAGGGTGTGCGTAGCAAAGAAGCTTGTGTCGTACCTTCGGGGGCATGAACTGGAGGCTCGTAGAGTACAACAGGAGCTCCTCGTGGAGCGCTAGGTGAGAGGACAGCGGGGATGGAAAGGTTTTGAGCATTCCACCGGTGACGACACACCACGCATTCAACTATTTCTGAATTGGCAGGTATGCTCGGGTAGTCTTCATGACAGGAAGGACATTGTTGATGCAAAGAAGAAGGGAGGCTGGGAGCAATCGATGGGGGTTTGTCTTTGACCTCTTCACTCATGGACCCAGAAAAAGTGAAGTCCTCATGGGAAGGTGTCAAAAAAAAGTGAAGGCAAAATTCCTTGAAGAAAAAAAAAGTGAAGGCAAAAGTCGGCATACTTTTTTGCGATTTGGAAAAACTTTTTTGTAAAGGGGGTATGAGCCATTTCTGTCGAAACAATGCATGGAAGCCAAAAAACACCTCAAGCCCAAGCCCAAGCTCAGAATCACACCCTCACAACTCAACTAGAGAACGAGTGGATATGGCTCGAACTAAGCAAACTGCACGAAAGAGTACTGGTGACAAGGCGCCTCGCAAGTCATCGAGCTCCTTGTCTCAGCGAGAGCTCAACAAGCGATTCAACGAGCTGAAGAAGCTTGCTGCGGCGAATCAAGCTTCAGCTGAAGACTTTGGAGCGCACCAGGAAGTCACTGACCGTTTGGCCGAGGCCGAGGAGAAAGCCCATAAGAAAGACGCCATGTATTTGGAGACCCATCTCCTGACCAAGCTGCTGCTGATGCGAAAGCAGTTTGTCGAGTCGATTCAGCCCAACCTGCCCGAGTCGCTGCGCAACGAGGAGTCGCCACTGGTGATCGTCAAGTCTGAAGTCATCGAGGCTCGCCTTCGCAAGCTCAGAGACGCTAGTGTGTAACTATAATCCAATGCTCTTTGGCAAAGCTTTATTACACTGCCTTTACTTGTTGGCGTTCTGCCACATTCGCTGGTATCTCTCGCTGTACTTGAGTCGCATCTCGTGGATGGTCAGCTTCGTGGTGTCCACCAGTATTTCCCGCACAAGCTGGCAGTCGTTGGTGAACAAGTCACCGCATCTACCAAACTTGCCCATACGCACGCAGATTTTCTCGCAGCCAGTTGTTGGGTTGATTGTGACATGCACAAATCCAAAGTCGAGGATAAGCTTGTCCTTCGCATAGAGGACACTCAGCAGAGGCACGATGCTTGGTCCGGCCAGGATGAGACTCGCGAGACGGAGAGCCTCGTCGTAGGTCTCGCCCACGGGCTCCAGCTCGGTGGCACCCATCGCCACGGGGGCCTCGCTCTTGGAGTGGCGCATGTCCCTGATGTCTACCCCTTTGGTCATGTCGTCGGTGTCCAGCAGAATATCGACATACTTGGGCACTTTGTGCTCCATGGCCTTGAGGGCTCGGGCGAAAGCACACCTGTACCACGCACAAGTGACCTTGGCCACGGGCTGGTGGATCGCCAAGTACAGGAGCGCCACTGCCTGACTCCGCGGAAAGGTACACCGTGCTTCTTGTTGTGAACTAGTTTCTTTGAGCATCTCATTGTTCTCGATACTGTTTTCGATGAAAACCTTGTCGATTGACGAGAAGCTGATAAAGGCACTGATCAAGTCGCGGAATCCTGGCGGAGTGAGCTTGATGCTGCAGTGTGTAAGAACGGACTTGTCCACATCGATGCGCATGCGAACTCTGCCCTGATGGAGTTTCGACCAGCGAGCATCAAGACAAAAGTCCGACTTGTCGAGCTTGAGATCCTCCCAAGCGATCTCCCGCATGATGCGCACCAAAGCAGCCACGTGTCCCCGCGTCGCAGCATCCGGCATCCACGTGATCTTCTCGGGGGTCGTGGTGTTTGGGTGATAAAACAGGGGATCGTCAGGACTGCGACTGAAATCAACGGCGAAGAAGAGCTGGTAGTTGTCGGGGGTAGGTTCCCAGTGCCCGGCCAGCTTCTGCTCGAGTATCGCGTTCAGCTCCGGTGTCATGTCAACGACACGCATAACCCTTGTCGACTCTCTTGGATCTTGACTCATTGCCTCTTTGAGTTGTGGACTTTGATTTTGTTCTTGGACTCGGACCGACTCGGAACGAAAAACAGCCATTTTTGGCTTTTTCAGTGCTAAATTGGTGCAAACAAAACTCACAGAGTGCGTGGTCAGCCCCGCACAACTCAGAACTCAACCATGTCAGAAGCACTGACCAGCATGAAGCGAGTAGCATCGGAGAGCGCAGACGGAGACCACACCGTGAAGAAGCTGCTCTCAGAGACCTTTCCCGACACCATCTTCGAGGAAGAAGCTCAGCGGCTGCTCGACGAAGAAGTGAAAGAGTGGAGACGAAAGAAGCCAATTCAGGATACCGTCGACAAGATCAAGGAGATCCTCAAGGACAAGTCGACCGCAAACGAGATTGATCAAATCCGCCGCAAGGAACTGTGTCGCATGTACTACACACCGATTATGCTTGAAGAATTGTTCACCGAATCTCCTTTGTGTAGCAACACCGAACCCACGCGTGTCCCGTCGTGGGAAGTCAAGAAGGCCGTTTCGGCTCGTTTGCTTCGAGCTATTGATCCCAAAGACAGTGAACGAGTCTTTTTCAACCAGGCCGACGACGATATCGCTGTTTGTCGGCGATACTTACAAGGAGGTTGGTTTGCCATTACCAAACGCCCCAAAGATCGACCCAGTCTGAAGATGGCTCAAGAAGAAGCACGCAAGAAAGGTCTTCCGAAACTTGCGGTGTTGCTGGGCAAGCTCCCTGCTCTGTGGAAGCAATTTGAGGAAAAGCACTGCGGCAAGAAGGAGAAGAAGAAGCAGGAGCAAAGTGACAGCGACGATGATTCGTAAAAGAGCGCATGTGCTTTACTCTTGCTCGACTAGGCAGTAAATACAGCTTTGATTGCAGCGAAAGCTTCTTCGGGGGTCATCTTCTTGTACCCATCAAATCCCCGGCCAGTCACATCGACTTCAATCGAATCATAGAGCTCAGGGACAATCGCGCGGATTTTCTTCTCCTTGTCCTTGGGGTCTGTCCACTCGAAAGAGAACGGACAGTGCGGCCCTAGTGTTAGGAATGGGGCCGGGATTGCCGGGTCGGCTCGCAGCAGTCTCACAAAGGTCAGCCACTGGGTGGCAATAAGCTCGGTGCTCTCCACTAGATAGTCCATTCTCTCCTCGCGGGTTTTGCGAAAGATCCAGTACTTCTTCGCTTTATCTTTCTTGCCGGGCTTAGTGGCAGGGAGCTTCTTGTAGGAGGACTCTTCAGCCATCTCTGGTCTTCCAGTTGAGTTGTGGACTTTGGTTTTGTTCTTGGGCTCAGACCGACTCGGAACGAAAAAAAAGCCATTTTTGGCGTTTCGCCATTTTTGGCTTTTTTAGTGCTAAATTGGTGCAAAAAAAAACTCACGGAGTGCGTGGCCACCACAAAAACACACCCAGAACTCAACTAGAGGAGAGAGGAACTACACACTGATGAGTCAAGCTATTGCTATTGCTACTGAGAAGCGAAAGAAGCCCAACACCAAGGCTGCTGCTGCGAAGAAGAAGGAGACGAAGAAGAAGCCTGTCGAGGAGGAGAAGAAGGAGAAGGAAGTCATCGACTTGTCGCAGAGTGATGAGGAGGAGGAGACCAAGGTCAAGGGCCAAGTGATCAAGAACTTGGTGTTGGAGGCCTTCCGGGCCAAGCTCCAGGACGCTGCGAAGCACGTGGATATGGCCGAAGATATGCTGCGCACTCTCCGCAAGGTGAAGCCCGCGGTGTGCAAGAGACGACTCGAGTGGGAGGAGCAAGTCAAGCCAGTGGACTTGTCGGACCCTGACAGCGAGCTCCTGATCCCCCAGATGCATCTCCAGCTGCTGAAGCAGCGATTCGAGTTCCGTGACGGCCACTCGTGGATCGAGGTGATGGTGCTTGTGGATCCTGTCCACTGGGCGCTCCGCATCGTGTCGAAAGGCGACGACGACTCCAAGTACAGGGGGGAGGCCTTGCTCGGCTTGGAAAAGGAAGGCCCCACTTCAATCGCTCTCGAGGTGGTCGTGGACACTGCGCTCAAGGATATCTTTGAGGATATCTACAGCGACAATGAGGACAGCAGCGATGAAGACGAAGAGGACGACGAGGAGAAGGAAGAAGAAGAAGAAGAAGAAGAAGAAGAAGAGCCAGTGGCCAACAAGAAGAAGCCTCGAGTCAAGGCTGAGCCCGCTGCTTTGGCTCAGGTCAATGCTGGACCCACGACTCAAGCCAACGACAAGGACGATGAGCCCATGCCCCAAGCCGATGGTGAAGACTCTCAAGTCAATGGTAGCGACAAGAAGAAGAAGCAGGCGAGAATCCCCGATGAGTTCCAAGTCAAGCTGGCGGAGATTCTGCACCGTGGTCTTTTCCGTCGCAACGACTACTCGAAGCTGGTGTACGAGCTGATCAGCTGGACTGGAGATCGCGAGGCCTTCAAGGAGCTGCTGGCCGCACCCGAGCACGTCGACGAGGACTCGAATCGACTGAACTACGAGCGCACTCGAGTGTGGGCCCAAGTGACTCGGGGCAAGAAGTTCTCCACTGACCAAGACTTGTTGGAGATGGTTCGCCAGTTCAACTTGGCCTGCGTGGAGCTGCAGAACCAGCGCCTGGACTGCATCAAGGAGGTCAAGACGATGTGCTACCAAGCCAATGGGCTGAAGCTCCCGTCCAATGATGTTTGGTGGAGACGCGTGCTGAACAGGTCCCTGGCCCAGTCGATGATGAACCTGGAGAACATGCGCAACTGCACCATGCTGGGCCTCGGCCACAAGTCCAGCTGGGCTGATGTGCGAAAAGCCGCGGAAGATCTCCTCGCCGATGGCCAAGCCATGCCCCTGGGCACCGACGCAAGCATCGTCTTTGATGCAGAGGCAGAGCTCAAGCCGGTGCAAGAAGCCTGGACTCGAGTCTCAGCTCGCATCAAGGCGGATGGCTACGCTGAGAATGTCTTGTAGCGAGTCATTGTGTGTGTTGTATTGCATGAAGAACAAGATTAAAACAGAACACACAGTTTCAAAGGAACGAGTCTGCATCCAGAAATGGCGTTAGCAAGCTCTTGAGTGCAAAGGCAGCCGAGTGAATTGCACCGAGTATAGACACAGGGCAGTCAGAATCGGATACAGTGGAAGGCGAGGCGTGAGACTCTGAAAGGTCCGCGAGTCGTTGGATCCACTCGTCGGCAGAGGGCCTGATCCAGCCACGAGACCCCAGCCTTGTCACGGCAGCGTGCATGGTGGAGATGATAAACAGTGCCACATTGCGAGTGTGCTCGTCACCGCCAAGGAGAGAGTCAACGGTGAAGGGCTTCAGGTGGTCAAACATGCACTGGGACAGCTCCTCCCAGTCCACGAGATCACGCCACGACTCTGCGTGCGACAAATCCCTTGTGGCATACAGATTCAGCACATGCACAAGCAGGGTCAGAGCCTGGCAACACTCGACCCGGACCGGCTCGGAGTGACTCGAGTGTGCCAAGCGAAGGAGTGGAGGGCAGAGAGCTGCCAGGGTTTGTTGGTGCTCGGAGGGCAGGTTGAGGTGGACGAGATCGCACCCGATGTTGGTCACTGCGATGGCCGCCGAGACCAGCGAGGCTTCGTTGCTGAACTTGGAGTCGACGAGCACCTCCTGGATCAGCTGCACGGACCGGGTGTGGAGCAAGAGTGTTTGGGTGAAGATCGTGCCGGGCTGAATCACGAGCGCGCGGACGAGCTCCAGCACGGGGAATTTGGCCAGAGGGTGGGCGCTTTGAGTCGACGGGTTCAAGCTGTGGTCGATAACCAGTCGCAGTATGGGATAGAAGGTCAAGAGCGTGTGCTTCCAATCCGACACACAGCACAACAGAAAGGCTACCAGATACTGGAAGACGTCAAAGGACGCGGTCCAGCGACTGGGCTGAGCGGCCAGAGTGCCAAGGATGCGCACAAAGTCCTTGTTTTCGAGCAGGTGCAGCGAATCTCGGCACGCAGCGAGACACCGCAGCACGGCCAGGTCTCTGTGTAGCTCCCGGTAGGCCTTGTTGCCGCTTCCGAGTTCGAAGCGCGTTGGAATGGGTGTGAATGGGGGGCTGAGCAGCTTGCTGATGAGACGAGGCATTTCGGCGGTGTACAGTAACCTCTCACGGGCCGGCGCACAGTTTGAGCACACAGTAAAGAGATTGAAAATCGTGACCTGGGTCTCGAGAGGAGTCTTGGGCGATTCGGCCACGCAGCACAGTGCAGCGAAGAAACGGCATCGGGTAGTCACCAGACTGATCGTGGGGTACTTGAGGTCGTCGGGGTGGTTGCGGCTCTTGGTGCCTACGGGTGGGCGGTTCTGACACCTCACCACTTCCCACAATATGTCCACGATGAGACGAATGCGCTCAGGTTCCAGCTCGTCATCAAAAGGGGGGTTGCGCACATCGTAGAGATCGTGCAGCAGCTCGTCGATGACTCTGACCGAAAAGGGGTTGGAGCGCATCGTCACCACGAGTTCACCGTTAGAGATCCGTCTCGCTGTGTGCAGCTTGCCCTCCAATTCGTCGATACTGAACCTCTTCTCTTCGTAGCGCATCTTCTTCTTCTGTGGTGTCTCTTCCTCATCGTTGCTGTACATCCGAGTTCCAAGGTCAAGACCTTGTCCAAGAGCCAAATCTGTCTTTTTTTTCTCTGCCAAAGTCCAAGGCAAAAAACCCGCACACACAATCCACACACACACACAATCCAGAAATGGAGACGATTCCAGAGGAGGAGAAGGAGGAAGAAGAAGTAGTAGTGCGCAGTGTCGAGGAGGAGCAAGTGGAGCCGTGCGCCGATGAGTTGTGCACCAAGCGAGCCAGGATGGACACTAGCGAGATGAAGGAAGACGATGAACAAGGTGTGGCTGATGGCGAGGCAAAGTCGTGTCGGGTGTGCTTCTCCGGACCCGATGAACAGGATGCGATACCAAGCAAGGTGATCCACTACTGCGCCTGGACGGAGAAGCACTGGGTCCACGCGTCGTGCCACGCCCAGCTGATGCGCAACAACCAGCATCGAGCCTGTGCGGGGTGCCGGGTGCCCACCAAGCTGGTGGCCTTTGAGACGTCGACGATTCGTCGCCCCAAGAACCTCGACCAAATCTGTCGATCCTACCTCGAACTCAGCAGCTACGTGCCATTGTCTCAGTTCTCGAATAACTTGTTCGAGACGCTGTGTCGCGATGCCGAAAACAGGATGGCCATCACCCGAACCATCCTGCCTTATGAGGGCGTGTCTCTGTCATCGGTTGGCGATGGTGATGTCAACGAGACCAAGGAGAGAAAGTATCGCAACCAAGTGGAGTTTGCTCGCAACTTTGCCACCTCGTCGATCACCGAGAAGATCTTCAAGAGCGAGGACACCGACCTGATCGTGGGATTCTTGCGACGCTACTACTATTTGCTGCTGAGCGTGGAAATCAACGACTTTTCAGTGTGCGAGAACCGCATCATGCACCACGTGCTGTGCCTCAAGTCGTTTGAGGTGATGCGTCCTGTGATCGAGTGCTTGCGTCACGAACTGGGCCACGACGTGACCAATACCTCGGTGCTGGAGCACGTGGCTACCGGACCCGACGCCCCTGACGACTGGGCCACGGTGCAACGAGTCTTGGACTTGCTGGGAGTCAAGTTCCACATGCGCTTGACAGTCCTCGACACAGTGAAGAGGTGGAGCTTGAAACCGGCGATCCTGCGCCACCTGCTGAGCAAGTCGTATGTGCCCCGAATCACTCCCTATGTGTGGGACGCGTACCTGACGAACCGGGTGCGACCTTTTAAAGGCTACGAAGAAGAGACCTGGCGCGTCTTGGTTGACTTGGCTCGACCCGAGGGGTGGCTTGCCGGCAGCTGGGACAAGCCCACCGTCCCAGAGGCAGTGTGGGCTGAGCATCGGCCCGAGTACTGCATCCCGGGCTATTCTGGTGCCATTGTCACCTACCCGATTTCCAAGCCCCGAGAAGCGAGGCTGTACCACTGGGACGTGCCGTGGACCGACTGCAGCGTGATCTTTTGCCACGAAAGGGGCCTCCCTGCCGACGAGATGGACCAGGTCATCGGGTGTGCGTGCATCTACGTGATCCGCGATCCAGCGCAAGGACTCGTGGTCTGGGGCACCGATGCTAAGAAAGCCGAGACCTTTAACGCCACCACCAAGGCCGACATTGACAAGCACCTCGAGGCGATGAGTCCCCAGCCACGCGAACTGCTCCGACTCGCTGGCAACGAGACAAGACGCGTGCGAATCAAGTACCACAGCATGCAGATCTTCCAGCTGGACAACCGAGGCACCGTGCTGCGATACAAGCCTTGACTTTTGTTCACAATCCAAACTCTCTATTTCAGTATAAACTCGCCACCATGCGACTTTTCGTTGCTCTACTCTTCGCGACACTGTTGATTTGTTCTCGAGTCAATGCGCAGCCTTTTTCATCGTGGGATACATCTGATCCAGCAGAAGAAGAAGACGATGATACTGTGTGTCCTTCTCCTTTATACAATGGCACGCGACAATTGGAGTTGGCGATATTGGATCTCGTCGTCTTGCTCTTCAACTCGGCTAGCTCGGCGGTTGCGTTGCGAGAAGCTGCAGACAAAGTCTACGGTATTGGATCGATGCTGGGGGAAGAAGCCCTTTCGATTCGAAGAGCCGTCGAAATAGAGGGATACGTCCAGCGATCCATCGAGAATCGACGCAGATATGAAGAATCCAATGCTATGATCAAAGAAATGATGCGCACCTCCAAAGAAATAGACGCAAAGTACGAGAAGAAGCGAGCGGAGCTGGATGCGTGGTTGCGACAACGAGAAGAGAGACTGAAGCGAGAAGACGCCGCCTTTGATCGAACACTTGCAATCATGGCCTTGTCGTTATGGGCTACGTTCATGTGTGGTGCATTCGTTTATTCTATACTAAGTTTCGTGTATCGAACGTCTAAATGATCACTACATCATTGCCTTGTTCCCGATTCACTTCTTCTTCATCGTCATCGTCATCATCTTCCTCTGTAGCAGAAGCATCGTTATTGGGGTCATAGGGAGGGGGCTGTTGCGGTGCATTTGCATTGTCGAAAGGCGGAGGGGGGATCTGAGGCATCACCGAGACAAGAGGCACAAAGTCAGTGTAGGGGGCGAATCGGCGCACGATCGTCTCGTGACTCAGGGAAAAGTCCTCGTAGGCGGGCACAAACACTCCTCGGCGCAAGTCGTTGAGCGAAAAGGGGAGCTGGGACACCGCCTGCTGGTTCAGGGTGAAACGGTCAACGGCCTCGTCGCGCTGCTGCTTAAACTCAAAGACGACCTCCTCGATCCACTGGGTGACCGCTCGGCCCACGCGGAGCTCGGTGTCGGCGTCGACCAGCTGCGGCGAGGTCACGGCTTGGGCGATCACGTCGACGATGCGAGTGCAGTAGATCAGACCCAGCGACTCGGCGGTGTAGTGGCACAAGTCCGCATCGACAGTCACGCACAGGAGACCCTGCAACGAGGCCTTCCAGCGCATCAGGTCGAAGAAGATCATCAGCGCCTCCCACAGCAGTCGCTTGTAGATGACCACGTACACGGGCACCGCCGCCATTTCTCTGACATCGCACAGAAAGTGAGCCGAGTCGCGGTACTGGGCGTGCGTAAACACTCGACGGACATCTCCGCCTTGCTTGGCGTCCACAGGCAGCTTGCCGTGGAAATACAGCGCCTCGTCGTCATTGTCGTCACACACCGTGGCAGCGTGGAACTTGAAGATGGGGTCCAACAGCGCGACCAGCTCCATGATCCGGGCCTGGCAGCGCTGGTTCATGCGCAGGTTCGTTGCATCGCACCACAGTCGATCGAGCTGCATGTCCGGATAGAGTCTTCGGAACCGCTGCTCACGTTCCCGTTCCCGCAAGTCGGCATCCAGCAGCAAGCCGTGCTTCTCGTACACCAGCTGCGAGTTGTTCAGCGAGTAGTGGGCGTAGCGCGTGCGCTCCAGGATCACGTTGCGCCACACGTCGTGCGCCTTCACCGCGGGAAAGTGCCCAAACGGCGACTCGAGGTGCTCCACTCGCAGCCACTGCACCTCGTCGTAGGTGGAGGCCAGGCCCATATACAATGGCTGCGACGCCGAGTAGTGGCTGGCCAGACGCGAGATGCGAGCCGCCAGAGTCTTGGTCTGACGATTGACCTCGGTGATCTTGTCGTTGGCTTCGGTGCGCAGCTTCTCGAGCAAGTTGTCGAGTCGGGCCGAAAAGTTGTTGCGCTGACTGGGCGAGAACTCAATCTTTTGGAAGGCGGTGCGCCACGTCCCGGCCAGCTTGTACTCGGGCGACTCCTGCTCGTCATTGTGCACCGTCATGGGGATGTGGGAGACGCGAATCAGGCGCTGGAACACGTAGCAGGCGCGCGGATTGTGCTCCTTTTCGATATTGTCCAACAGACTCACTGCCACTGCAGGAATCAGCTCGTTGGGCTGCAAACGCAGGTCCTGGAAGTTGTCGCCGTTGGGCACAAACACGGGCATGTGTCTCTTCTTCGTCGCCGACTCGGTCTTTTGCTCCAACTCGATGGTCCGGACCTGTGCCTCGAGATCCTCCATGCAGTCATCGACGAGCTTCTCGACACTGGGCGGTGAATCCTTGTCCTCGTCGCTTTCACCAAAGAGCGTCGAGGAGGAGGTCTCCGACAAGGCACGCTTCGGGGAAGTCATCGACGGAGAAGAAGAGTCAACGACAAGGGGCGCAGACACTGATCTTCGCTGTTGCTGCAATGCCGTTGCTTCCATGATTCGTTGTCTCAGCCACGACTGGCCCTCGCGGAACAGCACTTCGCGCGTGACTCGCTGCCGCCACATGCTGTTGGCAGGCAGTGAGCTGGGGTCAGGGACACGGGGCTCCAGACTGTACACGGTGGGACTGCACCGAAAGGTGTTGTTCTGCGACCGTCGCTCCAGCGTCGAGTGGAAGCCCAGGCACTCAATGGGGCGATTCAGCACACTGATCTTGTTGTTGATCATCGAGGCAAAGTGGCCGTACAACACCACGCGAATGTCCACGTGCAGGTCCAGGTTGTCATTCTTGTCGTCAAAGTCGCGGTAGTCCAGCAAGGCGTGGTTGCTGCCCACCACTCGCACAAACATTAACAAAATCAGCATCTCGTTGGCAGTCTTGGTTTCCCAGATGGGGCGCGCAAACACTTGGTTGAGACGCCGGAAAAAGTAAAAGACTCGAGTGTCTCGCGGCCCCTCACTGCCTTTGCCATTAGCAAGTTGATGTTGACTCTGCGCCTTGGCGTCGGCGGTGACAGGGGCGAAAAAGTTGCGAAAGGTCACGATGCCTCGGGCGTCAGGCAGCAACGGGGCGAGTTCTTGTGCCGCGACCTGGCAGTACAGGGCCAAGACAGCGCGTGCGCCGTCGATGATGCGCACATCGAGCCACGAGCACGATTGCAGCCCCTTGATCACGTTCTCCACGGTCTGATCGCAGTGGGAGTCCTCCAGGATTTGCATGCGATCGAAGAAGCTGCCACGAGTGTAGCTGGCTCCTGCTGCATTGTTGTTGAACACGCTGAGCATGGCCGATTGGTACTCGAGCGTCTCAATCAGCGATCGAATGTAGCGCGTGTCACGTTGCGTCAGGAGACTCACCGAATCGTTGCGAGTAAAGGCCACCGCCGGCAAGCCCTCGTGCAAGGCGTCGACGATTTGGTCCAACAGGCGTCGGCGCTGGAAGTAGTTGAGCGTCTCGTCCGCCTCAGGCACCATCTCCGCAAACTGGAACATCAGCGATCGAGTCTCGGTGCTCTCCAGGTTGTCGCGGAGTCGAATCATGCAGGCATTCTCCATGTCCAGGCGATTGGCATTGTTTGAGGTCGACGAAAAGAGCGAGCCAAAGGCGTTCTCGCTAATGTGCGTCACCGAAGACACCACCGCGTGGCCAATCATCAGCCCAGTGTCGCTCTTGTGGGGCTGATACAGACCCATCGTGCGACAGTGGAACCCAAAGAAACAGGTAAAGTTGAGTCGCCGGATGTCGGCCCACGCCTTGATCTTGCGTGCCTTGTCGTAGGCATCGGGCAGCCAGGCAATGTGCGTTTCGGTGGTGCCCAGCGACGACAGGGGGTTGGCATCGCGGGCTCTCGATGTCACGGCCTGGTCATTGCCCAGGAGCGCAGGGAAGTTGGTGGTGCCGACAGAGTTGGCGGTCAAGATGGTATGCTGCTTCTTGTTGCGACTCTGACCGGTGACCGGATCCTTGAAATCGTTCTTGGAGTAGGTGATGCTCTGCTGACTCATGGTGGCCTTGCGATCGCGCGTCTCGTTGCTGGTGTCGTAGACGCCAAACATGCCGCGGCGCTTGAGCAAGTCCCAGATGGTCACCACCCCGGCCTCGGCCTCGTCATTGACCTGCGGATAAATGGTGTTCTGACCGCTCTTCTGGGACGTGGCGGTGCGCACCTCCACCATCAGGTCGACGCCAAAGAGCAGCTTGGCCAGCTCCTTGAGCGTGTACGACTTGCCTGCCGCGTGGCCGCCCGACAAGACAAAGTTCTCACGCGCCTGGCCACTGACCAGCGACGTGGACAGGAGCAGTTGTTGGCAGGTGACGGCCCACGAAGCGGCATTCGCATCCAGGTTGTTCTCGCGCAGCATGTGGCACAGTCGCATCAGCAGATTGTCGGAAGGGGTCATCTCGCACGTCTCCAGACTCACCATCGGAGTCAGCACCGGGTTGACACCGTCCTTGGGCGACGTCAGGGGCTGGAGCTCGCGAAGCACGTCTGCACACTCGGGCATCGGTTCGCTGTAGGTTCGACCGAGGATGGCCAGCGCGGTGGGGAACAGCATGCGCCGGGCACGCCGGAACTGCTCGTGGGCTTCTTGCGACACGTGGATCTCGGTGAGGCGTGCTACTAGTGGATCCACGACGGTGTCCTTGAAGAACTCGCGCTGGGCGAACATGTGCTCCTTGAGCTCGATGCCTTGCTGCTGCGCTCGAAGATTCGATGAAGAAGAAGCAGAGTTTTGGACCAAGGGCAAGAACGCGCGAATCAGCTTGGCGGGGTCCAGTTGCGTCAGTCGAATGTCCTCAAAGAGGTCGCGCACCAAAGCAGTAAAGGGCCGAAACTGCGGCACGAGGCCCTTACCGGCTTCCTGGCGCACCCTCTCCGCGTACAAGGCGTAACTGCGCTGTTCGGCTCGCCACTCATCCAGCGCCTGCTGCAATCGGTGCGTGGCCGCAGCACACTTTTCAGCGTCTTCGGCGGCAATGGTCACCGCGCGCTGGTTGTGGAGCTGGCGCACCTTCTCTTCGGACGGAGGCAGGGGGCCACCGTACACTGCGTTGACCAGGTCCACGGCAGTGCGAATGTCGCGTCCCAGCGCCGAGCAGACGATGGAGTGGGCCTCGCCGCGTCGGAACAGGATCGTCAGGGCATTGGGCAGCGAAAAGAGCGCAGGCACGTCAAGGTCCACCTTTTGCTCGGTCGGGGCATCGACTCCCGCGTACAGAAAGTAGTGTCGTTTCAGCCCAAACAGCGTCTGGTTCACGTACGAGCAGGCTGAGGCGTTGCACCCGGGGTCCAGTGCAGAGACGGAGCCACCATGGATCAGATAGTTCGCGGCCTCGAGCGGTGTCAGCGACAGGAGCAGCTTGGCCTTGCTCAAGTCAGTATTCGAGGCATTGGCATTGGCGTCGCCTGGATCCACCGCGTTCTTCTTTTCCTCGGCATTATCATCGTTATTGTCCTCGCCGTCGCTGCCTTCTCCGAAAGCATTGTTCAGAGCTTGGAGAGCTTGCTGCTGCTTGAGGTGGCGCTCAATGTCGGCAAAGGAGATGAAGCCGGCCCCGCCTCCTTCGCGTCCGAGCCACACCTGATGACGCAGCATGGGGTCGACGGTGTGGATGAGCAGCTCCAGAGTGCCCACCACGGCCACGTTCTGCGCCATCCAGATGGGCACCGACAAGAACGCGGGGCGGCGTTGATTGATGTTTATATTGATGTTGATGTTGGCGTTGACATTGGCATTAGCATTGGCTTTGGCTTCGTCTGGGGGCTGCGGTATCGCGTTTTGGATCTGCGAGTTCCACAGCACCGCGCCGGCGTTGCGGTACATGAGCGCCAAGGCGGCCTGGAGGTTCTGCGCCGTGTTCTGGCCTTCACAGCGCGGCACGTGGGTCTCTCCGGTCGCGCCGTATACCTTGGACGAGGCAAACGGTTTGGCCACCGCCATGACCTCGGTGACACCGGGCACAAACTGGCGGGTCACCGTGTCCACGTCCACGAACGCCACGCTCTGGGCCAGCTTCTCGGGGTCTACTTCCTCGTGGCCATTGCGCATAAAGGCCGAAAAGGATCCCGCTCCACCTCGACCTCTGCCTCGACCTCTGCCTCGGCCTCCACCTCCGCCTCGATGCATTCCACCTCGGCCGTGCATTGCCGCGGAATTTGAATTGTGGTGAAAAGTTTTTGGCGTATGGATTGGTATGTACTAGGCTTTGGGCATCGACAGATTTGGCTTTGGCAAAAATTCGCTACCGTCGACTATCCCCTTCTAGGGAGGCGTGTAACTTGGGTTTACTCTAAGCGTTGGATGACATGTCCAACTTTTACAATCAGCGACGGGTCGTGGATCGGGCCTCGCAACATGGCTCTAGTAAACGCGATGTTTGCATTAAGTCCCAGTTTCAGACCGCGAATCGCCAAACAGACACACACTGCAAGATTGCGCAGAGCTTTGATACGACGCGTCATCCGCTTATTGTTGTACTCGAAAAGACTGAGTGACTGCGAGGTGGCGAGTTCCAGTGGATACCGCTGATTCACGCATCGTAAACCTACTTCCACTTCTTGCAAAGCCTGCAGATTGCGGAAAGGGGCCTTGAGCTTGAGGACAAATGGCACGTTGCACATTCCCAATAGCACCATGTTCTCCAGATACTTGCACTGAGCCAGTCCGGTGATACGCACCGATGCGAGGCCTTTGCCATTCAGTTCAACAGGGGGGTACCACTCAAATCGCCGCAAGAACGCCAACGGCCGAACGTCAATGTGCTCGAGGCGAGTGTAGTGGTCCAATGCCAAGCGGGTAAGGGCTTTGAATCGTGCGAATTCTTGGTGGATAGGCAGCACTTCGCATCGATTCGTCCTGGTCCACAAGCTGAATTTCAGCGGCACTTTGTGCTTGTCAGCATGCTTGTGCGCGAATTCCAGCGCCTCGTCCCATGTGTTCGCGTACTTGAAAACCGAGGAGAGTGCTTGCAAATGGTTCGTGCTGTCCAGATTCACGTCGACGCGCAGCTTGTGATCTCGGTGATTCGACAGTAGCGTGACCTGCATCACACACATGTGCACATCGCGTGCCATTTCTGTTTGTTTTTTTTGAAGAATGAAAGGCGTTTTTGTGTGTATTGCCATTGTCGTTGTCAGAGCCACGTATGGCGCCACACTTTCGACGACGACCAAGCCAGCATCGGACACAAACGAAGCGCGACCTTGACGATAATCGATGGATCATGTAATGGGCCCCGGAGCACGGTTCGGACCCATGCCACAGGCGAGGGGGCGTCTCGATGTTTTAGGCCGCGCAGGATGGCCGTGTAGAGCTTGAACAGCTTGTGGGCTCGATCCGACATGGCCTCTGCGTCAGGGCGCCTGTCGACGTTGACGCGGAATTCGTTCCAGTCGGGCGAGGACACCAGCTCGACAGGCAGACGCTTCACATTGCAGCCTCTGACCTGCAGGTGTTCCAGTTTGTTGAGTAGCGCCAATTTGGGCGAGACGACGAGGTCGATCACCGGTCGATCCGAGGATTCGGTCTTCGGGCCTTCGATGATCAGCTTGATCAACTTCTGGCACTTGTGCAAGCCGACGATGCGCAGCTTGGGCATCGGGACACAGATCTCGACCCAGAGTCTGACCAGCGTGCTTGCCACCGCACTGACATCGATGACGTCCACGCCCGCGTCTTGCAGCGCGATGACCACGCTGTCAATCGGTCTGAGCCACGTGCAAGTAAACGTGTGGCCCAGTCCCTTGGATCGCACCTCGAGAAAGAGAATCATGTCGAATCGGTTCACCTTGTATCTCGTTTGCACACTGTCCGTGTCCTCGAACCAAATTTCGTTTTGGCCGTCAATTAGTTGCTTTGCGACGCCCTTGTATGCGAGGGATTCATTCGGCGAGTCCTCGTAGTAGGCGGCCTTTGTGATCGTGGCCTCCAGCGTTCGATCACTGCTTTCGATCTTGCGCTTTTGGCCCCGTGTCAGCATTTTTTTTTGAATTGTGAGTCGACAGAATTGGCCCGTCTCTCTCCGCTTTACTTTTTCTCGTACACAAAAGCCCAGATCAACAGAAATAGACGGGGGTCGTAGATGGGGTCTCGGCGCACAAAGTCGACAGTGGCGTCGCGAGTGTCTTGATCAAGTGCTACATGATCCCAAGGCTGAGATGGTTCGATACCCAGCGTTTTTGGCAGCGATGTAGCCAGTCCCACGCTAATGATCTCCTGCAGAGCTCGCGCTGCATTGTTGGCTGTATGTATCTCTTTCGGGGCCAACGGACCATTCTTTGGAGTATGGTAATGCAGGGAGTCATGAAAGTATCGGAACAGTGACTTGATCGTCCATCTGTTAACATGACGAGAATGTGGGACTTCTTCTTTGGCGACAAAGAACGGATACACGTCAACGATGAAATTACTATCAGGTTCACCAGTAAAAAAACTGTGGTATGCAAAGCCGCGGCGCTTAGCAAACCAGGGCCGGTCCTTGATGACCGCGTACCATTCGTCTACCATGGAGGGTCTTTTCGTGAACATTACATCAAGGAGAACAGCATGGCTCCATGTGCCGTGGTGCTCACTTTGCAGCGGCACGTTGATCATTGCTTGGTATTTGTGCATGGCTGCAGCCATTTCTCGATGCAATGAAGTAACGTAGTGTCCGATCGGATCGGCAGCACCGAAATCCCATTCGAAAGCCACGAACAAGGTGCGCACATCCAATGAACTCGTGGTCTCTTCGTCCAGTGTCTTCTGGAATCGTGACAGCGGAACAAATGACGCATTGGGAAACTGTCGCAACAGCGCTTGCTTGAACACGTGCAAGTCGCCTTGGCGAGACTGGACATCTCTGCCAGGCCAATCCCTTAGAGAGTCGTCAAAGACCACAGTGAATCGCTCGTTTTCGTAGCGCGGATCTAGTGCATCGGGTTCGGGAGCAAAGCCATTGTCTCTGCGCTTGATCTCTTCTTGCAGCTTCACCGATTCGTCATCGTCGCCGTCCAGGTTCAACGAATCCAACGCCTCGATCAAAGTATCGGGCCTCTTCTTGGGCTCGAGTCGTCGCTTACGAGGCGACGACATAGAGTCGATGCATTGGATATGCATGTATTCCTTTTAATACATATATTGTCAATGACTCTTGTCTCTGTTATATAGATCACCCTCGATGCTCTGTCCCCGTATCCACAGCATTGTCGTCGTCGCCTTCTTCCTCGTCTCATTTTCATCGGTCTTTGTCTCGGGCAGCGAGATCCTGAGCGTTGAGCCCATTACCTATCACTCCAACGGCCAGTTCTACTCCAAGGACCGCGTCCAAGTCCTGTGCACCGACAGCAGCGACCTGACCATTCAGACGCAGGCCGAAGACACCGGGGCCATTATCACCACCACGATCCGATGCAAACCTCCGCGGCGACGCATGAACGCGCAAAAGTACTCGTACGTGCCTTTCGGCTACTTTCTGATGCGCGTCCCTATCATCATCGCCCCACCCAACGTCAATGCCACTACCAACTACAACAACATGGCTTCGAGAGTGCGAAGAGATCACGTGGCCAACTCCGATGCATCGTTGACGCAGCCACCCGAAACGATCCGGTTGCTCAGCGATCTCAGAAGCAACGTCTTGCAGATCAAAAACACCGTGACCGTGGCCCTGGAGCAACGGCGCCGAGTCAAGAATGCTGCGTCTTCGCTGTCCTTATTCAGCGTGAATTCGACGCAAAAGCACCAGCGCTTTGAGACTCAGGATAACACAGACTCGGGGTCCGATCCCGTCCCGCCGTCCGCGTCGGGGTCTTGCGGCAGCGGAGTCGGAATGGTGTGTTCTACTACCGACAGCAATCTCAAGGACTTGACGCAATGGTCTACGATCGCCAACGAGGCCTTCGCCCAGGACCTTGTCCAGACCCTCGGCACACTGGTAGGGGCCTACTTCCTGGGCAACCCACTGGCCGCCGTCGGCCTGCTCTTCCCCGATCTCTTCAACATTGGCATCGATCTCAGCGGCAGATCCCCCATGGAAGAGATCATGCGCAACATCCAGATCATCGCCAACGCCCTGCTGGACACGATCCGCATCGTCGACATCGCCTTGCGCCAACAGCAAAGCTACGACCAGAACCAAAACACCTTCAACTTGAAGGTGGTCCAGGACTTCCAGTACGTGCGCCAGCGACTCAACATCGACGAGCAGAACATCCGCGTGCTCAGCAACCAGACGCAGATCCTGCAGACCGAAGTACAGCGCATCGTGGCCAACGAGAACCAGCGATTCGCGGGCTTAGCGGGCACTCTCACTGAACTCTTTGGCATCGACTCGAATCTCACCACCTATCTGACTCAACTCGATGAACGCGAGAGTGCCAGGCTCAAGGCGGTGTACGGAGTCATGCAGAAGATCGTGGTGGCCATCGAGAGCAACTCCGACTCCATCGAGGCCGTGCGCACCGAGAAGGCGGCGAGGAGAATCGCGGCCCAGTTTTACCATAGCATCCTGCGCAACGTTACCGTCGACAATCCCCCTGTCATTGGCCCTCTGCTGCCTTTTGCCGACGACACTGGAACTCCTCCGATGACGTATGCCGCGATCCAGGCTCTGCGCAACAAGAACGATGCCATTCCCATGGCCTCGGTTGTGGTGCAGGGGACCGTGCAGCAGTCGGGCACCTTTTTCGCCAGAGAAACGCAGATCACGATCGCGTGTGATCCCACCTACATTGCCAACTTCAGCTTGAGCAGCATCAACGTGGACTTTATCTTTAGGTCGCTGGGGCCCTACACCGCCAACGCCGACCACTGCTTCGAGACGGACACTGATGCTTGGTTCTGCAACTGCATCCTCAGGGTCAACAGCACCTCGATCCAGTACTCGGACTCTTCGGCGGTGGGTTTGCCCTCCGTCTTGTTCCCATTCGACTGGTCTTCACCCGGTACTCTTCTGCGGTTCGACCCAACGACATCGATTCAGTTTGCGGGGTGCACCGCCGACGTGATCAACGAAGGAGGGTGCGGCACGCGCAGCACCACGGCCTTTTACGACGTCTTGACCGATTTCGAGACTCAGCTTCAAAGCATCTGCGAGTCGAACTGGGTCAACTCGCGCGTCCGAGTCGTTTCGCTGGAGCTGCCCCGTTTACTGGATGTTTCTACTGCGGCTTCCAGCTACGCTGCTGGCTACGCCTGCGAGCCCGACTACTACAACCTGACCAGTGTCGATTCGCCTGGCAACGCCACGTTGGCAGCCAGCGTGTACACTCTCCTGACGCAATCCTTTACCGCCTTTTTTGGCTCCAACCAGCAACTCACGGAGCGACGACTCTATGGCGCAGCGGGCCAGAGTGTCACGCGAGAATTCTTGGGGTCTCGCTTTCCCTCTGTCCTCAACGCCTACAAGAGCTACGAGCTGGAGTTCGGTGCTTTATTGTCTCGACTCGACTCGCCGATTCCCCGTTTACTGAGAACAGATCTCCTGACCCGAAACACCGATATCTACGAGATCGATGTGACCGTCAACGACCAAGACACCATCACCATGAACTTGTCCTCGTTTGCCTCTGTGCCGATGAACGACACCGCGGGCAACCTCACCGTCATTAGCAATAATGCTCTGTCTCGAGTCCCCGCCTTTGATCTGCTCAACGAGGCCATGTTGTGGATGAGTCCCGAGACCAACTACACCGCTGATACACGCACCCACAATGCCGTGGATGGATCTCCTTTCGTCTTTGTCGACTTCAAGAAGGAGCATCTCAAATACAATGCACCTCCACTGCAACGATCCGGTGGCCTGAACTACCTCGAGTATCGCAACGTGGACTTGCCCACTGCTGTGCACTACGGCGAAGGCATGCCTTTCAACCTTTCGGTGTGGTCCTTGCTCGAGGGCGGAGCTCGTTTCGACCCCGAACGCGCCGACTCACCCACGAACTATCTCCGCAGAGTGGATTCGACGACAGGGTACTGCGGGAACCGATTCAGCGGCTCCACACTCGTCGAGGACACCTCCGGGAACGTGCCACCGCCCAACTTCCTCTGCCAGGTCTTTGATCAAGCCAGAATGGAGACCGCCGATGGCACGCTCCAGAGCTACATTCGCGACGGCCAGACATCCGTGGACTTTGTCGCGAGGAGTTTCGCCTACGTGGCCCAAGTCGACATTCCCAAGGGCGTGTTCTTGGGTGTGACGGTGAACACGCAGTGTCCCGAGTCGGTCAACGTCACCGTCTTTGCCGACCAAGCATTGGTGTTTGTCGATGGAGACGCCTCTACTCGAGTCAAATACTCGGTGTGCGATGCAACAGGTGTTACGTGTTTAGCGTACGGAGACTCCTTGGACGTGCCCGGCGACTATACCTTTGCCACGCTCCAGGGCCAGTACTTCTTCCAGGCCTGGCCTTCGTTCGCCAATGCGCCCACTGCTTCGAATCGGTGCTACGGCCAGAACAACGGCAAGGGCATCTCGCTGCAGATTAATCGAGTCTATGTCATCGACTCGGGCTTGCCTGACAATGTGCACCAAGCCGTGACGCAGATCGTCGCGCAGAGCCAGATCCAGACCCTCACTGCCTTGAACGTGATTCTGGACCTGATCAAGTCCATCAACGCGGGGTACGTGGACACGGCGACGCAAGCCCCTATCGTCAACCTCAACTACAACATCTCGTTCCTCAACGACAATGTGGACATTTCCGATCTGGAGAACCAGTTTAACGCCAATGTGCAGGACATTGCTTCGACTCAGAGCATCCTATATTCATTGGATTCACGCATGAACGAGACCACCGCCCAGCTCTTTGCACTGGCGTACCAAGGCATCAACATCACCAACGCGTTGAACTCTACGCTGAACAGACTCGAAGACCAGATCAACGCCTTGCAGAACGCCCTGAACTCGCTCGGTGACCCCAGCGTCAACCTGAAGCTGCCCAAGATCGGGGACTTTATCAAGGACATTCTGAACATCCTCGGCAAGGCTCTAGGCCTGCCCGGACTCTTTGGCGAGCTCTGGGACATCCTCAAGGACCTCGTCATCGTCGCGGTTCTCATCGCCGCATGTTGTCTGTGTATCAAATGCATCGACTTGTTGCCCAAGGGCAAAGGCTCAAACGGCAGCGTCGTGTATCAACCTATGCCCATGTCCGCGCCTCCTCCTCCTCCGCAGTACCTACCGATGCCCCCGCCGCAGACAATGACACCGACTCCTCAACTCAACACCAATGCCAATACCAACGCCAACACACTCCACACAAGAGGAACGCTAGCACCTGTACGCACCGAAGAAAAAAAGTAAAGTCAATTTTGTGTCAATGGTCGGTGTCGTATACGCGACCCCCCTCGCCAGAACGGCCCCCCAAATAATTCTAACCAACTCTCTGCGAAAAATTACTACATAGCTAGGCCATCACAACTGGGTCTCGGTGGATGGTCGAGTGGTGGGTAATGGGTCACGAGTCGAGTGGTGGGTAGTGGGTCACGAGTGTGCTCAAGTAAAATTTAGGTCATCGTCGTTGGCCGGTCACCTCCTAGTAAAATTTAGGTCATTGTCGTCGGCCGGTCGAGTGAGTCGAGCGGTGGGTGATGGGTGGTGGGTGACGAGTCGAGTGGTGGGTAGTGGGTGACGAGTGTGCTCAAGTAAAATTTAGGTCATCGTCGTTGGCCGGTCGAGTGAGTCGAGTGGTGGGTAGTGGGTCACGAGTGTGCTCAAGTAAAATTTAGGTCATTGTCATTGGCCGGTCACCTCCTAGTAAAATTTA
>JACCDY010904250.1_pt1 | contig 67913 bp, 96 predicted proteins | sample 7446391 | NCBI WGS metagenome assembly JACCDY01 (sample SAMN15323451, study PRJNA562643) | freshwater metagenome | isolation source: river surface water | place: USA:Blue River Watershed | collected 2017-08-18
CACACCAGAACACCAACAAATGATTGCACTACAATCTATGATTGATGCATTCAGGTGTGAGAACCTGAATCGTGAGTATAATGAAATCGCAATCTCTGATATTGAGGATTTGATTCAACGACTTGATGAACAGGCAACAGAGTTTCTTGAAAGAGTGAGGACAGTTCAAGAACAGGCACAAGGCAAAACCAAAACAGATTTGGATTCCCTATAATAGTCTCATACACACAGAGGACTGATGACTTTTCAACCTTACAATGTAGTTCCTGGAACCGACATTCTTCATAGCACCACTGATGTTTATGAACTTTATGATGAGGCAGAAGGAATGACTCATACTGTAAAACTCCAAGCAGATAATGGTGGAGTTTACCTAGAAGCAACAGAAAAACGGCACGATAGTGAGCACAGAGGCATCACTGAATATATGTCTATCGCAAACAAAGACCTTGCGATTGTAGTTGCTCGTCGCATTCTTGAACTTTATCAGGTAAATTGAAATGAACCTTACATACCGACAACTCATTCTATTGACGACTGCGATTACTGTGTTCTATGATGAGGTCGCAAAGACTTCTACACCTGAAATGAAACAGGAACTGATGGAACTTGGTGAGATTATTCAAAATGCTGCGATGAAAGCAAAATGACTAAAAAACTTTGTAAGAATTGTAAGTGGTATAGAAAATCGTGGTTTGAACATATCTTTTTTAGAACCAATAGGTATGATATGTGTGCCTCTCCAAATACTACTGATGACCTTGTAACTGGTTGTAAGCAACGATTTTGTGATATGTTGAGGTCAAGTAAATGGAGTGAACTTGATTACTCTTGTGGTCCTGATGGTAGATTTTTTGAGGCAAAATAAAACAGTAGAATAAATACTCCTATGTTTAGGTAGTTGTTATAAGTGGCACTTTCTCATTCACCATCCATCATAACGAATGGTTTGGTATTATGTTTGGATGCTGGTAATACTAAGAGTTATCCTGGTTCTGGAACCACTTGGACTGATGTGAGTGGTCGTGGTAATAATGGAACTATGAGTAATATTACATTTAATAGTTTAAATGGAGGTAGTATGGTTTTTAATGGGACCAGTAGTAGTGTATCAAATACATTAGCAAACCCAGGTTCTACTCCCATACTTTTTGATTTTTGGATTAATAGTGATATTTCTTCACCTGTTGGAATATTTGATACTGCTTCTAATCAAAGTAATGTTTTAAGAAATTATAGTGCTGGAAATGTTGAATGGTGGTCTGGTGATCCATCAGTTTCTCTTGGAATAACAGCAGGTTTATGGACAAATATTACAGTACAATATAGTTTCTCCACGAATAGAACAATAACATACTATAGAAATGGATCTTTAATATCAACAACTACTGGAAGTACAACTTCCACTTATGCTTGGTCCTCATTAGTTTTTGGTAATATAAATGGGGGAACTGCTGGATGGTACTCTGGAAAAATTGCTAAAATAAAAATATACAACAGAGCACTCACAGCAGCAGAAGTCTCACAAAACTTTAATGCCTTGAGAGGAAGATTTGGTATTTGACCATAAATACAAAAACGAAGAGATATTAATAGAATATGGGAGTTGCTTATAATAGTCGCATAGTTACTGATGGATTAGTACTTGCACTTGATGCTGGTAATACTAAGAGTTATCCTGGAACTGGAGAATATTGGTTTGATTTAAGTGGTAATAGTAATACAGCAACAAGAACAAATAATGCTGGATATGGTGGGCAGGTAACTTATAATTCTGCTGGTTATTTTGATTACAGTATGAATAGTCCTGCTGTTACTGCTGGAGCAACTCTTGGCAATGGGTTTTATATGTCAAGTGTAATAGTTCCAACTACAGGTGGATTTTCTTTAAGTGCTTTTATTCGTAGAAATACTTCAGTAAAGGCAGCAGGAGATAGAGAAACTATTTTTAGTAATACTGGGGGTGCTGATGGATGGAGATTTGGTATATATGATACTGGTGCCATATATTATCTTATTGGTGGTGCTGCTGGTGCAGGTTATCAAGAAGGTAGTTTGGGTGGGAATAATTTGATGAATGGAAACTGGCATATGATGACTGCTGTTTTCGATCGTGCTGCTGTTTTTGGTTCTTATGCAATATATGGTTATATTGATGGAGTTGCTTCTGGAAGTGTAACTATTACTGCTGGTGCTAGTGGAAATAGTGCTTTTCCTTCATCTGCTCCTGGAGTCGGTTATGGTGGATGTTGTGATGTTTTTGCTGGACAAGTAGCACAAGTTCTTGCTTATAGTAAAGTGTTAACAGCAGCAGAAGTATCACAAAACTTTAACGCCCTTCGCGGTCGTTACGGAATTTAAGAGGAAACAAAAATGGGAGTTTATGCAGGACCTGATGTAAGAGAAAGTGGTTTAGTATTAGCACTTGATGCTGGTAATATAAAGTCTTATGATAAGTATGAGAACTTATTAAATTATAGTGAGCAGTTTGATAATGCTGCTTGGGGTAAACAAAGTACATCAGTTTCTGCTAATGCAACTGCTGCTCCAGATGGGACATTAACAGCAGATAATGTAACTAATACTCCAAATTCGGGGTCTTATCTTTCTCAAGTAAAAAGTGGACTATCTACTACAACAACATATACTGCTAGTGTATATGTAAAACCTCTTACAACAAATAAAGTTGTAGCACTTGAATGGGGTGGTGCGTGGACCAGCTTTAACCTATCAAATTTAACTACTACTGGTGGTGGAGGAACTGGAAAAATAACAGTATTAGATAGTGGGTGGTATCGTATTTCACATACTGTTACAAATGTAACTTCATTTAATGTAATTTACATTGGTGCATATGGAACTACTGCTGATACTGTAACGGTTGCTTTATGGGGAGCTCAATTAGAAATATCTTCAACTGTTAGTGATTATTATGCAACAGCAGCATCTACTAAAAGCAGAGGAACCACTTTAACCAATTTAGTTGGTAGTGGTACTGGAACTCTTACAAGTGGACCAACTTATAATAGTTCTAATGGTGGTGCTTTAGTTTTTGATGGAACTGATGATTATGTAAATTGTGGAGCTATAAACATTTCTTCTGGAACATCACTAACCGTATCAGTTTGGGTAAACCCTGGAACTAGTCAAAAAGCATATGCAGATATATTAGATTATGATCACGGAAATCTTGGTTTCGTAATCCAACAGAATAATACGGCACTAAATCAATATTATTTTGCTTATTGGAATGGTGCTTCCTATGATATAACTTCAAATGCTATATTAACAACATCTTCTTATAATCATTTGGTATTCACTAAAAGTGGCACATCAGTTGTTGGATATATAAACGGACAAAATGCTGTAAATTATACAGGTTCTTCTACAATTACTCTAACAGGAAAAACTTTATACGTGGGGAGACTTGTTTCAGGGACTGGGAGAGAATTTAATGGAAATATTTCTTCAGTTCAAATATACAACAGAGCACTAACAGCAGCAGAAGTATCACAAAACTTTAACGCAACAAAATCCAGATACGGTCTTTGAACCACTCTCAAAACCGTCCACCAGACTCTTCACAGGGTCTTTTTTTGTGCTATAATACCATTATGAACTTCGATACCAAATGACCTGGAAAGAATACTGGCAGATGACAAAATGGGAATGGTTCCGTGAGGGATTTTTCCATATCAATTATATCCTAGATTGTCATCAGACTGTTGAGCACTTTCCTGATGACTTCTGGGAAGCATTATCTTGGGGTTGGATGTGTGAATACATTTATCCTTATGATGACCCATACAATCCTTATATTTCACCAGAAAGAAAGTTGAGGTTGGGTAAATGGTAAACTTTATACTGTCTCTGTGGTACAAGTATAAAGATTGGAGATATGAACGCAAATGTATCAAGCATTTAGGTATGAAACCACAGAAAGTGTATGTTTCTAAAGAGGCATATGATGAACTTGTGCGACGAATAAATGAACCACCAGACCCAGAAGCACAAAAAAGATTTCGTGAGATATTAGAACGCAAAGCACCTTGGGAAGAATAATGACTGAAGAACAAAAAGCACTACTTGAAATGGTAGCAGAAGAACTGAATGGAAAACTTTATACAGTTCTGGTGAGCGATAAACATACCGAACACCGTAAGATTGTGATTGAATATGCTAAACAAAACAGACAAAGTACTTGAAGTTCGCTTATATTCTCCTCATAAATGTGATTTCATTTGTGAACGTCAAGATGGAACTTACTATGTCCTTATGAGGCGTGGTGAGGATTGTTACTATGAACTTCATAAACAAGGTGCTGATTGGGTTTTTGGTGAGAAGATATGGAACTAACCGAAAAAGCAAAAATCTACCGTAACGTTTGGTCTTGTGCCTATCAACGCAGGTATATGTATCGTGGAACACCGCGAGAATACAGAGAACACGATACAGTCCTAATGTGCCTTAATATGAAAGATGCCAAATGGTATCAGTTTGATACGGAGAAACCGCGTTATGTTTAGTAAAGCATTATTGGGAACTGATAAGAATAAAGTGAAGATGAGTTGGCTTGAGTATATCTTCACACATCTCATCCCTACTTGGTTTCAGTCATTCAACGACAACTTTTGTATGTGGAGAGATTTGGTGACTGATAACTTTGAGAATTATGCTCTACTGAAAGATGATGATCCTTTCCAAGAATGTTATGATTGGTTCTGGAGTTCTATCAATATGGATGAAACATATCCAAAAGAGTTTCTTGAATACTTAATGCAAATGGTGGATGATATTGAGACTGGTAAGGAGAAAGTTATTCCTATGGATGAAGATTTCTTTAACAGATTAAAAGACCTTACTGATGATGTGGAATTAGATGATGAATGAAGCGCACTATGGGTATGTAATCAATACATACTGGGATAATCTTAATATGCTCTCAAAAATGCAAGATAAGAACCCACAACGATTTGAAGCATTTAAGTATTCACAGGGTCACATCTATGATATGATAGATAAACTACAACATCAACAAAACCTCCAAGACTAATGAGTGAAGTTCAGTTTAAGAAGCATAGAGTATTCCGTGAAACAGACGCAGTTGTTTTCTATGATATATCAGTTGAGCATTCAAACGCTCAGGACCTCGTTGTTCATACTGGTCCTGCTATCAGTCCTCCTGATGATATTGTAGGTGCCAAACAGTTTTATATTCACTATCATCAGGTAGACCATAATCGGGTTCTATCTGGAATGAGAACCTTTGAACTTGTAAACCCAGAGTGGCGTTATCCTTATCATATTGTTCACCTTAACCGTTCCTCTGGTGCTCTGGTGATTCCTAAGATGACTTATCATCGTTCTTATTCTGGTGAGCAAGGTTCTATTGTGATTAACCAAGCAATTCGTGATGATGAGTTTAATGCTTCTACAGAGTTTATTCCTGTATCAGCAGCACAGAATAGTGACCTTTATCGCATCTTAGCAGAAGAAAAACCAGTTGTTCATACACTTGGAGAATAGTTATGGGGATGTTTGATTATATCCGTTCTTCTTATGATCTTGGAGAACATTTTACTAATACTAGATGCCAAACAAAAGACATAGAAGAAGGTTATAGTGGTACTATGACGCACTTTTGGATTGATCCTAAAGGCATTTTGTGGTATCCTGATTATGGAGGAACTAGTACCTTTGAGATTATTGAAAAAGATGACCCAAGATATAATCCAAAGCATCAATTCTTAAATTATGAGTGGATATCAACAGGACAACGCGGAAAGTATCAAGTTCACCCAATCACAAAATATATTGAGATCTATCCAGAACAATGGGATGGAAAATGGGAAGATTGGCCACGATGTAAAATACATTTCAAACACGGAAAAGTACAAAACTATGAGGATGTTACTGGACGATGATTAGTACTGAAATGTTTCCATTTGAATCTTTTGGTGTAAGATTGGAACACACAGATGAAAAAAAGATCTGTTGGTTTAAGGATGACTATGACTTGCAAAAATACCTAGAAAGGTATAAACTGGATAAGAGAACTACTAAAATTGATTATAGAGATGGAGAACCCGTTGTACGCAGTAAAAAACACAAGGGAAGTGTGGAGCAAAAGTCTAAATCAAAAAGTAACGGAAGTACAAGTCCAGTTCGCAAAAGAAAACCCAGCGTGGATTCCTCTGGAAACACTACTCGCCCTACAAAGCGTAAAAAATAAGTATGAAAGTAACTGAGAATAACATTACTGAATGGAAACTCACTGATGATGAGATTCAAGAAATTATCCGTTTGCTTAAACTGGAGATGAAAGAATGTCAAGAAACTGATAGAGCAACTTATATGTACTATGGTATGATGATTGGCAAACTTGTGATTATGAAAAATGAACGAACAAACAAAACTAATACTAGCACTTCAACAAATTAATAATCTTACTCAACTTCTTAAAGGTAATGCCTATGAAAAGTTTTTGTATAGCAAATTGATTTCGATGGAAGTAGAACTTAATAGGCAACTGAGTCACTATGGATAAACAACTAATTGATGATTGCTTCTATGTGGAGCAGAAACGCTGGGGAACTTGGCAGTCTCATTACCCTGACGGTAAAGGTATTATCACATCTCTAACTGAAGAAGAATGTGTCAGGGCAACAAGATATTACCTGAAATGGAAACAAGAAGGTGCTATAAATGATACTGGAGTGACTTATTCTTCTACTGTTGATGGAAAACTTTAGGCAAGGAGATAAAGCGATTTATCTTGGATGTACTCAAGAACAAATAAATTGGGGAGGTAATGATGACCCCTCAAAAACTTTAATCGAGGGTGCTATGTATTATGTTGAGAAGGTTGAAGTTCGTTCTCAACATACAAAATTGACACTTCGCGGTGTTTCTGGTAAATTTAATAGTGTGTGTTTTGGAAAACTATGACTACAAGAACCTTTATTGATAAGAATAGCAACTCTTGGGAATGGGAAGAAACCCCAGAAACAATTGATGCACTTAAACAACTACACAATACTGTGAAGAAAGTAAATGAAAACAAGACTAACGCCAACACAAAAAATGTGGGCTAACATCTTTCGGTGTGCTGTACAAAGGTCTAATGTTTATTTTAAAGATAATGACCTAGATAGGCACGCCAGAGAACATACTACAGTTGTATTAGCACTTCAAAAAGGAGACCAATTTTGGAAAGAACTTCTGTAGAATATCCATACCACGTTCTAGATCCTAATACTCCTTGGTATGAGTGGTTAATGTATTGTGAAATATGTCATCAACTAAACGTTCCAGGTCAACCACACCTGGGACGTTATATGGCATATAGGCGTTATTTGAAATCTGTTGGACTTTTATGATGACTGAGTTTATTAAATGGTTCTTTTCCCCATCAAAGAAACCTATTGTTGAAGATGTAGATTTATATGCTAAGATTGTAGAACTTGAAGGACGCATTGCTAAACTAGAAGAAGAGAATATAGAAACATCAAACTGCATTTATGAACTTGGAAATTCTATTCAAGCAGTTGATACTCGTATAGATATAGTTGCAGAAAATCCTTGGGAGAGACAGTTTAATGTATGAACTTGATTCTTTTGAAAGAGCACTAGCACATTTTGGTACACGAGTAGATATTATCATAGCATTAGAAATGGGAGGAAAACTTGATGCTGACACTGCTTACAAAAATATTAAAATGGAACTCAAAGAACTCAAACGAATACGAAAGCAATATAAAAAAGACCAGGATATGTGATAAGTGTGGAGAGACTAAACCTCTTGACACCAATCACTATGCTGTGGTAAAATACTTTAGAGATGGTTTTTCTTATTATTGTCACGACTGTTCTAAACCCAAACCAAAAGATTGATTATGACATTTAATTACAAAAAGTATTCACTTGAAAAACTTGAAGAATGGGTACACGATTCACTTTCTTGTGAAAGTGCAACTCCACAAGAAATCTATGATGTGATTAAAAAGGTAGTAGAAGAAAACTACTATACTTACAAATGTCATACTGAAAGATGTTATGAACTTCTGGCACTTTTGAATGGTAATGGAAAGGGTCATTTGACTTGCGATAAAGATGATCCTTCACCAGAATGTAAAAAGTCTTGGAATGATTTCTGGGAAGAACATTATTATCCAGAAGAAGTAAAGGACAATGGTATGCGTCCCTGGGGACACAGTGATATGGAATATCTTGTTGCAAACTCAAATCAGTACACAGAAAAAGAACTGAATGCGATGTGTGATGCTGCTGAAAAACAAGATAAGGTAGTGAAATGGCAACTTCCTGTAGAAGTTGATGGTGTAAGTGGAGAATATTATATTCAGTTTCCTGATGATTTAATGGAAGCAGCAAATATTAATGAGAATGATTTGGTTGAATGGATTGACCGTAAAGACGGTAGTTTTGAATTGAGGAAAGTAAATGGCACTAAGTGAATCAGTAGAACAGAGTTTGAAGGAAGCAGAATCTAATCTGAGAAATGCTTTATCTTATTCCGCAAGACAAGAGAAACCTTTTGTAAGTCGTGAGATTTCAGAGATGATTTGTCGTATTGATAGTCTAATCAAAACAGATCAACTTCTAGATAAACTTGAAGATCGAATGAGAGGTTTTGGTGATGATAAAGGTTCTTTCGGAACTTTCTTTGATTAAGTTTTATAACAACACTATAAAGACAACATTAAGGAATCGCACTGATCCCTTAAATAATGTTAGGATATCGACATAAACACGGGATCAAACCTATGACTCTTTCATCTGGAAAACATAGCAATCTTACTGAAGATGAATGGAAAGAAATGACTGCTCTTAAAAATGCAATCAACGAACGTCCTGCTGCTGTGATCCCAGAGAAAATGGAAGAGTTTACTGAATATCTTGTAAGGAGTTTGAGAGAAAGAGGTGGTTGATAATATATACTACGTTAAGAAACATAAACTAATGAATCTTAAAACACTTTTACTTGTAGGACTTGTTTTATCACCAGTTCCTGCATTTTCACAGCAAGTTAATGTTTATCAAACTTGCACAACTTATAAAGAGAACTATATTCCAGGATATTATGATCGCTATGGTAACTATGTTCAAGGAACTGTAAATACCCAGAGATACACTAATTCTTGTGGAAATGTTAACTATTCTCAACCTGTTGTAGTTGCTCAACCTCCTCCAGTTTATGCTAATACTGGATATAGGTATAGGAGAGGATATTGTTCACCTGCAAGAACAACGTTAGGTGGACTTATTGGGGGTGGAATTGCTGCTGCTTCATCAAAGAAAAGTGCTTGGAGTTGGGCTATTCCTCTTGGTGCAGTATTGGGAACTGGAGCAGCAAACGCAACCTGCTACTAAATAATGATGCTTGTTTGTGGTTATTCAAGCAAAGAGATTGGGGGCAGAAATGTCCCCTTTCTTGTATAAATAAGTATAACCACAAACAAAGCAGATGGAATACTACACTTACGCTTATTTGCGTGAAGATGGGACACCTTATTATATCGGTAAGGGGAAAGGTAATAGGGCATATAAAAAAGGTAATAGGGTTTTTTCTCCACCACCAAAGAATAGAATAATTTTACTTAAACAAAATCTAACAGAAGAAGAAGCATTTAGGCACGAAATCTATATGATTGGTGTGTTTGGTAGAAAAGATTTGGGGACAGGCATTCTTCACAATAAAACTAATGGTGGAGATGGAGTTTCTGGTGCTAAACTTTCAAAAACTGAGGAGCATAAAAATAAAATATCTAATTCTCATATTGGGAAGAAAAGAAAACCATTTGATGATGAATGGAAGAAAAAGATAATAAAAAATTTAACTAACAGATATGAAAAAGGTCATACAAGTTTTGTTGGTGATAAAAATGGAATGTCAAAAACTTGGAAAATAACATTTGTTGATGGGAGAAAAATTATTAGAACTGGTTTAGCGTTGTGGGCGAAAGAAAATGGATATACTAAAGCAGCAATTTATAGAGTAGCAAGTAAAAAAGCAAATAAACATAAAGATATTGTGGCAGTTGAGGAAGTGGCACAGGAGACCTTGTAGGACGCCCTGGATGCCCTATAATAACAAGGTATTCAACAAAACACCTTAAATGTCTACAAGAGGGCGAGTGGGTTTGGAACTTGCTGATGGAAGTATCCTCAGCATTTATAGTCATTACGATAATTATCCAGAGTGGGCGGGACGTATTCTTCGCACCCATTATAATACCCGTGAAAAAGTTTCTTCCTTGATTGATGGTGGCGATGTAAGTTGTCTTTGGACTGACGACCGCTGGGATAATAGTGGCGATGGTTCTTATGGACCAAATCATTATGCGTATCGTGGTGAGAACTGCCCTCCTCGCCTTGATACTGACCTCTGTGAGTATCTTCTCCCTGATAACAGCGAAGAATACGCATATGTCTTCCGCAACGGTGAGTGGGTGTGCTATAATATGCATCAGTTTGATGATAGCAAACTCCCCGAAATCGTTGAAATCCCATCTGGAGCACTCGCAGTATGAACTATAAGTATGTTGCTGCTGGATTATTTGCATTAGCATTCATCCTTGGATGGAATGTCTTTCTAATCCAGCGTGATGAACAAATGTATGGTTCTTATTATCGCTCAAAAGCAATAGAAAACATTAAGAAATGAGTATTGCACTTGCATTTGCCATTTATTCTGCCTTGGTTGCAGTTGTGTCATCACTTATGATATACTACTGGAAGGTAATGTATCCTCAACAAGAAGCAAAACTCAAAGAGAGGTCTAAATGATTTCAAAACGCATTCGTGAACTGATTATGAAAGCAGAACGTGAGAAAATTGCCCGTGACTTTTGGGCAGAGGTTGAGCGAGAAGCAGAAAAACTTGAAGTCACTGTAGACTATTATCTTGCGGAGTTTTACTAATGACATTTTTTCTAGGAATCCTTGCGGGAATTTTGGTGACTGTTGGAGCATCACTTATTATTGCTTCAGATATTGACAAAGACAACAATCAATTCTAAACTTGAGAGGTATTTACGAAAACAAATGGCACAAAAGTTTCTTTATATCCTTGATCACTACATTCCCTTCCCTTCCAGCGAATATGGTGGACTTTGGAATGTGATCGCAGAGAACGATAATGAATGTTTTGATTTGATTACTGCCGAAGATGATGGAAACTTCTATGAGCAATATTATACAACTCTTCGTGAAAATATTCTGAACGCAAGGACTTATGCTCTTGCTGAAGATGTAAAATCTACTGTAGTTGAATCTTTTACGACCTGATGATCGACACTTCTATAAATCGTCTTGAGTTTAATCTGAAGCAACAGTATCAAGAACGCATTACATTCTTACAACAAAAGATAACAGAACAACAGCACGAAATCTTGCGTCTGCAGGAACAGATCAAGTATATGAATAAGGACAGGTTCTATGACTGCTGATCTTCCAAGTTCTTTTTTTCATTCACCACCTGATGGGTATTATTACGAAGCGACTGAATTTAAAAGAAACATTGTCAGTATTTGGTTATGCAATACTCGCAGGTTTGACTACAATAATGGTGCTTCAACCAGAACTATACACTCCTTCTACAATACCAAAACCAGAGAATATTTCTCCCCCATCAATAGTAAAACCATCGGTGCTTGTGTAAATATCAAGGACACGCGAAATTATACCGCAATGCCGATTAAACTTTCACCATTAGAACTTGCATTTGTATGACTTATACTCCAAAAGTTAACGACTATGTTCTTTGGAATAAAGGAGTTGAGGGATGGATATATTTTAAAGACAGTGAATATATTACAATAGAATATATTGTAAGACCAAAAGATAAAGTAAACTATGAATGTTGTCCAATTCACGCAAATGAAAGACTACTTGTTGTTTGTTATAAAGAAGATTGGAGTCAACTAAAATATGTTAAGTCAAGAGAATCAATCTATGAAGAAGAAGACTGCCTGGCGATGGTGGGCTAAGGCACTTGGAGAAAAAGCAAGTAAATGTGATAAAGAATCGGATAAGATCGCTCTTATCCGAACTTTTATTTTTGTGACGTATTTGGTTACTAATGCCTTTATTGTTGCTGGTGTTGTCAGGCACTGGAATGATGAGACAAAAATAGAAGTATTTGTTGAAACTTCTAACCCTTCAGGATACCAGACTCCACCTATGAGAGTTTCAAATAAACCTATTGAGTTTGAATGAAACTAAATATTCAAAAAGTACTAGTGCAATGTTAACATTCAGAGAGTTCTACGAAATTTGTGAAGGGAAAAAACCTGATTCTGCTCCACATGCAGTTCCTGGAACTTATACTAGGAGTGATGATGGAACTCAAAGATATACTCTTCAGAGATATGAAGGTCCAGAGGGTAAACCAACAAAGAAAGAAGTTAACAAATTAGTTGTGAAGCGTAGTGGTGGAAAAGCAGTAAAAGATAGACTTAAGAAGTTAGCAAAAACAGTTAAAAAGATTGAAGAACAGCATCCAACGATGCAACCAAATGAATATAACAAACAAGTTGCAAGACAGTCTGCAAAATGGAAAGGTATGCAAATCCGTCAAGCACACGGAGAGATGGAACATGAGGCAGGAGCACAAGTAGCAGCAAAGAAAGCGAGAATGAAAGCAATAATGTCGCGTTGAATTAAAATAGCTCACCTCCAAAGTGTTCTAGTAATGTAAGCACTGCACATTTTATGGATTGCTTTGATGACATTCAAGTTGAAGAACTTGAAAACTTTGATTTTGTTGAACGAGATCTGATTGAAATCATCGAAGAACAAGATGATTTCAATATGAAAGACTATCTTAACAGCAACTACGATTATTGATTATGACTCCTGACACTCTTGATTTCACTGGCGATGCTGTTACCTACCTTGGATTTGTAGGTGTAGTTTCTGCCTTTATTATTGTTGTAACTTCATTTCGTAGGTTCTTCAGTTCTCCTTATAACATCCGTGTGACACCTAAACAAGTGTCTACTGAAACCTCTACTGACTCCGAAACTCCTGTATCCTGAACAAATGACTGAAACTGTAAACGTGCTTCCCCATCTTAAAGAACTTCGTGATACTTGGAGGCGTCAAGATTTTACCTTCACAAAACAACAAGCAGAAGAATATCAAATTCTGCTTCAAGCACGACGAGAACGTGTAAAATACTTTTACGATAATGGACTTGTTTCTAAAGGTAGTAAGTCCAAGGATGAGGTAATCTAAATACTAAAAAGAGTGTTTAGATACTAAAATGAAAACCTTTAGGGAGTTTATGTCACTTTGCGAAGCATCTGATGCTGATGCTGCCAGTCAACTTGGATGGGGTGGAGGTGTTCAACTTTCCCCCAAAGGTGGTGCTGGTGGTAGAATAGGAAAAGAACGCAAAAAGACTGCCCCTGAAGTTAGAAGAACCAAAGCAGTTGGTGGTGGTAAAACAGAACCAATCAAACCTTACAAAAAGCGTAAAGATGTAGGGCAACAAAGAGGTTCTTCAGCACCTGCACCTGGAAGAGGTAAAGGTGCAACTGAGTTAAAACCAGGAACTGCTGGAACCAAAGGTAGTGCTGCAATGACTCCTAAAGAAAGACAACGTAAAGCATATCTTGAGCGTAAAGCAAAGGAAAAAGGTGAATCACAACCAAAGACTGCATCACAAGCAATCTCACAAGCAAAACCTACTACATCTAAACCAGCAGCAAAACCACGTAGAAAGTGGAAAACGGAAACTGGCGGTGGTATGACTCGCCAAGAAAGGGATAAAGCAAGAAATGCTGAGAAGACTGCAGCAGCACAGAAGACTAAGAAAAGTGCTACTGAGATTCTTGCACAAATGCGCAGAGAGTATGAAGAAGGTGGTGGAAAATGGAGCAATGCTGTTGCTGTTCGTATGAGAGCAAAAGCAAAAGCAGCAGCGGCAGCAAGTTGAGGGCAATTAAAGTTACTCACCTCTAAAGTGTCTTAGTAGTATAAGCAAGATTCTTTAATGACTTTCACTGTTACCGACAAACCGCAAATCATCAACGGTATTGAGCACACTGTCACAGCAGTTAATGGTTTGGACCGTGTGGAGATTAACAATAAACTGCATCACATTGGCGATCAGATTATGAAACTGCGGATGCAACAAGACGCACTCATTCACATGCGTAACTTGATTGATCGCCAAAATGAGATGAGTGAAATGAATGATCTTTTTGATGAGATGTTCGGCGGTTGATTAACCGCCCACCAGCACGCTTAGAATGACCTCTAAGCGTGCTATTTTTGTCTTTAGATACCAAACCACTTGAAACTATGAATTACATTCAAATTCCTGATTTTGTCTTTGATAGGATCATCAACAACCTGCAGCGAGGTTATGATGTATGCAGTGCAGTTGATTACGATTCTGAAGAAACTGAAAAGTCTCCTTGCTATGCAAATGGGTACAGTCGTGGTACAATACAGAGTGTACTTGAAGACCTTAAGCGATACAGAGACGTGAGCAAAGGGGCAGATATTTATAAATAGTAATAGCATCTGTCCCTACTATGCCATATAAAGATTACGAGCAAAAGAAACAAAGAGAAAAGGAAAGGTATGCCAGAAAAATGGCAGACCCTGAAAGAGCAGAAAGATATAAAGAACAAACTAAAAAATGGAAAGAAGAAAATAGAGAGGAGGTTAATGCAAAAATAAAAGAAAGAAAGTCAAAAAATAAGGCATACTTGATAGAGATGCTTGGTGGCAAATGTGTTGGTTGTGGAGTAACTGAAAATCTACAATTTGATCATATTGACAGAAAGCAAAAAACATTTACAATAGGAAAAAGATTGGAAAGTAGTTTAGAAAATAAACTGATACCAGAAGCAAAAAAATGCCAACTCTTATGTAAATCTTGTCACCAAATAAAAACAACAATTAACCACGATATGCACTCTCTTGCTGATGGATACTCTGTCGCAAGTGTTGTTAAAAATGATAATGAAATAATAGTAAAACTTAAGAAAACCAATTAAAGTTACTCACCTCCAAAGTGTCCTAGTATTAGATGATGATTCCAATGAACATTCAACTCCGACCTCACCAAGAACGTGGTGTTGCTGCTATGCAACAGTATGATAAAGGTCAACTTGTAGTTCCAACGGGAGGAGGAAAAACTCTGAAGATGATCTATGATGCTCTGCGGGAGTTTCAGTCTGAAACCCCACAGACTATTGTTGTTGTTGCTCCCCGCATTCTGCTGGCAGAGCAACTCTCTTCTGAGTTTCTGGAGTTTATCACCAACGCTGCTGTGTTTCACGTTCACAGTGGAGAAACTCATCACGAGTCTTCTACTCGCCCGCGTGAGATTTGCAACTGGGTTGATGCTAATGCTGACAATCATCGCCTGATTGTAACCACCTACAACTCTCTGTCGCGTCTTCAAGCAGCAGAGATTGATGTGGATACCATCTACTTTGATGAGGCACATAACAGCGTTCAACGTCACTTCTTCCCTGCGACTGAGCACTTTGCTGCTAACGCACGTCGCTGCTACTTCTTTACTGCAACTCCAAAGCATAGTCTTGCTGTGGGTAAAGCAGGGATGAATGATGCTGCTGTTTATGGTCAGGTAATCTGCAAAGTTCCTGCTCCTGAACTTGTTGAAGGTGGTTACATTGTGCCCCCTAAAGTTATCGTCAAGCAACTGGCGATGGTGACTGGTAAGCAGACCAACTTTGACCGTGACTCTGAGAATCTGCTGGAAACCATTGACGAGAACAAAGTCGGCAAGATTCTGATTTGTGCTAAGGCAACCAAGCAAATTGTGTCGCTGGTGACTGAAACTGATTTCTGCTTCCAGTTAGAGTGTCGCGGTTACTCTTGGATGTATATCACTGCCAAAACTGGCGCTGTGATTGATGGCAAGAAGGTCAACCGTGAGGTATTCTTTGACACGCTATCTGCCTGGGGCAAAGACAACGACAAGAAGTTTGTTGTGCTACACCATAGCATCCTTGCTGAAGGTATCAACGTCAGCGGTCTGGAAGCGGTACTTTTCCTTCGCAATATGGACTTCATTGGCATCAGTCAGACCATCGGACGTTGCATCCGTTTGCATCACGATGATGCCAAAGGTATGCGCGATGGACGTATCGAACCTGGCAACCTGAGTCAGTATAGCAAATCGTTCGGTCTGGTTTGTGTACCTGTCTACAGCAAGGTTGGCATCAGCACCGCCCGCGCTGTTCAGTCTGTGGTCGATACCATCTTTGAAAAGGGCGAACCCGCTGTGTCTGTGGTGCGGCGGTGACCGCCGACGCTACCCGTAGCGTCCTATCGGGGGTAAAACCCCGATTTTTCTGCAATTCTACCGCAGAGGTGCCATAGGTCATCCGCTGCAACCAAATCAACGATTTTTTAGAAAGTGTAACGTTATGGAAGGATTCATCGTCGGTAATGGTAACTACGCCGCAATTCCTTGTGGCAAACAGTTAATGATCATTCACAATGGGCAGCAACTCAAACTGTGCAGGACCGAAGCATCAGCAAGGAAGTTCATTGATGCCCATAAAAAGGGTAAGTCACTGGGCAAACTTCCTGGGAATTAAAGTTACTCACCTCCAAAGTGTTCTAGTAATGTAAGCACTGCACATTTTATGGCACATCACAACAACTTTCGTGGCGGAATCCAACCTGGCACAACTGCTCTTGATGAAGAATCAAAAGCAATGGATGATAATGCCAAGAAAGCGGCAGAAGTTGCATTTATGCTTCTTCAAGTGAAGTATCCTGGTCTTACCTTTCAGAAGAAACTTGATCAATCCCAGATTCCTGGTGGCATTGGATCTTGTGCTCCTGATGGTGGCATTTGGTTCTACAATGGTCGGGTGATTGCTACTTTTGAGAGCAAAAAGCAAGGCGAAAAGGGCAATGCTATTGAGCGTTGGTATAAGAACCACTTTATCATTCGTTCAATCTCTGCTACTGCAACCTATGTGACTTTTGCCTCTGGTGGTGGTGTTGTTGCTGGCAATCCTATTCACCGCATTCTGCACATTGCACACCAAGGTGCTTTTGGTGTTATTGGTGAAGTGAAAGCACAGACTAACAATCTTCACTGTAAGATTGATGGTTTCAGTGTGGAGGAAATGGTTGCAATCATTGAGGAAACTATTGACGCTGCCATCAATGTGTGATAGACTGGAGGGATAGAATCCCTCCTTTTTTTTATGTCTAAACCTCTGTTTATGTGGGCAGGTGGGAAGACAAAGGTGCTCAAGCATTATGCACCTTTGATGCCCACAAGTTTCAATACCTATTATGAACCATTCTTTGGTGGTGGTGCTATGTTCATTCACGCAATGAATGAGTATAAACCTCAGCAAGTGTTCATCAATGACATAAACGCAGACATTATTTCGATCTATCGTTGTATCAAAGAGAACTACAATGAGTTCATTGAGCGACTGGATGATCTGGAGGGTCAGTATATCCCACTGGAGAAGGAGGATAGGAAGAAACTGTACTTTGATGTGCGCCATCAACATGCATATGATTATGAGAGTTGGTCTAAACCGTTTGAGTCTGCTACATTATACTTCCTGATGAAAACGGGATTCAATGGTGTCTATCAACTCAACAAGAATACCAATGGAAGGTATGGAACTCCTAGTGGGTTGTTGAATCAGACCACTGAAGTATATGATCGTAACATAGTCAAATGGTGGCATAATGCCCTTCAGATTGCAACCATCACATCAGGAGATTGGAAGGATTGTGTAACTGACAATCCCGATGCTTTCTTCTTCTTTGATCCCCCATATCGTGATAGTTTCGCTGATTATGGTAATGGATTTGGTGATGATGCACTACTTGACCTCATTGAATTCTGTGATCGTCAGAGTAAAGTATTCCTTGCAAATCGTGCTGATGATGAATGGTTTGATGGTAAATGTAAGTCCTTGAAAACACACTATTTTAACATCACTTACACTGCTGGGCGTAGGAAAAAGACTGAAGATGGTTATGAAGCAAAGAAAGCAAGGGAAATTCTATTGTATAAGACTGATCGATATGTTATGGGGAATTAAAGTTACTCACCTCCAAAGTGTCCTAGTAATGTAAGACGCATCTACTCTATGCCTCGCACTCGCAAGCAAACCGCAAATGTTCCTGCTGTTGTTGCTGCTGAAGTGAAAGTTCCTGAAGTTCTCATCACTCGCCAGCAATATATTCAAGACATTAAGGTTCGCTGGGAGATTCATCAGTATGAAGTTGCAAAACTTCGTGATGATCTGAGCAAAGTTACTGAAACTGTTGCTCCTTATGTTAAAAACGCACTGGATTATGCTGTTGGTTTCTATCAACAACTCCGTGCTAAATACGCCAGTTGATTAACTGGTACACAAGGGGTTGAAATGCCTCTTTTTTTATGCAATACTAGAATCATGCAAAACAAACACATCGAACATCCCGAAGATTCCATCCTGAATGGTGACCTTTCCGTGCTGGATTGGTTCTCTGCAGACTCTACCATCAGCGTCAAGATGGACGGTGCTCCTGCTATTGTGTGGGGCACAAATCCTCAGAATGATAAGTTTTTTGTTTGTACGAAAGCAGCATTTAACAAGCAAAAGATTCGCCTTTGCTATACTGAAGATGACATCTTCACGCATTTTGGTGGACAACCTCGCGTAACGCAGATTCTCATTTTCTGCCTAGAGTTTCTCCCTCGCACTAAACAAGTGCTGCAGGGTGATTGGATTGGTTTTGGTAAAGGTTTGGATACTTTTACGCCCAACACAATTACCTATAAGTTCCCTGAGAAAGTTAGACAGGAGATTATCATTGCACCTCACACAGTTTACTCTGGTGCTGATGACATTCGTGAGATGAGTGCTGCTCCTCTGAATAGCAAACTCATTAGCACCAAACATTGCTTGTTTGTGCAACCTGAGGTAGAACTGAACCCTTATCGTGAAGATTTGAAGGATGTGTGTAAGTTTGCCAAGCAGATGAGCACTCTATGTGAGTTCGTGAGCGATAGGAAGGCATCACAAATCAAAAAAGAGATAAATGCCTGCATCCGTGAGCAAAAGGTCGTTGATGAGGATGAAATTGCAGAAAAATGTGATTGTGACAAGAACCTCATCCGATTGTGGAAGTTGGTGAAGTCTATCAAGGATGATTTGTTCCTATTCATTCACGAAAAGGATGAGATTGAGTGTTATATTGATGGGGAAGCAAGTTTCCACGAAGGTTACGTCATCGTGAACAAGTTTGGTATGTTCAAAGTAGTTGATCGCGAAACATTCTCACACGCCAACTTTACCATCGCCAAGAATTGGGGTTGATTAAAGTTACTCACCTTCAAAGTGTTTTAGTAGTATGAGCACAACCACTAAAATGATTAACCAAATCGCTGAAATGATTGTGGATGCTGCTAATGATCCACGCACCGCAGATAACATCCGCGAAATGCACAAACATCCGCAAGGTGCAGAAACTCTGCGTCTGATTGTGCGTGATAATGTAGCAGGTGCTGCTGATGTAGTTGCTAATGCTCTCTGGAACAATCTCTGAAATTAAAATGACTTATCAATGTCCTCGTTGTGCATCAAGGGTCAAAGATTGGAATGGTGATGATCCTAAATGCGGATTTGATGAAAATGGTAACTTTCTTGAAAACAACTGGATGTGTGCAACTCTAAATGCTCTTCGTGATATGGAAGGTGATGATGTGTGGTGTGATGATAATTATGTGAAGATTGTGCGTCGTTGTGATGTTGGACATGGTGTTCTGTCTTGGTATAAACATCGTGGTGCAACTGATGACTTCCGTAATGGATACTTTGAACGGGGAACTCTACGATATGCACAAGAACTTCTGGGTGATGTGGAACCTGACAATGGTTGGGGTGATTATGTTTTCGATGATGAAGATGATGAGTATTAAAGTTACTCACCTCCAAAGTGGACCTATAGTATGAGCACTTCCCAAATGTTTAACCCTACTCAAGAGATTAAAGACCTGACAGTAACACGTTCTCTGCGTCTGCTGCGTGATGGTTTCAAGACTGAGTTTGCGACCTTTGCTTATGCTGACCAGAGAATGACTGAACTTCTACAAGAACTTGCAAGCGAGTTTGTTGATAGTAACATTCCCGTGGTTGATGAAGACAACCAAGTGGAACTGGCACTAATGTTGATGGAAACTCTGGACATTGTTGCACGATGACTTACTCTAACCTCTCTAAGATTCGTCCTAAACTGAGAACATCTGGTAATGTAACAGGTAACTTTGGGCGACCGAAATCGAAAGCAGGTTCATCACTCAATGATATTGGTGGTGATGGTAGCATAGGTGCGACACAAGATGATTATCTAAATCGTCTGTATTATGCCTTTGATAACACTACCGATCCTAAACTTCAACGCTTCATTTATTCTGAAATCCGTAAAATTCACATTCAAAGAGGTACTTGGTGATGGCAACTTGGAAAGCAGATGTATTCGTTAACTCTCAAGTTGGAAGGATTAGCACACAAGTTGAAGCAGCAACTTTTAGTGGCGCAAAACAACAAATCTATGCCAAACATGGTGATGTTCAACAGATCACAAATCTTCGAGAAGTAAGTAACAGTTCTTCAGGATCTGGTGTTGATTTAGGTGATAGTGCAGGTGCAGTTGGGTTGATTGGTTTACTTGCTGTTGGATGGGCATTTTTTACATTTACTCCTTGGATTTTGATGGGTTTGGGTGGTGCTGCAGGTGCATGGGTTGGTGAGAAAGTATCAGGTCAAAGTGTAGATGAATATACCAATCGAGATGACAATATGGGACACGGAAAAGCAGCAATAGTTCTTGCTTTTGCTCTCTTTGCTGGTGGTTTTGGTTTCGTTCAAGGTAATGAAATCAAGAAAGGATTTGATGCTCCATCAACACCCGCACAAGTCAAAAGTAGTGGCAATTAAAGTTACTCACCTTCAAAGTGTCCTAGTAGTATGAGCACTTCCCAAATGACCGAAATCTACCACTATCACACCAACTGGAAAGAAGGTAAAGTGAATCAAATGTGGATTCAGCAAGTGAATGACAAGTTCATTGCTATTGCATACAATCCCGAAAAGAATGTGTCGATGCCTATGTCGAAACCCCGCACTTCCTACGCTGAAACTCTACAATGGGTTCGCAAGTGGTGTGGAACTTTCTGTGTTCTTCCTGCCTGATTGATTATGAAAACCAATCAAAACTCTTCCTGGATTGATGAACTGATTAAATGGGAAAATGCTCATCCTGAGTATAAACCATTTAAGGAAGATGAAGACTCTCAACGCCGACAAAACCAGAAAGAAGATTATTGACTATGAAAAACTATCGCGTTCAAGTTGAAACTAACGATGGATGTGTGACCGTTTGGTATGAGAAATCCAAAGCAAAGACTGCGGATAAACTGATACTCAATCGCGTCTACAATCAACTCTGTGGTCTAAACATCAAAGAAATCTCTGTTAATCCTTCAGTATGAAATACATCGTTGAATTATACGTTGGTGGTAAAGTCTTCAAGGAAGAAGTACAAGCAACCAACCCCAAAGATGCCCGTGAAACTGCACTTGCGAGGAATCCGAAGGCAAAGGTAGTCGGAGTGAACGTAAGTTTCAAGTAATTAAAGTTACTCACCTTGAAAGTGTCCTAGTAGTATGACAAACACATTCACCGTCCGTTTCGAATCACCTTCACTCAATTCTCCTGAGTATATTGGACCTTTCTTCACAGAAGATGAGGCACAAGATTATTGCGATGCCCGCAACGGTTCGCTATCGCTAAGTGGCATCCCTTCCTGGGTTGCATGTTACTCTGTTGTTGACTGATTAAAGTTACTCACCTCCAAAGTGTCCTAGTAGTATGACAAACACTCAAATCGATTTCAACTCTGAGATTGCACCTGATCTTCGTGACTTTCTCTGCAACAACCTGACTGATCTGAATGATACAGTTGACTGGGTTTGCTATACTTTCAACCTAGATGCAACTGATGAATTGATTGATCAGATTGCTGATGAGTTCGATTCTTTCTACGGTAACTGATTATGACACAAACCACTTACATTTCTCCTGATACAAACAAGACTTACACGGTGATTGAATCTCAATCAGAGCGTGGTTCTTGGGATGCAGATGGAAACTATGCTCCCAAAGTTTACACACAGTTCAGCATTTATGATGGTGAAAAGATGGTACAGTTTGCTTTTGATAAGGAAGGAATTGCTGGTGCAGTAAAGCATTATGAAGTACCAGGTCCTGATCTATCTTCACGCTTTGATTGATGACAAAAAGTCTTACATTTAAGTCACCTGATAAAGTGAAGACGATTGCGTTAATCTTCATCGTTGCGTTTATACTCTCACCTGGAGTTCGCAACATCACCTCAAACACATTACACACTGTTGCCGACATTATTTCCCCAAATGATTGAGACTGAGTTTTATGTTCTAACTGAAGAACAATTCAATGAGTTTTATCCTGAAGCAGAGAAACTTGGTCTAGGTATTGATTATTACCTTGATGAGTTTTGTGATGTTGAAGGACCATATGTAACGATGGATTAAAGTTACTCACCTTGAAAGTGTCTTAGTAGTATGACGAACAACGTTTCCCAAATGAAAGTTTATGCTGTGATCGGTGGTTGGGAATATGAAGGTGAACACTTCGATTCCCTGCGACTGTTTGATTGCAAGTCTGCTGCTGAAGCATACTCTAAGCAATTGGAGGAAGGTGATTATGACTACTCTATGATCGAAGAACGTGAGGTTAACTTTGAGTCTGCAATTGCTGCCTGATTAAAGTTACTCACCTTGAAAGTGTCCTAGTAGTATAACCACACAACGTTTCCCAAATGCGAGTTATCGAACGCCAAATGAATGATGCAATCTCCAAAGAGGTTGACTGGAAAAAAGATAACACTGAAGTTATCAACATTGAAGGTGTAAGTTTCGTCTATCTGTATAGCAATCTGATTGCTATGGTAGGTGATACCTGGATCGAATTGTTTGATGGTGGGTATCAAACAACCACTACGAAATCACGTTTGAATGCTATTCTCTCAGAGCATGGATCTGGAGAGTATGTCTATCAAAAGAACTTCAACTGGTTTGTATCAACAACCAACGGTGAAGTTCCTTTCGGTAATGGTATCAAACTCGACTGAATCTTATCAAGATTCTGATTCCTGGTGCTCTAGCAATCTTTGTTCCTTTTCTGATTGCTAAGGCACTGAAGATCAAACTCTTCACTAATACAAACTCATACGATGATGGGTTTGTTGACGGTTACATTCTCGGAGAATATGATGACTGATTATCAACACCAAATCAATGTTTCGATTGCTGAAACTCTTGAGAAGTTGCAAGATCTAAATCCTGATCTTTATGGGTTTCGATATAGTCAACTGTATGCACCTCATGGTGACACTGCCAACTGGAATGTAAGTATGCTTCACCAGATCGAACAAGATTTAATCGACAATGCAAAATGAACAACCAAACTAACATCGAAGCAACAGTATTTGCAGGAGTTGTAGGTATTGTTATCGTCGTATTTGCTTTCACAATACTACACTTCCGCAACCCACAAATCGAAGCGCAGTGTATAGCAAAAGGAGGACAAGTTCTTGTTACTCCTGGTCGCATTAGTTCTTGTCTTTATCCTGCAAAATGATTACTCTCACCACTGTTAATCTTCCGTTCATTGTTAACAAGGAAAAGACTAAAGATGAGAATCAAGAAGGTGTGTTCTCTCTTTACTTTTATAGTCGAAAGATTATACACAAGAACAAGGTTAGGTATAAGTTTGAACCCCTAAGATTTGATGGTAAGCAAGCACGTTTCAAGTCAAGAAAGGATGCGAAACGTTATGCCCAATACCGATTAGGGATTGATTGAGTATAACGTAGGGATGCCTAATCAGCATCCTTTTTTTATGCCTTTCTACCATAATATAACGATAAAATGATATAAAATCATTAATAAATGTGTTTTTAAATATAAATGAGTTGTTTAAATGTTTGTGGAAAAGATGTGGAAAACCTATGTTAATATGTGGAAAACTCTTATAGATAGGTGCTTGTAATAGTGCTTATACCTTATAAACCTTCGAGAGTCTTGTGATCTTACCGAGCATAACATAAGGACTGCACTTTTGTCAACTCCCAGGTCACAAAATCCCCACAATCCCCCCTCATAAATCCACCAGCACCTCATAAATACTCCCACCCCCTTGACATTAACCCCACAAGATCTTACAATACTATCATACACATTCGGAGCGTAATCATGTCAGTTGCTTATAGTCAGGCACAGAAGGTTCGTTATAGAGTGACCTTAGAATTAGAAGTATTTGAAGACATGAACCCACATCAGATTCAGTGGGATAGAGTACTTGACCTCGAACCTGCTGAGAAGTGTGAGGCATATGTAGAGTCGCTGAGTACTCCTGACCGTTGGTGAAGTAAGGTATTTTATTTTGTCCCAAAACCCCCTAGATAGTATAGAGTTTTGGGACAAAACTATGAGACCTAAAAATTACACTTTTCTGGGTAAAACAGACCGTATTCGTGTACCTTACGTGAAGCAGTTCAGTACAATTCTACTGCACCTAAATCGCATAGCAGAGATAGGTCATGACCCAGTAGATTACTTGGAGGAGTTTATCTATCGTCTTGAAGCAGTAGAGTAGTCTTTTGGTCATATGTGTTGCCCCTTTAAAGTTACTCACCTTGAAAGTGTCTTAGTAGTATGAGGGGCACAAACAACCCGCCTCTCAAACACACTTAAGACTTACCAATGACTGTTACTTATCAGACCAATGTTCTCGACCAAACCTATAACGGTTGGACGAATTATGAGACCTGGAATGTTGCTCTCTGGATTCAAAATGATGAGGGTCTTTATAACATCGCCCGTCGTTGTGATGATTACTCAGAGTTCGTAGATTCCATCGAAGGACTTATCTCCAAGACGCCTGATGGAGTATCATTTACCAGTGACGAATTGAACTTCCACGAACTCAACGACATGATCGAAGATCTCTGATCTAGACTAACACTCAAGGGAATAAGATGCGCCCTATAAAGACACTTACAGTTCACACACTAACTAACACTTTTCTTCGTTATTATGTCTAAGTCCGTGATGCTTTCGATGCTGGCACAAGGTAACACTGCCGCTGAGATTCTGTCGATTCTTGATGTCATCGTCTCTGATAATGTGTCAGAGGAAATGTATAACGAACCGACAGCAGATGTGATCGAGTTCTGATAGTCTACTGTGTGCCCTCTGGTTGACTCTGGAGGGCACTTATGTTATGCTTGGTGATGTAGTGGTCCGACAGCGTTTTGCGGGCGTTTCTTATAGCGCCGTGGCGGCGTTGCGGTTATAAAAAAACCCAAACTACCCTAACCTACAGAGGTGACAAATCGACCTCTAAATATCAAAACTTTAAAATTTTTCCGGAAGTATGATAGGTCTTCGAAACCCTCAAAGATATTCAAAAAGGCGCCCTTATTGGAACTTCTGGAAGGTTGTTTTTGCAGGTTGGTTGATACGTTATCCTAATAAAGTTTTTCGTATTATCGGAATGCCTCTGGGTATTCTGATAGTGGTCATATATAATGCGTTGAAGAAATAAAAAGGTCAGAAAAATTTTTTATGGAAAAAATTTATCACATATATGCAAAGGGTCGGTGCATTTATCACAGTCTTCCAGAGAAAAATTTTTCTGAGACCTGGGATATGTTACACAGAATGGTTGAACTTCTTGATATTGGTATTAAGAAGGAAGAACTAAACTATGAGGAACTGCTAGTAAACAAACAAGTTATTATAGAGTCTTCGTATTGACAAAGTATAAATAGACGGATAAAATTGATCTGAAGGTTATTTGAACTTATGGCAAAAGGATTTACTGTTAAGGCATCAGCACCCAAACCCAAAGAACAGGAATGGGATATTGATGCGATTAAAGAAAGAATGAAGGGTAAGAGTATTGTTTTCTGTCTTCCTGGCAGAGGGTGTTCTTTTATTTTTCTAAAAGCATTTGTACAACTTTGTTTTGATCTTGTACAGAATGGAATGAGTATTCAGATTAGTCAAGACTACTCATCGATGGTTAACTTTGCACGTTGTAAGTGTCTTGGTGCAAATGTTCTCAGAGGACCGAAACAAATTCCTTGGGATGGAAAACTACAGTATGATTATCAACTATGGATTGATAGTGATATTGTTTTTGACTCTAACAAGTTTTGGCAACTCTGTGATATGGCACTTTCTGCTGAAGGGGAAGAGCGTGAGATTGTCGCAGGTTGGTATGCTACAGAAGATGGTCACACAACCTCTGTCGCACACTGGTTAGAAGAAGATGATTTCCGTAAGAATGGCGGTGTAATGAATCATGAAACCGTTGAGTCTATCTCAAAGCGTAGAAAGCCTTTCACAGTTGACTATACTGGTTTTGGATGGGTTCTGATTAAGCACGGAGTTTTTGAGAATCTTGAGTATCCTTGGTTTGCTCCAAAGATGCAAGTCTTTGAGTCTGGTGGAGTTCAGGATATGTGTGGGGAAGATGTTTCATTCTGTCTTGATGCAAAAGAGAAAGGGTTTGAGATCTGGTGCGATCCTCGTATTAGAGTTGGACATGAGAAAACTCGTATTATCTGATGAAAAGATTTAACGTACTTTATAAGGGGCGTAAAATTTATACAGATATTAGTATTGAAGAGTGTGCTGATATTCTTCAAGACTTCTCAGAGCGTTTTTACTCGGGAGAAGATATTGATCCAAATGAAATTGAAATGGAGGAAATTTTAAATGGCTAAAGGTGGAAGTAGTAAGGTGCTTTTTGAACCAGGAGCACCTAAGAAAACTCGTCAAGGACGTTCTGCACGCACACTACTAAGTGCGACCTCTCGTAATGGACGTAAGAAAAGGTATCGGGGACAAGGTAAATAGTATAAACAGTTATTTCCCCATATGTACTTCTTTAACTCAAAAGATGAGTGGGAGTCAATCCATCAAGAAGATCTATGGGTTTATAATAAGTTATTTTTAAATACTCGTTTAGGGCATCTCTGCGGACCTGTAGGGTGCCCTGTTTCATATCCAGGGTATTATATCGTCCGACCAAGTATTAATCTACTTGGTATGGGACGATTTTCTCGTTTAGAGTGGATAGAAAACACCACAGATCACTTACATCCTGCTGAGTTTTGGTGTGAGATTTTTAAAGGAAACCATATTAGTGTTGACTTTAAGAATAAAAAACCAGAACTTGTAGTTCTAGGTGAGAAGTATGATGATAATACTCTTTACAAGTGGAAAAAGTGGACTAAAATTGATATGAATGTTGAGTTCCCAGAGATATTAAATAACCTAAAAGGAGACTATGAGTGGATAAACTGTGAATTCATAGATAATAAGGTTATTGAAGTTCATTTTAGGAGAAATCCTGACTTTAGATATGGAAATACGGTTGCAATTCCTGTTTGGAACGATCAAGAAATAGAAAATATTCCCAATCTTAAGTTTATAGAGGACCAAGATTATCTTAGAAAGGGTTTTTATATTGATTAACGGGATAGCAACCCCGTAAAAAGTTCTGATTTAACAATCAGGAGCAAAAAAATGACCAAACAAGTTGATAAAGATCAAAATTTTATGAAAAATGAGTGGGGAACTCAGTTTTTATCCTCAGAATATGGGTGGGATACTCAGATTGAGAAAAAAAAGATGCTTCGTGAGATTGCAAATGATGACCTAACTCCAAAAAAACACGATTTTTACCACCAAAATGAAATTCACTCAAAAATCCGTAATGACGAAGATTATGATGACTGGGAATATGGAACAGAACCACTCTATGAATCAAAAAATCTCTGATAAATAAGATAGAATTATAATAATCGATGCCTTTAGAAAGGGTAAGTCAAGGTTTTAAAGATATCAGTATGACATTTCAGAGCAATCCTCTGACGAATGACTTGATTGCCCTTAAGAACGAGTCTGCAATTGCTCGTTCGGTTCGTAATATTGTATTTACATTACCTGGAGAAAAATTTTTTAATGATACATTTGGTTCAAAGGTAAGTAAATCGTTATTTGAGAACGTAGATCAAATCTCGGCATCGATTATTAATGATGAAATTAGAAATTCTATAACCAACTATGAACCTAGAGTTAGTTTGATTGATGTTCAAACAAATCCTGATTATGACAATGGTTCTTTTGATGTAGTTATCATTTATAGAATTATTGGTATCGATGTTCCACCGCAACAGTTACAGTTCGTTTTGCAACCTACTAGGTAAATGCCATTAGTAAACTTTTCAAATCTGGATTTCGACCAGATTAAATCAAGCTTAAGAGAATACTTAAGAGCAAACTCAAATTTTACTGACTACGATTTTGAAGGATCTAATCTTTCAACAATTCTTGATGTCTTGGCATATAACACCTATATCACTTCATATAATGCAAATATGGTTGCAAATGAAGTGTTTATTGATAGTGCTACTCTTAGGGAAAATGTTGTTGCATTGGCAAGAAATATTGGATATGTTCCAAGGTCAAGAAAAGCAGCAACTGCAACCATCAGTTTTTTTGTTGATACAACAGACCAAACTGATGGTACTTCAAGAATATCAGCATTAACTCTAAAAAAAGGTCCAATAGCAAGTAGTTCTGGTAGTTTCGGAAATCAATCTTTTATATTCTCAATATTAGATGATATTACTGTTCCTGTTGTAGATAACATAGCATCTTTTAATGATATTAAAATCTACGAAGGAGTATTGCTTTCAAATAATTTTGTCTATAACTCAAATAACCCAAATCAAAGGTTTATTTTACCAAACGCTGGGATAGATACAGATTTAATTACAGTAAAAGTTAAAAAATCTATAACAGAAACTGCATCAACAAAATACAGACTTCAAGATAGTGTTTTTGATGTAAATAAGAATTCTAAAGTATATTATATTCAAGAAGTAGAAGATGAAAGATATGAATTAATTTTTGGTGATGGAGTATTCTTTGGTGAAAAACTAGAAAATAACAATTATATTGAAGTTGATTATATTGTTTCAAATGGTGATAGCGGAAATGGAGTAAGTCAGTTTACTTTCTCAGGTAGACTTACATATACAAGAAATGGTATTGAAAGTGTTGTTACTTCTGGCATATCTCTCTTAACAACTGGAGTTGTTTCTCAAGGAGGAGAAAATATAGAATCTATTGATTCTATCAAAAAATATGCTCCAAGAATTTATTCATCACAGAATAGAGCACTATCCGCAAATGACTATGAAGCTCTGATTCCAAATAAAATATACCCAGAAACAGAATCAATTTCAGTTTTTGGTGGGGAAGAATTGATTCCACCACAATATGGAAAGGTTTTTATTAGCATAAAACCAAGAACTGGTGATTTTCTTCCAAACTTAATTAAAGAAAATATCAAGAGAGATCTTAAAAAGTACTCAGTTGCAGGAATTGTTCCAGAAATTTTAGATCTAAAATATTTGTATGTGGAAGTAGATTCCAAAGTTTACTACAATAGCAATCTTGCCCCAAGTTCTTCTTATGTTTCTTCTATTGTACAAAGTAATGCAAACAAATATGCAGAATCTACAGAATTGAATAAGTATGGTGCAAGATTTAAGTATAGTAAGTTTCTAAAAATTATTGATGATAGTCACGAATCTGTAACTTCAAATATAACAACGATACAGATTAGAAGAGATTTGAGAGTTGTATTGAATGCTTTTGCAGAATATCAAATTGGTTTTGGCAATGCTTTTTATATAAAGAGTATGGATGGATACAATATTAAATCTTCTGCTTTTAGAGTTTCTGATTTTCAAGAAGATGTTTATCTATCAGACATACCTGATAGCAATAGGTCTACTGGATCTATTTTCCTATTCACAGTTCCTACACCAAATTCAACAAGTGCAACTATAGTAAAAAGAAATGTTGGTAGGATAGATTATGTAAATGGATTGGTTACACTAAATCCTATCAATATTTTATCTGGAAAAATAAAAGACGGACAATCGATTATTGAAATATCTGCAATTCCAAAATCAAATGATGTGATTGGTTTGCAGGATTTATATCTTCAACTAGATATTAATAAGAGTGTGTTTGAAATGATAACTGATGAAATTTCATCAGGACTCGATCCTTCAGCATCTAATTATATTGTAACATCAAGCTACAGCAACGGGAACCTAGTAAGATCATAAAATGACAGAAAAAAGAATTCAGTTTAATAACGTTATCCAAAATCAACTTCCCCAATATGTGAGGGAAGAATTTCCTTTAGTCTCTGAGTTTCTAAAACAATATTATATCTCACAAGAGTTTCAAAGTGCTTCTACAGATATTCTTCAAAATATTGATCAATATCTAAAGTTAGATTCTATCAAAGATAATGCTGAATCAACAGTACTTACTTCAGATATTGGTTTTCTTGATGATGTAATACCTGCATCAAATACTATAGGTTTTCCCGATTCATATGGATTGCTGCAAATAGATGATGAGATTATTACTTATACAGACAAAACTTCAAATTCTTTTCTTGGATGCGTAAGAGGATTTAGTGCAGTATCATCATATAATAATTCAAATAACCCAGATACTTTAGTATTTTCTGAAACAGAATCGAGTGACCACTCAGCATTAAATTCTGATGGAACCCCAAAGGTTATTGTAAACTTAAGTTCTTTATTTTTACAAGAATTTTTCAAAAAGATTAAGTATCAAATTACTCCTGGATTCGAAAACAGAGAATTTTATAGTTCATTAGATAAGTATCTTTTCCTCAAACAATCTAAAGATTTTTACTCAACAAGGGGAACAGACCTATCATTCAAAATTCTGTTTAATGTATTATACGGTGAAGACGTAAAGATTATAAAACCGCAAAATTATTTAATAAAACCATCAGAAGCTTATTATGAAATTACGAATGATCTTGTTGTAGAGAGTATTTCTGGAGACCCATTTGAATTAGAAAGATCTACTTTAAATCAAGATCCATATGATAATACTGATATAACCAAGGGATATGCTTCAATTTCGAAGGTTGAAAGGATATTTGAAGAATCTGGTAAGATATACTACAAATTGAGTTTTGATGCTGGATATAATAGGGATATTATAGTTGATGGATCTCTTTATGGAAACTTTTCAGTACATCCTAAGACAAAACTCATAGGAACAGTATTATCTGGAGCAAATACTCTAGATGTAGACTCCACAGTAGGATTCCCATCATCAGGAGATTTATCAGTAATTTATGAGGACGGCACGGAAGGAATAATAACATACACTTCAAAAAACTTAAATCAATTTTTTGGATGTCAAAACATTTCACAAACAATTAATGATAAAACTGATGTTTGTTTAAATGTCTATGCGTATGGTTCATCCAATACCAATTCTGGAGAGTCTATTAAGGTAAGAATTACATCAGTTCTTAAAAATGTAGATATTGTTGATGATACTTACTATTGCGAAAGTGGTGATAATGCAATTATTAAGACCCTTGGAGTAAATCCTACAGATTCTCTGTCGAATGATTGGTCGTTTAATATTTCAAATAGTATTGATATCTCGGAAGTATCAACAGTTATTGCAAATCAAACTTACAGATTAAGTACAAAAGTTCCTCATAACTTAAGAATTGGTGATATAATTGATATCCTATCAAATGATGGGGTTAAAACTTCTTCAAAGGTTATTAATGTAATTTCTTCCAATATCATAGTTGTATCTGAGCAGGGAAGTTTAGATTTAAGTAAAACATATTCAATTCAAAGAGTTTTATCTAAAGTAAATTCACAAACGTATTCATATCTGTCTAATGAAATTACAGATGTTCAAAATATTTACAAGTCAAAAGACAAGACTCTGGTTTCTGCCCCATCTCTACCATATTATAACAATCAACCACTAAACACTTTTGGAAGATCTGTAGTTTTTGGTGGGACTTTTGTTGGAGATACTTTTAATATTAGTAATCACGGTTTTTATACAGGAGATTCTGTATATTACACTCCAGGAACACCTAAATTGTTTGATGAGGGTGTATATTTTGTTAAAAGTGTCGATGAGAATAATTTAAAACTCTCAAAGAGTAGAGAGAATATTTACAAATCTTCTGTAGATGAAAATTTTAATGGATTTATTACATTAGAAACTGCAGTAGAAAACTCAAATGCTAATAAATTGGAGCATTATGATTTCTATTCCAGGAATTTAAGTTCACAAAAACTTTTAAAGGAAATTGCACCACCAATTCAAGATGGAAAGATATATGATACTGTACCCGGCACTACAGGTATATTAGTCAATGGTGTTGAGATATTAAACTATAAATCAAAAGATAAAATTTACTATGGATCAATAGAAAAAATTGATATAACGAATCCAGGTTCTGGTTACGATGTTATTAATCCACCATCTTTAGTTGTAACAGATTCTGTAGGAGTTGGAGCAACTGGATATTGTTCTATTAGGGGTTCTCTTCAGGAAATTAGAATTATTGACCCTGGTTTTGATTACATAGAAACTCCCAAAATTGATATTACCGGAGGTAATGGTACAGGTGCCAAAGCATCTGCTTCGATGAAGTTGATAGATCATCAGGTAGTTTTTAATTCAGAATCCCAATCAGCGCGTGTCAATTTAACAAATGGCACTATTGGTTTTTCTACCTATCATAAGTTTAGAAATACAGAGAAAGTAATTTATAGAACCAACGCTCAACAATCTGTCGGTGGAATATCTACAAATTCAATATACTATGTTTCTACAAAAGATTTGTATACTATAAAATTACATAAAACATTTGAGGATGCTTTAGTTGGAGTTAATACAATATCACTTACCTCATATGGTGTAGGAAATCACGTATTAGAGTCTTATAATAAAAAATCTGTAATATCCTCAATTATTGTTGAGAATAGTGGATCTAACTATGAAAATAAAAAAAGAACAATAACTTCATCTGGCGTTAGTACATCTTTAGGATATATTTCTATTAGTGACCACGGATTCAACTCAGGGGAAATTGTAAAATATTCGACAGATGGTTCTGCAATTGGTGGATTGCAGAATAATACTGAATATTATATCACAAAAGTTGATAGTGATAACTTTAAACTTTCTTTTGTTGGAGTTTCTACAGACGTTCAAGATTTTTATTATAAAACAAACCAATATATTAAGTTAACTTCAACAGGATCAGGTACTCATTCGTTCAATTACCCAGAAGTAACAGTAAGCGTTGTAGGTAATGTTGGTATAGCATCGACTAGCGATAACTTATTTAAAGCTATAGTCCAACCAATCTTTAGAGGTGAAGTTTCTTCAATCTATTTGGAAAACGGCGGTGTTGGATATGGGTCATCCGATATTATTAATTTCAATAGGTTACCCAATATCACATTAAATAGTGGTTCAGAATGTCAACTTATTCCAGTTATTAATAATGGAAAAATTGCGCAAGTATTAATTAATAATCCAGGAAAAGACTATAACTCTCCACCAAATCTGACCATTAGGACAAATGGCAGTGGTGTAGGTGCGGTTTTAACTCCAATTTTAGAAAATGGACAAGTTAAATCTGTAAAGATAGTTGAAAGTGGTGGTGGGTATGACCCAAACAATACTTTTATTACGGTAGCATCTGCAGGAACAGGGGCAGAATTAGATCCAAAGTTAAAAACTTGGACTATAAATCTTTTTGAAAGATACTTCAAAAATATTACTGATGATGATGGGTTTATTTTCTATAACCCAAACTCAAAATATGGACTCCAGTATACCCACTTATATGCACCAAGAAAACTAAGAGAGAACCTATATTCTAAGGATATTCAAGGAAGAACTCTTTATGGAGAGTTTGACCTCAGAAAATCAAATAATGGAGAGGAAATAGCGTCAACAAGTCATTCTCCCATAATTGGATGGGCATATGACGGAAATCCAATATATGGACCTTATGGATATTCCAAAAAAGATGGAATTGGTGGAACAATTACCAGAATGAAATCTGGATATAAGAATATCTTTAATACGTTATCTAATAGACCACCATTTGCTGAAGGTTTCTTCGTTGAAGATTATGAATACAGAAATTCTGATTCTGATAACGACGACTCGATTCTTGACAAATATAATGGAAGATTTTGTGTTACTCCAGATTTTCCAAATGGAACATATGCTTACTTTACAACTATTAATGAAGTAACATCATCTTCTAATAATACTACACTTAATAACTTTAACAATTATAGAATCCCAGTATTTCCATATTTGATTGGAAATTATTTCAAATCAGTTCCAAATGAATTTAATTTCAGCAGGTCTTCCAATCAAGATGATATTGATTTAAATGAGACAGATTGGGTTAGAAATACAACACCATACAATTTACTTAAAGATAATGCTGATTATTCATATCTTAACTTACCAAATTCTTTAAATCAAACTGTTAGTATTAAGTATGCCTCTCCAGGTTCAATTGAAAGTGTCGGTATAATAACTGGTGGTTCGAATTATAAAGTAAATGATAAGATAATATTTGACGATACTGATACATCCGGATTTGGTTTTTCGTCTAAAGTTTCTAGAGTTTCTGGTAAAGCAGTTAACTCGGTTAGTGCTTCTAGTACCACAATTTATAATGCAGAAATTTACTCTCTTGAAGGAAATAAAAACTCATTAGTTCTTCAGTCAAGCAATCCACATAATCTTTCAAATAGAGATGTAGTATTCATTTCTGGATTAAGCACAACATCAACCATATTAGGTGGATCTTATAATATTGGAGTTTCTACAAATATTCTTGCGGTTTCTAATCCAGCAGGAATTGGTTCTATTGGTGTTACTGGAATTGCAACCTTCATATCAGTTTCTGGAAACCTTGATGGATCTTATATTAGAGAAAATGATATTTTGCTGATTGGTAATGAAAAGGTTAAAGTATTGAATGTTGATAAACAATCTTCGAGAATTCAAGTTTTAAGGGCATTTGATGGTACGGTAGGATCTGCTCATAGTTCCACAGACTTTTTATATGAACTTCCCAGAAGACTATCTATAAATGTTGGTAGCACTACTTCATATACAAATAAAGTAAATAAAGAAATCTATTTTAACCCCGCAGAATCTCTTGGTATTGGAACTATTTCTGGGGCGGGAATAGGAAAAACAATTACTTTCTCCAATCCAGGAGTTGGAATAACTCAAATTTTTATTCCAACAAAAGCAATCTATATTCCAAATCATAACTTGAACACTGGGGACGAACTAACATATTCTCTCAATTCTGGTGATTCTATTTCTGTTTCCAGTAATGGTGCATATAGTTTTACTTTACAAGATCAGTCCAAAGTTTATGCTGCAAGAATTAGTAATGACTTGATTGGAATATCAACAGTAAAGGTTGGACTTGGAAGTACAGGTACATTTGTTGGAATTGCAACAACTACAAGTTCCTTGAGCACTTTATATTTTACCGGTATTGGAACAGGAACATATCATAGCTTTAAAACGAATTATAATAAACTATCTGGGCAGGTATCAAAGAACATTGTTACAGTTTCGACTGCTCAAACTCATGGACTATTGAATGGCGATGAAGTTTTCATGGATGTAAATCCAGGTGTTTCCACTTCCATTGTCATCAAGTACAATGATTATAATAGAAAGGTACTAGTAAATCCAAAGTCCTTTATATCTGCTGGCATAAACACCATTACAGATGCAATAACAATTGTAGATCATAAATTTGAAACTGGACAAAAAGTTGTCCATATATCAGAAGTTCCAGCTATTGGATTAAATAATAACCAAATTTATTATGTTGTAGTTTTTGATAAGGATACTGTCTTCTTATCTCCATCATACTATAGTGCTACAAGCTTAACGCCAGATATAGTTGGAATAACTTCAGCATCATATGGAACATTATCTCCAGTAAATCCTCCAATTAAAGTTTATAGAGATTCTACAGTAAACTTTGATCTATCAGATTCTTCATTATCATACTTAGATGGACCAACAAGGTACTCAGCATTTGAGTTGAATTTTTATCTAGATTCAAATTACACTCAAATTTTTGACAAATCTATTAATGGAGAAGATATTGAAGTTGTAAAAACTGGAAGAGTTGGTATTGATAGTACCGCTAAAGTTTCTTTGTCTGTCAATAGCAATACGCCACAAAAATTATACTACAAATTGGATTTAATTGATAATGACCTATTACCAGATATTAAGAGTGAAGTAAATGTTGATACCTCTGTTATTTCAAATAATCAGATACAGGTATCATTAAGTGACTATAATGGAAAATATAGCATAGTATCAACCTCATCAACTTCATTTACATATAACACAGAAAGAAGTCCCGAGTATGTTTATTATGGAACATCTTCTTCTCTGAAATATGAAACCACATCTACAAGTGCTTTTGGTGCAGTTTCCAAAGTTAAAATCTTATCAAAGGGTCAAAAATACAATAAGTTGCCAAAGTTTGTAGATATAAGTTCTACATTTGGATCTGGTGCAATTTTAGATGCATCCAGCACATCGGTAGGAAAGGTCCAAAAGACCAGAATTAATAATATTGGTTTTGACTTTTCTTGTGACTACACAGTAAGACCAAATATTATTCTTCCACAAGTTTTAAAAATAGAACCATTAAATTCTTTAGAATATATTGGCATAACTTCGGTTGGAAGAGGATATCTGACAGCACCTAAACTTTTAGTTTTTGATGGTAAAACTAATGATCTTCTATCTGAAGTCGATCTCAAATATTCTTTAGGTGACCGATATGTAACTATATTAGATAACACATATAGATTAAGTGAAGTAGCTCCTGTAATCATACCTACACAAAATTCTAATGGAGTTGGAATTAGTTCTCTCAGTTATAACCAGACAACCAAGGATGTAACTGTTACTTTATCTGTTGGGTTTAGTACTGCAAATTCATTCCCATTTGTAGTTAATGATAGAGTTTTAATTGAAAATATTAGTGTTGGTATCAATTCCACGGGTAAAGGGTTTAACTCAGAAAATTACAATTATCAACTTTTCACAGTAACTTCAGTTGATGAAAATCTTGGGGGTTATGGTTCAGTAACTTATAATTTGGGAGACTATATTAGTGCTCAAGAATCCCCCGGTACTTATGACGAAATCAATTCTTCGGGAAGAATAATTGCTGAAAAACATTTCCCACAATTTGATGTGGGACTGAAATCAAACAAATTCTTTGAGAATGAAGATGTTAGATATGTTGGAGAATCTTCTCCTATAGGTTTTGTCCAGAACTGGGATGAGAAGATAAAATATATAAGAATTTCTTCAAGAGAAATAATTGAATCTGGAAGAACACTTGAAGGATTATCTTCAAAAACTCAAGGAAAAGTTTCATCTTCAGTTAACTTTGAAGGATTTATTAATGTTGGTGCATATTCTAAAGTAGAAAATGGTTGGACAAGTGAAACTGGAGTATTAAATGACAACCTGCAGAGAATGCAGGACAATTTCTATTATCAAAACTTCTCATATTCACTCAGTTCAAGGGTTCCATATGACACTTGGGAAAATGCTGTTGGGTCTCTGAACCATACGGCAGGATTTAAAAAGTTTTCAGATTATCAGTTAGAATCATTTGCATATTCAGGAATCAGTACTGATGTAGTATCAAATGTAGATGTGACAGTAGATATTGATGGCGTTGTAAACTTGAATTGTTTTTACGATTTTGATCTCGCTAGCGAAAATGTTCTAATAAATGATTCTAGAGTTTTATCGGATGAGATAACATTCTCTAGTAGAGTACTTACAGATTATTATGAATCTGTTGGGAATAGAGTACTATCAATAGATGATATAAGTCCCCTTTTCAATAGCAATCCAAGATCAACAAATTACTCAGTAGTCCATAGATTTTATCTCTCTGATGCCAGAGCACAAAAATATATTACTTATGTAAGAGATAAAAGATATACATCACAAAGACAGTTGATGATCTTTACTTTATTGCACGATGACACAACTGGTTATTTAAATCAATATGGTAGAGTAGAAACTGTATATGATCTTGGTTCCTTCGATTTCTCAATAGAAGGCAATGAAGGTTTAATACTTTTCTATCCAACAAAGTATAAAGTCAACAACTATGACATAACAACATTATCCTTCAATCTAAAGGATAACTTTGCTGGTGTAGGAAGCACTTCTCTAGGGGATATTGTAAAATTAGAGACTAATACAATTTACGCCGGTTATGCTTCGACAACAATTGTTAGTGCAGGATCATCTTACACATCTCTAAAGGTTTTGAGTGAGGTTTATTCAGATAACGGAGAATATCAGTTTGATGAGTTAAATCTTGTTCACGATGGAACAAATATAGAACTTTTAAACTATGGGCAGTTATCAACCCACTCTTATGATGCATATTCTAGTACGGGGTTAGGAACTTATTATCCATATTTCTCTGGTTCAAACATTAATATTGATTTCGTACCAAATGTAGGAACTGCAGCTTCAATTAGCACAATTCAAATATCTATTGCCAATACATCTATGACAGGTATTGGTACTTTTGATATTAGATATGTTAGGTTTGAAGCAAGAACTACATCAATAGCATCATCATCTTCTCCAACGTCAAATGTAGTTGCAGAATATTCAAATGATTATTATGGCGGATACTTTATTGTTCAAGTTTCCGATATAACAAATAATAGAAATCAGTTATCTGAAGTTGTTGTCGTTAATGATACTTCTGAATCATATTTCACTGAATTTGCAAATATTGAGACATATTCATCTCTTGGTACTGTTGGAACAATAAGAAATACTAATTCAACTCAGTTAACATTTACTCCTATTTCAAATATTCAAACTGAAGTTAAAGTATTCTTCATGTCGTTAAACGTATTTGATATTATAAATCCATCCACGCAATATAATAACAATACTGCCGTTTCAGATTATGGAGTTTATTATGGAACCGAAAATGATATAGCAAGATCTTTTGAGTTAAAACACAAAACTTATCCAATTTTCCAAAGATATTTTGATGGTAGCAATTCTTCTACAGTAAGTGTTGCTTCAAGTACAATAACAGTACCAAATCATTTCTTTGTTAGTGGGGAAAAGATAACATATTCTTCTGGACAAGTTACTGCACTATCAACCCCATCTCCTATTGGAATTGCATCTACAGATTTTGGTGTTGGAATTGGAACAACTGATAAACTTCCATCTTCAGTTTATGTGATTAAGATTGACGAAAATCGTATTAAACTTGCAAGAAATATTGAAGATGCTTTAGCAACTGTTCCTAAAGCTTTGGATATAACGTCAGTTGGTATTGGAACAAGTCATATATTCACATCTCAAAAACAAAATGTAAAATCTTTGATTTTGATTGATAATATCATTCAAAATCCAATAGTTTCAACATCTACTACAACATACTTATCTGGAGAATTTCTAACTATTGATGATCTTTTATACTCTGATTCTACTTCTAATTTTTATATTGGAGATTTAATCTCTATTAATAATGAAATTATGAAAATTGAATCGGTTGGGGTTGGAAGTACAAATTCTGTTAGAGTTATAAGACCTTGGCTCGGTACGGAACTTGCTAACCACTCAATAGGATCCACTATTACAAAAATAGACGGAAACTATAATATTATTGAGAATAAAATTCATTTTGCCGAGGCACCATACGGAAAGGTTCCGCTGGGCACCACTACAAATTCTCCAGATGAAATAGATTGGAATGAATTATCTACAAATTCTTCATTCCAAGGAAGAACATTTATGCGTTCTGGGGTTAAAGATTCTTCCAACGAATCTTACTATAAAAATTATATCTTTGATGATATTTCTACACAATTTAATGGATTCCAAAATACATTTACATTAAAATCAAATAAAAATAATGTTATTGATATTTTTGGTGAAAATGGTATATTCTTAATTAATAATATTTTCCAATATCCAGGAATACAAAACAATTATACTTTAGGCGAATCTGCAGGAATAACTTCCATTTCTTTTGTTGGTGCAGGAATTTCTTTACCATCAGATATTAATACTTCAGGTCTTCCTGGTGGTGGAGTTATAGTTTCAGTAGGATCCACTGAAGGTTTTGGATATCAACCACTTGTTTCTGCAGGAGGAACAGCAATTGTATCTGCTGCAGGAACAATATCATCTATTAGTATTGGTAATAGTGGATCTGGATATAGGTCATCAATTTATACATTAAGTGGCATAGTACCAGTTACCGTTAGAGTTGGCGTTGCTACATCTTCTACGGGTACTCCAAGTATCCACTTTGTAGGAACAGCATCAGTAAGTAATGGTAATGTTGTAAGCATCGCGATTACAAATCCAGGAATTGGATATACTAGATCCAATCCACCTTATGTTGTAATAGATTCTCCAATTTCATATTCAGACATTCCACTAATTTATAGTCCTTCTTCATCAGGAATAGGAACGAGAGCAACTGTTGATGTTGTTGTAGGTCAAGAAACAAAGGTAATTGGTTTTGAAATTAAAAATACTGGATATGGGTATGAAACTGGTGATATACTAACTATTCCTACTAGTGGACCAGCTGGAATACCAACAGTAGCAAATTCTACCATTAGAGAATTCCAAGTGTCGGTTCAAAGTGTAGATAATGATAGATTTTTTGGTTGGTCTATGGGAGAATTTCAAATCCTTGATGACATACAAAGATTTTTTGATGGAAGAAGAACCGTTTACACACTATATTATAACTCACAAATAATTTCAATATACGCAAGAAAAGGTTCTCCAATTAATATACAGGATACTTTACTTGTATTTGTAAATGATGTTCTTCAAGTTCCAGGTGAAGGATATGTATTTAATGGTGGTAGCAAAATTAAATTTACTGAGGCATTAAAGTCGGATGATATTTGCAGAATCTTATTCTACAAAGGTAGTGGTGATGATGTGGATGTAATTTATAATGATATAATTGAAACTGTAAAAATTGGTGATGATCTTCAGTTAAAATATGATTCTTATGTCGGACAATCTCCAAATCTTCTAGAGGATCAAAGAGTAGTTTCGGACATATTATCAATTGATACTGTTGAGACTAATCCTTATTTTGGACCAGGAAATACTACTCTCTCAAGTCTTTTTAGACCAATTACTTGGTGCAAACAATCTGAAGATTTGGTTATTAATGAACAGGATGTAACTAAAGATAGAATTTTATACGAACCATTAATTTATCCAACCACATATCTAATTCAACCAGTTGGAGTTGGTTCTACAATAATATTTGTAGAGAATCTTAGACCATTTTTCAACCCTGCAAATGAAAATGGAGTTTCATTAGATTTCCAAAATAATGTTACATTTATTCCTCAGGAAGCAAAAGTTTCCGCAAGTGCAACTGCTGTGGTCTCGGTTGCTGGAACAATATCTTCAATCGTTATTGGAAATGGTGGTTTTGGATATTTGAGTGCTCCAAATGTTACAATTCAAAATCCAGTGGGAATTGGAACAACAACTTCTACAGCATCTGCTTCAATAAGTTCTGGTATTGTTACATCTATTAGCATTACTGGAATTGTAACTGGATACTCTCAAGAAAATCCACCAGTAGTATTAATTGAACCTCCTGTTGTTGGAACAGAATCGGACAAAGTTATATCCTACACTGGAGATTTTGGAATTATTGCTGGCATTTCAACGGTTTCTGTTGGTGTTGCATCTACTGGTATAGTATTTGATTTCTTCATTCCAACAAATTCTCCTCTCAGAAATGGTTTAATCGCAGGAGTTACAACTGTAAGTGGAATTCAAACTGGATATTATTTTGTAATTTCGGATTCTAATGTTGGAAATGGAGTAACGTCTTTAAATTCTTCTGGTTCTGTAGTTGGTTCTACCACAAGTTTCCTTGATGGAGTTTATCAAGTATCTTCAGTATCAATAGCACAAACATCGATTATTGGAGTTGGAGTAACCTATGTTGCAAAAGTTACTACTAGTGTTTCTAGTTATAATGGTTTAAGTGGTATTGGATATAGCAACTATTTTGGAAACTACAGTTGGGGAAGAGTATTCCTCAGAGCAAGATCAAAGGAAACCCAGTATAACTCATATACAAATAATGGATATTTGGGAATATCTACTGGCACAATTGTAAAAAGAACTGCTCCATTAAAGTATTCAAATTACATTTAATAAATAGATAAAAAACTCTTTCAAATGTCTGCAATTATAACTGATCAGATTAGAATATTAAATGCAAAAAACTTTGTTGCTGGTGTGACAACTTCAACAAATTCTTATTATACTTTTGTCGGACTTTCCAATCCAACAGAAATTCAAAGTGATTGGGATACAAATCCACCAGCACCAAGAGATAATTTTAATGAGGAGAATAGTTATTGGGAAACGATGATAGCTTTGAAAAAAATTACATCATCAGATGTTCGTCAAGTTATTCCCAAAAGAGTTTGGTCATCTGGAACTACATACGACTATTATAGACACGATTATAGTAGATCAAATCAAGCAGGAATTTCAAGTGCAACTAGTTTATATTCTTCCCTATTTTATGTTTTAAATAGCGACTATAGAGTTTATATTTGCCTGCAAAACGGGACAAATCCTGATTATCCAAAAGGAAGACCATCTTTAGATGAACCAACATTTGTAGATCTAGAACCAAGGTCTGCAGGAACTAGTGGTGATGGATATGTATGGAAATATCTTTATACCATTAAACCAAGTGATATTGTAAAATTTGAATCCACTCAATTTATGCCTGTCCCATCAAACTGGGAAACGAGTGCCGATAATGCTGCTGTAAGAGATAATGCTGTTGATGGGTCAATCAAAATCGTCACCATCACTAATAGGGGAGTTGGTCTAGGAACAGCAAATGTGACGTATACAAGGGTTCCAATTAAAGGTGATGGAACAGGAGCTGAATGTACAATAGTTGTCAATAATGACCAACAGGTAGATTCAATTGTAGTATCAAATCAGGGTTCTGGTTATACTTATGGTAATGTTGATTTAGTTTCAGGAAATGTACCAACAGGTCAAGAAAGACCAACATTTGATGTGATTATTCCACCAAAAGGTGGTCACGGAGCAGATATCTATAGAGAGTTGGGTGCATATAATGTTCTTTTATATTCAAGAATTGAAAATGATTCGGATAACCCAGATTTCATAACTGGAAATCAGATTGCAAGGGTTGGTGTAGTAGAAAATCCTCTACAGTTCAATTCATCTCAATTATTGAACACAGATAAAGCAAGCGCAACTTATGCTATAAGATTAGTTGGTGCGGGATATAGTTCTGCTGTTTATTCTCCAGATTCATTAATCACACAAACAGTGGGAACTGGTGTTACTGCTGTCGGTAAGGTTGTTAGTTACGATCAAACTACAGGCGTTTTAAAGTATTGGCAAGATAGGACACTTGTAGGATTCAACACGGTTGGAACGGCGCAAACAAACCCACAATATGGTTTTGATCTCGTTGAGTTTACTGGCAATATTTTGACCGGTGGAAGTTTGGTTATTAACGGAAATACTGGAGGAACATTATCTATCAGTACTTCCTTTACGGGTATATCTACTGTAATAAATAGTAGGACATACTATCTTGGTCAATATTTTGATGGTGGTTTATCGAATCCAGAGGTGAAAAAATATTCGGGAAATATCATTTATGTTGACAATAGACCATCTATAACAAGATCATCAAATCAAAAAGAAGATATCAAAGTCATTTTGCAGTTCTAAAGAATTATGTCCCAAATAACAAACCTAAATGTTTCGCCATATTTTGACGATTTTGATGCAGATAATGACTACTATAAAGTTCTTTTTAAACCAGGGTATCCCGTTCAGGCTAGGGAACTAACAACATTACAGTCTATTCTACAAAATCAAGTAGAAAAATTTGGGCAGCACTTTTTTAAAGAAGGTGCAAAAGTTATTCCAGGAAATACATCTTATAATCAATTTTATTATGCAGTAGAACTGAATAATACTTATCTCGGTGTACCAGTAGATGCTTATGTTGACCAGTTAATAGGTACTAAAATTACTGGTTCAACATCAGGAATCACTGCAGTCGTAGAAAACGTTTTATTATCTACGGAATCTGAGAGAGAAAATGTTACTCTATATGTAAATTATCTAAGTTCCAGTACGCAAAATAATTCAACTGTACAATTTTTGGATGGAGAAAGTATTTTTTCGAATACTACAATTACATCTGGTTTACTGGGGAACACTACTATTCCTGCTGGAACTCCTTTTGCTATCACTGTAGCAAGTAATGCAACCTCTACAGGATCTTCATTTTCAATTTCAGAAGGTGTTTATTTTATAAGAGGATATTTTGTAAAAGTAAATACTGAAACTTTGATTTTGGATCAGTATTCAAATAATCCAAATTATAGAGTAGGTTTGTTTGTAAATGAGGAAATAGTCAATTCGGATATTGATGAGGCGTTAAATGATAATTCTCAGGGGTTTAATAATTATGCAGCACCTGGAGCTGATAGGTTAAAAATTTCAACCTCTCTTTTTAAAAAAGATCTAACAGATTTTAATGATAATAACTTTATAGAACTAGCTACTATAGTAGATGGTGTAATTAAAACAAATAGAAACACCAAAGAATATAATTTAATCCAAGATGAATTAGCCAGAAGAACTTATGCAGAATCTGGAGACTATTATGTAACTCCATTTGATTTAAGCATTAAAGAGTCCCTGAATGATGGGTTAGGAAATAGAGGAATATTTAACCAAGGTCAGTTTACTTATGGTGGTTCTACTCCTTCAGAAAACCTTTCACTATACCAAATCTCTCCAGGAAAGGCATTTGTAAGGGGATATGAAGTAGAAACAATTTCTCCAGTATTTTTAGATTCAGAAAAACCAAGAACTACTGCTACACTCAAAGATCTTTCAATTAACTATAATACTGGTTCAACTTTTGCAGTAAATAGAGTATTTGGATCTCCAGTAATTGGAATAGGAAATACCTATACTTTAAGTTTAAGAGATTCCAGAGTCGGTCTTACATCATATACTGCAGCAGGAAAAGAAATTGGATTAGCAAGGGTTTATGATTTTAGATTAGAATCTGGTTCATACGATACAACAAATTCAAACTTAAACCAGTGGAATATTTCTTTATATGATATTCAGACAACGACAGAAATAACACTAAACGAACCTATTACACTTGCTGCAGGAACATTCATTAAAGGCAAGAATAGTGGTGCAACTGCATTCCTAAAAGATGCAGTAACTAATAGTGGATCAATTGCTGTTTATCAAAAGAATGGTGACTTTATTTTAAATGAGTCATTCATATTTGATGGTATTACGAATAGCAGAGTTGCAACAGCAATTACCTCTTATGGAATTTCTGATATCAAATCAGTTTATGGTATTGTAGGAACGGCAAAAACTTTTAATGCCGATACTATTCAATCAGACATTTTCAATGTTGGTGTTGCTACTATTAGTGCTCACACTGGCGGTATTAGTATAGTATCAAGTACCAATATAAATTTCCCAGGTAATATAGTTAAAGTTGGGAATCTGGTTAAGTATAGCAATAGTTTATCTTCCCTGCCAGTATATGGAAGTGTTCTAAGTGTTGGGGCAACTACAATATCAATATCTGGAGTTACAACAGTACCGGGTATAATTGAAGGGGGTTTACCTACATCAACTATTAGTGTTTCCGATTTTAAAATTCTTGGAACATCTTTAACAAAATCTTCAGATGATACTTTATATACCATTTTACCAAAACCAAATATAGCATCTGTCGATCTAACAGAAGCATCATTGACGATTAGAAAGACATTTGATGTTACTATCTCAAATAATCAACTTTCAACTCAGGTTGTTGCAGGAGAAAATGAAACATTTTTACCTTTCGATGAAGAAAGATATTCATTAATTAGATCTGATGGAACTACAGAAGTATTAACTTCTGATAGATTTGCCTTCGATTTAAATTCGACAGCATTACAAATTTATAATTTGGGTGCAAATGGAACTGCAACATTAGTTGCAACACTAAGAAAAATCAAGCCAAAATCAAAAGTCAAATTAAAGAATAGAGTATCTGCATTAGTAATTGATAAATCAAAATATCAAGCATCTGGTATTGGATCAACGACACTGGATGATGGATTATCATATGGAAACTATCCATATGGAACAAGGGTTCAAGATGAAAATATTTCGTTAAACGTTCCAGATATTATTAATGTTTACGGTGTTTATGAGTCAAAAACATCATCGGATAGTCCATCCGCACCAGTTTTTGAACTTTCTTCGATAAATGGACCGACTACAAAGACGGGCGACTTAATTGTTGGTGAGCAATTTATTGGACAACTGAGCGGAGCAATTGGAGTATATGCAGAACGTCTAGATGATTCGCGCATTTCTTTCATCTCTTTGAATGAAAATACATTTAAAGAAGGTGAGTCAATCGTTTTTTCTGAGTCAAACATTTCTGCAAATATTGTTTCAGTAACTGCATCAAGTTCAAATATTTCAGCAAACTTTAAGTTTGATAACGGACAAAAAGGTTCTTTCTATGGATATGGTTCAATAAATCGTTTGTCTGGGGCACAAGAACCTTCAAGAAAAATAAAAGTATATTTTGCAAGTGGTTATTATCAAAGTTCTGATGATGGCGATATTACAACTAAAGAATCTTATAATGGATTTGATTATAAAAAAGATATTCAGATAGTAAACTCAGTAAGAAACTCTGACATTATTGATATCAGACCAAGAGTTTCTTCTTATACAGTAGCACAAAACTCAAGATCACCTCTGGAGTTTTATGGAAGAACTTTCAACGGATCTGGAAATTCTGCTGCTAATATTTTAGCATCAGACGAATCCATTACAACCACATTCTCATATTATCTCGGTAGAATTGATAGAATTTATGTCCGTAAAGATGGAACATTCCAAGTTAAATATGGTGTTCCATCAGAAAAACCAGAAAAACCAATTTCTGTTGAAGATGCTTTAGAGATTGCAACGGTAACTCTTCCACCATACTTGTTTGATATCTCTCAGGCTTCCGTTCAGTTTCTTGAGCACAAGAGATATAGAATGGTTGATATTAAACAACTTGAAAATAGGATTAAGAATCTTGAATATTATACTGCACTCTCGATGCTTGAAACAAACACCGCAAACCTGTTTGTTCCAGACTCTGAGGGATTAGATAGATTTAAATCTGGATTCTTTGTTGATAACTTCAGTTCTTTAAATACTCAAGAAAACGGTCTTTCTTTTGAGAACAGCATTGATCCTAAAAATAAAGAATTAAGACCAAAACATTATACAACTGCGATTGATTTAATTCAAGGTCCAGTAGAAGGTATAGATTCTCAAGTAGATTATAGATTTGAAACTCCCGAAGGTAATAACATAAGAAAAACTGGAGATTTGATCACTCTAGATTATTCTGAAGTTGAGTGGTTAAAGCAATCTTTTGCAACGAGAACTGAAAATGTAACTCCTTTTGTCATTAGTTTCTGGCAAGGAACTATTGATTTAACACCTTCCACAGATACTTGGGTTGATACTGTTAGATTAGATGCCAAGGTCATCAATAAGGAAGGTAATTATTCTCAGGTAATGGCTCTTGCCCAGAGACAATTTAATGTCGATCCTCAAAGTGGATATGCTCCTACAGTATGGGGTTCTTGGGAGACAAATTGGACCGGCAAAGAAGTTGTTGAAACTGTAGATGTAAGAACAGATACTACAAATAACTATGGATACTATAATAAGTATTGGTGGGGTTGGCCATATGGATATTATGGATATTGGGGTTATTGGGGATGGAATAGAGGATATGCAACAACAACTGTTACTCAAGACACTTACAGAGAAGTAAAAGAGACTGGAATTAAATCCAGAACAGGAACCACATCATTTGTTGCAGAACAGTTTGATAGAAGTTCTGTAGGTGATAAAGTTGTAAGTAGAGATTTAGTACAATACTTAAGATCTAGAAACATCCAGTTTGTTGCAAAAAATGTTAAACCATCTACTCAACTTTATGCATTCTTTGATGGTGTTGATGTAACCAAGTATTGTGTTCCCAAGTTGTTAGAAATCAGTATGATTTCTGGTGTATTTGAAGTTGGGGAAACTGTAATTGGAAATATTCAGAAAACTGGACTTAATGATAGATGTGTAGATATAAATGAACCCAAAATTACATTCAGAGTATCTCAGTCAAACCATAAAGAAGGTCCATATAACACCCCAACAACAACATATGCATTAAATCCATATACCAATCAAACTTTACCAGCATCATACTCATCAACCAGCAACATTTTAAATGTTGATACATTTTCACTTTGCACACAATATCAAGGTGAGTTTAGTGGATGGGTTGAATCTGGAATGACCTTGGTTGGAAAAACAAGTGGTGCTAAAGCAACTATTACTAATGTAAGGTTGGTTTCTGATGGTTATACTTCAATAATTGGAAGTTTTTATATTCCAAATCCAAATATATCAGTTAACCCAAGATTTGAAAATGGTTCAAAGACATTTACTCTAATAAACAACACATTTAATGATAGAAACCTTGCTTCTACAATTGCTGAAGAGAAATTTGTTTCAAGTGGAACAATTGAAACGATTCAAGAAAATATTATCTCTACAAGAAATGCTAGAATTGAACAAAAGCAAGAACTTGAGAAAGAAAATGTATCTAAAACTACAGGAGCACAACTAGTAGGTAGTAATGTTGTTTCCAAGACAACTAATTGGTATAGATGTCCTTGGTGGGATCCTCTTGCACAATCATTCTTAGTCAAAGAAGAGAGTGGAATTTTCCTTACCAGATGTGACATATTCTTCAAGTCGAAAGATGATACTGACATTCCTGTATTGTTGCAAATTAGAACTATGCAGGGTGGATATCCAACTCAAACAATACTTCCATTCTCTGAAATTATATTAGACCCAGATCAAGTCAATATTTCAAGTGATGGAACGGTTGCAACTTCATTCACCTTTGATTCTCCAGTTTATTTGGAGGGTGGAAAGGAATATGCTGTTGTTGTTGGTTCAAATTCCAACAAATATAATGTCTTCATTTCCAGAGTTGGTGAGGTTGATTTTATAACACAATCTTATATCTCAAATCAACCATATCTTGGTTCCCTATTCAAATCTCAAAATGCTTCAACTTGGGAACCAAGTCAGTGGGAAGACCTGAAGTTTACCCTTTACAGAGCAGACTTCTTAAATTCGGGTAGTGTAGAATTTTATAGTCCAGAGTTGTCTACTGGCAACTCTCAGATTCCAACATTATTACCAGATTCTCTAATTCTCAATTCAAGAAAAATCAGAATAGGACTATCAAGTGCAATATCTGATACTGGATTAACCTTAGGAAATACTATTCTTCAGCAAGGAACAAATGCCACAGGCAACTATGTAGGTAATGCTGGAATTGCTACTGGAACTCTCCAAGTCATTAATGCTGGTATAGGGTATACTCCATCATCAGGTAGTCTTACATTCAACTCTGTTGATTTGGTAACAATTACCGGTAATGGTAGAAATGCAAAAGCAAACGTTACTGTACAGAATGGTGTTGCAATAGCAGCTACTGTTATTACTTCAGGTAATGGATATAAAGTTGGTGATGTGTTGGGGATTTCTACTTTAGGTTCATCTCCTGTAGGCAGAAATGCATTATTCTCGCTAGTTTCTATTGCTAGCACAAATGAACTTCTTCTAGATAATGTTCAAGGAGAGTTTTCTATAGCAGGAACTGGCAAGACAGTACAATATATCAATAATTCTGGTAGTCTAACCACTCTAAATGCATCATCGGGAGGAAACGTACAGATTTCAGATATTAATGTAGATAGTGATGGTTTACATATCATCGTAAATCACAAAAACCACGGAATGTATTTTAGTGACAACTACGTGAAAATTTCTGGAGTAGAATCTGACGTACCTTCTACAATATTAACTTCTCAATATTCATATCAAGATACTGGTTCAATCTTAATTAATGACTCTACCAATTTTGCAACCTTTGAAAATGTTGGAGTTGGAACTACAAATCCAGGATATGCATTAATTGCTAACGAACTCTTCGAATACACTGCAGTATCTGCAGGTTCTTTGGATGGAGTTACTTCTCTTGGAGTTATTGATCCTGTTTTCTTCGGTAATCTTTCCACACTTAGACTGCCAGTTATACCAGCAAACACTCCAGTTTATAAGTATGAATTGGGAGGAGTTTCTCTAAAGAGAATCAATACAACTCATTATCTTGGCAATGCAAGCGTTACAGATCCAATATCATTTGATTCCTACGCTATTAAGGTGCAGATGGATCAAAATGGAACTGATAGATACACTGGTTCCGACTTCCCTAAGTTGTATTTAAATCAAACAAAATCTGCTGGTGGGTTTAACATAAAAGCAACTCAAAACATTCCATTTGAACTCATTACACCATTAGTACAAAATATTACTGTACAAGGAACAACGATTAATGCAGAACTTAGAACAACTACTGGTTCTAGCATTAGTGGTGAAGAAATTGCATATGTTGATAGTGGATTTGAATCTGTTGTATTAAATAGAACTAACTATTTCAAAGATACAAAAATAATTGCATCTAAAGTAAATGAAGATGCAAGATTGGGATCCATTATGGGCAAAAAATCTATGAATTTGAGAATGTTCTTAAATTCAGTAGATTCAAGAGTAAGTCCTGTTATTGATACTCAAAGAGTAAGCGCAGTTCTTACTTCCAACAGAGTCAATAACGTGATTACAGACTATGCAACGGATAATAGAGTCAATACCATTGGCACAGATCCATCTGCATTCCAGTATATTTCAAAAGAAATTACTTTAGAAAATCCAGCAACTTCTATAAAGATCTTGTTAGATGGTCACTTGAACAACTATTGCGATATACGTGCGTTTTATGCTATTGGTGAATCTCAAAACTTTATTCCAATATTTACTCCTTTCCCTGGATATAAAAATCTTGATTCAAGAAAGCAGGTTATAAGTTTTGAAAATAGTGATGGATTACCTGATGCTTTTGTTCAACCATCACTATCATATGAGTTTGGATCTGGAAATGTTGAATTTAGAGAATATAGTTTTACTGCGGATCAACTTCCATCATTCAGATTCTATAGAATTAAATTAGTTCTTACTTCAACAAATCAGGTTTATTCTCCAAGGGTTAAAAATCTGAGAGTAATTGCACTTGCGTGATAAATATGGAATATTTAAAAGTTGAGGGTCATAATAATCTTATTAGGGACCCAATTACAAACTCTATTATCAATACAAATATGTCAGAATATCAACAGTATATTTCAAGACGTAATATGAAAAATGAGGAGAATCAAAAGTTACAGAATTTGGATGAGGATGTTGCTAACATAAAAAATGACCTAGATGAAATAAAATCACTACTTAGGAGTTTAATTGATGGATCCAGATAAAATAGAACTTGAAAACTTAAGTAAAAGTTTTGAGTATTTTAAAATAGCATCAGAAATTGACAATATTGAAGATATTGAAGATGCAAAAAATATTGCTAAATGTTATTTTAAACTTTATTTAAAGCAACAAGAAGTGGTTTCCCAACTTGCAATATCCAAACCATAAATATTCTTAAAGAGTAAGATAAATGGCGCAACCATCTACTAGACAAGAACTAATAGATTACTGTAAAAGAAAACTGGGTGCGCCAGTTTTGGAAATTAATGTTGCAGATGAGCAAATTGAAGATCTTGTAGATGATGCTGTTCAGTTTTTCCAAGAAAGACATTTTGATGGTGTTTATCCTACGTTTTACAAATATAAAGTAACCCCCGAAGATATTGCTAGAGGAAGAGCAAAGGGAAATGAAGCTAATGTAGGAATCGCTACCACATCAGCAACTGCAAATATAGTAGGAACTGCTGTCACATTTTCCTATTATGAAAATAGCAATTATCTTCAGGTTCCACCAAATGTTATTGGCGTAAATAAGATTTTTACTTTTGATGGAGCAAATACTATTACTCATAATATGTTCAGCGTTAAATATCAACTGTTTTTAAATGATATTTACTACTGGGGTACAACTGAACTTTTGAGTTATGCGATGGTTAAAACATATTTGGAAGACTTAGACTTCCTTTTAAATACACAAAAGCAAATCAGATTCAATAAGAGGCAGGATAGATTGTATCTTGATATTGATTGGGGATCCGTTACTGATACTCAGTATTTCGTTATTGACTGCTATTCAACCTTGGATCCAAATGATTACTCAAGAGTTTGGAATGACTCTTTTCTAAAACCATATCTAACTGCACTTATTAAAAGACAATGGGGACAGAATATGATGAAGTTTACTGGAGTTAAACTTCCAGGTGGTGTTGAACTGAATGGTAGACAAATGTATGATGATGCTCAAAGAGAGATAGATATTTTAATGGAAAAAATGTCTTCTACTTACGAACTTCCTCCTCTGGATATGATTGGATAAACTATGTTAAATCCATTTTTTCTACAAGGATCAAAATCAGAGCAAGGTCTTATACAAGATCTAATTAATGAACAACTTAGAATGTATGGGATTGATATTCATTATTTGCCAAGACATTATATAACAGAAAAAACTGTTATTAAAGAAGTTATTGAATCCGAATTTAATAACGCATATCCAATTGAAGCATACATAGATAGTTTTGATGGATATGGGGATAACCCAACTATCTTATCAAAGTTTGGAATTCAGGCACTTAATGAAATTAATTTAATAATCTCAAGGGAAAGATTTAAAAATTATATCTCACCTCTTATTAAAGATCAAACAGATATAAGATTGTCAACAAGACCTAAAGAAGGAGATTTGATTTATTTTCCTTTAGGAGATCGTTTATTTGAAATAAAATATGTTGAGCACGAAAAACCTTTTTACCAACTGCAAGGATTATATACCTATGAGTTGAGATGCGAACTCTTTAGATATGAAGATGAAGTCATTGATACTGGAATTGATTACATTGATGACAATATCAGCGGAAGCGTGGGAGAAAATACAGTTCCAATTGGACCAGTTCAAAAACTTACAATGGTTGGGGTTGGATCCACTGCGTCTGCAATTACAGGAATCGTAAATGGTGGTATTAGATTTATAACCATTACAAATCGCGGTGGCGGTTACACAAGTGCTCCAACAGTAGGAATTTCTTCAGCACCTTCTGGAGGAAAAACTGCAACAGCAATTGCTCAGATGATTGGTGGAATTGTTGTATGTAATGATAATACAAATCCATCAGCACAATCCGTTCAAAGTGTAGAGATGGTTAATCCTGGATATGGATATACTGTTACTCCTGGAGTTAGGTTTATTGGTGGAGGTGGAAGTAAGGCAACAGCAACAGCAACACTTGGAGATGGAATTGTCGGAATTATTACCGTCACAAGTTCTGGTTCTGGATATGTAACACCACCAACAATTACATTTTCTGGTATTTCTTCAGTATCTGCAGCTGCCACAGCAGTTGTTTCTGCTGCTGGGTCAATCACTGCAATTAGAATTACAAATGCAGGACTTGGATATACCGTTGCTCCAACCATCACTATTGGAAATCCAACATTAGTATCAACAGGAACATTCGTTTTTAATGAAATTGTTACTGGTTCTCAAAGCGGAGTTACTGCAAGGGTAAGGTCTTGGAATGCCAATACAAATATCCTTGAGGTCTCCAATGTTGCAGGACAATTTATTGCTGGAGAAAATATTGTTGGTACAGCATCAAGTGCTTCTTATCGTCTAAGATCTGTTGATGTCTTTGCAGTTAAAGATGGATTTGCTAATAATGACGAAATTGAAGATGAAGCAGCCGATATTATCGATTTTGACGAATCAAATCCTTTTGGAATGCCATAAATAAAAGTTATTATGTTTAAATAATAATATAAGGTTTATAAGATATGTTTGAGTATTTTTATCACGAAATTTTAAGAAGAACCGTTATTGCTTTTGGTTCTCTGTTTAATGAAATAAGTATTAAGCACACTAATAATAGTGGCGCTGTTACTAATGTCATTAAGGTTCCCCTTGCATATGGACCAACTCAAAAGTTTCTAGCAAGATTGGAGCAATCTCCAGATTTAAACAAACCAGTTCAAATTACATTACCAAGAATGTCGTTTGAGTTTACTGGTTTAACTTACGATCCAACAAGGAAATCAACAACTACTCAAACATTTACTGCAAAGTCAACAGAAGACGGAACAGAAACTAAAAAAACATATCTTCCTGTCCCATATAATATGCAATTTGAACTTAGCATTATGTCTAAGTTAAATGATGATGCCCTGCAAATACTTGAGCAGATTTTACCATACTTCCAACCAGCATATACAATGAGTGTGGAGTTGGTAGATATTATCAACGAAAAGAGAGATATTCCTGTAGTTCTTGAAAATATTACGATGCAGGATGACTACGAAGGAAACTTCACAACAAGAAGAGTATTAATTTATACTTTAAGATTTACTGCAAAGACTTATTTGTTTGGTCCCGTTTCTTCTGCAGCAAAAGATATTATCAAGAAGACCTCAGTTGGTTATATTGCCGGAGATACTACAAGCACTCCAACAAGAGAAATTGTATATTCAGTGGAACCAAGGGCTATCAAAAATTATACTGGTACGATTGTTACAAACCTCACCAAGGATATCAGTACAGAAGATACACTCATTACGGTAGATAATGCAAGTTCGATCTATACGAATACTTATCTAGATCTTGAGGGTGAAGAGGTTTATGTAAGATTGAAGTCTGGAAATATTCTTACTGTAGATAGAGGACGGGATGGAACTACAATCACTTCCCATCTAGCAGGTTCTCCAGTTAAGTCTATTACTACAGCAGATGATGCTTTAGTCGAAGATGGAGATGATTTTGGTTTTAGTGGCAGCAATTTATGAAAATGACAAAGAAATTTGATAGTTTGAACGATGCTTTTAATGTAGATGGTGAAATAGTACCTGTAGAAAGTAAAAGTGAAATTGAAAAAATAGAAACAATTGCTTCCACAATTGATGATATTAAAAAAGATTATAACTACACAAGAGGTAATCTTTATTCTCTTATAGAGAAAGGTCAAGAGGCAATTAATGGTATTCTTGAACTGGCGCAAGAAAGTGAGATGCCTCGTGCATACGAAGTTGCTGGACAGTTGATTAAAAATGTTGCCGATGCAACTGATAAACTGATGGATCTTCAAAAGAAACTCAAAGATATCGAAGAGGAAAAAGTTAGTAAGGGTCCAACAACAGTTAATAATGCATTGTTTGTTGGATCAACTGCAGAGTTGGCAAAGTTATTGAAGCAACAAACTCAAGATAGTTTAGAATAATAAATATAAAAAGGTATTCCACATTTAAATGCCAAAGTTGAAGTCCCATAAAACAGTTGAGCAGATTGCAAAGAAACATCGTCTTGATGTATCTTTTATACAAAAGCAGCTTGATATGGGGGAACCTATTGAGCATGAGCATACAAAAGATCATGAACTTGCAATGGATATTGCTCTTCAGCATCTAGATGAAATCCCAGATTATTATACCCGTTTGAAAAAGATGGAAGCAGATGCCAAAAAGCATCATAAAAAATTTAAAGATGTAAAAGAAGAAACTAAATCTGGAGATGAAGGTCTTCATGATTGGTTTAATAAATCAAAATCAAGTGATGGAAAAAAAGGATGGGTTCAATTGGGTGGAAAGTGGTCAGGTAAACCATGTGCTCGACAACCAGGACAAACTTCCACACCAAAATGCGGAAGTTCTAAAATGAAAAGAACTTTATCTAAAGATGAAGAAGATACTGCTAGACGTAGAAAAAATATTCAAGATCCAAATCAACCACAGAAAACTGGTGGAGCAAAGCCAACTAACGTAAGAACTGAAGAAATGGATTTAAAAGAAGTTAAGGATAAACCTAATAAAGGTAGTGGTAAAAAAGACGCTTGTTACAATAAAGTAAAGTCTAGATATGATGTATGGCCAAGCGCATATGCTTCTGGAGCTTTGGTCAAGTGCCGTAAAGTTGGTGCTGCAAACTGGGGAACTAAATCGGAGGAAACCATGCACGAAGAAGAAAGATATTGTCCTCTTTGCAATAAGAGAGAAGGAAGATCCGAATGTTCTTATGGAGAAAAGGCTTGGGACAAGGTTTCGGTTAAAGATGAAGAGTATTCGATGGTTAGATCAGAACTCGAAACTCTTATGAATGCTGCCCAAAGACTTAAAGCAAAGGTAGGAAAGGGTGAGGGTAATCTAGAGGCATGGGTTCAGTCAAAAATTACCAAAGCGGCTGACTATATTGATACAGCAGCAGATTATGTTATGAGCGGAGAAATGCAAGAACAAAAAATAGTTGATAAGATAATGGATGAAATGAAGTGTTGGCCTGGTTATAAGAAAAAAGGAACACAAAAACTTTTTGGTAAAAAGTACAATCGCTGTGTAAAAGCAGAGAACGTAACCATTGAAGATGCTGATGGCAATACTTTTGCAGAAATTGTAGATTTGATCAAACCAGAACCAATCAAAGGGTTTAAGTCTCAAGTAGAAGAAGCAACACGTATTCAAGCACAGACTGGAAATATAGTTGCAGTCACTGTTTCTTGGAGAGGAAAGTATTATTCTTTGAAGATGTTCTTCCCTCAAGTTAAACTTCCAACTCGTAAAGAGATCAATGATGAACTGCAGAAAGTTTATCCAGGATCTATTGTAATCCATCATTCAGTTTCTGAACTTCAACCAGGACAACCACTAATTCAACCATTTGGACCTCAGGGTGGTAGTTCTGCAAAACTAGGTCCAAGTAAAAACTATGTAAAAACTATGGGTGAAGAAGTTGATATTGATGAAGATTGGCAAAAGGTCAATCGTCAAGATAAGACTGATGGTTTGAGTCAAAAGGCAGTAAATGCTTATCGTCGTGAAAATCCAGGTTCAAAACTACAAACTGCAGTAACTGAAAAGAACCCATCTGGCAAAAGAGCACAAAGAAGAAAGAACTTTTGCAGTCGTATGTCTGGAATGAAGAAAAGACTGACATCTGCAGAAACTGCAAGAGATCCAGATTCAAGAATTAATAAAGCACTTCGTCGTTGGAACTGTAATTGATAGTAGGTTTTTGGTATGTCAAATGATGTTTATCTTGGTAATCCGCTTTTAAAAAAGGCAAATACTCCTATTGAATTTACACAGGAGCAAATTCTTGAATTTGTAAGGTGTAAGGATGATCCCGTATATTTTGCAAATAATTATGTAAAAATTGTAACCTTGGACCATGGTCTACAAACATTTAAACCATATCATTTCCAAGAAAAGTTAATTAATAATTTCCATAATCACAGATTTAATATCTGTAAGATGCCAAGACAGACTGGTAAGTCTACCACCGTGGTATCTTTCTTGCTTCATTATGCAGTATTTAATGATAACGTAAATATTGGTATTCTTGCAAACAAAGCAGCAACTGCAAGGGAACTTTTGGATAGATTGCAGACTGCTTATGAGAATCTACCAAAGTGGATGCAACAAGGTATTATATCTTGGAACAAAGGTTCTTTAGAACTTGAGAACGGTTCTAAAATTTTGGCAGCATCCACATCCGCGTCTGCTGTCCGAGGAATGTCTTTTAACATTCTATTCTTGGACGAATTTGCATTCGTTCCAAATCATATTGCAGATTCATTCTTCGCATCCGTATATCCTACTATTACTTCAGGTAAGCAAACTAAAGTTATTATAGTTTCTACACCACACGGTATGAATCATTTCTACCGAATGTGGCACGATGCAGAAAAGGGTAAAAATGAATATGTCTTTACTGATGTGCATTGGAGTGAAGTTCCTGGAAGAGATGAGGAATGGAAAAAGCAAACAATTGCAAATACTTCCGAACAGCAGTTTAAGGTTGAGTTTGAATGCGAATTTTTAGGATCTGTCGATACGCTTATTGCTCCATCTAAACTCAGAACACTCGTATATGATGCTCCTAAGACCCGTAGTGCTGGTTTAGATGTTTATGAGGACCCAATAGAGAATAATGACTATCTCATTACTGTAGACGTTGCTAGAGGCGTAGGAAACGATTATTCAGCGTTTACTGTTGTAGACATTACACATTTCCCACATAAAGTTGTTGCTAAGTATCGGAATAATGAAATAAAACCGATGCTTTTCCCAAGTATCATTCACGAAACAGCAACAGCATATAACAATTCATATATCTTATGCGAAGTAAATGATGTTGGAGATCAGGTAGCAAGTATTCTTCAATATGACTTAGAATACAATAATCTTTTGATGTGCTCGATGAGAGGTAGGGCAGGTCAAATTGTAGGACAAGGATTTTCTGGGAAGAAAACCCAACTTGGAGTCAAGATGTCCAAGACGGTTAAAAAAGTTGGATGCCTCAATTTAAAAACTATGATTGAGGAAAGTAAATTATTATTAAATGATTATGAGATTATAAGCGAACTTACTACCTTCATTCAGAAACATAATTCATTTGAGGCAGAAGAAGGATGTAATGATGACCTTGCTATGTGTCTTGTAATTTATGCTTGGTTGGTTGCACAAGATTACTTTAAAGAACTAACCGATCAGGATGTTCGAAAAAGATTATATGAAGAGCAAAAGAATCAGATCGAACAAGATATGGCACCTTTTGGATTTGTTATGGATGGTTTAGATGATACAAGTTTCGTTGATGATGACGGAGATAGATGGTATGTTGATGAATATGGCGATAGATCGTATATGTGGGATTATCTCTCCTAATGGACTTAGATAAACAGATAAAACTTGGTCATTTATTATTAGCAGATAGAAAATGTAGGGTATGTGGTGAAATGAAAAATCTGATAGATGGATTCTACAGGACAAGAAAAGATAGAGGTCCTGTAGCATCTTCATATTCATATGAATGCAAAGAATGTACAATAAGAAGAATAATAGACAGTAAGAAAAACTTCATTTTAAACTTTGAATGGGAATATCCTGATTGGTAGACATTCACGTCAGGTTTCCCCTGTGTAAAGTATCTTTTTAATAAATATTTTTTAGATAAACTGAGATTTCACGGAGAAAAAAATGGCGACTCCTCAATTATCTCCAGGCGTACTCGTCAGGGAAGTTGATTTAACTGTAGGAAGAGCTGATAATGTTTTAGATAATATTGGAGTAATCGCTGGACCTTTCCCAATCGGTCCTGTTGATTTCCCAATTGATATTGCAACCGAACAAGATTTAATCAACACCTTCGGTAAACCAATTTCAACAGATTCCCAGTATGAGTACTGGATGAGTGCTTCATCATACCTTTCATATGGTGGTGTTCTTAAAGTTGTTAGAACTGGTGGTTCAACACTCAATAATGCTAACGCTGGTGTTGGTGCTGCAGCAACTACTTCTTTGAAGATCGACAACTATGACGATTACACCAACAACCACTCCGATGGAAACAACTTCACCTTCGCTGCAAAAAATCCAGGTTCTTGGGCAAACAACTTAAAGGTTTGTGTCGTTGATGATTTAGGAGATCAAATCATCGGCATTAATACTACCAACGTCGGTGCTCTTGGTGCTCAAATTGGATACGGAGTCACTACAACACTAACTGGAGTAACAATTGCAGGATCTGGTTCTACATCATCATTTACCGGATATTTGAAGGGTATTATTACTGGAGTTACAACAGACGCAACTAACGGTAATAGCAATATCACAGTAAAAATTACTTCAAGAGTTTCTTCTGCAGGAACTGAGACTCAGATTAACTACGCAGAAGGAACTTCATTTGCTGCATTTGCGGCAACATCAACTGTATCGTTTATTAACTCTTCTGGTACATCTGCTGGAACAGCAACCGTTGCTTCAGTATCCGATTGGTACAACGAACAAACTCTTGGTCTAACCAACACAACAATTTATTGGAAGTCTATTGCACCAAAACCAGTAACAAATAAATACTCTCTTGAAAGAAATGGTAAAAATGATGCAATTCACGTTGTAGTTGTTGATGATCTTGGAACCATTACTGGAAATCAAGGTACGATTCTTGAGAAGCATTTAGGTCTTTCCAAAGCTCTTGATTCTGTTTCTGCAGTCAATTCTCCACAACAAATTTGGTATGAGCAATATCTTGCGGACTTCTCATCCCAAGTATATGCTGGAGGAAATCCTTCAAGTGCATCAGATTCTTATTGGGGAACTGCTCCAAGAGCAACTGGATTTACTACTTACTCTGGTGTTGCTTCTGCTTCCTTTACTCCAATCACAACAGGAAATGGTCTCTGGGGACTAGCTGCTCAGGACGTTACCTTTAGTGCAATTGGTAATAAGACATATACCCTGACAGGTGGAGTTGATTATTCTGCTTCTGGTGGAATGAAGGCAACTCTTGGAGATCTCATTACTTCATACGACAAGTTCTCTAACAAAGATGAAATTCAAGTTGACTACTTGATTATGGGTCCTGGTCTTGATAATGTTGCAGATTCTCAAGCAAAAGCAAGTTATTTAATCTCTCTTGCAGAGCAGAGAAAGGACTGTGTTGCAACTGTCGGACCTCATAAGACAGACTTAGTTGGTCAAACTAATACAACGACACAAACAAATAACTTGGTCAAGTATTTTAGTTCACTTCCTTCTTCTTCTTATGCAGTATTTGATAGTGGATATAAGTACACTTATGATAGATTTAACAACAAGTTTGTTTATGCTCCTTGCAACGCTGATATTGCAGGTCTAATGTGCCGTACCAATATCATTTCATATCCTTGGTTCTCACCTGCTGGACAGCAGAGAGGCATTATCAATAATGCTATTAAACTGGCATACAACCCAAATAAAGCACAGAGAGATCAACTCTATCCACAAAGAGTAAACGCAATCGTTACTCAACCTGGAATCGGAACTCTTCTCTTTGGTGATAAGACTGCCCTTGGATATGCATCAGCATTTGATAGAATCAACGTTCGTCGTTTGTTCCTCACTATTGAGCAAGCATTACAAAGAGCAGCACAAGCACAACTCTTCGAACTCAACGATGAGCTGACAAGAGCAAACTTCAAGAATATTGTTGAACCATATCTTCGCGATGTTCAGGCAAAGAGAGGTCTTTATGGATTCTTGGTAGTCTGCGACACCACAAACAATACTCCTGATGTTATTGATAATAATGAGTTTAGAGCGGACATTTACCTGAAGCCCGCCAAGTCTATTAACTATGTAACCCTTACCTTTGTTGCAACTCGCACGGGCGTAAGTTTTGAAGAAGTTGCAGGTACTGTTTGATTATTATTCAATAAATAACCTAAGGAGGTAACGAACCGTGGCAAGACTCAAGACAATCTCTCAATTTAAGAGTGCTCTAAAGGGTGGTGGTGCTCGTCCCAATCTATTTGAAGTTGAACTAACCACCCTACCAACTGGAATTAGTTGGGATGCGGATATATTCAAGTATCTCTGCAAAGCAGCAGCTCTACCAGCATCAAATATCGCAAATATTGATGTTCCTTTTAGAGGAAGAATCTTCAAAGTTGCTGGAGACAGAACGATTGATACTTGGACTGTAACTATCATTAATGACGAAGACTTCAAACTCAGAAGAGCATTTGAAGCGTGGACCGAACTAATTGCAAAACTTGATAACAACCTGGGTGCTACAAATCCTGGTGCATATATGAGTAATGCAACTGTTTATCAACTGGGAAGAGGATCACAGGTAAATAGCACCACTAATGCTGGTTCTGATAGTTCTATCTTGGCAGCATATAATTTCATTGATATTTTCCCAACAAGCGTATCAAACATTGATCTTTCATATGATAGTGGAGATACGATTGAAGAATTCACCGTTGAATTCCAAGTTCAGTCCTACGAAATCATTAGCGGAACTACCGCTGCGAAAGTCTAATAAATAGACCAAAGGCACAAAGAAAAATAAATTATGGCAAGATTGTTTGGATTCTCTATTGAGGATAACGAACCATTATCTCCAGGTGTAGTTAGTCCCGTCCCTCAGAATAATGAGGATGGGACTGACCATTACTTGAGTAGTGGTTTTTTTGGTTCTTATGTCGATATTGAAGGTGTTTATAGAACTGAGTTTGATCTTATCAAAAGATATCGTGAAATGGCACTTCACCCAGAGTGTGATAGTGCTATTGAAGATATTGTAAATGAAGCAATTGTATCAGATACAAATGATACTCCAGTAGAAATTGAACTTTCTAATTTAAATGCCAGTGACGGCATCAAGAAGAAAATAAGGCAAGAGTTTAAATATATCCTATCCCTGTTAGATTTTGATAAAAAATCACACGAAATTTATAGAAACTGGTATGTTGATGGTAGATTATACTATCATAAAGTAATTGATCTTAAGAATCCAAGCGAAGGAATTCAAGAACTGCGTTACATAGATCCGATGAAAATGCGGTATGTAAGGCAGCAAAAAAAGAGTGAGAAAGACAAATATAGAATTGCAAATATCAATAGTGATAATCCTATGGATTTTGAATTTCCTCAAATTGAGGAATATTTTGTATACAATCCAAAAATGACTTATCCAGCAAGCAATCCATCATCTCTTGGTGGAACTGCTGGAATTAAAATGTCTCGCGATTCTATCACATACTGTACTTCTGGACTTGTTGATAGAAATAAGGGATCAACACTTTCATATCTTCATAAAGCAATTAAATCACTCAATCAACTTAGAATGATTGAGGACTCTTTGGTTATCTATCGTTTGTCTCGTGCTCCAGAAAGAAGAATCTTTTATATTGATGTAGGCAACCTACCCAAAGTAAAGGCAGAACAATATCTTCGTGATGTGATGATGCGTTATCGTAACAAACTTGTTTACGACGCAAGCACCGGAGAAATCCGTGACGACAAAAAGTTTATGGCGATGCTTGAGGATTTCTGGCTTCCACGTAGAGAAGGTGGTAGAGGAACTGAGATTTCTACCCTTCCTGGTGGACAAAACCTTGGAGAAATCACAGATATTGAATACTTTAAGAAGAAATTATATCGTTCTCTAAACGTTCCACCATCAAGAATGGATGGAGAAGGTGGATTTAATCTTGGTCGTTCTTCAGAAATCTTAAGAGATGAAGTTAAGTTCAGCAAATTTGTAGCTCGTTTAAGAAAGAGATTCTCATATATGTTCCACGATATGTTGAGAACTCAATTGATTCTTAAAAATATCATTACCCCCCAAGATTGGGATACTATGGAAGAGCATATTCAATATGACTTCCTCTATGATAATCACTTTGCAGAACTTAAGGATGCAGAACTTCTCAATGAAAGATTAAATATGGTTCAAATAGCAGAACCATATGTTGGAAGATATTTCTCTCAGGATTATCTAAGAAGAAAGATTCTTCGCCAAACTGATGAAGAAATTCTTGAACAAGATAAGATTATGAAAAAAGAAATTGAAGATGGTATCATTCCAGATCCAAATGCACCTGTCGATCCAATGACTGGAATGCCTTTAGATCAAACAGCACAAATGGATCTTGGGCAACCAGTAATGGAACCAAATCTTGATGCACAAGGTTCTGCAACACAAGCAAGTGGAAAGATAGCAGAAATGCCCAAGGGTGGTGAGATATAAATAAAGAAAATTACTTAGGTATTAAAAATGGATGACCTTCTTGATATGATTGCTGCTGATGAAGCTCCTTCTCAAATTAGTGACAAAATTAAAGAGTTGCTTTTTACAAAATCTGCAGAAAAAATTGATGGGTTTCGCCCAACAGTAGCAATGAGTATGTTTGGACAACAGGAACAAGAAGAGGAATGATATGAAATCCTATAGGCAATTTATCTCAGAATCGGTTAATATTGCTGGCGATTTCACAGGAAATCTATACATTAATTCACAAGCAGAACAACCACAACAAGTCGGTGAGGAATACGTTGCCGACGTAATGTGGAATGGAAGTTTTTATAGATTAGAATTAGTTACTAAGACTGGAATTCCTTCTACAAGAGAACTTGGTGAGCAACTTCAATCTGATTATCCAGGAGCAGTTGTTCATCAAATTTATCCAGTTACGGAAAAGAATTTAAACATAAAAAACGCACAAAGATACCACCCATCAAAGTTAGAATGGATTGATTGATAAATGGCTCAGTGGAATATAACAACTCAAGATTATCTCAATCAAGAGAGAAGTCTTTTTGAGATTTTTGGTGCTGCAACTAGAGATGGAAAGATTGTAGATAATATCAATAGATTTCCAGTAAGTGTAAATCCAGATGCTTTTGGTAGAACAAGAGTATCAAATCCACTTACACTATTTGATAGTTCTCACAGATATAGAGACAATAATCTTTGGGAGAGTTTGATTGTAGGAACTGGTTCTACAGTTGGATTTGCAACTACTCAAGGATTAGTCAATATTGGAATTGGAACTACAAGTGGTGATTCAGTTATTAGGGAAACTACAAAAACATTCTCATACCAACCAGGGAAATCTTTACTTGTTTTAAATACCTTCGTTCCCGCTGCACCAAAAACAAACTTAAGACAGAGAGTTGGTTATTTTGGTGCTGATAATGGAATGTATTTTGAGATTAATGGTACAACACCTTATTTTGTAGAAAGAAGTTTATCTACAGGAACTTCAACTTCAGTAGCACAAACTGATTGGAATATTGATAAGTTAGATGGAACTGGTGTTTCTGGTATTACATTAGATATCACCAAAGCACAAATTCTTTGGATGGATATTGAGTGGTTGGGACTTGGAACCGTAAGAATGGGATTTGTAATTGATGGAAAGTTTATTCATGCGCATTCATTTCATCATGCAAATTTAATTGAATCAACTTATATCACAACAGCATCTCTTCCTTTGAGATATGAGATTGCTAACACTGGAATTACAACCAGTAGTAGCATTATGAAGCAAGTTTGTTCTTCTGTGATTTCAGAAGGTGGTTATGAACTTCGTGGATTGCAACAAGCAGTTCAAACACCAATCACCGCACCAGTAGATTTGCCAACTCCTGCAGGAACTTATTATCCTGTTATTTCTATTCGTCTCAAATCTTCTCCAAATAGATTAGATGCGATTGTAATTCTGACTGCACTATCACTGATGGGAACAGGAAATGGTCCACAATATAATTGGCAGGTGAGAACATCAGCAACTACTAGTGGAGGAACTTGGGTCAGTGCTGGTGTCGATAGTGCTGTGGAATATAAGATTGATGGAGGGACTGTAAGTGGTGGAAGAATATTAGCATCTGGTTTCTTCACATCAGCAAATCAATCTTCCTCATCAGTTGATATTCTAAAAGAAGCACTATTTAAGTTCCAGTTGGAAAGAAATGGACTGACTGGAACTCCTTATGAATTAACGCTGGTATGTGCATCTGATACTGCTGGTGCTGATGTTTTTGCTTCCCTGGACTGGGAAGAAATTAGTAGGTAATTCGCAATTTATAAATAACTAAAAGTGTTGTATTTAAAATAATGGCTCATAGACCAGTTGGGGTTGGTTCCTCATTTGCATTTTCTGCCGGTACTGCTACTACATCCGCAACTTCATTTTCAGTTCAATCAAGTGTATTGAGAGTAGTTGCTGAAGGTGGTGGTGCATATGTAAAAATTGGAGTAGGAACTCCTACCGCAACAAATACTGATTATTATATTCCTTCGGGAGGAACTGCAACTCTTGCATTAACCAAAGCATCGAATCGTGTTGTTGGGGTTACAACAGGAACAACAACTATAGTTACTGTTCCTGAAGGCACCCAAGTTCCATTTGGAGTTGGTGATTATGTTTCATTAACTGCAAGTGGACAATCATATTATGATTTTACTCACAAAGAAGTTTTATCAGTTGATACTTCTGCTGGAGTAAATGGTTACTATCAAACAAGAATGACAGTTGCATACAATTCAAGTGGTATCGTAACTGCATTTTCTCCATCAGATGCATCAGTAACTATTTCAAATAAAGTTTCTGCATATGGTGCAGGTTCAGGAACTCTTTACTACCAACAAGTACAAATTTCAGGACAAGCGTAATGAAACTCATCACAGAAGAAATCGAATCAGTAGAAGTTCTTACCGAAACTGTGAATGGTAAGAAGACTCTTTATATTCAAGGACCTTTTCTTCAAACTGAAGTAGTGAACCGTAATGGTAGAATGTATCGTTTACCTGTTATGGAAAGAGAGGTAAAGCGTTACACCGAACAGTATGTGGATAAAGGTCGTGCTCTTGGTGAACTTGGTCACCCAGATGGACCAACCGTAAACTTGGATCGTGTTTCTCATAAAATTGTTTCACTTCATCGTGAAGGAAATAACTTTATTGGTAAGGCACAGATTCTTTCTACACCAATGGGTAAGATTGCAGAGTCACTTCTCAAAGAAGGAGTAACTCTTGGTGTTTCTTCTCGTGGTATTGGTTCAGTAAGACCAAATAACGAAGGTTATACTGAAGTTGGTGAAGACTTTATGCTTGCTACTGCTGCTGATATCGTTGCCGATCCATCTGCACCTGATGCATTTGTTCAGGGAATTATGGAAGGTAAAGAGTGGGTATGGGATGGTGGTATGCTTCGCGAAAGACTTGCAGAGCAAACTCAAAGAAGAATTAATACTCTTGTAGATGAAAAACTACTTGAAGAGTATAAGTTAAGTTTATTCAATGAGTTTTTAAACTCATTGTAATTTATTAATTTATAAATAAATATAGTTTATAACTAAAGGTTAAACGGAGAGTTCAAATGTCTCGTGGAGATTTACAAGAAATGGAAGTAGGCACTAAGCAATCCAAAACCGCTGTTAATGCTAATGCCAAAGCAGCGGATGCAATGCCAAGTCTATCTGGTTCAACACCAGGACAAACTGCCGGTTGGGAAGATCTTGGAGGTCCTGATCCTTCTAACTATCGCTCAACCGATGATTCAGCAAAGTTAAAGACACCAGGTGGAACCCTTAAGCAAGTTAAGGATGTTGTTAACAAAGGTGCTAAGCCTGCTGAAGCAATGAAGGGCGTTAAGGAAGATGAAGAGTTTGAATATGATGAAGATGAAGAACTCTTAGAAGCCGCTAAGGAAGAAGAGGAAGAGGGAGAAGAGGAAGAAGAAGGCGGTAAGAAGAAAGGTAAGAAGAAGGAAGAAGAAGATGGTGAAGAGGATGAAGATGAGGATGAAGTGAAAGAAGAGTATAACATCGAAGAAGATGTTAATGCTCTGCTTGCTGGCGAAGATCTCTCTGAAGAGTTCCAAGAAAAAGCAAGAACCATTTTTGAAGCTGCTCTTCTTTCCAAGGTTTCTGAAATTAAGGAAACCCTTGAGGAGCAATATTCTATTGCTCTTGCAGAAGAAGTCGAAGAAATTAAGACTGAACTTGCAGAGCGTGTAGATTCATACCTTGAGTATGTTTCTGACGAGTGGATGCAAGAAAATGCACTCGTTATTGAGCAAGGTCTTAAGACCGAAATGACTGAATCATTCCTTGCTGGAATGAAGGGTCTTTTTGAAGAACATTATGTATCAATCCCTGAAGATAAATATGATGTGCTTGAGAGCATGGTAGAAAAACTTGATGAAATGGAGACAAAACTCAACGAGCAAATTGAGAAGAACGTTTCACTCAAC
>JACCDY011014027.1_pt1 | contig 67463 bp, 87 predicted proteins | sample 7446391 | NCBI WGS metagenome assembly JACCDY01 (sample SAMN15323451, study PRJNA562643) | freshwater metagenome | isolation source: river surface water | place: USA:Blue River Watershed | collected 2017-08-18
ACAGGTGGTCTTGCATCTCGCCGAGCACCCTGGTAGGGTTGGCGCGCCTCCGCGCGGGAGGGACCCCTCGACGGTCCCACACATTTGCTCTCGCGCGGGGGCGACTTGACTTCGCATCGTCTGCGTGGCTTTGTGGCAGCGATGGCGAAGGCTGCGACCAAAATCGAATTGTGGCCGACCGCCAAGCCAGTCCCCTACGAGAAAAACGCACGGGTGCATTCACCAAAGCAGGTTGAAGCGCTCGCAAAAGTCATTGGCGAGCATGGCTTCGATCAGCCCATCGTGGTCGATACGCACGGCGTGGTCATCAAGGGCCATGGGCGTTTGCTCGCTGCAAAACATCTCGGCCTCGCCAAGGTCCCGGTCATCACCCGTGACGACCTCACGCCATCGCAGGTGCGGGCAGCGCGCATCGCTGACAACCGCATGGGCGAGCTCTCGACGTGGGATGACGAGCTACTCGCACTCGACCTGCGTGAGACGCTCGAGCTCTTTCCCGATTTCGACACCGATCTTCTCGGCTTGAAAGCTTCGTTCGTCGCATCGCACGTGCGTATGGCGGGCGAGGTCGAAGAGGTCGACACACCTGAGTTGCCAAAGAACCCTGTGACGCGTGTCGGGGACGTGTGGACGCTTGGTCAGCACGTGCTCACGTGCGGTGACAGCACTAAGCTTAAGTTCTCAAAACCGCACACGATTTTTACGGACCCACCTTACGGCGTCGACTACGTCAGCCGCGTTGATGAGAAGCGGCGCAAGGACTGGGGCGGTATCGCGAACGACAACCTCGCAGGCGAAGAGCTCGTGAAGTTTCTTCGTAGCTCCGTCCCCGTGAAGGAAGCCGAGTTCGCGTTTGTGTGCTGCAACTGGCGCAGCTATTTCGATTTCGAGACGGCGTATGGAAAACCGACCAGCGTTTGCGTTTGGGATAAAGGCTCGTTCGGTCTTGGACGCGGGTATCGAACGCAGCACGAGTTCTTGATGTTTTTTGGCACGTTGAACCGCACCGACCTTTCGGACGTGTGGCAGTTGAATCGTGATCCTCGTGGCGACTACAAGCACCCAACGCAAAAGCCTGTCGCGCTCGCAGCGAAAGCGTTGAGTGATGTCGACGCCAAGGACGTGTTCGACCCGTTTGGCGGTAGCGGCTCGACATTGCTCGCTGCTGAGCAGCTCGATGTGCCGTGCATGACCATCGAGCTCGAGCCGAAGTATTGCGACGTCATTGTCGAACGGTGGGAGAAGCTCACCGGTAGTAAAGCAACGCGCTCTAAGTCAGCAGCTTGACCTACGCGCTGCACGCGCGGCACACTCGACAGCATGGCAGAACGAAACGGCCCGACGGACGGCGGTCGCTACAAGCGCGCAGTGCCGAGCGGCAATCATAAAGGGCGCAACAAAGGCAAGAACGGACAGCGCCCCGGTAGGAAGCTCGATACGTTCAAAGGCGAGACGCTCTGGACGCCTGAGCTCCAAGAAAAACTGCTGAGTCTGATTCGTGCCGGCAACTACGTTGAGGTCGCTGCGCGTGCTGTCGGTATCAGCTCGCCGACGTACTACTCGTGGCTCTCGCGCGGCGGTCAGGGCGAGGAACCGTTCGCAGAACTAGCTAGGGCCATAGAAAAAGCGGCGGCGGAAGCGGAGGCCCGAGACTTCACTCTGATCGGGCGGCACGCTGAGAAACAATGGCAAGCGGCAGCGTGGCGGCTCGAGCGAAAATTGCCTCAGCGGTACGGGCGCAAGGATAGCTTGGAAGTGACGGGCGATGAGCAAAAGCCGATCAGCGTGACGTCGGCGCGGGTCGACCTCGGACGGCTTTCCGACCAGGAGCGTGCGGAGTTCGCGCGTCTGCGCGACAAGATCCGTGTGCTCGACGAGCCTGAGCCCGAGCAAGGCGAGTGACGGCGTTCGCAGCTGACAACGTACGCATGACGTACGATTGGACGCTCTTCGCGCGCGACAACCAACTAGAGCCCCCGGGCAAGTGGAACACGTGGCTGCTCCTTGGCGGTCGCGGGTTCGGCAAGACGCGTACGGCGGCTGAATGGGTGCGATCGCTCGCCGAGCGCGGGCTCGACCGGCGCATCGCGCTGCTCGGCCGCACGTCGTCGGACGTCCGGGACGTCATGATCGAAGGCGAGTCGGGGCTGTTGTCAATCAGTCCGCCGTGGTTCAAGCCCGTCTACGAGCCGTCCAAGCGCCGGCTCACGTGGCCCAATGGCGTCATTGCCACGACGTTCTCGGCCGACGAGCCCGACATGCTCCGCGGCCCGCAGTTCCACGCGGCGTGGTGCGACGAGCTCGCGGCGTTCAAGAACGTGGCGGCGTGGGACAACCTGCGCTTCGGCTTGCGCCTCGGCCGTCGCCCTCGCGTCGTCGTGTCGACGACGCCTCGGCCGACCGACGAGATCCGCGCGCTCGTCAAAGACCCGACGACGCATGTCACGCGCGGCTCGACGTACGAGAACAAGCGCAACCTCGCACCGGACTTCTTGTCGCGCATCTTGGCGAAGTACGAGGGCACGCGTCTTGGCGACCAAGAGATCCACGCGATGGTGCTCGACGACACCGAGGGCGCGCTGTGGACGCAGGCGCTGGTCGACGCGTCGCGGGCGGATAAGGCGCCCGAGGAGTTCAAGCGCATCGTCGTCGCCGTCGACCCCGCCGTCACGTCCAAGGCGACGAGCGACGAGACGGGCATCGTCACCGTCGGTCTCGACTGGGAGGGCCGTGCGTGGGTGCTCGACGACGACAGCGGCCTCATGAAGGCCGAGGCGTGGGCGTTGAAGGCCATCGAGCGGTACAACGCCCGGCAGGCCGACCTCATCGTCGGCGAAGTGAACAACGGCGGCGACCTGATCGAGGTGAACCTGCGCGCCGTGCACGGCGGCCGCAACGTGCCGTTCAAGGCAGTGCATGCGAGTCGCGGCAAGGCCGTCCGTGCCGAGCCCGTGGCGTCGTTGTACGAGCAGGGCAAGGTGAAGCACGTCGGCCGCTTCGCCCAGCTCGAGTCGCAGATGACGACGTTCGTGCCTGGCGTGACGACGAAATCGCCCGACCGGATGGACGCCTTGGTGTGGGGGCTGACGGAGCTCATGCTCGGTGCCGGCTTGGAGTTCATGTCGATGGATCTCGACGTCGGCGAGCGCTCGGCGCCGCACCTCATCGAGTGAGCGCGCGTGTTGCGTAGTTGACGCTCGTCCTGCCGGCCGATACCGTCGCATTCCAAATGCCGAAGAAGCGAACGGCCGCGCTAGCGGTGCAGAAGCGCAGCGAGGAAATGTCGTTCGAGTCGCTCGGCACGACGGGCCTCCGCCGCTCTGGCGGCTACGTCCACGAAGAGTTCTTGTCGAAGCTGCGGGGCTTAAAGGGCGTCGAGTTCTTCAAGGAGTTCACCGAGAACAACCCGCAAGCGGGTGCCGTGCGCTTCGTCGTCGAGTCGCTGATCCGCCAAGCCGGCTGGGAAGCGCGGCCTGCCGAGAGCCCCACCGACCCGATGCAGGCCGACATCGCGCACAAGCTGCTCGAATCGTCGATGGACGACATGGAGCACGGTTGGCAGGACATGGTCGTCGAGATGCTGTCCGCGCTGCGCTTCGGGTGGAGCTACGCCAACGTCCCGTACAAGATCCGCCGCGGGCCCGACGGCCCGCCGCAGGTGTGCAGCGAGTACGACGACGGCTTGATCGCGTGGCGCTCGATCGATTTCCGCGCGCAGGACACGCTCGATCGGTGGGAGTTCGACGAGCGCGGCAAGACCTTGGGCATGTGGCAGATGGACGGGTGGACGGGCGTTCGCGCGTTCATCCCGATCGACCAAGCGGTGCACTTTCGCATCGACAAGTTCAAGGACAACCCCGAGGGGCGGTCGATGTACCGCAACGGCGCGATCAGCTATTTGCGCCTGAAGAACCTCGACGACATCGAGGCCATCGGTGCCGAGCGCGAGATGACTGGCGTGCCCGTGATGGAGGTGCCCCCGTCGCTGCTCTCGCGCACCGCGAGCTCGGGCGACATGGAGCTCCGCCGCGCCTTGGAGCGCATGCTCGGGGCGTTCAAGCGCAACGAGCGCGAGTTCGCCCTGGTGCCGTCCGAGTCGAACAGCGATGGCAAGCCCACGGGCTACAAGTTCCGCCTCGTCTCGAGCCCGGGCACGCGCGCTTTCGACATCACGAAAATCAAAGAAGCGCACAAGATCGACATCCTCGTCAGCTGCCTGTCGCAGTTCTTGATGCTAGGCCTCGGCGGCGCGGGCGTCGGCTCTTCGGCGCAGGCGCACTCGCTCTCGTCGATGGGCCTCTTGGGCCAGGCGTTGATCGCCGTGCTCGACCAGGTCACTGACACCATCAACAAACAACTCGTCGCGCGCATGATGCGCTTCAACCGCTTCGACCGAGCCAACTGGCCGACCGTCGGCCACGGCGACGTCGACGCGCCCGACATGCAAGCCGTCGGCGCGTTCTTGAAGACCGTCTTCGACGTTGGTGCGTTCGTGCCGACCGAGGAAGTGCGCGAGCGGCTCTACGACATGATGAAACTGCCCTACTCGCCGCCGACCGTCGGCGCGCCGGGCCTGCTCAGCGGCGTCACGACGGCCGACCAGCTCGTTGCCCAGGTGATGGGCGGGGGCACGCCGTCCCTGCCCGCGCCGGGCGCTGCAGGGGCGCCCGCGGGCGCGCAAGGCCCCGTCACGTCCGCCGACGACCTCATCGCCAGCGTGATGCCGAGCGAAAACGCGTCTAAGCCGCCGTTTGACGCGCCAAAAAGCAAAGAACCTGCGCAAAACGACTCGAAACCGCCGTTCGACCGTCAGGAAGGCGCGTGAAGCGCCGACCCAATGTGCCGAGCCGCGTCGCGGTCGCGGCCATCGCAAACGCTTGGATGGCGTTCTCGCGTGCGTGGCTGTCCGACGAGTGGTGGCGCCGGTTGCTGTACCACTTGCAGCGCCAGGACCTCTCCCGCGCCGTCGAGAGCGTGCCAAACCCGGCCGACATCGAACCTGAGCGTTTTCAAGCGTTGTTTCAGCTCGTGCTCAATGCTTTTGCGAGTGCCTACGAGCGTAGCGCTAACGACGAGTACGAATCGCTTGGCAGCATCGTGCGCGTCGGCAAACGCTTACATCTTGTGAAGGCGAAGAAGCCGAACAGCCGCCCGAATCGCTTCGTCGAGGTGCCGCACTCTGATTCGTTCATCCGCGAGCGCGCTGCGCGTTTGGTCGTCGAGATTTCTGCTGTGCAACGACAGCAGATTCGTGACTCTATTCAGCGCCGTTATCGCCCCGACGTGCGCCCCGAGGCGCTCGTGCGCGACATCAAGGCCGTCGTCGGTCTCGACACACGTTTGGCGAATGCCGTACAGCGCCGCGCCGATGAGCTGCGAACGCAAGGAATGAAACCGGCGAAGGTCCAGCAAGCGACGCAGGTGTACGCCGACCAACTCCTACAGCACCGCGCCGAGATGATCGCTCGTACCGAGACTGCAGCCGTCGAGACCGACGCCAAGCAAGCCGCTTGGGAGGTTGCCGCTGCTGACGGCCTGGTCGACCGTCCGTTGCAAGAGTGGGTCGCTAACGCCGAGGCGTGCGCTGACTGCCAGGCGATGGATGGCGACAAGATTCTAGTGGGCGAGCAGTTCTTTTCGCATCAGTACGGCTTCGTGAAAGGGCCACCGTTACACCCGCACTGCGCGTGCGGCGTCGAGCTTGCAACATGAGTGTCGCTCAGATTTTAGGCAACGACGGCGATCGAGTCGCCGAAGTAACGCTGGACGGAGCTCTCGTTGTCTCGGTCTTAGACAGCCTTGTCCCAACCGGCTACAACTTCATTGCGCTAGGCTACACTGGGGCTGACTTGACGACCGTCACGTTCAAATCTGGTGGATCCAGCGGCACGATTGTCGGTGTCTTAACATTGACCTACACAGCCGGCGTTCTGCAAACTGTGACTAGGAGCGCGTAAGTGGCCGTCAAATTCGTCTTCAACCCGTTAGCGGGCAAGTTCGACATGATCAACGACGGCGTTGCCGCCGCTGCGCTCGATGTTGCAAAAAACAACGTGTTGGTCGGCACCCGTCCGCGTCTGAATTTGATTGAAGGCACTAATGTCTCGCTCACGATAATCGACGATGCGGGCAATAACGAAGTGGACGTCACCATCAACGCCTCTGGTGGCGGTGGCGGCGGCGGTGGCAACACATACTTTCCCGGAGGATGGGGCTGATGCCTAAAGCGACGAACGCCTGTAACAACATTCTGGCTCTCATTTTCAACGCCACGACGTGGAACCTCATCGCAGAGAACGACAGCACGTCGCCTGCGACGAATCTCTACCTGTCGTTGCACACCGCCGACCCTGGTGTTGGCGGGTCACAAACGACAAACGAGACGTCGTACACGAACTATGCTCGAGTCGCAGTCGCGCGCAGCACTGGTGGCTGGGACGTGCCGAGCGGCGGCGCAACTCAGAACGCAGCACTTGTGCAGTTTGCACAGTGCGGCGCTTCCGGCGCGACTATCACCCACGTCGCCATCGGCACCGCATCATCCGGCGCTGGCACTGTGCTTTATGCGGGTGCGCTGAACGCATCGCTTGCCGTTGCCAACCTGATTCAGCCGCAGTTCGCAGCGGGTGCGTTGACGGTGACCGAGGCATGATACCCCGCTATCGCATCGGCGATAACGGCGAGCTTGTCCCGGATGAAACGGGAGATGTCGTGCTCTACCGCGATTATCTGGCCGACGAGGGTAACTGGGTTCCGTTCGAGGATTACAAGCAACTGGATGAGCAGTTCAAAGAGCTGCTCGCGAATCTGAGGAAAAAATGACCAAGTACAAATGCAAGGTCTGTGGCGCACCGGTGAGTGTTTTGGTGAGTTTTGTCAAACGATCCTGCTTACACATCACAGCGGGCATCATTGCGGACATCAGCGCCACTGCTACCGGTGAGTGCAAGGTTGCAGGCAAGTAATCCGTGGCAGGCTTCGTCAACTACGGGGCCTTGAGCAACGCCGTCATCAACGGACAGACCAGCTTTTGCAGTTTTCGCAAAGTCCCGTCGCAAGCGACTGTCGCAAACTGGTGGGTCGACCTGTCGATGGCCGCAGGTAATCCGTCCCCGAACTACTACGCTAGCGCTCCGCTTGTCGCCGCTACGCTTGATAGTCAGCGGGGCATTTTCCACGGTGCAGATAAGTCACCAAGCAATAAGCATCTTGCGCGCATACATCTGCAAACCCCCACAGCTGGTTTGGTCGGAATGTACACGTTGCTCGACTATCTGCTCTACTATCCGTTCATCGACGGAGATGATGCCGACGTGCAGACGATGGATAACTCTATAACGCTCCCGCGTTACACCGACGGTGCGGGCGTGCAGGCAATGTTTGTTTGCGTTGCGCCGACAGCTGGCGGCGGACGGTTCACGTTCGACTACGTCAACCAGGACGGCGTCACGAAGACGAGCCCGGTGCACTTCTACACGATCACCGCAGCAGGCATCACGTCGTTGCTCACCTCGCAGCCCGCGAGCAACGCGGCGTTCGGCCCGTTTCTTCGGTTGGCGAGTGGTGACAGCGGCATTCGTCGCATTGTGAGCGTCACCAACACCGTGCTCAACGGCGGTCTTGGAACCATCGTGCTGGTAAAACCGCTCGCCAACTTAGCCATTCGCGAAATCAACACGCCCGCGGAGTTCTCCTTCGCCGACCAGCGCTCACCGGGCCCGCGTATTGTTGACGGTGCGTATCTAAACCTGATCATGAGTTGCGCCGCGACCGTTGCGGCTGGAACCCTTACCGGCTTCGGCCAGTTCGTGTGGGGGTAGGAGAAACGACATGGGCTACACCAGCGACGACGACATGCTGAACCAAATGACCGTGAACGGCAAGCGCGGTCGCATCGACTTCGTCAAAAGTACTGCGCCTGTTCATACGGCTGGTGGATGGCACATACTCACCGGACTTGCCGGCAATCCGAACGCCGGCACCTTTCCCGGCACCGATCTGGTCTTCTATTCGTGCTGGGAGACGAGCGGCGACGGCACTGTAGTCATCGGCCCACAACACGGCGGCGCGGTGAGCACCGCGACCAAACACTTGCTCTCGCTCAAGGCTATGATGGTTGCTGCGGCTGGCGCTCCGTGGTTGGCGATGCTGGTGGACCTACAGGGCTATTACCGCTTGAGCACGACCAACGTGACTGGCACGGGCTCGCGCACGCTCATCAACAGCAACACGTTCACAGCTTCTAGCAGCTCTGGTTTGCTGATCACGTACACGAACGATTTCAACACGCTCACAAAAGTGCGTTTCACAAACTCAGGCGGTGCTTTGCCGACTGGCTTGTCTACGCTCACGGACTACTGGCTCGTGCGCGTGTCCGCGACCACGGCGCGTGTTGCAACCTCGCTTGCTAACGCAATCGCCGGTACTGTTGTTGCGTATACTGACGCTGGGACGGGCACGCACACGGTGCGTACCGAGACGCGCTCGGGCGGCGTAGGCAATCAAGCATTTTTCGTAGCGCAAACTGCGCCCACGGCAGGCGGGCCGAACCTCACGGCCAGCGCCTATGACGACGTGCTCAGCACACCGGGCTCCGGCACGCGCGCGTTCCAAGGCACACCAAATATGGGTGCGGCTGCCGACGCATACGCGACGCGCATCCTTCACTCCGGCAATGCGACCGGTCGTTACGGACCTTTCCTTCCGTTGCAAGCAGCAGACACTGGCGTCGCCCGCATCAACTCATTCACGTGGTCGACCGGAACGGCGTACACAGGCTCCGGCGTTGTGGCGCTCTGCATTGCCAAGCCCATTGCTGAAATTCCGTTGCCCGTCACAGGCATCATGACTGAGCGTGACCTGCGCTCCCAGCTCGTGAGCTTGCCTAAGATTGACGATGGCGCGTGTCTACAGTGGCTGCTTTTCGGCACCGGTGCGACGACCACTGCTTCGCCGTTTATGGCTGTCGCAGAGTACGGGTGGGGCGGCTAAGGTGGCGCTCATTTCCAACGGCGTGCGTTTGACGCAAGGCAACGCCTTTTACCTAGGCGGCAACGCCGCTACAAGCGGGGCGTATTGCGCCGAACGCGGTGTAACGTGGAGCCCCGGCGCGCGTAAACTATTCTCAAAAGGCTCTGCGCGTGTGCAAAACGTGACTGACCGCGCGGCCGTGCCTGAAGGCTATCTACATCCGACGTGCTGGGACATGCCGCAGAAGTCAGGCGGGCTCGCTTCGCGTGGGCGTATTGCCGGTTCTGGCACGGCGGCGACAGCAAATCTCGCCGGTGGCTTGAACGGCGTAGCGCCTTTGACCGGCAACGGAACAATCACAAACGCAGCTCTAGGTCTGATTCTTTCAGCGGTAGCATCTCTGACCGGCAGTAGTACGTTGTCGGCGGCTGTTATCGGCAAGCTCGAAGCCGTCGCTGCACTGGTCGGCTCCGGTAGTATCACCGCTGCGTTGGGAGCTCTTGCTTCGGTTGTTGCGGCGCTCGAGGGCGACGGTGCGATATCGGCTGATGTTGTAGCGAAGGGTTCTCTTAGCGGCGACATCGTCGTTACGGGCGTGTCTTTGAGCACTGCAAACGTCGCTGACGCTGTGTGGACCGCAGTCGCAGAAACCGGGTTCACTTACCAAGAAGTCATTCGCATTCTTGCAGCTGTAGCAGCAGGTAAGACCGAGATCGTCGACCTTGGCGGCGGCAACGCCACTGTGACATTCCGCGACGTCAACGACACTAAGGATCGCGTCGTTGCCGACATGGTCGGTAGCGAACGTGACTCTGTCACGCTCGATGGCGAATGAGCTTCCAATGACGAAGCTGAGGAGAGTGCGATGTCACTGTACCTAAGGCCCGGGACCAGTGAGCAAGTAATCCAGGCGAACATCGAAGCGTTGATCATGCACGGTCAAAGCTTGAAAGAAGCCGATGAAATCGCACGAGCGTTTGCTGAGCAAGAACGCACTGGTGCTTTCGGTCTGAAAATTCCAAAGGACAAAGAGGAAACGGACGATCAAGCTGTCAAAGTTTCCGTCCGTCCTGTGCCAGGACATACGGTTCAAGTCTCTGTTCAGATTTCACCGCAGCTACCTAGCAGTGACTTTCACGTCGTCGGTAAAGGTTCCAAGATTCTCATCGTCAAAGGAGCTCCGACCGCCGTAGAGCTTCTGCGCGGCGAGCCGTTTGTGAATGATGACCGAATCGCGCTTGAGAAATTCGTGCTTGAGCCTCTCGGATTGCGTCGCGAAGACGTCATGCTCGCGTGGGCTAAGAATTTTAACATGGCGTACGATTTTGCAAAAGCGTGCAAGCTGCCAATCGTCCTGAACATGCAGGAGGCGACGACGGGCGACGAAGCTTGGCGCAATCTGCCTTCGCTCGAAGTGCTGAAGAGCGACCCTCGTCGCGGTGGTGAGATGGCACGCAAATTGACTAGCGTGCGTAAGAAGCTTGACGCAACCGCCACACGAGTGCACTCTCGCATCAACCTGGTCCACATGGGCGCTATGCCGTCGGACGCAGGCACGATACTCGCGCCGATTCGCAAACGGGCGCCCGTGCAGCAGATGGTGTTCGGCGTAGTGCTGGACCCCTACCAGGTGGACGCCCAGAACGACTGGGTCCCTCCCGCAGAAATCGAACGCACGGCTTACGGCTACATGATTAAGTCCCGCACCATCGGGTTTCAACATCAGGGGCCGTTGCCTGACGCTACGCTCATTTCGAGCGCCGTCGAGGACTACCCGAGCGAAGACGATCGCGAGAAAGCCCTCTTGAACCTGCCGCACAAGGCGTATGCGCGGAAGTTCGGCAACGACGTCGTGCATTCCGGCGCGTGGGTCATGGGGGTAAAGCTGAGCGATCGCCTTTGGGCGCTCGCTGAGAAGGGCGAAATCGACGCCTTCAGCATCGAGGGGTTCGGTATCAGAGAGCCCATCGAGACGACGACGGCGATGCCGCAGGTGACGTTCATTGAACTGGGAGAGGTGAAGCGTGCAGTCGGGAGGTTCGCAAGCGACTAAATTGAATGACCTCGACACTCGGAGTGTCGACCTGGTCACTCGTGGCGCGAATAAGAAACGCTTCGCCCTCAAGAAAGGCGACACCGTCGTGACCGTACAAGAAGCTCTTATCCAGATTCTCAAAGACGGCTTCGCTGACGAACAAGACTGGGGCTCAATCGACAAGATGTGTGCTGAAGCTGGCCTCGACGCTCAGGGCGCCGAGACCTACAAAGCGCTCGTCAAGCTGTCAGCCGCCTACAAAGACTCGCCCGCGATGGCGAAGATGGTCGGCGATCACTTGTCGAAACTGTTCGGCGCTGGTGGCGGGCAACCCCCCGCACTCGGCGCTGACAAACCGAAAGACGAACCCGCACTGGCACCCGGTGCGGACAAACTCGTCCCGCCCGCACCGGGCGCGGACAAACCTACGGAAGATACGGGCAATAAGCCCGCACAACCGCCGGCCGATCAGGACGGCAAGGAGAAACCGATGTCGACGCAAAAGGCCGACTCGGCTGGCGCGCAGCAAGCCACCGACGCGGGCAAATTGCCCAGCGCTGAAGAGCTGCAGAAGAGCATCGACGCGCAAGTGTCGAAGGCAGTCGCGGAAGCAGTCGCAAAGACCGCTGAAGCGAACGCCGTTGTCGTGAAGGGCTTGCAGGACAAGCTCAACGAGCAGGCCGACAAGGCTTCGAAAGCCGAGTGGGTCCGCAAGGCCGACAAAGACCTGCAAGGCGTGCCCGGCAAGTCCGTCGAGGAGCTCGGGGCGATGCTGTTCGAGCTCGAGAAGAGCGCGGGCGCGAAGGTCGCCGAAGGCCAGTTCGACGTGCTGAAAGGCGCGTCGGCTGCGGTGCTGAAGAGCGCGGCGTTCATGCCCGCGGGGAGCATCCCCCGCCACGCGAACACCGACGACGCGGAGGCGAAGATCACCGCTGCGGCGACGGCTGTCGTCAAGTCGGCCGAGGGCGGGATTTCCGGCTCGGCGGCCATTCGCAAAGCGATGGAGGAGAATCCCTCGCTCTATGCGGAGTACCTCAACCAACACCCCGGCCAAACCGGCGGCGTGAAGTACTCGCGCTAACGCGCGGAAAGGACGGATTCAGTCATGGTTGCTACTGGTTTTGAATCGAGCGGCCCGTACTACCCGGGCCTCGTCTCCGACGACACCGCGCTGACGGCGTCGCAGTACCGCGCTGTTCAGCACGGCACCGGCGTTGTCGGTGGCGTCTGGCGCGCCGCGACTGCCGGCCAAGCCGGCGTCATCGGCGTCATCCAAGACAAGCCCGTTTTGGGCGACCCCTGCGTCGTGCAGTACGCGGGCGTCACCAAATGGGAAGCTGGTGTCGCCATCACCAAGGGCGCGAAGATCACGGTCGACTCGGTCGGCCGCGCGATCACCGCCGCTGCGACGGCGTCGCACTCCGTTTACGGCGAAGCGTTGGAGGCTGCCTCGGCCGCAGGCTCCATCATCGCCGTGGCGTTCCAGTACCTCGGGCCGTCGGTGAACAACGCCTAACCGGCGCACCAAGAAAGGAACGGGTGAACTGAAATGCCTCAACCAACGATCTCTGACGTCCACATCAACGCGCCGCTCACGAACTTGAGCCACGCGTACACGGCCGAAATCCAGACCGTGCACGACAAGCTCTTCCCCGTGGTCAGCGTCCAGAAGAAGTCGGACAGCTACTACGTGTATCCGAAGAGCAACTGGCGCCGCCTGCAGGCGCGCAAGCGCGCCCCTGGCACGCGGTCAGTCGGCAGCGGTTACACCGTGTCGAACGACTCGTACAACTGCGACGTGTACGCGTTGCACAAGATGGTCCCGGACCAAATCCGCGACAACGCCGACAGCGTCTTTCAGCTGGACGCCGAAGCGACCCGGTTCGTGACCGAACAGATCATGCTCAAGCACGAGCAAGAGTTCGCGTCGACGTTCTTCGCCACGGGCATCTGGACCGGCTCTTCGACCGGCGGTGACATCACCATTTCGACGAAATGGGACACCTCGACGGGCGACCCCATCAAGGACATTCGCGCGCAAATCCGCGCGATGAAGAACAAGACCGGCATCCGCCCGAACAAGATGGCGTTCGGCGGCAAGGCTTGGGACGTCGTCCTGGACAACCCGTCGGTCCTGGACCGCATCAAGTACGGTGCGTCGAACCGCGACCCGGCGATGACCAACGAGGCGATCTTGGCCCAGATCCTGGGCTTGGACCAAATCCTCATCGCCGACGAGGTGCAGAACACGGCCGAAGAAGGCGTGACGGACAGCTTGTCGCCGTTTTTCACCGAGGACAGCGCCTTGCTGGTGCACGCCGCGAAGGCGCCCGGCATCATGACGCCGTCGGCGGGGTACACGTTCGCGTGGGCTCGCTCCGGCGCGGCTGCGAACAGCGTGCGCGTGAAGCGCATGCGCATGGAACCCGAAGAGTCGGACATGATCGAAGCCGATTCGAGCTGGGACTCCAAGCAAATCGCCCCCGACCTCGGCGTGCTGTTCCTGGCCGTGGACACCTAATCTAAATTCGGGGCCCTAGGGCTCCGGCCAGTTGCCGCCCAGGCAAACGCGAACGCAGGCGCACTAAGCGTGGCACCGCGGAGAGACGCGGAAATTTTTCCTGGGAGGCACCTTGTTCGTCGCCGGCAAAATCCAAAAAGTCCAACGAGGCGGGACGACCGTCGAGCTCCAGCCGGGAGACCCGTTCCCCGAGGCGGAGACCGCGCCGATGCTGCGCGCCCTCATCAACACGGGCTACGCCGTGTGGCGCACGTCCGACAAGCCGGGCAACGCGCACGACGACGCCATGATGACCGAGGCGTACGTGCGCGGCATCGAGAAGTCCGCCGACGAAGCGAAGAAATCGAAGAAGAACAAGCCGAAGGCCGCCCCCGCGCCGTGATTTTCTCCTACTCCACGCCGACGGCGGGCTCGCGCGACGAGGTCCGCTTCCTCATCCAGGACACGGTCGAAGCCGACCCGCAGTTCTACGACGAGGAGATCGACTACGCGATGTCGGTCGCCGGCACGGGCGTCTCTTGCGCCCTGTTCTTGGCGCGCCGCTTGGTCGCCAAGTACTCGCGCCTCGCCGACACCACCGTCGGCGAAGTCTCGGAGAGCGCCAGCCAGTTGGCGGCGAACTACCGGGCCCTCGTCGGCGACTTGGAGCAGGCGGTCGCCGGCTCCGTGCTGCCCACGTTCGGCGGCGTCGACGTGCAGGCCGTCCTCGCGGCGAAGCAGGACACGTCGCAAGTGCAGCCGGCCTTCGAGCGCGGTCAGTTCGATAACCCGGGCACGGCGGGCACCCCGTCCGCGACGGACGACTCGTGATCAAAGGCGGCGTCAAAGTCGTCTACGTCCCGAAGCCTGCCGGCAAGACCTTGTTCGACATGGCCAAGGAGCGGGGCGTCACTACGCTCGAGATCGGCGTGTTCGGCAACTCGGACGTGACGGACGTCGCCATGGCGCACGAGTACGGCACCCGCACGGTGCCGAAGCGCTCGTTCCTCCGCGACACGCTGAAGCTCAACCGCAAAAAGTACGACCGCATCCTGAAAGAACGCCTGCCGCAGATGATCAAACGCGGCTGGGTGGGCTCCGTCGCCGGCGCCCTCGAAGGGCTCGGCACGATCATTGTCGCCGACGTCAGGAAGCGCATCTTGCGAGGCATCGAGCCTGCGCTGAAGCCCGAGACCGTCGCGCGCAAGCGCCGCCAAGGCCTCGCCCGCCCCAAGACCGCGCTCTACGCCACGGGCGCCCTGTACAACGCCATCAAGGCGCGGCTGGGGCGCAAATGAGCACGCGGGCGCGCATGAACCTCGCGCGCGTCGTCTTGCGCCACTCGCATGTCGACGAACAGCTCTACGTCAAGCGCTTCGGGGCAGGGAACCGCTACAACGGCCGCTGGGAGGAGGGTGAGTACGACCTCCTGCCCATCACGGCGTCCGTGCAACCGGTCTCCGAGCCGCAGGTGAACGCCCCAGAGGGCGTCCGCACGACCGACGACTTGATGGTGTACTGCATCAACGAGGAACCAAAGCCCGCCGATCGCACCGAACAACGCCCCGCCGACCTCTTGTCGTGGGGCGGCAACGACTACGAAGTCGTCGAGATGCGCGATTGGTCCAAGGTCGCCAGCTATTGGCAGGCGCGCGTCCGTCGGGTGCGCCAATGACGTTGGAGAAGTTCACCCCGCTGCTCGACTACGCCGCGCTCGAGCGCGTCCTGTACGAGTGGGCTAACAAATCTACCGGCTTGGAGGTCGTGTTCGCGGAAGACGAAGCGGCACCGCAGCCGGACCGGCCTTACGTCGCCCTATCGATCGACCGCGTCGAAGACGTGACCGGGCGTTTGCAAATCGACGAAGTTGACGCCGGCAAGGTCTCTCGCACGCTCGCCGCGCTGCAAATCGTCGAGATAACCGCGGACGTTTGGACGCAGAGCACTAAGCCGCACTCGTGTGCTCTTCGTTACGTCGACTCGCTGATCACCGCAGCGTTTTCAGACTCTTACATCGAAGAATTGTTCAACCCAGCAGGCATGGGGTGCCTCGGCAATCGCGACGGCGAACGGGTCCCGACTCTCGAGGACGGCACTCGTTGGCGCTCTCGTGCGCAATGTTCATTCCGTTTTTCAGTGGCGTCGAATTTGTCAGCCGCTGAATCGTTCGACTACATTGAGTCGACCGCGTTGACCGGGACACTGTCCGGTGGCGTGATCGATCCCCTGACCGCTGCGACTTCGGTCGGCGCGACGTGAGGACCTGATGAGCTACTTGGACGACATCGTCAATCTGAGCATCACCATCGAGAGCTCGAACATCTCGCAAGAGGGGTTCGGCACGCCGCTGGTGATGGACTACAACAGCCGTTTCACGACCTCGTTGGTGCGCGAGTACGCCTCGCCCGGCGACATGATCGACGACGGCTTCGCCGTCACCGACGAGGCGTACGTCGCCGTGCAGGAGATCTTCTCGCAGAACCCGAGCCCGTCGACCTGCAAGGTCGGGCGCATGACGCACACCGTGCAGCAGATCTTCGAGATGACGCCGGCGACGGCCGCCTCAACGATCTACTCGTTCAACATCTCGATCACGGGCGGCGACGCGCAGGCGGTGTCCTACACCTCCAGCGCGACGGCGAACACCGCCGAGATCCTCGCGGGCCTGACCGCGGCCATCGCCGCGAAGAACGGCTACACCGCAACGTCGCTTACCGCCGCCACCGCGACTGGCATCGTGCGCATCACTGCCCCGGCTGGCGCGCCGAAGTTCTCAGTCGACACCTTCAGCTCGACCTTCAGCGCGTACAGCGACGAGACGGCTTCCGGCTCGGTCGCCACCGACTTGGCCGCCATCCTCGCCGAAGACGACGACTGGTACGCGTTCATGTGCACGAGCAAGGGTGGGCCGCAGATCGCCGCGCTCGCTGCTGCCATCCAGCCGTACCGCAAGATGTACGCGGCGGCGACGATGGACACCGACGTTATGGACAGCACGGCGACGACCGACATCGGCTACACGCTGCACGCGGCCGGGTACACGCGCACCGCGCTCATCCACAACGACCGCCACATGGACCACGCCGACGCCGCGCTGCTCGGTCGTTGGTTGCCGTACCAGCCCGGCAGCGAGACCGTGAAGTTCAAGACGCTGACCGGCATCACGCCGACCAAGCACTCGGCGACCCAACGCACCGCGATGGTGAACAAGGCCGTCAACTTCTACGAGACCCGCGCGGGCGTGGGCGTCGTGATGAACGGCACCACGTGCGAGGGCGAGTTCATGGACACCATCCGGTTCGTGGACTGGCTGCACGCGCGCATCCAAGAGGAAGTGTTCGCGCTCTTCGTCTCGACCGACAAGGTGCCGTTCACCGACCCGGGCATCGCGCAGATCCAGAACAAGATCTTCTCAGTGCTCCTGCGCGGCATCGAAGTCGGCGGCTTGAGCAACGACCCGTTCCCGACCGTCACCGCCCCCAAGGCGAACGACGTGAGTTCCATCAACCGCGCTGCGCGGCACTTGCCCGACGTGAAGTTCACCGGGCAGCTCGCCGGCGCCGTGCACGACCTCGACATCGACGGGACCGTCTCGGTCTAAGGAGCTACCGTGGCAAAAGGACTGAAGACATACGACCCGGCCCGCATCGCGATCATCATCGGGCCGCACAAGGTCGAAGGCACAGCGCCGGGCAAGCGCGTGAAGATCACGCACCCGGACAAGTACAACAAAGTCGAGGGCACGGACGGCGAAGTCGCCCGCGGCAAGACGAACTACAGCTCGATCACGGTCGAGTTCGAGCTCTTGCAGACGAGCGAATCGAACGACGTCTTGTCGACGTTCTTCAACACGGACGACGCCACCCCTGGCGGCGTGCCGTTGCCGCTCATGATCAAAGACTTGGACGGCACTGCGCTTTGGATTGCGGCCGGGTGCTGGGCTGTGAAACTCCCGGACGTCGAGTACACCGACACTCCGGGCAGCAACGTTTGGAAGTTCGAGACCGGGCCGGCGTCGAGCTTCGTCGGCGGCAAAGTCTCGGCGATTTGATCTAGGGAGCCTGGGTGACAACTTTCGTAAGCAAGCAAATCGGCGACCACGTGTACGCCATGCGCCCGTTGGCGCCCGATAAGGTGCTGCAGCACGGCTACGCGCTGCTCGCCAACGTCGTGGGGGCTGGCATCAAGGACATCGGCACCGCGTCGAACCTCGATTTCGGGGCGTTCATGGGCATCGCCATCGGCGGTATCCTGACGCGTATCAATTCTGACGTCGTCAAAGCGGCCATCACTGACGTGATGCACACCGCCGTCGTCGTGAAGAACGAAGCTGAGGTCGAGCTCGACAAGTCGTGGAAGGTGCATTTCATCGGCAAGCCTGGGGACCTCGCGTCCTTCCTCGCTTGGGCGTTGACGGAGCAGTTCCGCGATTTTTTCGTTGGCACCTTCGACCAGCTCCAAGCGGTCGGAGGGCAGGCTATGAAAGCGCTCGCGCCGAAGAAAGAGTCGAGCGAGTCAGCGAGCGGGTAATCCGCCGCGCGCCGCTCCTGCGGCTCGCCGACAAAGGCATCTCGTTAGCGGAAGTGAACGCCCACTGGTCGTTCGCCGACGTCGTCGACATGCTCGAATACTTGGACTTGCAAGCCGATCTGCGCCAGATTCACTCGGAAGAGGCGATGGAGGAGTGACGGGTGGCTGAGAGCATCGGCGATTTCTTCGTCAACTTCTTCTTCAAGACGGACAAGCCGTCGGCGCAAGCCGCCGACGCGACGTTGCAAGGCCTCAAGACCCGCTACACCGGTCTCACCGACAGCGCCTTCCGTTTCAACGAAGTGACGTCCGCGATGCGCACAGCGCTCGCGCCCGTGCGCGCGCTCGCTCGTTCCATCGTCGGTATCGGCGAAGAAGCCGACAAGATGAACGACTTCGCGATGGCGGTCGGCACCACCGTCGAATCGCTGCAGCGCATGCAGTTCGTCGGTGAGATGGCTGGGGCGTCTGCTGAGGACATCGGGCATGGAATGAAGACGCTTTCGCGCGAGTTGGCGTCGGCCGCCGGCGGCAGCAAAGAGAGTGTCCAGACGTTCGTCGACCTCGGCGTGTCATTCAAAGATGCGCACGGGCACATGCGTGAGGTCGGGCAAGTCATGCCTGACGTCATTCAGAAGATCGCCGGACTGAAGACCGACGGCGAAAAAGCCGAAGCCGCGATGAAAGCTTTTGGCAAAGCGGGGCTAGATCTCCTGCCGATGCTGAAGAAATCCAAGACGGAGCTCGCTGCCGCGGCGGCAGAATTCGACGCGTTCGGAGGGGGCTTCAACGAGAAGTTCGTCGCGACGGCTGCCGCGTTCGGCGACAACATGGACCGCGCGCGGCTTGTCCTGAACAACATGCGGCGGGAGATCGCCGCCAGCGTCTTGCCGACGCTCAACCGGATGTTCGACCGTTTCCTCGAGTGGGGGAAGGGTAACTGGCCCGTCATCAAGGACGCCTTGAACTCGTTCGGCGACACCGTCGCTAAAGTCTTCGAGGGCACGGCGGTCACCGCCATCGATACGTTCATCAAAGCGGCCCTGCAGCTCTTCAAAGACAAAGAGAAGTGGGAAGCGTTCAAGTCCACCATCGAGGCAGTCGGTTTGGCCTTCGCTGGCTGGTTGGCTTACAAGAACCCGGTCCTCGCGATGCTGACGGCTCTTGGCTTGGCCATCGACGACATCGCGGCGATGACGCAAGGTAAAGACTCGGTCGTCGGGCGCATGTCTCTCGCGTTCAAGGACTGGCTCAACAACCTTATCGACACGCACGCCACGCTCAAAGGGATCGTCGACTTCATGAAGACGATCCGCGATTTGTTCAACGACCCGAAGAACGACAAGAACCTCGGCGGCTTCAAGAAGTTCGGTCAGTTCGTCGCCGGGGCTAATCAGGCCACTATCGGTTCTCTCGTCGACCCGTACGCTGATTCGGGTGCAAACCAGCAACTGGACATCAAGAAGCAACAACTCCTCGACTCGTTGGTGAACACGCCGCATGCGGGCAAGCTCGCACTGAAGCTTGGTCTGCAAAGCGCGCGAACCGGGGCCGAGGTCGACAAGATCGCCAACGTCGTCCAGAATGTCACAATGACCATCCAAGCCTCGCCAGGGATGGACACGCGCGAGCTCGCCAAGAAGATCAAAGAGCAAATCGATCAGCAAATGAAGAGCACTTTGAGCGACGCTAACGACGTGCTCGCTCCGCAGGGACAATAATGGCCGGCGTGTTGCAAGGCATCCTCGGCATCAAGCGCGTCACGCTGAAGGCGCGCGACCCCGCCACAGGGCTGCCCAAGCCCCCTATTGAAGTCGACGCCAGCATCGAAGAGAGCCACACGACGACCGTCGCCGTCACCCGGCACCCCGTTTACAAGGGCATCCCCGTCGCCGACAACGGCCGCGCCGAGCCGGACTCGCTCACCGTCACGGTGTTCTTCTCCGACGTCAAGACGCGCATCGACGAGGCTATCCAAGTAACGGCGGCCGCCATCTCCAAAGGCATCAGTTACGGCGCCAGCCCGGCGTGCTTCGACACGTTCGAACTGCTCCGACAGTACGCCAAGGACGTGATGGTGTGGGAGGTCGAGACCTCTCTCAAAGCGTACGACAATATGGTGCTCGAATCGGTTGAAGCTCCACGCAACGCATCGACCGGGCAGGGCTTGACCATCCCGTTGCGTTTCACCGAGCTCCGAACGGCGCTCATCGAGGTAGGGACGTCGGTCAAAAAACGAAAACTGTCGTTGACCAAGGCGAAGGACAAGGGCGGGCAAGCGCCTAGCAAAGCCCCCTCCCCGCGCGTGGAAAAGAGCGTCCTTGCCGGGGCCGTAGACGCATTCAAAAAGTGAGGCGCACGTGGCTCTCGAGATTCCGTTGGACAAACGCGAAACGAACTACACGTTCGACGTGTCGTTGGACGGCACCGTCTACACCTTCCGCGTGTACTGGAACGTGCGCTCGGGTAACTATTTTTTCGATCTTTTGCGCGCTACTGACAGCGCCGTTGTCTTGCGCAGCGCACGCGTCGCTGTCGGCACTGCCCCGCTCGTCCGTGTGACTGGTGACGCTCGCCCTGCGGGCGAGTTGTTCGTACTCGACACGTCGGAAAAGGACACCGACCCGGAGCTCTACGAACTCGGGGACCGTGTGCAGATGCTCTACTTTTCTCGAGCTGAGATCGCGGCGCTGTGAGCATTCGGCACGTCATAAAGCGAGTCGTGGACGTTGCGATGATCGCCTCGTCCGGCCCGCCGATCATGTTCAAAGGGTTCGACGCCGACTTCAAAGTCGAAGCGACCGCGCTCGAGACCCCGAACAAGTGCGACATCTCGCTCTACAACTTGCCCTCGGACTACCGCGCCGCGTTCAAGCGGGGCACAAAGCAAGTGACGCTGACTGCCGGTTACTTGAACACCAACGTCTCGCTTATCGGGACGTACGACGTCCAGCGCGCGTGGAGCCAGCTCGACGGCACCGAATGGGTCACGCACATCCAGTGCTCTGAAGGACTCGCCGCTTGGCGCGACGCACAGGTGAACACGTCCTTCCCCCCGGGCGTAGGGCGCGCGACCGTCTACAAGCAAGTCGCTTTGGCGTTGACCGAGTTCGGGGTCGGCGTGGGCAATTTGAACGCGACGATGGGCGCCGTCGGCACGAAGTTCTCGAACGGCGCGTGTCTCGCTGGCAACGCCGTCGACATCTTGACGCGTTACGCCAAGGCGGAGGGGTTCAACTTCAGCGTGCAAGACGGCCAGCTGCAGTTCTTGACCGACCTGCAGACGACGAAACTGATCACGTTGTCGCCGGACACTGGGCTCATCGGCTTGCCGGAGTTCAGCGACGCCGACCCGAAGTCGAAGAAGAAACCTCAGATCAAATGCCGTTCCCTCTTGCGGCCGGAAGCACGACCCGGCAACGAAGTGGTGATAGAGTTGCCTCCCGGCGAAGGGTTCATCAGTGGCAAGGTGAGGGTGAACAAGGTGACGCACAACGGATCGTCGTACGCCCAGTCGTTCTACACCGACTTCGAATGCGAGGCCGTGACGTGAACAACGGCAAGAACCAGAGCCCGAGCTTCCCCGAGACCATCCGCAACGCGATCGACTCGCGCCTCGTGGACGTGCACACGATGCTGCCAGGCAAGGTGAAAGCGTACTACCCGTCCAAGGGCACCGTCGACGTCACGTTGACCGTCAAGCAACCGCGCCGGCAGCCCGACGGGACGACCAAGGCGGTCGAGTTGCCTACGCTGTTCAACGTGCCGTTGGCGTTCCCACGCTGTGCGCTCGCGTGGGACACCTGGCCGGTCGCCGAAGACGACGCCGTGCTCGTGCACTTCGCCGAACGCGAGCTAGGTGACTGGGTGCAAGGGCAGTACGGGCAGGTGATCGACCCTGGCGAAGGGCCGATGCACAGCTTGAACGGGCCTGTCGCGTACCTCGGCGGGCACCCGGCCACGCACCCCATCACGCCGACGCCGAGCATTCGGAACCGCGTCCTGCACGCTGAGAACGAGTTGCATCTCGGCGGTCAGGACCCATCTGATTTTGTCGCGCTTGCGTCACTTGTGCTTGATGAATTGCAGAAGATAAAAACCAAATTCGATTCGCACACGCATCTTGTCGTTGTTGGCTCGACACCGTTTAGCGGGCCTAGCGCGGCTCCGACTTCACCGATGCTGACACCTCAATCAGTGGCTTCTGAAAAAGTGAAGTGTGTATGAGGCAAATCAAGCTCGACGGCGACAACGATCTCGACCTTACCAGAGGCAAGCTCAACATCGTCGAGGACGACGAGGCCATCGCGCAAAAGCTCCGCGTCGGCTTGCGCATCTTCCTCGGCGAGTTCTTCGCCGACCTCGAAGTCGGCGTGCCCTACTACGAGAAGATCCTCGTCAAGAACCCGCAGCTCGGGCTCATCCAGCAAGTGTTCAAGAAGGCCATCCTCTCGTGCGAAGGCGTGACCGGCGTCGAGAGCATGACCGCTCAATTCTTCTCGGACACCCGCAAGCTCGTTATAACCTTCTTCGCGCGCATGCAGAGCGGGCGCTTGGTGCCGGTGAAGGACTCGTTCATCATCGGCTTGAAGGTGTGACATGGCGGGATTGACCGAGGACGGTTTCGAGATCAGCGACTTCGACACCCTCCTCACCGAGGTCGAAGAGGACTTGAAGGCTGCGTTCGGCGACGAGTTCGACGTGTCGTCGAGCTCGCCGATGGGCCCGATCAACGCCATCTACGTGAAGAAGTTGTCCGAGCTGTGGGAGCTCTTGCAAGACGTCTACGCCGCCGGCTCGCCCGACGGCGCGTACGGCGACGGCCTCGACCAGCTCGGGCTCTTGACCGCCTCGTACCGCCAGGACCAGTCGCGCAGCCGCGCCCTGTGCAGCGTCTCGGGCACGCCCGGCGTCACCATCACCTCCGACGACCAAATCAAGAACGTCGAGACGGGCACGCTCTGGTACGCCGAGTCGAGCATCGTCATCGGCGCCGCGAGCGCCGCGACGGGCTGGTTCGACTCGGTCGACTACGGCCCGGTCACCGCCTTGGCCGGCACTCTCACGATCATCGAGACGCCCGTCGTCGGCTGGACCGCCGTCACGAACACGCTCGACGCCGACCCGGGCGAGCTGAAAGAGCCCGACGCCGAATTCCGCCTCCGCCGAAAACGCGACCTCGCCCGCGCCGGCAGCAGCACCGTCCGCGCCATTGTCGCGGACGTGGGCGAGCTCGCCGGCATTGAGAGCGTCGTCTGTTACGAAAACGTCGACGACGAGGAGGACGACGAGGGCCTTCCGGCGCACTCGTTCGAAGTGCTCGTCGAGGGCGGCGACTCGGGCGACATCGCCCAGGCAATTTTCGACAACAAACCCGCCGGCGTCAGCGCGTACGGCACGACGGGCGACAACGCGACCGCGTCGGACGGCTCGACGAAGTACGTCGCCTACTCGCGCCCGACCAGCGTCGAGATCTACGTCGCCCTGACCGCCGTCACAGCGTTCGGTTTCGGCGGCACGGCGACCGTGGCCGGCGCCATCACCGGGTACGGCGACGCGCTCGTAGCCGGCGAGGACGTGAACTGGTCCGCCGTGTTCGGCCCCGCGTACGTCGACGGCGTCGAGAACGTCACGGACTTGTTCATTAGCACCGCCGCCGCGCCGACTGCGACCGACGACATCCCCATCTCGCGGCGCCAGCGCTCGTCGTGGGACTCGACCCGCATCTCCGTCTGGGTGGGGTGAGCCGTGGGCATCGAGCACAAGACCGATCACGAAGCCGAAATCGACGACCTGCAGCTCGAGCAGTTCAAAGGCGCCGAGGACATGAACGCCCTGATCGCCGTGTTCGTGGCGAAGGTGCAGGAGCTAGAGGACGTCGTCTTCGACGTCCGCTCCGCGTTCTGGCTCGATTACGCCATCGGCAACCAGCTCGACATCGTCGGGGACATCGTCGGGCTCGCCCGCAAAGGGCTCGACGACGACCCGTACCGCAACGCGATCAAGATGCAGATCGCCTGCAACGTCTCCGACGGCACGACCGAGGACCTCTTGCGGTTGTTCGAGTTGTACGGCGCCACGGCGACGTGGCGCGACTGGTACGACGCTTCGATCGTGTTCACCGGTCTCACTGCGTCAGCCGATGCCGCGTTCTTGATGTCGTTCTTGAACCAAGCAAAGCCTGCTGGCGTCAAAGTGCAGCTCGTCTTTGACGAGACGGCACCCAGTTCGGCGTTCCGCTTTGGCTCCGTCGTCGCCCCCGTTACAGGCGCAACCGCTACCGGCTTCGCGGCGACGGGTAGCGCGACCGGCGGCCACTTGCTGGGAGTGTACTGATGCCACCCGTCAAACAAGACCCGTTCGAGTGGGCGACAAGTCCGTACGCGTACAAAGTCGCACCGCCTTTGGAAAAGCAACAGAAGGGGTGGACGGCTGGTGAGCGTCCGCCGGCAGGCTGGCTCAACTGGTTCTTCAACCAGATGAGTCAATGGTCGACCTGGATCGACGGCAATTTCAACGACTACCTTGTGTCGAACAGTTTGTTGGTTCGCTACTTTGGCAACGGCGTCGATGGCGACGTCACAATCAACACGACGGTCACGCTCTCGCGCGACATGTACTATCGAAACCTGACCTTCGGCGCTTCGGGGATCGTGCTCACGAACGGCTATAGGGTCTTTGTTCAGCAGACCTTGGATGTCAGCACAGGGGGGATTTTTCTCGCCCACGCTAGCGCCTCCGTCTACGGCTTCGGAAACAACGGCTCGTCCTCGGGTGCAACTCAATCAGCAGTCGCGGCGGCAGGCGGGGGGACTTACTCAGCAGGCGGCGCAGGCGGGAGCGGAATCGGCAACGGTGCCAACGGCGCCGGGGCGGCCGGCAGTGCCGGTACGTCTATCCAGTATTCTATAGGCGGTGTTGGTGGTAGCGGTGGAGTCGGGGGAGCCGGTACCGGCGGTGCTGGCGGAGCAGCAGGAGCAGCAGGAGCGCTGACGTCGCCGATAGGAGCTTACCTGGACCGGGCAAACCCGCTCTTTTACATGACCAACTCGAGCGGTTTGCATCGATCAGCAGGTGCACCTGGCGGCGGCGGCGGTGGTGCTGGTGGTGGTGACGGCTCGAACAAAGGCGGCGGCGGTGGCGGCGGTGGCGCCGGTGCGGGCAACGTTCACGTTTGCGCGCGTACGATTCAGCGCGGCTCGGGCTCGCCTTTCGGAGGCTTTTACGCCAGAGGGGGCGACGGTGGCGCTGGCGGTAATCCCGCATCTGCAAATCGCGGCTCTGGCGGCGGCGGTGCTGGTGGTGGTGGCGGCTCTGTCTTCCTCTGCGTTGCTGAGCTCCTCGGCAGCACGCTGACTAACATCGTCAACGCCAGCGGCGGTGACGGAGGAGCGAGTGCTAGCTCCGGTACGCGTTGCGGCGCTGGCGGGCGAGGCGGCGACTCCGGTCTAATCACAATCATAGATCTCTCGAACACTATTGGTCTTATTACTGTCGGACCTGTCGCAGGCGCTGCTGGTGGGGCGGCAGGCGCCGCATCTGCCGCGGGCGGTGTCGGCGGCGTCTGTAGGGCGAGCCTGTGAGTCAACCAAAGAGCCATTCTGAGTGGGCCACTGACGCGTCGGCTTTGCGGACTGAACCTTCGACGACGCAACAACAGCCCGGCTGGACCGTCTCCACGGAGCCGTCACCGCATTGGATGAACTGGTGGCAGTGCCTGATGCACGAATGGGTTCGCGTGCTTCAACAAGCGTTCGACGAGATAGGCGGGACTCCTCTTCAATCGTACCAGTTCTGGGGCCCTGGCATCGACGGCGACGTCTCTGTCACGGGCGCCGTCACGCTCGCGCGCGACATGTTCTATGAGAACCTGACCTTCGAGCCGGGCGGTTCGATCGAGACTCACGGGCACCGCGTTTTCGTTCGCGACACGATGGACCTGTCGCGCGCTGAAGCGTCGGCGATTTGGTTTGATGCTTCGCAATGGGCGTCTCCTACGATTTACGGCGTTCTCGGTGCACCGTTGACCGCGACTGCAGCCGTCACCGGCGTTGGCGGTGTGTCAGGCGGGGCCGGTGGTAACGGCGGGGGTGAGTTCTCAGCAACCGGCGGCGGGGCGAATGGGACGGCTGGGACGGTCATGTACCGAACTCAGTTCGATCCTATCGACCTCATCGCCTCACCGTTCAGCCAAATCTATGCTGGCATGCCTGGCTCGCCCGGAGGTGACGGGGGGCCGTCGTCCAACGGCGGCGACGGTGGGCACGGAGGCGCCGGCGGCGGCATGCTGTGGATTTCCGCGCAAAAGATTCGTCGAGATCTCGGCAGCACGCCGTTTGGCTGCATCAAAGCCGTCGGGCAAGCCGGCTACGACGGCGCGGATTCAGCTACGGCGCACCGAGGCGGGGGCGGAGGCGGAGGCGGTGGCTGCGGCGGTGCCGTGTTCATCCGCTCGCACACCTTGCTCGGCACGGGTGTAGTCGGGGCGGTTGAAGTTTCAGGCGGTAATGGCGGCGAAGGTGGCGCCGGGTTGGGCAACACGTATGTCTCCAACGGCGGCAGCGGAGGCAGTGCCGGCGTTGTGTACTACTGGAATGTCGGCTCTGGGACATTTACAGCGCTTACAAGTGCGACCTCGCCTGGCGCTGCATCAGGCGTAACAGGCGGCACCGGCGTGATTCTCAGAGGTGACTTGTGAGTTTTTTGTGGACGCCTGATTCAGACGACTTCACTGACGGCCCTGTCACCGGTTACGGGTATTGGGCGACCAGCGCGTCGGCGCTAACCGCTGTCCCGTCCGCAACTCAAGAAGAATTCGGGTGGCAGAGCGACGATCTCGTCACTGCGGCCTCGATGAACTATTTGATGAAAGCGTCGCAGTCGACCTTTCAAGCGTTCCTCGAGAGTGGGTTGTTTAACTCAGCGCAGTTGTCTGAACAGTACGGCGACGGGCGCGACGGCAACGTGACTGTCACAGGAGCTGTCTCGTTGACTCGAGACATGTACTACTCGACTCTAGAAATTTCAGGTGCCGGGGCGATCGACACAGCTGGGCATCGCGTCTACGCTCAGGTCTTGGATCTCTCCCTCGCTAGTGCCGGTGCGATCAAATTCAACGGAGCCAACGGCTCTGCTGGCAGTTACGGTGGGGTAGGGGGCGCGGGCGGTGCGGCTGTCGTTGGCACATTTGTCAGCGTCTCTGGTGATCGAGGCGGCGGCTCGCAAGGCTCGAGCGGCCCGGCTCCATCTGTCACCGCTGCTGCGCAACGAACTACCTTCGCGTCATTCATCCCTTACAAGCGTCGAGCCGGCGACGGCGGAAGACCGATTAGCGACGGCGTCTGGCTAAATTACTACGCTGCCACGGGAACTTATAACTACACGGACGAGGTGCAATACTTACCTGCAGTCGATCCTTGGGCGAACGCGTGGCGCGGAAAGTTGATCGGGGGTGGTGTAGGTGGTGGTGGCGGGGGTGCTGGCGGATCTGACGGTTCCGCGGGCTTAGGTAACAGCGGATCCGGGGGCGGTGGTGGCGCTAGTGGAGGCTTGTTGTTCATCGCTGCCAAGACGATCGTCGCCACGACGGCAACTGCCGCTGGCGCCATCCAGGCGAAGGGCGGAGCCGGCGGCGCTGGCGGTGATGGTTATTCGAGCGGTAACGGCGGCGGCGGCGGCGGCGGCGGGTCGGGCGGCTCTGGCGGCACTGTCGTCATCCTTTGCGACGCTGTATATGACGGGGACAGCGTCGACGACGAAACATCGACCGGTTTTGCGGACGTCATCGACGTCTCGGGCGGCGCCGGCGGGCAAGGCGGCAACGGCTTTTCGATGCCGGGGGACGGTGCTGACGGAGGCAACGGCGGGGTCGTGCTCATCATGCAGAACGGTCTGCGCGAAGACGATCCTCGTCGCATCGTCTACTCACCGTCGACGGCTTACGGTGCTGACGGCACGCGCCAGCCGACTAACTACGTCCCGGGGACTTCGAATCAAGTCAATTACCCGGGCGGCGCCGGCGGCATTTGGAAAGTAGCGCTCTGACACTCGTTCGCGTAACGGTGGATGCATGGCCGGACAACTCGACATCGACATCGAAAAGGGCTCCCGTTTCGAGCTGACGGTGACGATCGAGGACGAGTCGATCGACTTCACTTCAGGTTATTCGGCCTGGGCCCAAGTGCGGGCGATGGCCGCGACGGGCTCGACGCTGTGGGCCGAGATGGACGTCACGTCCGTCACCGCGACCGACGGCTCGGCCACGTGGGCTTTGAGCATCGCCGCGAGCGCCACGTGGGGCATGCCCGACCCGTTGAACAATCCCGCGCGACCGTTCCGCCCCGGACACTGGGACTTCTTCGCCGCGCCGACGTCGCTCACTGCGACGCACGCCAAGAAGTACCTGAACGGCAACGCGTTCGTGTACCCGAGCGGGTCCTTGCCTTGAGCGACCTCATCGTCGAACAGACCGTGCAGGTCGTGCGCGTCTCTAAGACTGAGGTGCGCGTCACGGTCGCCTCAGGGGCCGGGGGTTCTGGCCTCCCTGCGACGACCGGTGACCAGTACGCCGTTCTCATGGAGGACCCGGGAGGTACGCCGAAGTTTCAGCTGCTCAAGTCGTTCATGATCGCCCCCGATTTCTCCGTTTCGATGTCGGGCGGTGGCACGGTCGAAGTCGGCGCGACAGTTACCACGCCTGCGTTTACGGCATCTTACGTCGACGGCCCGCCGGATACGGCGACCCTGACCGACACCGAAGGGCACACCAAAGACGTCACCTCGACGCCGACGTCGTTCGCAAGCTCGAACAATTTCACCAAGACTGCTAACAACGCGACCGTTACGTTCACACTCACGGCCGACAAAGGCGACGAAGAGGACACCTCGCAGGCGACCTATGCGTGGCGCCCCCGCGTCTTCTACGGCGTCGCTTCGGCAGGTGTTGACACCGAAGCTGAGGTCGAAGCGTTGCCGAGTAGTGCGCTCGCGTCCTCTCGCGCCGCGACGCTGTCGGTGAGCCCGGGGGCTGGGCAATACATTTATTACGCCTACCCGGCGAGCTACGGTGCCGCGACGTTCACGGTCGGCGGGTTCGAGGGCGGCTTCGACCTCGTCAATGCGACGCTGTCGATCACGAACAGCAACGGCGTCACGCAAGACTATCGCCTCTACAAGTCGACCAACGCGAACCTCGGTTCGACAACGGTCGTGGTGAGCTGAAATGGCCGTCAACATCATCGACACGCTCGCGCAGAAGAACGACGGCGATTTCGCTGTCGTCGACAGCAACGACGTCGGCGGCGGCTATTGGCAGGTCGCGAACGAGGCCGCGCGCCTTGCTGTCACAGGCGCATCGTACCGCAAGGACGGCATGCTGGTTTTTCAGCAAGACGACCGTTCGACGTGGCGGTTGAGCGCTGACCTTGCAACGTGGGAACAAGCCTCCTTAGGCGGGGGCTCCGGCCTAGCCGCCGACGTCGTTGTCTACGTGCACCCGATCACCGGCACCGACGCGCCAGGAGCGGATCGCCCTGCTGCATTGACCGGCGGTACGTACACCCGGCCGTTCATGTCCGTTTCGGCCGCGCGCGCGGCCGTCGGCTCTAACCTCGGCAGCCACCACGCTGATTTCATCCTCGCCGCCACGTCGTTCTCCGAAGGCGACATCTTCCAAGGCATGACCGGGCCCGCCAAGGGCCTGCGCGTCTATGGCACGTGGGGCACCGCGGCGCTCACTGCCGTCGCCGGCACAGGCACCAGCACATCTCAAGTACAGCGCCTCGGAGGCAGTGCGTGGACGCCCGGCGCGTACAAGGACAAGTTCTTCGTCCCGACAGCAGGTGGCGGCTACGGTGATGCAGGTCCGAATGAAGCCGGCGCTGTCATTTACGACAACGACGCGAACTTCCTCTACCTCCGCCAACCAGTCGCAGGTATCGACTCGACGACCAACTACAAGGTCGTCAGCCCTGGCACGATCATCACGGGCGTCGCGGCCGAGTCGTACCCTGACCTTTCGTTCTTCACGATGGGCCTGGGCTTTCTCGACATGTCCGTCGAGGCCGTCGTTCGCCGCGTCAAATTCGACAATTCGCTGAGCGGCTTCTTCGGTCTGTTCACCGAGGCTAACGCGCTCGTCGACGTGCGCCTCTGCGAGTTCGCAAGCGGCGAGCACTGGTTCACTTACGACAAACACTTGAACCTGAACGACTGCGTCGTTGCCGGCGGCTCGCACATCTTCGCCTACGGCGAGACGAAGATCGACTCGTACGGCACGGTCGTCGACGGCGGGCAACTCGAGCTTGACACCTACGATAAGGCGACCGTCGACTACGCTTCGTTCCTCGGCTGCACCGCGACCGCGTTCAAAGCCTCGTACGGCGACGACCTGACTCTCGGCGCCGCCGTCAAGAACAACGGCACGACACCGATCGTGCTGCGTAACTTCGGTTACATGCGCCTCGGTTCCCTGGGCTTGTCGGGCGCGAACGCCTCGGCGCACTACGCCGTCGACATGGGCGGTAACGGCGTCGCCGAGCTCGCCGGCATCGTCGTCTCGGCCTCGGGCGCGAACCAAGTGCTGCTCGAGAACACCGAGGTCGATTACACGACGCTTGCCCTCGGCACGACCCGCAAGAATGGCACCGTCGTCGTCTGGGGCTCGGGCGCCGAGCGCTTGTTGCAGAAAATCTTCGTCAAGGCCGACCCGAGCAACCTCGGCGACGAAATTTCGACCGACGGCGATTTGCAGGTCGGCGGACAGCAGAAGAACTACGGCTTCGACAACGAGTTGGGGAACGCGTACGACGTGTCCGCTTCAGCCGCCGGCAACACGGCTGCGGCCTCGACGCCCCTGTCTTACCGCACCACGGTCATTGACGAAGCTGCAGCGAGCGCCAACGGCGTGCACCTGCTCTTCGGCGGTGTCGCGGCAGCGGCCGGCGGGCACACGGGCAAGGCGTACAACGTCTCTGGTTACGACCTCGCTTTGTGGCCGTCGTGGTCACCGGCTGGATGGTCGCCTGCCGTCACTGGTAGCATCAACGGCGGCGCGGCCGGTGCCTCGGCATCCTTCCCGAACAATCACATCGCCATCTTCAATTCGGTGAGCGAAGCGAGTCATCGCGTCGCGTTCGTGCCGATGACCGACGGTTTGAGCGATTACGATCGCGCGCAATGGTTCGGCGATGGCAGTGACGGCACTGTCGCAGTGACGGGAGCTGTCACACTCAGCCGGGACATGTACTACGACAACCTGACGATCAGCGGGTCGGGTTCTTTGACGACGAATGGGTATGTGGTTTTCGTCAAGCACCTTCTTGACTTGTCGGCGGCAGCTGCTGGCGCCGTCAAATGGGTTGGATCGAACGCCACAGCCCCGACGACGCAAGCGGGCGGCACCGGTCAAAACGTAGTCACGTCACCAGCGCTTTACGTCTCGCACCTAATAGGTGTTGCCGGCGGTGCTCGCAATGGTGGGATTGCGGGCACCTCGCCGGGCGCTGGCGGCGCGAGCGCAAACCAGATCTACAACACTACAGTTAGTGGCAGCGGTGGCGCAGGCGGGGCTAGCTCGACTGGTGTAGCTGGTGGCGCAGGCGGCGGGGTTACGAGTTCGTTTCAGCGTCTGTTGAAATCGTTGAAGCCGATGTCGTTCTGTAACTCCGCTGCGACAGCAAACTCCGAATTCGGTGGTGTGCTTCCTGGCGGCGGCGGCGGCGGCGGCAAGGCCAACAACTCCGGTGCAACGACTGGCGGCGGCGGCGGCGGCGGCGCCAACGGCGGCATGCTTAGTATCTACGCGCGGATCATCAAGCGCGATTCGTCGGGGACCGCAACCGGGGCGATTGCTGCGTACGGCACCAACGGTGCCAACGGTGCCAACGGTAACGTAGACGGTTCCTCGGCTGCGATCGGCGGCGGTGGTGGTGGCGGTGGCGGTGCCGGCGGCCTCGTTCACCTCGCTTACGAGTATTTGACCGGTACTGCAAAGTCTAACCTGATTGACGTCAGCGGTGGTGCTGGTGGTGCTGGCGGTAACTGCGTCGCCGGCACTCCGGGCTCGGCAACGGGTGGCACCGGTGGCGGCGGCGGCGGCGGCGGCTCCGTTGTTGTTCATCAAGTACCTGGCACGCCGACCCGAACGACCGGCACGACCGGCACGTCTGGCAGCGGGCCTACTGGTGTCACTGGCGGAGCCGGTGGCGCAGGCGAAACGCTCCAAGTCACACTTTGAAAGGAGGCGCCATGCGCCTGTTGAAGAAGATCGATCCCTGGTTCCTCTTGTCGTTCCTCTTGCTCATCCTCGCCGTGCGCGTGGCGACCGGCGCGCCGTTGTCGTTCAGTGCTGGCGGTGCTGCAAACGCCAGCCGGCCGTGCAGCCACTTCGGCGTGACGTCGAAAGTCGTCTCCGTCTCCGGCACGACTGCGCGAACGACAGGCGCCTTGACCGTCGGCGCGACCGTGCAAGTCACTTGCAAGATGAACGCGTTCGCTGACTTCGGCGCGTCAAACAACACGGCCGTCGCCGACGGGACCGACGTGTTCCTCGTGGCGAGCGTGCCTTATTGGTTCGTCGTCGAGACGGGCGGGGACTACATCGCGCTCATCAAGGAGTCAGGCGCCTCCGACGGCAACTGTTACGTCTCGGAGTGCCGTTGATGCTCGCCCTGATCCTGTCGTTCGCGGTTGCCGTCGGGCACGGGCACTCGAGCCAAGCCCGAACGCAGGGCGCCGCAGCCGTCGCGACGGTGGCGGCTGGTTCGTGGACGAACGCGACGTCGACGTTCTTTCAAGGCACGAACGACACGGTCGACTTCGGCGTCAACCTCGCCACGAACCTGTCGAACACCGAGTGGACCTTGTCCATGTGGGCGCGGCCGACGAGCCTCGCCGCGCAGATCTACCTCGCCGCGAAGGCCGACCCGTTCGGCGCCGGCACGGTCAACTGGATCACGGGCTTCACGACCGACGGCAAGTTCTACGGCTACTGGGGCGACGTCAGCAAGACGACGGAAAGCTCCGCGGGCGCCATCTCGACGAACACCTGGTACCACTTGGCATCGACGGTCAGGAACATCTCCGGCACGTTCACGGCGAACATCTGGATCAACGGCACCAAGGTCGGAAGCGACGTCGTCGCACCGGGCAACAGCACCGCGCCGGGCGTCGTCGCGCGCGTGGGCTCGGGCTACGTCGCCGACAGCCCCGACACCCTGTTCCCCCTCACCGGGTACGTGGACGAGGTGACGTTCTGGTCCGTCGGCATGACGCAGGCGCAAGTCGCCGCGCTCTACAACTCCGGGCACCCGGCGAACCCTCTGTCGCACTCGCAGGCGGCGAGCCTCACGCACTACTACCGCATGGGCGACGGCGACACGTTCCCGACGATCACGGACCGGCAAGGCAGCGTGAACGGCACGTGCACGAACATGGCCGGGGCGGGGACGAACTTCACTACGACGGTGCCTTGATGGAGCTGCTCGGCGCCATCGTCCTGCTCTTCGTCGACATGATCGAGCACCTCTTGGGGCACCGCCGGTGATCGTCGGCGTCAACAACGTCGACGGCGGCTACCCCGCCCGCAGCGACCACCTGGTCTACGGCGCGTCCTTGGCCGCCGGCAGCGGCTGCGACTCGATGAAGATCTTCATGTCGGACGGCTATTCGACGACCGACTACCCGTTGCAGGACTGGACTGGCTCGACGCCGACGAACCTCACGGAGCTCGCGCAAACGACGCCGATGCAGGCGGTGTTCTCGTCGTTCAACACGATCGTCTGCAACACGTGGTCGTTCGCCAACGGCCGGAACAACGACTGGGTCAACGACGCGGACGAAGACTACCTCGAGGACGAGTACAACGAGGTCAAAGCGTTCGCGTCGTGGTTCCTCGCGAACAACCCCGGCAAGACACTCGTCATCCAGAACTGGGAAGGCGACTGGTCGCTCCTCGGCTCCTTCAACGAATTCGCCTCCGTCCCGTCGAGCCGCCCCGCGCGGATGGCCGCGTACCTTCGCGCCCGGCAAGCGGCCGTCGAGGACGCCCGCCGCGGCTCGACGTCGACCGCGCGCGTCCTTCACGGCGTGGAAGTGAACCGCGTACTCGACGGCTACGGCGCCCGCGTGCACAGAGACGTTCTGCCGAACGCGATCCCGGACATGATCTCGTTCTCCCTGTACGAAGCCATCAACACGTGGGGCTCGGGCCAGGCCGACGCGCTCGCTAACATCTCGCTCCTGTTCCCGCGCGCCGCGAAGCTCGTGCGCGCGTACACGAAGGACAAGTGCCCGCTGTACATCGGCGAGTTCTTCTGGCCCGAGACTGACGCGGGCTTCACGTCGCTGTCGTTGGACGGCGGCGGGCTTTGCAACCGCGTGCTCGACCTCGCCGAGTCGATGGAATTCTGGGGCGCGTTCGGCTGGGCGCTGTTCGACAACGAGGCCCGCGGCTACTACGTCGTCAAACCCGACGGCTCGACGTCGTCGCAGGGCGCCGCGCTCCGCGCGCGGTGGTGAACCAGGCATCTTGACGAGCGCGCCTCCCTCGCAGACACTCGGCCCACAGTGCAGGACACCGGCTTCAAAGCGGCAGTTGTCTCCTCGATCGCGGTCGCCGGCGGCTTCGAAGCCGGCATTTTGGAGCCGCTCTCGCGCGGGTGGCTCGCGGGCCTGGCGCTCCTGCTGTTGAGCGTCGTCGGCTTCTTCGCCAAGCGCGACTACACCCGTTTCACCGACTTCCAAAAAACGACGAACGACCGCCTGGCGTCCATTGAAAAAGCGATGCTCGGCTTTGCGACCAACGACCGGCTGGCGTCCATCGACAAATCGCTGCAGGACTGCGCGACGCAGACGATGCTGTCGACGGCCATGAGCTCGAGCAACAGCATCATGCACGGCAAGATGAACGAGCTAGGGCACCGACAGACCGTGTTGGAATCGTTGCTCGGCTTGCATGGCAAGCTCGACAAGGAGTTGATCGTCGGAAAGAGAGGCGAGCATGCCGGCTGACAGCCGCAGCGTGCTCATCTCCGTCGCCCACAGCCGCCCGACCGGCGGCGCGCGCCCGCCGCAAGACGTCTTCACGGCCTTCACCGAGTACGACGTCAGCCTGCGTGCCTCCCTCGCGGCGTTCAGGACTCTTTCTGGTAAGGCGCAAGTCGAATTGTACGACTGCGGCGACGTCGAAGATGCCCGCATTTATGCGCGTATGAAGACCGCACGAGTAAACGCCTGCCGACCGACACTCGCCGTCGAGATCCACTGCAACTCCGCGCGCGACCCGCGCCCAAACTATTCCGAAGTGATCTACTACAAACCCTCTGTCACTGGACGCATCGTCGCCGCGCACATCGCCGGGGCCTTGAAAGCAGGCCTTGCTAGCGAGGGCGTCGCCTCCCCCGCGCACGGCGCCCGCGCGAACACCATCGAACAGGACGGCTCCCTCTTCTTCTTCCTTGAAGATACGACCGCTGCAGCAGTCATCGTCGAGGGCCTTTTCATCTCCAACTACGAGCACGCCAAGTGGCTCTCAACGGGCGGTGCCGAGAAATACGGCACGTTCGTCGCGGCCGGGATCCTGGCGTGGCTGGAGGCCAAACCGTGAGTCGATTCGAAGCCCGCACCGTCTCCATCCCAAAGCACGTCGTCCACCCCGCCCGCTGGCTGAACAAAGCTCGAGAAGAAACTAGTCGTGCTCTAGAAGCAGCGCAAATGGTGCGCACACCTGGGGCGATGATGGCTTGTTTGACGTTAGCCTTCGCTTCGCGCATCCTTGACGCTCAGACGGCCGTCGTCAGTCGACGGCTCTCAGACCGGAGAGATTACATGCCGAGCTTTGCCTATGCTTTTTTGATTCTCGTCTTTGCCTGGCCTGTGTACGCCCTCGCGCAAGCCGCAAGCTTGCCAGCGGACCTGACTACCCAGGAGGCCCTGAGCCAGCTTTTGACCACCATTGGCGGCTTGAAAGGTGCAACGGTACTCGGCATTACCGCACTAGTGCTTCAAGCCATTCTGTACGTTTTCCGCACACCCCTTGCATCATTCGCCGGTAAATGGCGACTCCTCATTGTCGCAGGCCTCAGCCTCGTCTCAGGTACCGTCGCGCTGGTAGCAAGCGGTATGCCTGTGTTACAGGCTCTGGGTGATGCCAACACGCTCGCGGCACTTCAAGTGCTTGCGCATCAAACGATCAAACAATTCACTAAAGAGTCGTGACTGACTTCCTCGCAGGCCTTGGAGTCGGCTTAGCGTTCGGCGCCGTCATCACACTCGTCGTCCTTTTGCTCGCGCAAGACGCGAAGCGCGTGCGAGACATGAAGGCCGAGGACGAGGTTCGTGAGAAGGCCGAGCGCGAACGACTGGAGCGCGACGAGCGCCGGAGGATACAAGATGCCGTCATTGCGACGCTCACCCCTGACGAACGCACTGACATTCTGCTCGGTCGTCGCACTCTCGACGACGTCGTGCGGGCCCGCGCCGTCGCCAGCGCCGCTGCCGCCGAACGACGCAACCCTGGCGAGGGCGCGTAGGCCCTCGACTGGCGAGCCTCCGGCGTTCGTCAAAGTCGGGGAGCTGTACTGCTATGACGACAAGAAGGCCGACCAATTCATCCGCTGGCGCGCCGACTCCGATGCCGCATGCGAAGACAAGCTCGCCGACAAACAAGAGGACCTTGACATCGCTAAGGTCCGCGAGGGGTCGTCCGACACAGGCGTCAGCGTCATGACCGTCGTCATCATCGCCGTGAGCGCGCTGCTCGCCGGCTTCGGCGGCGGCTTAGGCGCGGGGCTCGCGAACAAGTGAAGCGAGATAACGCGTCCGTCGAACACGTTAAGAAAAGCCGAAAATTCTAACACGAAGTGGCGGGACGGTGCGGTGTCGAACCGCATTCGACGGTTTTGGAGACCGCCTGCCGGAGCCGCCGGCCGTCCCGGGAATGGCGTTGGTGAGGATCGAACTCACTTGCTCAAAGGCACCAGTTTTACAGACCGGCTCTCAATCCATTAGAGAATCAACGCCACAAGGATCACGCGGTCGCATAAGTCCAATGCTCCGCTTTGCGCTTCTCGCTACGCATGGCGACGACGTTCGACTCGACGTTGTAGCGACCGAACACCGTCAAGACGACGTCACCTTCGTGCTGCCCGGTCTTAGGGCCGACTAGGATCACCGTGATTACTGCTGGCCACGCCTGGCCAGCCTCGTCGCACCAAAAAACGTGGTCGCCGACGCGAGCTGCCGTCACTGGCGCTTCAAGCTCATCGCCTAGATCTAAAACGCGTGTCACAATTCGAGCTCCTTCTTCTCCGCGTCAGTAAATACCACCGACGCTTGCGCGTCGTAAGCCTCGCGCTCAAATGACGTCGTGCGGTACGCAAGATCAGCATCCATGCCTTTCAGACGCCATTTAAAATACTCGACCACATATTTCCAATAGAAACGCAGCCAGCCGAGCTTGCGCACCTGCCGGACATGAACCATTTCGTGCGCAAGAGTCTTGCTCGATAGCGCCGATTCCTTCGACAGCGCGAAGAAAAGGAACGGGTACAGCGTAATCGCCGTCGCACCGAACCACCCGGGCAGCTTGCTGTTGTACACGCACACGACGTTCATTGACGCCTCCACTGTCTTCGTTTGAAAAGACACTCCCACCAACGGAGTGCACCGAAGCCGACCCCGATGCCGTCCGGGCCGTGCTCGCGAATCTTCCACTTGACGTCGGCCGGCGTCGACGCGGGCATCTCGACGATGACCCAGCCGCGACCGACCATTTCTGTCACCCGCCAGCGATGCACGCCGAGCATCCACAACGCGTCCTGCAGCTCCTTCTTGGTGCGCCACTGGAATGTCACAGCTGCGCCTCTGCGCCCGAGTTCACGAAGTGCTGCGGCAAGCGGATATGGTCGAAGTAACCGGCTTGGTATAACGGCTCAGCCAGCGCTTCGACGGGGCGCTCGAGCGGCTCAACGCGTTCGAACGCGTTGGACGAATCGACGATCGCTTTCGCCCATTCCCCGAGCGGGGCTCCAGCGCCGACGATGAGGCCGCCGCCGGCCTCCGACGACACGACGGGCAGACCATGCGCCATCGCCTCGGCGACGACGTTCGGGCTGCCTTCACCGCGCGAGGTGAAGAGGAAGCAGTCGTAAGAGCCTTCGATCTTTTCAAACGAATCGAACGGGCCGTGCCAAAAGCAGTTCGATTGTTGGCGCAACGAGTCGACGGCGCGACGCCCGTGCCAGTCGGTGGGTAAGCCCCAGACGTGCAGCTCGACGTTGCGGCCCATGTGCTTTGCAATCTCGACAGCGAGTTCGAGATTCTTGTTCCAGTCGATGCGCGACGCCCAAAGGACTTTGCACGGGCCATATGCATCGGGCTTGTCGTTGCCGCTCCGCCGCATCGAACGCTTGCCGAGCGCGATCGGCGTCGGTGCGACGACGACGCCCTGCCACCCCATCGACTTTGCCAAGTCGTCGCGCATGCGCTGATTGTCCGTCACGACGACATCGACGCCTTGCATTGCTGCGCCAAACGCCCCGTTGAAGGCGTAACCCCCTGTGGAGCCGTCCGGGTACAGTTCGCGAGCGTAGAGCGAGGCGAAGATCTTCGGCAGCTCGCGGTGCTGAAAGAGCTTGGGATTCTGCCCGATCGCGCCCCATGCCGGCGCTGAATTGACGATGTGCAGCGTGCGCCCGCGCTCTCTGTGCTGACGCATCAAGCGCTGCATGACGCGCGACTGCACGTGCGGCGGTAGCGTCTGCAGCACCTTCTTAGCCGGCACCGCGAGACGCCCGAGCGGCAGTTTGTGCAACGGGCCATCGGTCGCGAATAGAACCGCTTCGCCGCCTGATAGCTTCACCGCTTCGGCGTACCATGCCGCGCGTAGGTCGGCGCCGCCGCCTAGGCCAGCGCAGAAGATCAAATGTGACGCGCCCGCGGGCACGCACTCGTTCAACAGGTGGTATGCGTCCCACTCCATCTTGCTGCCAGGTGGAGAGTACAGCGGGCGATGCTGCAGTTCGCGCGGGCGAGGCCACAGTTCGGCCTCGTGCTCGTGTGCCGCCTTCCACTCGTCCGTCAGCCAATCGCCGCAGTCACGGGGCGATTCGACTGGTGTGACCTTACCCGGCGACCAGCGCTTGTCCCAGAACGCATTGCAGGCCGTCGCGCGCAGTTGGGAGGCGTGCGCGTCGGACATACTGCCTGAGCGCTTCCTGATGAAATGCACTGTCTCCGGGACGACGCCGTGCCGGACGCCGGCCGCCATCGTACGCGTGTTCCACTCCCAATCCTCAAAGCCCGTGCCCTTCTTCGGCTCGGCCGGGACGTACGGGTGAGCCTCGTAGAGCTCCGCCGGCGCCATCGACAGAGCGGTCCAATGATTCGTTACGCAAAACACGGACGGGTCGAACGCCGGGTCGCGACTGTCGGTGTGCTGCCAGAACAGCATGTCGCGCTCGAAGTTTAGATTGACTTGCGGGTGCACGACCGTCGGGCCGTCCTGTTTTTGCAGCCACTCCCAACCGCGTTCGAGCCACGATTCGCCGATAATGTCGTCCGCATCGCAGAAAGCGACGGTGTCATAGAGCGCCTGAGTGACGCCGTGATTGCGAGCTAGCCCTAGGTCACCATGGTCTGATGTCGTCCGCCACACTTCTACTTCTGGCGTGCTCTCGTTGAGCATGTCCTGTGTCACAGCCGACGTCACAGCGTCCGTCCGATCGCAAACGATGAGCAGTTGTGCGCCACGCTTTTCGTGCGATGCTTTGAACTTCTTCAACGCTGCTAGCCCGGCTTTGAACGACCGCCAGGCGAGGCGCCCCTCGTCGTGGCAGTTGAGGACCAGCGTGATTCCGCGCTTCTTCATTTCTTCACCCAACTTCCCGCCCAGTGATGGGCGCAAACGGTATGCGGCGTGAAACGGCCGCGCTTCCAGTGATCGTGCTTGTCCTTGTCGCGCCAGTGCCACGGGTAGAAGACGTCGGGCCGGGCGATCTGCACTGTGCCGTCGAAGCGGTGCGCGGCGACGACGTCACTTAGAAGCGTCGCACCCGTCGTCGTACCGTCGAACGTGTCGGCATATCTCATGTCGTTGTAGATCTCGAGCAGTTCACCGATCACCTTGTGTCTCGGGGGCGCGACGATCACGGCGTTGCAACACCACTCGTGGTCCTCCATGCCGACGACCATCTTGCCCGTGCCGAACGACGCTTCGATCATCTTCGCCAAATCGCCCGGCCGGACGATCTCCACATCGGCGTCGAGCCACGCCCCGCCGCGCTCCCACAGCATCGACAGGCGCGCATAGTCGGCGACGGCCGCCCAATTGAGAGCCTCGACCGCTTCGGCCACGTATCGCACGAGACGCCAATCCAAGTGATGCGTCGCGAGGTTCACCTCGAAAGACGCCCACGTCGCCATGCACTTCCTGAGAAGGTCCGGGAGCGCCGCCTCGCCGAACCACGCGCTGTGGATCATTTGCACCGACACGCCCACCCGTAGGACTGCGACTCGAAGAACACGTTCTCGCCCCGCATCGTCTCGCCGCGGAAGACCTTGCGGGCTTCCGTCGCCGGGCCTTTGAAGACGAGGCGCAACTTGTGGCACTGCCGGCACGCCTTGAAGACGTACCGGACGGGCTCCTTCACGGCCGCGGCAGTCACGCCGCCTCGCGCGTCCGCTCGCTGAAGCGGAGGCAGAAGCTAATGACGCGCTCCTTGAGCCACGGCGCCATGCCGATGGCGTCGCACCATTCGTCTCGGTACTCCTCGCGGATGCCCATCGCGATATGCGTCAGGCGCGCGACGTTGTCTGCGACTTGCGTGTCAAGGAGCATTTCCTCGACCGTCACTTGACCACCAGCCACGAGCACCAGCCGTCGTCCCGGTCGGGCGAGGTGACGAAGACGTCGCGGGGGGCGATGCCCTCGGCGCCGAAGAACTCGCCGACCGACTTGACGACGAAGAACGGCCCGCAGTGCCCGACCTGCACCTTGGCTTCCTCGGCCGTTGGGTACCCGGTGACCGCGTCGCCGTTTCTGTGCCAGCCGTCCGGGACGAAGTCGTGGCCGGCGAGGACGCCGCCCTCCTTCACCTTCGGCCACCACGCCTTGATGTCGTCGAGGACGGCCGGGTAGTCGTGGTCGCCGTCCAAGTACACGGCGTCTAGCGAGCCGTCGGCGAACGTCGGGGCAGCTTGCAAGGAGCCCAGGCGGATCAGCTCGTAGCGTTTGCCCGTGCCGTCCAAGTGCACGATGGCGTCGCGCCGGTACTGCTCGTGCTGGTCGGCCGTCACTTCCGTGTTGTACGGCACCCACGGGTCGACGCCGTGGTACAAAGCGCCGTCCCAGGCGCCGCGCAGATGCGCACCGAAGACGCCGCGCTGCACGCCGACTTCGACGATCTCACCCTTGAGCCCCATCGAGTTGAGCAGATGGGGGAGTTGCTCCCTCGACAAGAAGTCCGGCCGTTGCTTCACCACTAGCGTCACTTTGTAGTCCTTTCAGGGCTTGGCCCAAGTCGGCCACGTCGGGCCGGGGAAAACGTTTCGTCTTTGTCTCGCGCACGAGTTCGGAGAACACCGCCGCGCGCAAGAGGTTCGAACGAGAGGCAAGCGCGCGCTCGCGCACGACGCCCCAAGCGAGGTCGCGCATTGCCTTCAGCTCGGCGTCGCGCATCGACAACGCGCGGCGCAAGAGCTCGTCCATGTGTGCGGGTGACTCGTAAGAGAGCACGCCTGGACACGCCCAGCCGGGCCACTTGGGCGCCACGACGACGGCGCCGGCCCACGTGCCCTCGAGAAGGGCGATGTTGGACTTGCAGCGATTGAACCACGTATCGGCCAGCGGCACGACGAGCACGTGCGGGGCGATGCGCCCGAGTGCTTCAAAGTACGTCGTGACGTCCGCGAACGGGTGCTCGACGATGGAACCGTGCGGCAGTTCGTGCGCCAATTCACCGGCCGGGTTGCCGACGAAGTGCCACATCGCCGTCGGGACCTGCTGCGCCGCCGAGGCCAGTGCCGGGGCGAAGGCGCGCAAGTCGTCCGAGTGCGAGTCGCCGCCGCGCCAGACGACCGTGCGGGGGCGGAGCTTCCCGACGGGCGGCTGCGGCGTGAACAGGCGGTCGTCCAAGCCGTTCGGGACGACGATGACGCGCTTGTTCAACTGCGACCACTTCTTCTTCAGCGCGGGCGTCGAGACCGTGACGACGTCCGCCTCGCGGATGAAGAACTTGAAGAGCTCCTGCATCGCCGGCGCCATGTACTGGCGCGCGCGCGGGTTGTGCGCCGGGATGGCGGTGTAGTCGTCGTCGTAGTCAACGACGACGGGGATGCACAGGCGCTTGGCGCACTTCAGCATGTGCCGGTCGCCCTCGCGCATCGGCCGCTGCAGGAGCAGCAGGTCGACGTTCGAGAGCTTCACGTGGTCGGGCTCGTGCGAGATCTCCACGTGCGCGAAGCCGGGCCAGTCCTGCTGCATCACGCCGAGCGGCGAGACGACGCGCCACCAGGCCGTGCCGTCCGGTGGCACCGGGCAGACCGCGAGGATGCGGATCACGCGCGCCTCCGAGCCGCCGATTGCCGGGCCGGCGGGAACGGCGCCCCGTCGTTGTGCTCACGCTCGAGCCGGCGCGTCTCGCGCTCCAACGCGCGCTCCACGTGAACGTTCATCGAAAGAAATGTCGGGGGCCCGCGGTGGTGGTCCACCGCTGCCTGCGCGCGCTCCAAGAGCTCGGGCGGCAGGCGGAAAGAGACGTGCTTCTTGTTCATGTCGCGCAGAGGTATCAGACGGCCCCAGGCGCGCGCAAGAGATGCGCGTGCCGCGCGTGCCTTTCAGCGGTACAGGCGCAGGCGCTTCAAGTGCGGTCGGAGCTTGGAGCGCGCGTCGGGCGCGACGCCGATCGTCATCGCCGCGCCGCACCAGGGCGCGTCCGGCTCGCGGACGAGGACGTGCGGCACGCGGGCGATGCGCAAGTCGTGGGACAACCTGACGAGTTGCTGCTCGGAATCGACCGAGAGCACGACGGCGAAGGTGCCTTCCGGCAAGTCGCCCGGCGAGCTCTCGCCGGCGGCGTGGACGATTTGCGCCGCGGCTATCCCTCGCGGGAGGTCTTCGCGGACGACGACGTAGTGGGTGAGCGGGTCTGAAGAGTCGGCGTCAAGCTCGGGCGGTCATTGCGCGCTCCGTGTTCGGCGATGGCGGCCCGAGATGGAATTAAACCACCGTCTCCCGCTTGCTTAAGGCGGGCGCTCTGTCGTTGAGCTATCAGGCCTTCGCCGAACTGCTATCGCTCGTTGGTGCAGCCCAGAGGCATCTGCCACCTCCGCCCTCCAGCACCGCCTCTCGGCGTCACCGGCGCTCTGCTACCTGAGCTAGGGCCACTCAACGTGCGCGAGCACAATGCACCACACGAGCCTAGCGCGTGTCAACAACGTGCGTCTCACTCGGTCACTTTGAAGACCCAGAGCTTCTCCGTGTCATGGTCGCGCCATTCGTCGAAGCGTACTTGGACGGTCACGAACTCGAACTGCAAGTAGTGCGCCTTTTCGATCTCGGCAGTCGTCTGCCCGATCGTCCGGCGCACCTCGTCCGACTGGTCCATCGCCGCGTGGATGGCGAGGTCGAGCGTCGGCGCGTCGACGATGAAATGCCCGGGCCTCGAGTCTTTGAGGATCATGCGACCCCCAGCAGCTCGCGCGTCGGCACGAACGCGCCCGAGAGCTTCACGCGCAACTGGTCCTCGGTCTTCGCCCGCGCGCGCCCGATCTTCGTACTTCGATGCGTCCGAGCGCGGGATGAACGACATCAGCCAACCACCTACGCCGTCCGCGTTGCCGTTGAAGCGGTTGAGTATGTCTTGCGCGCTCTTGGTGGCCGAGGTTGCTTCGCCGAGCTCTTTGGCCGTGCCCTCGTTCAGAGGTTTACCGCCAGGCGGCGGCATCTTGTCGAGCAGTTGGATCGTGCGCGCCTTGGCCGCGGCGTCCTGCTGCGCCTTGATCTGCGCTAGCCGCTCGGAATATGAACATGAAAAATTCCGACGTGGTCTGCGATCGCCAACTCCGACGTCAGATAGAAGACGCGAAACGCCGCGCCACGGCCGACGCTCCAGCCCATCGCCGACGACGCAACCGGTCCCCGCGGAAAGCAATGATGGTACCTCATCCACTCACGTCCAATCACGCCGCCATCTCGCTTTCTCGGTACTCCGAGCCACGCGCCTCGGTCGCCCGCTGCACAGCCAGCAGTGGCACACCCACGCGCTCATGGCGCGTCTTCTTCGTCGTAGTCGCAGACGCACGGGGCCCAGCCGCACGCATCGCACACTGGCACCACCCCGGCGCCGCTGCACGTTTGGCATGTTCCGTCTGTTAGTTCGCCTTCGTCGTCTTCGCAGACGCCAAAGCCGCCGCACGACGTGCATTCGCCGTGGCCGGCGTCGCTCACTTCTTCTCCCCCGCCAGCCTGTATGAACTCGCGGTCGGTCATATCGAAACTCCCCATTCGTCTCCGAAACGCACTTGTAGGCCGAGCGCGTCGAGCCGAGCCTGCTCTTCCTTCGCCCGCGCGAAGGAGTCGGCGAGGAGGTCGTCGTGCTTCTTTCGAGCCCTCACAACGCCCCCGCTTTCTTGGCCTTCACGTACGCGGCCATCAACAGCGAGTAGTTCGCGAGGTCGAGGAGCGTGTCCTCGACCGACTCGTCGCTCACCTGCAGCACACCCTTCTTCGCGAACGTGGCGACTCGGCAGAGCTTGTCCGTCATGCGCGTCAGGAACCCCTGCTCCGTCGTCGCGATGCCGAGTCCCTCGACGTGCGAGAAGTTGGCGAACGGTGCGCTCGAGGCGCCCGCGTAGTCGGCGTTCTTCTTCTCGGCCGTCGCGACCATGCGCCCGGTGTACTCCCGCAGCTGCGCGAGCAGCCACGCCGAGTCGACGGGGCCGTTCGGCGCCTCGTACGCGATGTTGTCGAAAGGCCCGAGGAGCACGTCGGGCGCACTCGCGGTTAGGCCGCACCGGTATTCTGCTTGCCAACCTTCGGGGCCGTGCAGCACGTAGCGCTTCTTCGGATCGATTTTCTTCGCGGTTTTCTCTTTCATGTAGCCGCCCCGTGCGCGCAACGGAAGCACTCCGAGACGCCGACCGAGATCTCGTCCGGGCACAGGCCGTACCCGCACCGAGAGCACGAGCTCGACTCGGGCCGGGACCGCTCGCGGTCGAAGACCGACAGCCCCACCACCGCGCCCCAGAACACTGCCGCCACCAAATCCAAAACTGTTCGCATCCTCAACCTCCTCCAAAAAGAAAACCAACGATTGTTCTAACGTCTTCGTCCGTCGCCCGCTGCTCCCAGCACGGCGCCGAGCACGTTTGCAGACCGTAGTGGAACGTGATGCACTTGCCGCAGACCGCGCACTCGGGCGGCTTGCGCTTCTTTTTCTTCGCATTCGTTGCTCTGCACGAACTCACTTTCCGACCGCCTCTCCGATGCGACACGCGAGGCACACCTCGCAGGCGGAACCACGCTCGTCCGGGTGGTGGTCGCACGGGCATTCACACCCGTTCTCTTCGAGCAGCTTGCGGACCGCGCGGAGCCGCTCGTCCGACTCCATCGAGTTGCGCTGGTAGTGGTCGATCAGGGCCAGGACGTTGTGTTCGCCCTGGCCGGCGTCGTCGAACAGCCTACGGAGACGGTCGGCTTCGGCCAGCTTGGCGACCACGTCAGGCGGGAGGGGAAGGCCGGCAAGTAGTCGCATTTGACCGATGCCGCGCTCTAGCTCGTCAACTCGGCCCAATAGTTCGCGGAGCAGCCTAGCGGCGCGATGCGCGGGGATGCGTTTGTCAAATTCCCACTCAGAGGCCATCCGCCGAAGTTCTTCTATGCGCGACGGCGTCATCGGTCCCTCCTCAGCCCGAGAGCGTCTCCCGCCGTGTGCTCATGCCCAGGCGGGTCAAAGTCCGCGGTCCTGTCTGCAACACGAGGCGGCGCTTCAAGCGCCGACGCCAACTCCTGGTATGCGTGCTCGGTCATGCTCTCAGCGATGCTGGCGAGGCAGCGCCGCGCGGCTTCTACGACGCGCTCCGCCTCTCCCGCCCGGGCGATCCACTCGTCCATCTCGTCGAGCAAGTGCGTCACACGCACCCCTAAGCCATCGAAGATGACCGCTCGCCCTTCGAGTGCATCGACCACCTCACGCAGTCTCATGTCCTCGGGCTTGGCTAGCTCCTCGGCGAGACTCTCGATGCGCATGGCCATCGCTTCAACCTGGCTGGACAGCGAGGCGTTCTCGGAACTTAGGTGGTCACAGTTCGACCGCAGGGTCTCATTCTCTCGGCGCCATGGCGCGACCGCCTGTGCAACGGCTCGGCACTCCATACCACCGGGCGCAGGACACCGGGCGAGGTTCACGGGCGGCTCGCCCTTGTCCTCGTCGCCAAAGCCGGTCGGGCGAGCGCAGACCGAGCAGACCGGAGTCGCCGTTTCCTCCTCGACCGTGGTCATGGTCATGCCGCCACGCACGGCGATATTGCCCGTCACCCCACGACATCCCGCTATCGGCCGGTCATAGTTTCTGACCATCCCGCAGCGCGTGCATACGGACCAGCCTTCGCGCTCGTGCGCGATGTAGTTGTGCTCGATCACCGTACGCCTCCGCTGTTAACCGCGCGCTTCGTTCGCGCGGTGTAAAATTTCGGGTCTCGGAGTTTGTGAGCCAGCCTGTGAGCCTCGGCCTTGCTCAAAGGGCTCTCTCCGAGGTGGGTTTTGGTCCAAGCGCGGCGTCCGTCGAACACGTCAACGGCCCAGCCTTGCTTGTCATCTCGCGGTCTTACGTGGATGCAGGGTTTCATGGCTCGTTAAATTCTCCAGTTGTTAACTTCGCGGATTCAAACGAATCCCTTCTTGCTCACGGGTTCTTCAGCTCCAGCATCAAGCGGTCGTGCAAGCCCATGTGCCCGCGGCACGGCATGACGCAGTGCAGTCGCTTGGGCGTGCACCGGCAGCGCGTGAACTCGCATCGGCACGGCGAGCCGAAGATGTTCTCACGCTCGGCGTCCTCGGCCGCCTTCAACTTGAAGAAGAGCAGCACTCCGAAGCTGTGCTTCATGATCGCACTCGGTCGAAACCGCCGCCTTTGATCCTGACGGCGTTTCTGAAGACGTGCGCAACCGCGCCAGAGCGGTGTTCGATTCTGACGTCATCATCGTAGAAAAACACCGTCGAGTTGTGCCACGATGATTGATTCAGCAACCATTCGTAAGCCGGTACCGCGAGACGCCCGCCGCTCACGCCGGGAATGTGCCGCCAATTGCTTTTCACTTTGCCCACTCCTTCAGTGCGTCCTTCCACGGTCGGCCGGTTCGAGCGGCTTCGAGAATCGCCACGACAGTCTCGCTGTCGCTGCGCCCAGCAGCACGGCCAGCAACGCTCGCCACCCACGCTTTCAAGTCGGCGCCGGCGTAGACGTAGAGCGCTGCGTCCGTGCGTCGAGGTTTCTTGTTCTTCGAACCCTTCGGCCTACCCATTGATGAAAGCCCTCAGATGTTTCGAACGTGTGGGATGTCTCAGTTTGCGCAACGCCTTTGCTTCAATCTGTCGTACGCGTTCTTTCGTCACACCCAGGACATCACCGATCTCAGCCGTCCGGGAAACCGCGCCGGCTCAACTCGAAAATGATTGCGGGTCTTAATTGACACAGGATGTGAGGTGACGGACCTCCGCCACGTTCGCGTATGACGTTCAGGCAGTTCGTCAGCTGCTCCGTGGACATTTCTCCAATTCGAAATGAACCCCAACTAGCGCGCAAGTGACTGATCCCGCATTGGACGCAGTGCAAACCACCAGTCACGGACGCCCAGGTAATGTGTTGACAGCTCACGCGGCCACCCTGTCCTTCCGCCCGTCGAGCACCTGGCCCGCGAGGCGTTGCAATTCGAGCTTGCGGTCGGCGTCTTCCGTCGACCCGGCGATCCAGCTCAGCGCGTTCGACACGCGCCACATCGTCTGACCGGGCGGCAGGTTGTAGACGTCCTGCGACTCGTACGCGTCGCGCACGCCTTTCAACTCGCCCTTGAGCAGGGCCTTGCTGAGCTGCGGCGCGACCGCCGCCCACGTCACTTCCTTGTCCGCTGCGGCGCGGACTGTCGCGATGCCCGCCTCGATCTTGCGGTGCGAGAGCAACCCGCCGACCACGTCGCGCAAAGCGCTTATCGACGCGCGCGTGTCGAGGTCGTACGTCCGCTTGCTGAGCTCCACGTCGTCGGAGATGCCGCGGCCGAGGTGAACCTGCGCCATCGCGTTCTCCATCGTCGCGCCGTTCAGGCACCACACCCTGAGCATGAACGCCCGGAGGCTGTGCGCGCCCGCGCCGAAGTCGCTGTTGTGCCACTCGACGCCGAACGCGACCGCCTCGCCCGGGACCGGCTCGTAGACCGTCGGGTTCAAAGCGCGCAGCGAGACGCGCGTGTCGCTGCTGATCCCGTCGACCGGCACTGCGCCGACCTTGTTGCACTCTTCCGCGAACGCCTCCAGCAACGGCCGCGAGTCGAGCCGGCGGTACTTGTCGCTCAGGAACCCGCGGACCTGCCCCTTGACCGAGCGCAGGAGGAAGCGCGTGTCGGTCTCGCCCTGCCCGTAGTGCCGGTTCAAGATCTGCCCGGCGAGCTCCTTCTTCCACTCGTCCTTAGACGCCACGAGTTCGACGAGGTACTGCGTCGGCACGCCCGCGCGCTGCGCGACCTGCCCGAGCGCGTGCTTGTGCACAGCCCCGCGCTGCCCGCCGAAGACCACTTCCATCGCGCCGAATGCCGCGGCGTTGTCCCACGTCGCGTCGAACGTCAGGGCCTTGCCCTTGGCGACGACATCGTGCGGCGCCTCCGCGTGCACCCGTTCGTAAAGGGCAGCCGCGCTCGCGCGCCCCTGCTCGATCTTCTTCTCTAGGATCTCTTTCGCTTTGTTGCTGTCGTACATTTGCCAACCCTTCCCTTTTGTTGATTTTGATCAAAAATTCATAGGCATGATGATTGCGAAACGACCCTCGAGCCCGATGACTCGAGCGGGTGCTGTTTTTCTGTCGATTTTAGGCAGACGAAGCGTTGGTGTGCCGCCGACAAAATCCATTGCGATTCGTACGTAGCGAGGATCGAATGCGGCGAGCACCGCGTCCGCATGCGCTGTTGATCCGTAAGTCGCAGGCGCCGCCCACAACGCGGACTCGCCGTTGCGGAGCAGCCACAAACCGGCGCCCTTATCCGTCAGTGGCGGCGGGACGAGATCGATAAACGCTTCTCCGTCCGCCGTTGCAGTAGCACACACTTCTGTGAAGTTCGGGTGGGTCGTGTCTGGCACTTTTCGACCGTCCAACGCGTAAGTGCCGTTTATTTCGCGCACGTCCCACGCCAACAGCATGTGTCCGTTCGTCACATACGCAGTGCCGCCCACAACCTGAATGCAATCGTACAAACCCGCGCGATGCGAATCGCAGAGCTTGCGCCCGACAGTTTGAATTGCTTTCTTCGCTTCTTTTTCCGTTGGTAACATCTATCTTTCCTTTTGTTGATTTCAGATTTTTGTCGCGAATTGTTCGAGTTCTTCAAAGCCGAACTCGACGTCGTCGGTGCACAGCTGGCTGCCCATGAACCGTTTCGTGCGCGGGTCGAACCACAACGATTCGGGGAAACGCCCGCCGTGCTCCAAGAGCCACGCCCGCGACGCGGCCCGCAGCGCGTCCAACTCGTCACGCAACGATTCTTTCGACGAGACGAGCGCTGCCCCTGTCGGGAAGATCCGAACTTGCGCTAGCGGGTCGTCGGAGCCGAGGAGGAGCTGCTCGGCCAGGAGCATCGCCGCTCGTCGCGTCGGCGCCGTCCCCGAGGCCACGACGTCGTCCGCCTCCCATTTCGCCTGATAGTCGTCCGACACACCGGCCGTGCCTGCGACCAGCTCGACTTTGAAACGCAACGCGTTCACAGGCGCACTTCCAGCTCAGGTGCCACGTTGATTTGGATCTCATTCCAGCCGGCGTTGACCGTTTCTTTCAGTTCGTAGTTGGCCCAGGACATCGCCTGCGCGCGAAGCGGGAAGACCTTCGTCGAGTAGACCTTGGCGAACGGCGTGCCCAAGTGCGCCCCGACAATCGCGCGCCACTTCGTGGCCGTCACGACCTGCGGGGTTCGCGTGCGCTTCGGACGTTTGTTATTTTTATTATTGTTCATCGACGACCTCGTCGATGGCGCGTAGACATTCGCCTACGCTAGCGGCTTGGAAGAGCTTCTCGCCGCCCGCCAGGACGGTCCAGCGGCCTACGTCGCCCACTACCTGGTGGCCCCTGTACAAGGCCCAGCCGCGTTTCCACGCCTTCGTCGTGACCCGTTGGTGCGCTTTGTTCATCATATAGACATACTAACACGTCTATTTAGAATTGCAAGCACTTTTATCGCGCTTGATGTCGATTTTTTCTTAGGCTTCGCCGCGGGCGAAGGCGCTGATCACGGAGCGAACGGATGGCAAGTAGACACATGCTACACTCGCCACACAAACGCAAGCGCCTCAAGATTAACGCCCGAGAGCCCAGAGACCGAGTGAAATTGCATCAACGATGTTGTGCGCATAGGATTGAGCGGGCCATTCGATTCTCAGTTTCTCGTCTTCGTCGAGCTTGCGCAGAAGACGTTCCTGCAATGCCTCCGTTGGGACGTTGCCCTTCCACGCCCGAACTGACGTCAGCTCGACGCGCGTGCCAATGCTTTGAAGCATTGCCCGCAAAGCGCCAATCGACTGAGAGAGTTTCAAGAGCGATTCGGTCGAGCCGCGGAAAGCTCGGCCGCGGACCGTGATCGGCTCCTCGACGACGGCGACGACCTCCCCGGCGGAGAATCCGAACGCCGATGAGGCGCGCAATATGACTTCAGCCTCCATCGACCGGGCGCCGCTCTCACGAGCCCAGAACGCTGACACCAACGAGCCGCCGTCGAAGCACGCCACGCCCGACGCTTTGACACCGGGATCGATTGCCACGATCCTACCGCTGTAAAGTTGACGCCCCAGACTGCCTTTTGAGACCATCGGCATCAATCTTGGTCACGAAACGCATTACAACCGCAACGCCTTGGCACTGCGGGAAGGAAAGCTGAATGAGAACGCTTCAGTCGCTACTCTCCAAAGCGATGAACCTATTGGCGAAAAACCGTGTTGGCGTTCATGAACACGTGCTGCTCCCTCGAGCAAGCGCCCTGATTGAGCATCGCAACGCCAAGGGCGAGCTACTGCATAGCGAGGTCTCACACAACGTCATCACGACCGCCGGCCGAGATTTCCTCCATCAGCAGGGGTACAAAGACACAGGCCTCGGTTCGAACGGCCTGAACTACATCGCGCTCTCGAACGACACTGTCAGCGAGACGTCGGCGTCAACGACGCTCAGCAACGAGATTGCGGCCAACGGCCTGTCGCGTGCGCAAGGCACGTACGCGCACACGTCAGGCACCAACACCACCACAATCAGCAAAACGTTCACCGCGAGCGGTACGCAAAGCGCGCAAAAAGCGGCGCTTTTTACTGCCTCAAGTGCCGGGACTATGAACCACGTCCTGGCCTTCACACAACGCGCACTCGCTAACGGTGATACGCTCGCTGTCACATTCACGATCACTCTCGGCTAAAAGGAGCTCAGCACGTGGCGAGCTTTGCCGCTGATCTCTACGAAGGCATTCAGCTCGCCGAAAGACTCAGCGTTCCGCGCGGTTCCGTGCGTTTTACAAACACTTCGGGGCAACTGCGCATCCCGAACGGACCTACGTCAGAAACCGCCTACACATTCACGACATGGATTCGCATCACTACAGACACGAACTTCTATGCATTGTGGCTGTCGTTGCAAGGCGCGTCGTCGACGTACTGGGAAACAGGCTTTGACATCACCGGCACGGGCGCCGAGATCAACGACCTGACGACCGAGCGTTCAATCGGTATCACTTTCACGGTCGGGAAATGGTATTTCTTCGGCGTCTCGCACGGCACCTCCGGCGCAGTAAAAGTCTTCATCGGCGACGAAGGCGGCACGCTTACGAAATATACAACGACGCTCGCGGCGCTCGTTCTGCCACTCAGCGATGCGCTTCTTGGTGGTGAGCTCTCATACGAACATCTTGACGGGTCGATGTCTGAGACTCGTTTTTGGAACGCTGTCCTCTCGGACGCTGAGTTCTGGACGGAATATCGCAGCGAGACGCAAGCTCGCACGTCCAACTCAGGTGGGTATTGGAAGCTTGAAACCCCAAGTTCAAAATTCACCGACTCGTCTGGGAACAGCAACACACTGACAAACCCGCAAGGAACAGGGACGTGGGCGTACCAAGCTGGGCCGCGTATCGACCCGGCTCCCACGGCTGATATTTTTGAAGCCTGGGGCCTGGCTGAGATACTCGACGTCGTGCACACGCCGTCAGGCGGCACGTCATACACAGGCAACGTAAGCGAAACGGTGACATTGTCCGAGGCGCTAGGCGCTGTCTTTGGTGCCGTCGCAGGCCTGGCTGAGACTGTGTCTCTGTCAGAGTCCGCGGCCGCGCTATACGGCGCCATCGCCGCGCTCGCAGAGACCGTGAGCCTTTCCGAGTCCGCAGCCGCAGTCGACGTCGCGACCGTTGGTATCGCAGAGACCGTGAGCCTTTCCGAATCGCTCGCCGCCGTAGCCGCTGCCCTTACAACGTTGTCGGAAGCTGTTGGGCTGTCTGAAGCTGTTGTCGCTGGCACCGCGTTTGACGGCTCCGTCAACGAATCTGTCGGCGCAATCGGTGAGTCGCTTGGCTCGCAATTTGGTGCTGTCGCTTCAATCTCAGAACAAATCGACGTCTTGGAAGCGCTCGGCGCTATTGTTGCTGCAGCGGCGAACGTCGGCGAAAGCGTGGCACTGTCCGAGGCTCTAGCGGCCGTGGCGGGGGCGCAAGCTGCGCTGGCTGAAACTGTAACGCTGTCCGAATCCTTAGCTTCGCAACGCGGCGCGGTCGTACCGTTAGCCGAATCAGTAGCCTTGTCTGAGGCCTTGGCGGCGCTCGCTGGCGCGCTAGCTGCCCTGTCTGAGACTGTTGGGTGGACCGAAGGCGTCACGGCGACGCTGCCGACCGAGACCGCGATAGCGCTGCTCGCGCGGCTACGTGAATCGGCTTGGTCCGTTGCAACAAGCACGCGAGCTTTCGTGACCGCTACAAGCGCTGCACGCTACACTGCGACGCCTAAGGAGACGAGCATGACGATCATTCAAGGGACCCGTGTGCGCTTGTCAGTGACCTTCACGACACCGACCGGGGCTCGCTATGACCCGGCGACCCCGCGCCTCGTCGTGGAAGACGTCGACGGCACGGAGACGACGTACGCTCCGCCTAACGTCGTGCAGGACCAAACCGAAAACGAATCGGGCGACTACTACTGCGATGTGTTGTTCGAGACTGCAGGTGATGCCAAGTACGCCTGGCGCTCGACGGCGAGCGGCGAAGAGACCGTCGGCGAAGGCAAGATCCGCGTTCTTCCGTCCAGCCTGTGAGCCGTGGTACGCCTGCGCGCATGACAAAACTATTCGCAGAGCCTTCGAAAGACGAAAACGGAACCTGGGCCGAGCCGTTGCTAGGCAAACTGCTACGCGAATGCCGCGCCGCACCGGCGGGCTTTCTTGCTACCCTGGGGTGGCTGACGCTGCTCAAGCTCCTCGGACAGTCGCTCGTGCCCAAGGACAAGAACGTCACGCTCGCGACGCTGTTCGACGGCCAACCGCTCGGCCGGCTGCACGCCTCGCTCGTCGGCGACTTCAAGCCGCCGGTCGGCACCGTGCTCGACGACGAGGGCGAGCTGGTCGAAGAAGTCGACGACCCGTTCAGCAGCGAGGGCAAGGTCACGAAGATCAACATCGCCGCACTGCCGGCGCACGTCGAGGCGCTTTGTGAATCAGCTCAGAAGATGTTGGATGCCGGGCTGCTTGAGATCGCGCCGGGCGTGAAGCTCGAACTCAAGTCGAAGTAACGCGTTTCCGAACGTAGCCGCAATTCAAACAGAACAACGACTTCAATCCCTTTTCAGGTTTCCAATCATGCCCGCCTGAGCGATTGCACGTCGGAGGCTCGGGTTCGACTTCACGACTGATGAGCTCTTTCTCGATGTCGATCAGCCGCTGCGCCAATTGATTCGCGCGAGCTTGATACGAATCCCAGATTATGTAGCGAAAAGAAGAGTAGTCGTGAAGAAGCGCTTGATGAAAAGCCACAGCGAGCGCGTCGACATGCACCAACTCACGCTCAAGCCGATCACGGTGCTTCATAAGCTCTTCGACTGAGATAACGACCTCATGCGCCGACATCACTCTCGATTGATTGATTTCCTCAGAGGTCACGCCAACACCAGCTTCGTCTTCTTTCGCATGAGTCGCCACGGCTCGATCTCAATTGGATACTTGATGCTCAGCAAATCGAGTCGCACCTCACCATCGACGATGGGTGCGATCGTCACCTGCTTTGGGAGGTCCTCGTCCACTTCGACGACGTAGAAGCTCTTGTGCCTGATGCAGATCACCGAGCCGGCCATCGGCATTTTCACAAATCACGCTCGTCGCGGATGCCGAGAAACACTGGGTGCCTAGGAAGATCTTTCATGCCGTGCGCGAGGTATTTGTACTTCACGAGCTTGCCGAGCAAATCGTTTTGCCGCTTCCAGAAATCAACGCGCTGTGCGTCAGTCAGACCTGAACCGCATGTGAATTGAATCGGCTGCCATCTGTCACCAATTCGCAACGGTTCATATTCCAAAACGAACGCTCCGAGGTCACCGCGGCCGACCCTGCCCGCCTGCGCGGACGAGCGCTTCGTTCGCCCAAGCTCGTCCTTATACGCCTCGTTCGTGTTGTGCATGCGCTCTTCGAAGCCGACGATGACTGCCTCCGCGTCGACGAAGCGCTTCAACTTCACGAGCCCGCCTTCCTTCAGCGTCGAGCGGCCGTGCTTGTACTTGCCGTTCGGGTCGCGCAGCATCACGCCCTCATAGCCCGCGGCGAGGCACTCGGCCTCGAAAGCTGCCAGCTCCGCCTCGTCGCCGACGTGCGTCTGCGGCACGACGCGCAGAAAACGCGGACCGCTCACAGGGATCATGTTCTCCAGCACTTCGTTACGGCGCACGAACACGTCGTCGACGTCGTGCCGGTCGAAGGCCCAGAACTCGACTGCGTCCGTCGACTCGCGGCCCATCACCGCGCTCGACGTGCGTTGGAAGTTGGTCGGCTCCGCGACGTTCACGAGCTCGCCGTCGATGCCTTCGTACTTGGGCTCCGACTCGAGTCGTTCCCTGATCGCCTTGTTCGGCACCGGCTTCAACGACCGCGTGAGCGCTTTGCCGCCGCGAACGACGCAGCGAATGCCGTCGATCTTGGGCGACGCGAGGAGCGTGAATTTGAGCTTGCTGACGTCGCCTTCGCAGTCGGCCGCGAGCATTGGCTTGAAATCACTCACAACGCACCATAGATCACGTCCGCGAGTTCTTTAGCCAGCGCAGCTTGATCAGGGTTCTTCAACTCGCTTTCGCCGAGTGCTCGTGCCAGACCGCCCGGTAGCTCGTCGGCCCACCACAGTAGACCACCTTCGTCGACGACATTCACATCATACATGCCCGGGCCGCTGTTCTCTGATCTTGAAATCTCGATGGTGATTTTTGTCATTTCACTTCCTCCCCGCGGCTGTTGCCGCACCTGGACCCTGGTACCCACTCGCCCGCGCACTGCGCGAGGAGCCCGCCCCATTGCCTCACGACGAACGCGCACTCGACCGCGCGCAGGTCGGGCAGCGAGCCGAGCTTGCCTCGGTTCACTTTCATCAGGCACTCGACGCAGAACTCGCACGCGCCCTCCGACACCGTGTCGACGCCGCACGCGACCGCGCGAGCGCACGCTTCCGCGGCTGTCGGGGGCTTGACCGCCGGCGCCCGGCCGCACGAAGCGAGCAACACGACGCAGAGGAGTGCGACTCCCCGACGCAGCGCGTCCTTCGCCTTCTCGATCGCCTTCGTCTGCGAACGGGCGAAGGCCGCCCCGACGAGCGTGATCGACGCCCGCGCGGTCGTCAGCTCGTGCCCCGGAGGGCCCAGGCTCGCCGTCTCGACCGTCACGCCCTCGGACAAGCCCGGCAGGCCGTCGAGCCCCGACGTCCCGGCCGCGACGGACGCGAGGCCGTCGGCGAGCGCGAACAAATCCTGCGCCGAGCAAGCGCGGCCCACGGACCAGTCGTTCAACTGCTTCACCGCGTCGGCCATCGCGCGGCGGCACGTGGCGAGTCGCCGCTCGGCGACCTCCAGCCGGCGCTCGGACGCGCCCAAGAGCCGCTCGAGTTCGGCGGCGTGCTGCATCGCGCTGTCGGTGATCTTGGCCCGTTCGAGGGCCTCGAAGAACTTCTCGCTCATGCAAACCTCGCACTCAGCTCGCGCCAAGCCAGCGCAGCCACTGCTGGAATCTGTCCATTTCCAGTGGCTGCAACTCGGTCCATCCGATCGGCCAACCCATCATCCACTCCCGCAATGATAGAGACAGGCCACCACACAGGGTCTCTATCGACGGTCTCTTCTTGCCTACTCGACCCTTCGCTCCGCCCTGGTTGTAACCGTAAAGCCGTGCCGTCGGCGTCGGCAAGATGCCGTCTTCGCGAAGCTTGTCCATCAGCATTGCGAGTCTTCGGTGCGCTGGCCACTTCTGCATCGTCGGTGAGAGATCGTTTCCCGTTATTGTTGTTGGCAACCAGCCAGAGGCGCTCCCGCTTGTGGGGGGCCGCGACGTCGGTACCGCTGAAACAATCCCACGTCGCATCAAACCCGAGCGCGGCAAGTCCTTTGAGGATTCTAACAAGGCCGCGAGTTCGAAGGTGCGGGCTGTTCTCGACGAAGACCCACGTCGGCTGACACTCGGAGATGATGCGCTCGAACTCAAACCAGAGCCCGGAGCGTTCGCCTGAGAGCCCTTTGCGTGTGCCCGCCGAAGAGATGTCCTGGCACGGGAAGCCGCCACTAACGACGTCCACTTGGCCTTTATATCCTCTCGCATCGAACGTCCTCACATCAGGGTGCACCGGAAAATTTTCGAGATAGCCTTCGCGCTGTCGCGCACGAATGACGGCGCGACAGAAAACGTTGATCTCGACAGCTTGCACCGTCCGCCAACCCAGAAGACGACTAGCGAGGAGTCCGCCACCAGCGCCGGTGAACAGTGAAAGCTCCCTCACCGCCGGCTCCGGTACCGCGCGACCGGGTCGTCGGCGCCCGCGAACGGGTCCTTCTCGATCTCCTTCTCCCGCGCCTTGCGCTCGCGTTCGACGCAGTCCTCGGCGCAGTGGTCGTGCATCCACACGTCCTCGTACTTGGCGATCTCGTCGACGTCGGCCGCGATGTGCTGCATGCACTCAGGGCAGGTGGAGTCGTAGCTGGCTACGTAGGTTTTCACGCCGCCCTCGCTTCCTGCTCGGGCTCTTCAATCGGCGGCTCCCAAGGCACGAGCTCGCCGTTGACTTCGACCTTCTCGGCGTTCTTGTACCACCTGCGCATGATCGCCGGCTCGGCCTTGCTCTTGACGTCGGGGCACCACGTCCGTGCCGCGGCGAGCATGAGCTCGGCGACGCGCCACGACGCCTCGGTCGCCCTCGCGATTGGTACCTCAGCAATAATTTCATCATGCACGAAGGCTACGACGCGCGAACCGAACAAGGGCGAGCTCTCGTCGAGCCAGCATTCTCTCGTCACGCGTCGCAGGGCGTCCTTGCTCATGTCCGCGGCGAGCCCTTGGAAGAAGCCGTTGGCGCCGTCGGAGTACCCGACCCCGCCGCGCACTCGGTTCGAGCGGAGCTGCCAGACGACGTCGGTCTCCTCGGTGAGCTTGGAGACGTAGTCAAAGTACGCCCAGGGCTGCCACTGCGCCTCCCATTGCTTCTTCATCGACTCGGCCTGCTCGAGGGTGAAGTGCATCGGCGGGTCGGCCTTTGCCTGCGTCGCGACGAAGCGCTTGGCGCCCATGCCGCCCGGGAAGCCGAAGTTCGCCGCCTTGGCCTTCTGCCGCGCGTCGGCCACGCGGGGGTCCTTGGCCTTCTTCAGCACGAGCCCCTCGGCGTACGGGATGCCGAGCATCTGCTCGCACGCGAAGAGCAAGTGCGGGTCGACGTCTTCGTTCAGGGCCTTCAGCAACGGGCCCCCGTCGCCGACCAGGTCCTTCATGGCCTGCGCGAACGTGACGAGCTCCTGCGCGCCGTAGTCGACCGAGCACAAGTAGTAGCCCGGCCGCGCGACGTAGCACTCCCGGACCTTGCCCTTGCGGGGGAGGTTCTGGATGTTCGGGCTGAACGACGTCGTCCGTCCGGTCGCCGCGTACCCGTAGCGGGCGTGCACGATGCCGTCCTTCAACGTCGGGACGTACGTGTTCAGCATCTTCAGCGCGTGCTCGTAGCCCTTCCACGGCTCGAGCTCGGGCGCGTCGCACGCCTCGATCGTGTCGGCCGCCGTGGACGTCTCGCCCGAGGCGGTCTTCGGCGGTGCCTTCCCCTCGGCCGCGTACGCGCGCTCGACCAAAGCCTTCAGCACCTTCGTCGACTTGGACCACGTGCCGTCTTCGTTGCGCTCAATGAGCGGCGTTTCGACGATCGACTCCTCGAAGAACTTCACCTTGTTCTTGGTGCGGGCCTTCTTCACAAGGATCGGCATCGTGAGCTTAGACAAGGCCTCCGCGCGCTTCTCAATCTCCGCCTTCAACTCGACCTCGTACTCGAGCACCATCGGGAAGTCTGTCGAGAAGCCCCACGTGCTCGCCAAATGCAGCGCCCATTGCGAGGCGACTTGTCGGGCGAAATCCTCGCCCATTGGTGTTTTGGTATCCACTACGAAACGAGAGTCCGACCTCGCGCGCGCCAACTGTCCGCGCGCCACGCACAACGTCGCGACGGCGTCCTCCTTGGCGTAGTGCTTGTGCGCCTCGGACCAGTCCTCGATCGCGATGCCTCGCAATGGGCCGTACGAGACGCGCGTCCCGTCCTCCTTGTTCAACTGCATCGCGCCGTACTTCTGCGCGAGCCGGGCGAGGGAGTACCAGCCTTTCGGGGCCGGGCGCCGGCCGGTCTTCGAAGCCGGCCACGGCTCCTCGCCGAGCCAGCCGTCGGCCGCGTCGAGCATCCACTCGGCGACGAGCGTGTCGTGCACGAGCCCCTCGTCCATCGCGCGCCATACGTCGCGGGCGAGCTTCGGGTCGCCGGTCTCGGCGAGCAGCACCGCCCAGTCGTAGAAGCCGTTGTGCGTGACGATCGTGATTTCGCCCCTGAAAGCCATGTCCAGGTAGAGGCGGACTTGCTCGGCGCCGAATTTGTGGTCGTACAGCGCGGGGACCGGCCAGTGTTCGGCCATCGCCGAGACGCACACGAGCTGGGGTGCCATGTTGCCCGGGCCGAAGAGCGCCGTCTCCGTGTCCCAAGCCACGAGCTTTCGTTTCGCCATTTCGTTCACCCTTCCTGTCGAGGCTCGTCGCCCCGTAGAACCCACGAAAACGCGTCACCGTGCACGGTGGCTCTCGTGGGTTCTACGCGGCTGAGCTCCCGGGCAGAGGCGAATCAAACCCGGGAGCTCTCCGTACCGCGGTCGGCGCGAAGGGTGTTCGCTACGCGGCCGGTGCTTGTGCGAGCTGCGGCGAGGTGCCAGGGCGCGCCTTGCCGTAAGTGCAGTTCGTGAACTTCTTGCCGGTCTTGTCGTTCGTCGTCTCGACGGCGACGATCGAGATGTGGTGCGGGATCTGCAACTGGCCCGACACGATGGCCGAGATGACCGCCGAGTCGACCTGCCCCAGGTTGTCGGCGCCGAGCGCCGGCATGAGGATCTCTTTCACCTCGCTCCAAAAGCCCTTGTTCTCCTCGCCCGAGGGCCAGCGGTCGACGATCGTCTTGTTCATGACCGTGTGCTTGGGGCGCGCGAGCACGTTCGACTCGAGCACCTTCAAGGTGAAGTAGAAGGCGCGCAGCCCTTTGCGGGTCTTGGGGTTGTACTCGAGCTTGGAAATCTCGACGTCGGCGTAGTCGCCCGGCACGACGTAGATCTTATTCCCGCGCCCTTGGTTGCTCTCTTGCTTGTTCGCCTCGTCGAACTCATTCGCCCCGAACTGTTGTGCCATGTGATTTCGATCTCCGATTCTGACTGCGCGGCGACGTGCCGCGCGTGTGGCGTTTTTACAGGCGCTCCCAACCGGTTGCAACAGCGCGCAACAATTTTTGTGGGGCTCGAAGCGTTTTTTCCACCGTGCGAGCTTTCTCCACCGCCTTGCGCATCGACTCCTTCGCGATGTCGCAGTGCATCAACACGTCGACGGTCACTGGGTTCTTCTGCCCGGCGCGGTGCGTGCGTCCGATCATCTGCTCCCACGCCTTGCCGCTGGGCGACGGGCTCAAGACCAAGTTGCGGCTCCACGCCTGCAGGTTCTTCCCCGTGCCGTGCGCGGGCCGAGAGAGCGTCAACGACACCGCCCCTCCCCAAGACTTGCTGCACTGCCTCAGCTCTTCGTCCTTGCCTGCGCCCAACGCCAAGAAGCACGCGTTGTACTCGTCCAACTTCTTGAGCACCGCGTCGTGTTCGCACCACACAAGGCCCGGCGCGGACGACGCCCACTCGGCTGCCAACTCGACGACGAACTCGCTGAGCCACACGGCGACCGTGTCGGGGCCCGGGCGCTCGGACGCCGACTCCCATTCGGACAGGGCGTGCGCCGCGGCGCCCTGCACCGAGACCGGCAGCTTGCCCGCCTTGACGGCCGTCCGAACGCGCAACTCGCTGTCCAGGCCCGTCTTGAAATGCTGCACGACGTGGCGCACCATGCGCGACCACTCGTTCCTCGCCCGCAGCCAGTCGAGGTCCGGCGAGCCGCCGGGCCACACCCACTTGTAACGAAAGCCCATCGCAAGCTCGCGCTTCTTCCTCGCCATCGCCAGGGCGTCGGGCACGTCCTCTCCGTCGATGGTCCACGACCTCTCGAGCTCTTCGCAGACGTCGCGCACCGACTTCGGGGCGGTTAGATCCGTACCGACCGCCCGAATCTCCAACGGCACGTCGACCGACTCGTGCGGGACCAGGACGACGCCGGCCGTGTCGCCGACGCGTCGGCCGAACCCGGACTTGTGGTCCTCGCCCGGCTCGCAGAAGCGCCGCAGGACGCCCGGGGCGCAGTACCGGTCAGGAGGCACGACGGCGTCCAGGGCGTCCGCCCACTCCTCGAGCTCCGGCCACGCGTAGGGCAGGGGGCAGTCGTCCGCGAACGCGGCGCCCTCGGCCGGGGACCATCGCCCCGCGAACGAGCCGCGGGACGGCGGGTGAGTCCAGCGCGCGGGCAGGGCGAAGTCGCGCAGCGAGCCGTCCGACAGGGTCGCCGTCAAGCCCACGAACGGCACGGACGGATCGGCCGACAGGACCGCCGCGACGCGCTTGGTGCGCGCCGACTGCGGGTTCTTCAGCATCTGCACCTCGTCGGCGATGACAAGGTCAGGACGCATCTTCAAGAGCTTGTCATGCGCGTCTGGCTGCTGCAGCTCGCCGTACGTAACGACCTGCAGGCGCGGGTGCACCGCGTACGCCCGGCGCAGGGCGGGCAGCACGTCGTGCAGCATCTCCGCCTTGGGACCCGGGGGCATGAGCAGCACAGGGCGCTCGCACTGGATCTGCGGCCACGACGCCTCGTCGGCCCACGACGGGATCTCCAGGCACGCGAACAGCGCCGCCATCCAAGACTTGCCGCCGCCGACCGGCACGACGACGAGCGCGGAGCGGTGCCACGCCGCCTCGCACAGCGCCGCCGCCTGCGCGGGACGCAGGGGTATCGGGTTGTCGTGGCCCTCCGGGAAGCCGGCGGCCCTATGCAGCAAGTTGCCCACGTTCTCGGCGAGGTCGAACGACTCGTAGTCGACGGTGCGGCGGGGGAGGGACTGGATGCGCCTGAAGTCAGGGGAGGTGCCCACGAAGCGCCCGCGGTCGGGCACCTCCCCCTGCTGCACCGCCCCGACGGAGGCCGCGGCGAGCCTCGACAGGAGCGGGTTGTCGGTCACAGCTCGGCGAGCCCTTCGTGCGCGGCGCCGTTGCCTTTGGCCGACGCCTTGATGACCTTCATGCCCGGGTGCTGCTTAGGCTCCTTGACCTCGGCCGCCTTGAGGGCTTCCTTCAACGGGAGCTCGGCCTCGGCGGGCTTGGCCTTTGCTTTGGCCTTCGTCGGCTTCTTCGCCGGCGCCTCGCCGAACGCCTCGTCGAGCGCGTCGCAGAACTTCGCGAGCGCGGAAATGGCGCTGTCGCGCAGTTTGAGGAGCTTTGCCTTCTCTTGTTCCGTGATGCCTACGATCTTCACTTCGGTCCCTCTTTCTCGCCGACGAGCGGAGTGCGCGCCGGAATACGGTTACATACGGTTACGCGAAACGCTCCACGACCGCCTGCGCGCGCGGCTGCAGCACGGTGCGGCAGATCTCGGCCTCGGGGCCGACGAGCGGCGAGACGACGTTCTTGCCGGCGAGCGAGAGGGCCCCCGACTCGAGCGCGCTCTCGAGGAGCCCGGCGACTTGCTTGGGCCCCTGGCCGTACTCAACGCACTGCCAGTAGCGCTGGTTCACCTTCGTGACGTTGTCGCAGTACGGCTTCAAGAGGTCGACGACGTTCACCTCGTCGCGCTGCGAGCCCCGGGTCGGCTTGCACCCGATGTAGTAGTTGAAGCCCGCGCTGGCGACGCCTGCGCCTTGCGGCATCTTCAAACCCTCGCCTTGGAGCTTCTTGTGGTCGGCGTCCTGCGACGCGACGACCGCGCCGACGTCGGGCTCGGCCTGCGCCGGGGCGGCGTCCTTGCGCGGGCGGCCTCGCTTAGCGGCCTGCACAGGGGCTTCGACCGAGGCCGCTTGCGGCGCTTCGACGACCGCGGCTTGTGGGGCCTCGACCTTCGCCGGGGGCGGGGGCGGGGGGTTTACCGCGAATGCGAGCGGGGGCGTCGCGACCGCCGGCGCGGGAGGTGGGGCCTCCAAGGTTGCCGCCTTCGGGGCGACGCCGGCCGCGTTCGCGGCTAACCGGGCCAACAACGGGTTCTCTGACACTTTCTCTTCTCCCTTCGGGGCGACGACGATGCCGCCCTTTATGAACTTGTGGCAATACGAGCGGTGCGGGCAGCCGCGAAACGACTCGCATTCGCCGTTCTCTAAGCCTCGCGGCTCGACGTCCTCTAAGCGCGCGGGGCGATCTTTGTGCTGCTCTTCCATCTCGCCAACGATCGGCAGGACCTTGTCGCGCCACTTCTTCAGCGTTTCGATCCTCTCCATGCGCACTCTGACCGCGGTCGCCGCGCCGCCCTTCTTCTCGTAGTAGATCCACTTCGACTCGACCGCAGTCGCGTTGAGTTGTTTGAACGCGAACGTCGAGTAGGCGATGTTCTGCACGTCGTCCGGCAAAGTCTCGGACGTCAGCACCCAGCCCTTCTTCACGCCCGACGCGTAACCGCTCGTCGACTTGTGGTCGTGCAGGTCGACCTCGACGAAGTCACCGCCAGCAGGGCGCACGCGCATCAGGTCGGGCGTGCCGGTGAACTCGGGGCCGCCCGGCCATGTCGCCATCTTGCGCGGCACTTCGATCAAGAGCCCGGGCGTGCCGGGCTCGGGCAAGTGGTGCAGCCCCGTCTTCACGACGGGCCACAAAGGCGAAGCGTCGTCCTCGGGGCGGCGCTCGCCCTTCAGCCAGCGCTCGACCAGGCCGTGCAGGCGCGTGCCGTCCGCCAGCGCGGCGGTGACCGGGACTTCGATGCCGCACGCCTGCTCCAGGAAGTGCTTTCGCGGGCAGCGCTGCTGCTGCTTGACGGTCGAGGCGCTGTAGCGCGGCGATTTGCCGTTCAAGGAGGCTGGCGGCGTCTCGCCGGTCCTGACGAGGAGCTCCCGCCAGTGCAATGACTCGCGTGCGTCCACTTCAGCCGCCGACCTTGGTTTTGATCTTCAGAGTGCGACCAACAATATGCGTGTGCGGTGGCAGAGGCAGGGCCATCTGCTGGGCGAGCTCGTCCGCCGACGGAGTCGTCCTGATGCTCTCGTTCAGCTCGGCCTGCAGATCTCGGATTTTGCGATTTGCCTCGCGAAGCTGGTGCCGGTACATGTCGCGCTTCTTTTTGTGTTCGCGAGCGACGTCCCTGTGCACGTCCGCCTGCTTCTTCGAACGCTCGAGCGCGCGGACGAGCTCGACGCGGACGCCCTCGGACGCGGCGGCGTGCCGCCACGCGTCATTCGACTCGGTCTTGCTCCACGCCAGGAAGAGGAACGTCGTGGCCAGCACTGCTGCAATCAGGATCATGGTCTCTGTCATCATACTTCGTTGCTCCATTGGTTGGTGAACCCGCCGGCTGAAGCGCCGGTCGGGCTGCCGGTTACGGCCTGATGAAAACGCCCGTCCGCGGGCCACATGGCCACGACGTTGTGGGGCGGCGGGACGGGCCACGACGACTGCGGCGCGTCGTCTTCGTAGTCGGCTTCTTCCGGCTCGGGCGCGGCTTTCGCCTCGCCGACGAACTCGGCAGCTGGGTCGACCCACTGCAGCATTTGCCGGCGCAGGGCCTCTGGCTGCACGCCGACCCGGCGGGCGTAGAACTCGACGTAGTCGGTGCGCACCTTCCAGTAGTCGCGCGCCTCGCCGAAGCGGACGACGACGTGCCGGCGGGCATAGGACACGGCCTCGAGCGCGGTGAGGAACGGCTCGGTCGAAGCCATGCGGTAGGCCGGGCGGAAGTCGCCCCACGTCCCGACGATGGCGTCGAGCGCGACGTACAGCTCTAAGTCCGGCCCGGACGGGCGGACGAACAAGCCGCTCTTCACATGCTGCAGCTCGCCCTGCTTCATGGTCTTGGTCTTGCCGACCTTCAAGGCGTAGTTGACGAACCAGTCGAGCACCTGGTTCGTGAAGCCGTCGGCCACGAGCAGGTTGCGGAGGGACGCCTCGCCGTTGCCCTCAACCAGGAAGCGCCGACCGCGCTGGTACTTCCGATTCGCCGCGAGCCAGGCGCAATGCGCCGTCACGCGGTCGCCGTCGCGCCACTCACCGATTTCGCCCCGAGCCGCGACGCGGTCGAGCACTTTGATAGCACGTTCGCCGGCCTCCAAGACCAAGACCCGCTCAGCGATGGCTTGGAAGTCATGATCGGTCGGCACATCGTCGGAGAAGTCGCGCAACGCATTAGCGTTGTTCGCGCTGATCATGATGCGCAAGTAGCCTTGCATGCGCATCGGCGGCAGGTGCTTGCGGCGCAAGATGACGTTCGGGTTTGTGACCATGTCGCGAAGCCGCGCGCCGAGCGAGCGCCGGCCGAAGCTGCCCTTGGGCACCTCCTCGTCGGCGAAGATGAACGGCGTGCCAGCAAGGTCATCGTTCCACTGCTCGGACAGCGCTTCGACGGCGGGCGCGGGCTCGCCATGCGCCCACAGCCGGGCAAGGGCACGGGCAAGCAACGTCTTGCCGGCGAGCTTAGGGCCAGCGAGTAGAAGGATGGCCGTCGGGTCCTTCAAATCCGGGACGGAAGCGACCCAGTCGCAGAGCTTCTCGCCGCCGAGCTCTTGCAGCCACTCGTGCACTTCTTCGTCCTCGCACGGTTCGATACGAGACTTGCGCCCGACAGCGTCGACGAACGTCGATGTTTCTTCGTCGAAGTACGGCGCGTCGACGAGGTACGACGCGCGCACGTCGCGAGCCATCCGAGAGTAGCGGGCGACGATCTCGTCCAACGTGAGCTTCTTGAACTCGGCCTTCTTCTCGTCAAAGCGGTGCCGACTGATGCCGAGCGCAGCGAGCGCAGCGCAAGCGAAGTCCCAAGAGAATTCGCGCAGAGACAACGTGCGTTCAGAATATCGGTCGACCTGCCACGCCCAAGTGTCGTTCTTGAACGTGATGAAAAGGCGATGCTTGAACGTCTCCAAGTCGACGCCCTGCTGACGAGCGAGCGCTTCGAGTTCTTCTTCGGCCATCGCCCCCGAGCGCCGACCTCCCGTCCACATACGGATAGTCGCCGATTCCGTGTCGTTGACGTACTGCTGCCCGGTCTCAGACCGCGTCTGCTCACGGCGCGATTCGACAAGGTCGATAGCGTGCTCGGTCAATGCGCGCGCCGTTAGGTAACCAGGCTTGACGGGGTCGTTCGAGTTCTCAGCGTACGTCGCCTCGAGCACAGGTAAGAGCAGCGACTCGAGCAGCGGGCGGGTTTCGTGCTGCAGAAAGCGATTCGAAAACACGCCAACCAAGCCAATGAACCCGTTGTCGCGGTGCCCCTGCTGCAAAGCTTCTGCTCGTGCAATCGCACTCAGAGCGAGCATCGTATCTTGCGCGTGCTTGCCGCCCGAAGCGAGGCGCGCGCAGTCAGCACGCAGCCTGTTGACGACTTCGGTCGGGAGGGGATGTACAGCGTTTTCGACACGCTGATAGCTTGTCGGCACACCGACAGCGGATGCCCCGGCGCGGTTTTTCTCAGCGATGCTCATCGCTGACCACCAGGCGAGAACGTCCTCGAACTTCAGCAATCGGCCATCACGCAAGCCGTCGCTTTGGAACAGCCGTTTTGGGTGCTTGGCGGGTAGGCGCATCAAGCGCTCAGGGTTGAAGCCTGTGCGGTCACACACGCCGCCGAAGAAACGTTCGTTCATCGCGCGGTTTGCGTTGCGCCAGTGTAGGTCGAGCTGCTGTTTTGGCACGTCAGCTGCGAGAGGGATCCACACGCGCCAACAAAGTGCTTGGTTGTCATCGTGGCTATGCGTCGTGTGCCAGACGTGAGCGATGCCTTCTTCGGTTAGGCGTGTGATACCCTTCTGCACAGCTGCTCTGAACTTGCCCTTGCGCGACCACCACGCTTGGGGAGTGGCATCTTTTTTCGGGTCGTACTTGGCTTCCATGTCCAAAACGAGCACCGAGCGGGACAGCACGTTCTCGTCTTTACGCTGCCCGTTGTTCTCGCCGCACATGAGTAACGGGATTTTTTCCCGGTCTTCGGTCTCGACGCAGGGTTCAACCCAAGCACTCCAAGCCGAGCCGGGCCATTCCAAAATCTTCGCGACGCCTTCGTCACCTGTGGCGAACACGCGCGGAAATTCGACAACATGAATTTTTCGTGTGGTCATTTGCGGCAGCGACCCTGCCACGCTCTCGAGTCGGACGCAACGCTCGGCCGAGCGAAAAATTCACAAAGTGCGAATGAGTCACAGCAAAAGTGTCATGCGACGAGAACTTAGATGTGCTGCACCGCGCTCGCCGCATCAAGGTCGTCGAGGTAGGTCGAAGGTCGTGGTCACCCCTCGAAAGAGAGAAGTAGAACCTAATTAGGAATGAATAATTACTAATCAGAAGAGGAGAAGATTCTTCTTCTTTTATATATGTACGGTAGTCACGACCTTCGACCTACCTCGACGACCTTG